>Ga0315274_10000974_pt1 | contig 44595 bp, 32 predicted proteins | sample YL17G02_20_MG_FD_203700 | JGI IMG/M metagenome (GOLD analysis project Ga0315274, IMG submission 203700) | Sediment microbial communities from Yellowstone Lake, YNP, Wyoming, USA - YL17G02_20 | ecosystem: Environmental > Aquatic > Freshwater > Lake > Sediment | place: USA: Wyoming | collected...
ATGTACACTGACCCAGCGAAAATCAAGATCGATATGTGGCCGGATATGAGAGAATACGAAAAGTCATATCCGACTGGATTCAGATATGCTGATGGGAGTACTGCAACGTTTTTCAGCGCTACGGATGAAAGCACCATCGAGCTCCATTTCAAATGGATGAAACAGTATGGGATCGACGGTGTCTTCATGCAGCGCTTCTTCAACTACACTCGTCGTGGAAGCAAGGAAAGAGCAATCTTTTCTGACATGCTCAGGAACGCTCTGGAGGCGGCATCGGAATACAACAGGGCGATAGCTGTTGAATACGATCTGTCGGGATTGAGAGCCTCAGGGGAAGATTGTACACCAATTATTGAAGACTGGAAGTATCTGGTGGACTCCATCGGAGTGACCAATCAAAAAGGGAAGAAGACCCACCTCTTTCATAACGGCAAACCACTCGTTGCCATATGGGGGATCGGATTCCCTGACCGTCCGTACAACATGAGGGAAATAGGCTTGTTGAAACTGCTTGACTTCCTCAAGAATGATCCGACCTATGGAGGTTGCTCGGTTCTGGTCGGAGTCCCGACATATTTTCGGGAGCTGGGAAGAGACTGTGTCAAGGATAGCCTCCTGCATGAAATTATCAGGATGGCGGACATCGTTCTTCCATGGATGGTTGGAAGGTTCGACGAGTACAACTATGACGCATTCAAAGAGAACGTTGCAAAGGATGTTGTCTGGTGTAAACAGAATCATGTGGACTATGCACCCGTGGTATGGCCGGGGTTCAGCTGGCACAATTTGAGGAAAGACACTCCTTCGAACGCCAAGCCACGGAACGGAGGATCATTCTACTGGAAACAGGTGCACAATTGTGTTCAGTCTGGTGCGGAAATGCTCTTCATCGCGATGTTCGATGAAGTCAATGAGAGTACCGCCATTTTCAAATGCACCGATAATCCACCTGTAAGCACTGAAGCTGTTTTTATAAATATGGAAGGCAAACCTTCGGATCATTATCTCTGGCTGACAGGGGAAGCCGCAAAAATGCTGAGAAAAGAAATTCCGTTGAGCAGTCAGATCCCAGTCAGGAAAGAATAACCATTGTGTGAATAATGTTGCCTGATAGCGAAGGTACAATAACATGATGGCCGCCTCATCCTGAACAACCAAGTTTCGTATCTCTTTGAAATCACTGGTCCTCCTGCGGGACCATACCAAGGATGCACGTATGATAAAAACTCAGGTCGCACTCTTACTCCTGCTCGGCCTCTTTTCTGGCGGTACGCGGGTGACAAACGCTCAGGGCGTTGACTATGCCGATTATGTCAATCCCCTGGTTGGCACGGATTCGGAGCGTCTGCTCTCCAACGGCAACACCTATCCCGCCATCGCTCTCCCCTGGGGAATGAATTTCTGGACACCCCAGACCGGTCGGATGGGTGACGGTTGGCAGTACACCTATTCGGCGCACAAGATCGTCGGATTCAAGCAGACCCACCAGCCCTCTCCCTGGATCGGTGACTACGGGGCTTTCGCCATCCTGCCTCAGACCGGCCGCCCCAGGATTGGCCAGGAGGAGCGCGCCTCCTGGTTCAGTCACAAGAGAGAGACAGCCCGGCCTTACCATTACCGCGTCTACCTGGGCGATTACGATGTCTGGACCGAGATTGCGCCGACCGAGCGTTGCGCCCAATTCAGGATCACCTATCCTGCATCGGATAGTTCCTCTTTGTTGATCGACGCTTTCAATCAGGGTTCGTACATCAAGATCCTGCCCGGAGAAAAGAAAATCATCGGCTACTGCCGAAACAACCAGGGCGGGGTGCCGGCCAATTTCCATAATTATTTTGTCATCCGTTACGACGTGGAGATCACATCGGCTGCTACCTGGGCGGGGAATGAACTTTTGCCGGACCGTCTGGAGCTGCAGGGCGATCACGTCGGGGCCCTGCTACAGTTCAAGACCCGGCGCGGTCAGGCCGTTCATCTGCAGGTTGCATCCTCTTTTATCAGCCCGGAGCAGGCCGACATCAATCTCGCGCGTGAAGTGGGCAGCGACTCCTTCGACCAGACCATGATCAAAGCCAAAACGATCTGGAACGAAGGATTGGGAAGGATAGAAGCCGAGGGAGGAACGGAGGACCAGACAGTTACCTTCTACACTGCGCTCTACAGGACGATGCTTTTCCCCAGAAAGTTCTTCGAATACGACCGGGAGGGGCGGGTCATGCATTACAGTCCCTACAACGGACTGGTCTCGCCGGGCTATCTCTTCACCGACAACGGTTTCTGGGATACCTTCCGGGCGGCTTTCCCTCTTCTGACCATCATGCAGACGCAGCTGGTCTCCCAGATCATGGAAGGGCTAGTCAATACCTACAAGGAGAGCGGCTGGCTGCCGGAATGGGCCAGTCCCGGCCACCGGGATTGCATGATTGGCTCCAATTCTGCCTCCATCATCGCTGATGCGTGGCTGAAGGGCATCCGCGGCTATGACATCGGAACCCTCTATGAGGCCCTCCTCAAGAATTCAGATCAGGAGGGACCGCTGCATTCGGTCGGACGCCTCGGCGTGAAATTTTACAATGAGCTCGGCTACGTCCCCTATGACATCGGGGTGAGTGAAAATGCAGCCCGGACCATGGAGTACAGTTATGATGATTTTGCCATCATGAAACTCGCCCAGGTGCTCTCAAGGCCCGCAAGCGAGATCAAGCGTTTTGCCGGGCGTGCGCGCAATTATCGCAATCTCTTCGATGCATCGACCGGCTTCATGCGGGGCCGCAACAAAGATGGCAGTTTCCAGGTCCCCTTCAGACCCGACAAATGGGGGGATGCCTTCACGGAAGGGTGCGCATGGCACTACACCTGGTCGGTGTTCCACGATCCTCAGGGTTTGATCGACTTGATGGGAGGGCGGGCCCGATTCATCGACAAGCTCGATGCGGTTTTTTCCGCCGCGCCGACCTTTGACTACTCCTATTACGGCCGTCAGATCCACGAGATCACCGAGATGGTCATCGCCGGGATGGGACAGTATGCCCACGGCAATCAGCCGATCCAGCACGGCATCTATCTCTACGATTGGGCCGGCGAACCCTGGAAGGCGCAAAAACATGTGCGCGAGGTGATGGAGCTGCTTTACACTCCCGATCCCGATGGGCTCTGCGGTGATGAGGACAACGGCCAGACTTCGGCATGGTATGTTTTTTCGGCCATGGGTTTCTATCCCGTCTGCCCGACCGCCGGGCAATACGCCCTGGGTTCGCCCCTCTTCAGCCGGATGACGTTGCAGCTGGAAAACGGGAAGAAGCTGGAGATCACAGCCCACAACAACAACCGTGAAAATGTCTACATCAGCGCCGCCGACCTTAACGGCACGCGTTTTTCCAGGAACTATCTCCTCCATAGCGGAATCATGAACGGCGGCCGCCTCGATTTCGACATGAGTCCCGTGCCTAACATGAAGCGGGGCATCGATCCTGCCGATGTTCCGTATTCCCTCTCGCATGATGAGGAGAATCGCTAGTATGAAACGGCATAGCGATCATGCCGTTGCCGTATTTGAAACTAAAGTACATTTCGGAAAAAGGATTTCCTGGCATGAGAATCAAATCCGCCTCTTTGCTCCGTTCAAGTTTCGGCAGAGCAATCGTGCTGGCCCTGCTGGCTACCATCGTGGCCCGAGCAAGCGCCCAGGCGCGTCAGAATGGGCTCAAGTACATTGACATGACCATTGGCAACGTAGGCCATCTGCTCGAGCCCACACGGCCGACAGTTCATCTGCCGAACCAGATGATGCGGTTCCATCCGGACCGCCGGGATCATCTTGACGATCAGATCTCTTGTTTCCCGCTGGCGGTGATCTCGCACCGCATAGCCAAGGCCTTCAATATCAAACCGGCTATCGGCGCGTCGGACGACTCGGCTTGGAATGCGAGGATGACCTGGGATCACAATCTCGAGATCAACCGCCCCTGGTATTATGGAACGGATCTGATCGAGATGGGTGTGAAGGCGGAGTATGCGCCGGGCGCGCGTTCAGCAATTCTCCGGTTCACATTTCCGCGTACAGTAAAAAAGCACTTGCTCTTCGGACACTATTATAAGGGCGGAACGTTACAGGCAAACGGTCAGGAGATCACCGGTGTCGAGGTATTCAAGAATGTTACGACCCACCTCTACGGCCGCGTCAGCACGATGCCTGGTGTCGAAGGCAGCGGCGAGAGGTTGCGCCTCACCTTTTCAGAAGACAGCCCTGCGGTGCTGGAATTCCGCTACGCGATCTCCTTCATCAGCCAAGAGCAGGCTCGCATCAATTTCGACCGGGAACTGAAGGGTGTCAGTTTTGCAGAACTCAGCCGCAGAGGCAAAGATGCCTGGTCCAAGCTGATCAACCAGATCACTGTAAACGGCGGCACAGAGGCCTGGAAGCGCAGTTTCTACACTGCCCTCTATCGCTGTTGTGAGCGCATGGTGAACATCTCAGAATCGGAGAGCTACTTCAGCGGCTTTGATAACCAGATCCACGTGGATGCAAGACCTTTCTACGTCGATGATTGGACATGGGATACTTATCTGGCACATCATCCTCTCAGAATGATTCTCCACCCAACCATGGAAGCCGACATGCTGCAGTCCTATGTTCGCATGTACCAGCAGAGTGGTTGGATGCCAACCTTTCCGGTCGTCTATGGCGACCACGCGTGCATGAATGGATTCCATTCTTCTATTGTATTTCTGGATGCCTATCGGAAAGGGATTAGGAACTATTCGGTCGATTCTGCCTTTGCGGGCATGCTGAAAAACGGCGACCAGGCAACGATGGTGCCATGGCGCAACGGGCCCCGGTGTGAGCTGGACAGCTTCTACGTGGCCCGAGGTTTCTTTCCGGCTCTTCATCCAGGCGAAAAGGACAGTTGCGCCCTGGTTGACTCCTTTGAAAGACGGCAAGCCGTCGCCGTTACCTTGGGGCACAGTTACGACGATTGGGCTATGGCTGAGATGGCGACGGAGCTTGGTCGCGGCGATGTGGCCGAACGATATCGGCTGCGCTCGCGTAATTATCTCAACCTCTGGAATCCGGACAATAAAATGTTCATGCCGAAAGATACACTTGGCAACTGGATCAATATCGATCCGAAGTTTGACGGCGGCAGGGGCGGTCGGGACTACTACGATGAGAACAACGGCTGGACCTACCTGTGGCAGACCCAGCATGACATCTCCGGTCTGATTAATTTGCTCGGCGGTAAAAGCGGTTTCGAGGCCAGGCTGGACCAGCTGTTTCGTGAGGGACTCGGCCGTGGCAAGTCCAGTTTCTGGGCGAATTTCCCGGATGCCACCGGTCTGGTCGGACAATTCTCCATGGGGAATGAACCTAGCTTCCATATTCCCTACCTTTTCAACTTCACCGATTCGCCCTGGAAGACACAGAAATGGACCCGTTTTCTCCTCGAGACCTGGTTCAACGATTCGATCTTCGGCATTCCTGGCGACGAGGATGGCGGCGGCATGTCAGCTTTTGTGGTCTTCAGCGCAATGGGCTTCTATCCGATCACGCCCGGCATTCCTGCATATACCATTACGAGTCCCCAATTCGCCGACGTGACCATCCGCTTGGAGAACGGTCGGAAGTTCCGCGTCGTGGCGCGAAACAACTCACCGACCTGCAAATATATCCAGAGCGCCAAGCTCAATGGCACACAGCTCGACAAGCTTTTCTTTTCCCATGAAGAGCTCATGAAGGGTGGACTCCTGGAACTGGAAATGGGGCCGCTTCCGGCTCTAAAGGCGCAGAAATGATTAGGAACTTCATGCGACGAATTCTATGTACCTTACCTCTGTTGACGGCGTTCATCCTTGCCACCGCCTGCGGCGTCCGCAGCGGCAAAACCCTCATCGACTATGTCGATCCCCTGATTGGCACTGGCCCGGCAAGGACCCCCGGAGCCCTCAGGCACTCCGAAAAACTCGAGGCCAATGCCCAGGTCGTGCCGGCGGTCACGATGCCTTTTGGAATGACAAACTGGACGCCGCAGACCCGCGACACTGAGCAGAAATGCCGTGCCCCCTATTACTACACCGATTCCCTGATCCAAGGCTTTCGCGGTTCACACTGGCTCAGCGGCTCCTGCACTCAGGATTATGGCAGCTTTACGATCATGCCTGTAGCGGGAGAACTGCGCTGTCGGCCGGAGGCCCGGGCCAGCCGTTTTTCCCACAAGCATGAAACAGCCGCACCAGACTACTACAGGGTGTTGTTGGAAGATCACGAGGTGGCGGTAGTGATGACCGCCACCACCCGCTGCGGCATGTTCTGTTTCACCTTCTCCGGCGGCGACTCGGCGCACATCATCGTCAATCCCAACAGCGATGAAGGGCTTGGATTCGTGCGTGTGGATCCCGAGCGCAACGAGATCGTCGGATACAATCCGGTGCACCGGATCTACCAAGGATGGGGAAAGTATGCTGGCTTCAAGGGCTACTTCGTCGTGCAATTTGATCGGCCGTTTGCTAATTGGGGTGTATACACTCAGCAATATGTGCACTATCGCCGTGCGAGCGTCCAAGACCAGCGTGAGGTCGGTGCTTTTGTCAGCTATGCGCCGGCGAAGGGACGACAAGTATCCGCCCGCGTAGGCACCTCATTCACGAGCATCGAAGAGGCACGAAGAAATCTCGAAGCTGAGATGCCGGATTGGGATTTTGCCCGGATCCGCAGCAGTCTGCGCCAGGAGTGGAACCGCCTCTTAGGTCGCATAGAGATCGAGGGGGCGAACGACGAAGAGATGGTGAAGTTTTACACTGCCTTATACCACTGCCTGCAGCAACCTCGGATCATGAGCGACTGTGATGGCTCGTATCCCGGCTTCGCCGGAGATCCGACGATTCACAAAGCGGTAGGTTTCGACTATTACGACGATTTTTCATTGTGGGATACATATCGTGCTCTGCATCCCCTTTACAATCTCCTCTACCCTGAAAAGAGCGCCGATATGATGCGCTCCCTGATCCTCAAGGCCGAACAGGGGGGATGGTTGCCGATCTTCCCGCTTTGGAACAGTTACACGTGCGCCATGATAGGCGATCACGCCATCTCCGTTCTCGGGGATGCCTGGAGCAAAGGGATCCGGGGATTTGACATAGATCGGGCCTATTCCTACATGCGTCAGAATGCCTTCGTTTCGCCTCGCGATACCAGTGACTACATCGATGGCAAGGGCCGGAGATCGCTCACATCATATCTGCGTTACGGCTACATCCCCCTCGAAGACCCGGTGCTCCATGCTTTTCATACCGGGGAGCAGGTCTCGCGGACCCTCGAGTATACATATGATGATTTTGTACTCGCGCAGACGGCAAAATCGCTCAGCAAAATGGGAGACTATGAGCTTCTCAAGGAGCGCGCGCTCAATTATAAGAACATCTTCGATCCGGCGGTCGGCTATGTGCGCGGACGTCACGCAGACGGCCGTTGGGCGGAACGGTTTGTAGCAACCGAGCGCATGCCTTATATCACCGAGGGGACGCCGCAGCATTATACGTGGTATGTGCCCCACGACATTGCTGGACTGATCAGGCTGATGGGCGGCGAGGCACCCTTCAATGCTAAGCTGGATACTCTTTTTGCGACCGGCCAGTACTGGCATGGCAATGAACCGTGTCATCAAGTCATCTATCTCTATTGTTTTTCTGGTCAACCGGAGAAGACGCAGGAGATTGTGCGTCGTGTTCTGCGGGAGGAGTACGGTTCCGGGCCCGGGGGCCTGAGCGGCAATGATGATTCGGGACAAATGTCCGCCTGGTACATCTTTGCGAAGCTCGGATTCTATCCGGTTTGTCCCGGCACCCCGCAGTACGTGATCGGCAGCCCCGGCTTCGCTCGGATTACGCTGGCGCTGCCAGGCGAAAAAAGGTTTGTCATCAAGAGTGTCGATAATGGAGAAAAGCAGGTCTATATCGAATCGGCAAGACTGAATGGTAGATCCTACACCAAGCCCTATCTGAACCATGGCGATATCGTGACGGGGGGCACCGTCGAGTTCCGGATGAGCGACCGGCCGCAGGGGGATTTCGGCCGGATGAAGGATGATCGGCCGTTCTCTATGAGCGATGAAACCAAGCGATGAGATGATGTCGCTGCCTGAGTATACGTGTCACTCAGGATGTGTGAGACGGTCCTCCCGAAAAACAGTCAATAGTGCGAGATTTCAGAACGCGTTCGTTATTTGAGGTCTGTGCCATTGAACTATTCTGATCAATCACTCGCATTTGTCTGAACTCTGTATCGCGATGATCCCGCGATCGAAGAGAGGAAGATAGCTGAGAGGATCGGTCGGACTCTATTCTGGTTCGGGGGAAGATAGCGGAGGGAATCCGGCAAGCCGACTCGAAGATGCTATATCGGCAAAACCCAGTATACTACAAAACGTCGAATTGAATATTTCAGAAAACGATGATAGAGAGATAACATTTTGCTGCTAAAATAAGTTTGATTAACAAAACAAAGCGAATTTGGATGAACCAAGACAGTGGAATGAATACTTGATAGAGACTCAAATGATGAAATCAACCATATTTCTAGGATTTTTACTACTCCTAATGAGTTGTTCGACAATAAAATCGCAGAACCAGGATCTATATAACAATATCGTATCCAATCAACTTTTCTCTTTCACAAAAGAAAAAGCCCTTGCAGTTGTTAAAACCGGATTCAACGCCGGTGATGGTTATGGCGAAGTCTGGATACGTGATTACAACACATTTATTGAACTTTCGGCAGAAGTTTTTGACCACGTGGTTTTAAAAGACAACTTGTTGGTGTTTTTCAAGATGCAAGGCGATGATGGAAATATTATCGATGGTTTTATTCCAAAAGACAAAACAAATGGGCAAGGTTACGATTACATCCATACAGAGCTGGAACCTCGCTACGCCGGTCATAAAAATACGGTTGAAACAGACCAAGAGTCTTCCTTAGTTCAAGCTCTTTATAAATATGTACGCATTGCAGGAGATAAAGCAATATTGAATGAAAAGATTGGCGATAAATCCGTTGCTGAACGACTTGATTGGGCTATGCAGTTTCTGATGAATCATCGTTTCAATAAAAAGTACGGTTTACTATGGGGGGCAACAACTGCCGATTGGGGAGATGTTCAGCCTGAGCACACGTTGGGTGTAGATCTTTCAGACGATACGCATTACGCAATTGATATATACGATAATGCGATGTTCATTATTGCGCTTGATAATCTCATGGAACTCATTCCCGATCAAAAAAACAAATGGCAAGCCATCAGAGATCAAATATCAGAAAATATACGCATTCATTTATGGGATAAGACAAAACAGAAATTCATTCCACATGTATATCTCAATGGTTCCCCTTTCCCGGAAGATTTCAATGAGAATGAAATTTATTATCACGGCGGGACGGCAATTGCCATTGAAGCCGGATTACTTTCAAAAGAAGAGATAAAAGTGTCCCTTGAAAAAATGATTGCCAATGTAAATGCCTCCGGCGCCGGTTCCATCGGATTAACAATGTATCCCCCTTATCCTGACGGCTATTTCAAAAATAGAAGCATGTATTCATATGGATATCAAAATGGTGGCGACTGGACATGGTTTGGGGGACGAATGATTCAACAACTCATTAGGAATGGTTTTGTGAAAGAAGCTTACGAACAAATACAGCCCATGGTAAAACGGGTGAAAGACAACGATGGGTTCTTTGAGTGGTACACGGTTGACAATAAACCAAAAGGCTCAGGTACTTTTCGTGGCTCGGCAGGTGTTTTATACAAAGCTATTGTGATGTTTGAGGAACTAGGAAGGAGATAAAAAACCTGTTCTTCTTGAAAAAAAGGAAGCCTACGTTTTTGAAGGGAGAAAGAAGGCTTTAATAAAATGGCAATGAAGGTATTCAACTATTGTATTCCATTTTTGTCAAGGGCACCACAATTCCCCAGGTTAGAGGCCTCCAGGGTCAGATGATTCCCCAGTTCCAGGGCCAGATCATTTCCCACTGACCCCTGTCAAAGTTACCCCACCCAGAGTTGATTCTGTTTCATGAACAGTCATACTTTGTCGTTGTCCCTCTTCAAAAGTCCATCTAGGCCAGAAATGCATCATGAACTCCCAGATTGAGCTCCTCCTAGGATTTGTCCTCGGAAGGACAGAGTCACCAGCTACAATGCGAATTCAAACGATTTTTCAATGGTTGCAACTGCCGTGAGTACCCGGCCCCCGACTTGAACCTGCAACATGTTCACTCTTGCCGTCTTTTCTGAGTGGTGGGTTACATCTCCTCGGGCTGTGCCTCCAAGACTGGCGTTTGTTCGAATTCTACTGTGTAGTACAACTCAGAGTTCTCGGCATTCAATGCTGTGTAGACCCCGTTGGGGGTACAAATGTAGAATGTAGAATGAAAAGCCGATCCGGGTTCGGGGTCGGCTTTGTTGTCTCCTGGCTCTGATTACTTTTCTTCCTGTCGCTAAGACTTCAAGATTATGAATAAGCTTGTCTTCTATTCCTCAAATAGGTTTTCACTCTTTCGCCGGCATGTTCAAAAACAATATAAAGTACAGGAATTACAATCAAGGTAAGCACCGTTGTGGTGGTCAATCCCCCTATAACGGCTCTTGCCAACGGCGACCATGTCTCAGAACCCGATCCCATTTCGACAGCAAGCGGAACCATCCCTAGAATTGTCGTCAAGGCCGTCATCAACACCGGTCTTAATCTTGCTTTACAGCCGAATTCGACTGCTTCGTACAGTTCCATGCCATGATGCCGTTGCTGATTGATGTAATCAACGAGCACGATTCCATTGTTCACCGCAATTCCCACCAGCATGACAATTCCAACAAGCGCCATAACACTGAAGGACGTTCCGGTCATCGCAAGAAAGATGAACACGCCGATGATCGAAAGAGGAACCGTAAACATTATGATGAATGGATCAACTAAGGATTCGAACTGCGAAGCCATAATCATATACACCAACAAGATGGCAGCAATGAACGCTAATCCCAAATAAAAGTATGCTTCCTGCTGATCTTCGGCAGTGCCGCCAAGGATTACCTGATACTCCGATGGAATAGGGGTATCGGCAATAATCTTGTTTATGGCAGTGACAGCAGTGGAAAGGTCCATGCCGGAGAGGCCGCATCCCACCGAAACAAACCTGTTCTGATTTTCTCTATAGATCGTCGGGCTCGATTGTTCTTCCGTGATACTTGCGACGTCTTTCAGTTTTATCCTGCCGCCTGCTGGCAATGGCAGTTCAAGCTGTTCGAGTGATTCTTTCTTGTTCCGGTATTCCTTCGCGAACTGGACATAGATATCGTACTCATCGCCCTTCTCGTGATATTGAGAAGCCACTCTTCCCTGGATGGCCGTAGAAATATTTGCAGCGACCTGCATTGTCGAAAAGCTGTAATGGTTCAACAAATCCTTATTGAGGTGTACCTGCAGCTCCGCTGTCGTCTCCTTTGTATTCAGCGAGATATCCACGAGGCCTTTGACTTTTTCCATTTTGGATTTCAGTTCATTGGCGATGGCCTTAGCGCCCGCAACATTAAAACCGACCACCTTGATATCTATCTCTCGCTCGGTAGAAAAAGTAGCGTTTTCTTGAAACGTATATGTAATGCCGGGCATCTGATCGAATCTCTTGCGCAGTTTGTCCTGAATGGCGAACTGCGATGTCTTTCTTCGCTCCTTTGGAGTGAGTTTCACCATAGTCTCTATCGTGCTTGAGGTAACGCCGAATGCACCGAGGCCCTCCCGTTCACCGTAAAATATTGAGAGCGACTCAAACTCCTCTTTGCCGACAGTTTCCTTGATAATATCTTCAATGTTGTAAGCATACATCCTTGTTTGCTCTATGGGAGTGCCCGACGGTGATTCCATCATAACATCGATTATGCCCTGATCAGACTTTGGCATAAACTCACCGCCAAGCAACGCGGCTAATCCCAGTGAAAGGACGAAGAGAATGGTAACGGAAATCAACACCGTTTTTTTATGGTAGATAGACCAATGCAACCACTTACTATAATTGTCGGACATCTTAATTAACCAGTCGCCCATGGTATCCTTAATTTGTGCAATTCGATTATTCTTTTTCTTCGTTTCAAGCTTCAGTAGTCTGGTGGACATCATCGGAACCAATGTCACGGCAACAAGGAGCGATACGGCCAGGCTGTACGAAATTGTCAATACCATATCCTTGAACAACTGCCCGGTAATGTTTGGTACAAAGAGCACCGGTACAAACACGGCAATGGTTGTGAGGGTTGAGGCGGTAATGGCCATGCCGACCTCGGTCGTTCCGATATTTGCGGCATCCATGAGATCTTTTCCCATCTCATGGTGGCGGTAGATGTTCTCAAGTGCGACGATGGAGTTATCCACCAACATGCCGATGGCAAGCGCAAGACCAGCCATGGAGATGATGTTCAATGTTACGTTCGCGGCGAACATCACAGCAAACGTCGCTATCACGGATACGGGAATTGAAACGGCCATGATGATGCTGCCGCGGATATTCCGTAAGAAGAAATAGATTACCGCAAACGATAATACAAAGGCTATGATCCCAGAATCCCGCAGGTTACTAACGGACTTCAATATGAAATCCGATTGGTCAAAAATGGGGACCAGCTTCGTTCCCTCCGGCAATGCCGCTATGATTCCGGGGATCGCTTCTTTGACTTTTCTGCTCGTAAGAATAGTGTTGGCGTCGGACTGTTTCATAATGATCAACATGACGCCCTCACCATAATCTGCCCTGACTTCGTTTGTGTTTTCTTTGTATCCATCCTCCACTGCTGCGACATCACTTATGTATACCGGCACGGCGTTCTTATACGTCAGGATGGTCTTCTTGATCTGATCCAGGGACGCGTACTCGCTGAGCACCCGAAGGTTGTAATCCTTGCCTCTTGTGCGAATGGTGCCGGAGGGCTGCAAACTGCTGCCAAGCTGGATTGCCTGCGTAACATCGCTGGGGGATAGATGATACGATGCCAGCAACACAGGGTTCATGTTAACGTTTATGCGTCTCTGCGAACCTCCCATTGTCTGAACCGAAGCAACGCCGTCGACTCGTTCCAGCATCGGCTCGATCTTCTCTTCGGCTAACCTCCGGAGTTCAGCGGGACCGAGATACGGTGAGCTGATGGTGAAATAGCTTATCGGCATCATCGAGGGGTCGAACACAAACACAAGCGGCTCTGTAGCGTCGGCTGGCAAATAGTCCCTGATATAATCTAGATTCTTCCTGATATCGTTCTCCGCTTTGTCCATATTCGTGCCGTACTTGAACTCCAGCGTAACGATCGAGTTACCTTTGGAAGACTGTGAACTGACCTTCTCGATGTTCTTGACAGAGGAGACCGCCTCTTCGATCGGCCGGGTGATCAGGGTCTCTATGTCATCGGGCCCCACACCCGAATAGCTGGTAATGACTCCGGCAAATGGAAAGGTGATGTCCGGAAAGAAGTCGATCTTGAGCTGGGAGAATGAGAAAAAACTAAAGAGGATGATCACCGCGTAGATCATGCTCAGCGTGATCTGCCTTTTGAGTGAAAATCTTGTGAGCAGCATAAGTGACAGAGTCCTTATTCTATGACATTAACAGGTTGACCATCTTTCACAATATTCTGCCCGACTATAATCACCGAGTCGGCGAGAGCGAGTCCGTTGGTAATCTCGATCTGTCCGCTATTAGCAATTCCTGTCTTCACTTCTCTCATGCGAGCCGTGCGGTTTTCAATCACATAGAGAAAGAATTTCTTAACGGTGTTCTGCAAACCTGTCTCCCTGTTGATGCGGATTTCCGTCTGTGGAATCAACGCCGTTTCAGGAATCACCAGCCGATCGGCATTCTTCAGCGTCTCGATAGAAAACTCTCCGAATAGACCGGATGTGATTCTCTTGTCGTTTGAGAGAAATCCTATCTCGACTTCCAGTGTTTTCGATGTGTGATCGATTGCGGTATTGACCTTATCCACCCTGCCGGAAAATTCTTTACCGGGGAGGGTCGGGAATTGTATCAGTACTCGTTGACCGATTCTCACTTGTTGAATGTCGGCCCCGGTCAGATAAATCTTGGCCTTCATCTTTGATGGTGATACGATCTGCACTACGGGCTGACCCATGGCAATCGTCTGATTTCTTTGCACATACACCGCAGCCGCAACTCCATCAAATGGCGCCTTAATGAGACTGTTTTCAAATTGCTCGCGGGCTTGCTCATGCATCGATCGTGCTTGCTCAGAGGCATGCTCTGCAGTTTCCTTCGCGGTTCTAGCCTGATCATACTGTTGCGGGCTGATGGCTTTTTCGGAATAGAGCTTGCTCATCCGCTCATAATCGATGGCGGCTAATTTTGCCTGGGCTTCGGCTGTTTTCAACCCAGCATGGGCGATATCGAGACCCTGTTTAAGAACTTCATTCTTCTGCTCAACGAGGATTTGATCTTTTGCTACGGCCTGTCCCGGGCGAATATTCACCTTCTCTACCCGCTCCGAGACTTTGCTGTACAGGATGACGTCTTCATCCCCTTCCACCGAACCCGTCGCACGGACGTAGTTTGATATGGATTCCGATTTCACTGCATAGACTCTTACCGGCACTGTTTTCGCGGTGTCTTCTTCCGCTTTCTGTGAACAACCAGTAACAACAAGCACGATAAGAGAGAGTAGAGACAGGACTCTGTGGCGCATGGTATCCTCGAACATTATTTCCAGATTTTATCCAACAATCCGACTGATTTCAGCAACGCGAGCTGGCTGACATTGTAACGGTATACTCCCTGCAGGTAATCGCTTTTGCTCTTTGTATACAACAGTTGCGCATTGAGAACATCCAGCTGGTTGCTCATGCCCTGCGAATAGAGCAGGTTTGATATTCTCAGACTTTCGTTGTACTGCTCGAGCGCGTCTTTCAGAGCTTGCAGACTTTTCAACGTCTCGATGTAGTTATAATAGCTTTGTTCAACATCCAGTTCGATACCCTGCCGCGCTTGTTTGACCAGAAGATCCATCTGGTCGGACTTTATTTTTGCAGTCTGATAATTAAGTATTCGCTTCCCGCCTTCGAATAACGGCCAGGACATTGAGAGCGTGACGGATTTCGATCTGATGTAATCGGACCATCTGACCCGTGCGTTATCGATCGGAGCCGAGTGATCGACGCTCCCGATGAAGGTGACCGACGGGGTGAATTGTCCAAGCGCAAGATGTGTGCCCGTCTTTGCTGCCTCTTGCTGGTACCGCAGTGCCTTCATGTCGTTCCTGTTTTCTTGCGAAAGGGCTTTGAGGTGTTCGAGCGACATAGAGGCATACTCGTTGAGAAATTCTGTTTTATCCAGGCCGTCAATAACCACCAGGGAGTCCGTCAGCGGAATATCCAAAAGACTCTTTAAGCGTTGGACAGAAAGTTTGTTGTTCGCGACGGCAGATTCGAGCAAGGGGAGGGTGGACGAGTATTGTGCCTTTGCCCTTTGATAATCCAGTTCTGTCGCTGTCCCGGCATCGTAGAATTTTTGAACCTGAGATAGATTTTGTTGTGCCACTGTGACGGCATGCTCGGCGGTTCCGGTCAACTCATTGGAGAGAATGATCCCATAGTAGGCCTGCATCGCATTCAGGACTGTTTCTTCTTCTTTGCCTCGCAGTTCTTCTGCCAGAGATTTCTTGATGTCCCTCTGGATGGAGTAGTTGAACCACCTGCTCCCGCCGGTAACGATCGGTAACGAAAGACTCAATGAATGCTGGAACGTATAGGGAGTTCCTACAACAAATCGCTGACCCATGAAAACAAAGACCGGCAGTTCAACATTGTTCTGTGCCAATCCCTGATAGCTGAGCGAGGGCAAGAGGTAGGAGAGAGATTTCCAAGTCTCCAGATTCTGAATATCATAATCGAGTGATTTTGACTTCAGGCTGAGATTCTCTTTCAATGAAATATCGACTACAGTTTTCCATGACAGATAGACAATTCGCTTCTCAGCCTGTCCATAGATCATAGTCCATGTTATTGACATCACGAGAAAGAGCATGCAAAGCGTTCTGCTTCGGATCATGACGATTACCTCTGTAGGTCCTTTAGAAATCATATACTGCGTACCGCCGTTATAAATTCAATCTTTCAGCTCCCGATAGAAATTATCCCACAGTGTGAGCATTTCATGATCGACCGTATCAAAATCTCCATTGAGCAGCAGATGCAAGCCGATACCGGCATTGGAATAAATAAACATTCTGGCGATCTGTTCGTCGGACATCGGAGAGGAAAACTCTCGATTGCTGCGGGACATTCTAACGACAGATGTCCAGGCATCAAGCTCATTCTGTTCCGCTTCTCGTAACTTGCCGCGGAAACCCGGGAAAAGATTCAGTGCATCGAACATCAAGGTTAAATAGTTCATGTTGGCCTTGGTGTCGCAATAATTCAGGTACTGTCTGCAGGCGATGAGTGTCTTCTTGAATTGTTCAGCATAGTCATGATAGAACTCCCACAGGGAGTTCTGACTCAGTTTACGGCAGTCGATCATCATTTGATCGAAAAAGAACGTGTTGATGACCTCGACAAAAAGATGTTCTTTGCTTTGGAAATAATGGTAAAAGGCTCCCTTGGAAAGTCCGGTGGCATTCACGATTTCGTTCATCGTAACTTCCTTGAAGCTCCTCTGAAGGAAAAGGCAGAACGAAGTTCTTAGGATATGTTCTTTGGAATTGCTCATAAACCGACCGGTCGGTATGTTAAGTTTGGTGAAATTAACGCTCAGAATCAATGAGGAATTCTGGTAGGTTGAACACAAGGGAAAAAAAGCGCGAAAGTGGTATATAGATCAGTATACAGTGATGAGTAAGACCGATGAATTCCCGTCGTAATAGAAGAATCTTGTAGAAAGAGAAATAGGTTATGTGTAAGTGACCGGTGTCTTTGCTTGAGTTCAAGAACCTGCATTGTCTCAATAATCTCATCTGACCAGCCCCCTGTAGTGGTGCCAATGTCAAGTTAATTCACATGCTCAGCCCATGGCATGCCGATAGGATGCGAGCTTCTCATGGGGGTGGTAACGCTTGCTCTGTTCACAGCTCCGCACCTTGGATCTGCTCCAATTCCGCCGTATAATACAACTCGGAGTCCTCAGCTTTCAAAGCCGAGTTAACCCGTTGGGGGTACAAACGAATGTAGATTGCAGAGTGTGGAATGTGGAATGAAATGCCGATCCGGAGACGGGTCGGCTTTGTTGTCTTTGGGGAGCAGAAGGATTGATGATTCCGGAACATCACTCCCGCCGTCTCTTGAGGTAAACAACGTAAAGGTGCATTGTGCTTGATTGGTTTTTTGGATCGGGGATAAGGCAAGCGCCCAGAGTTCTGCGCAGGAATCTTGCTGCGAACATCTTCGATGGCGCGATGTATGCGTTCGGGATTGGTTTTGTATCGATCCAGACCGTCATACCGGTCATGGTGAAAAACATCAGCCATAGCAGTTTTGCTGTCGGACTGGTGCCGTTGATCTGGACGGCGGGGTTCAATGCTCCCCAGATCTTCATTGCCAGCTACGTGGAACGCTTTCCCTTCAAGAAACGGCTGTTCCTGCAGACGGCATTCCTTCAGCGAGTGCCGTGGTTCCTCCTTGCAGTGCTGTCGTTCATCGTACTTGGAGAGGTGAGTCCTTCGGCTGGTACCATTCTGTTCTTCACTTTGTTTGCACTTGCTGCAATCGCGGGAAGTCTCTGTTTCCCAGTCTGGTTCGATGTCATTGCGAAGCTCACGCCGGTGGATCTCCGGGGCCGACTCTTTGCGGCGCGCAATCTTCTTGGCGGGGTACTTGGCATTCTCGCCGGGCTGGTTGTGGAAGTGGTTCTGGCGACTATCGAATATCCAACAAGCTATGGTGTGTTGTTCGCTCTCGCCTTTCTCTTCACGTCGATCTCTTATTGGGCTCTGATCCGGTTAAAAGAAGAAACTCCGTCGGCCGTTTCGGAAGATATTCATATCCTTGACTACTATCGGAACCTCCCCCGTATTTTGAGAGCCGAGAAGAATTTTCGCAACTATCTGATCTCTGACGCGCTGCTCATTGCAGCGACGATGGCAGGAGCCTTCTATGCCGTCCACGCGATCGAGAAATTCTCGCTGGACGACTCCTCAGCTGGCACATTTACGATCGTGATGATGTGCAGCATGATTGTGGGCAACATGTTTTTCGGTTACCTCGCGGATCATTATGGCCACAAAGTGAATCTGGTGCTCTCGGCTGCGTCGACGGCGCTCTCCTGTTTCATGGCGCTTGTCGCACCGAACGCAGGAGTGTATCTGGTCGTGTTTGTGGGAGTGGCATTTCAAATCGGTCTGAGCGGCATCTCGCGCCTCTCGATCGTTGCCGAGCTCTGTTCTGAAGAAGAACGGCCCACGTACGTCGCGCTGACCAACCTGGTGACATCACCTTTTGTCCTCTTCGGCCTCGTAGCCGGCGGGATCGCGAGCCGGTTCGGATACGACGCGGTATTTCTCATTGCCGGACTGCTGGCACTTGCTTCGGCGATCTGGGTAGCGTTCAAGGTTGACGAGCCGCGAGTGAAGGTGCGCAGGCCGTTTGTTCAATCGGCGCAGTACGAATAAGCACGACTGCCAACCGTTTGACATTTGAGGAGCGACTATATATTTTCTCTCCTGGCAATCCTATCAGTAGTGAACCGCAAAATCGCTTTCGCCTCTGAGCTCATCAGAGCAAGTGTGTCTGCAAGAAGGGGTCTTCCATGGTACGCTGCAAAGCATTCCTGCTAGTAATCTGCCTCTGGATCCCCGTGGTGGCTTTCCCGCAAGGGTCCGCAAGGGGTTTGCGAGCTGTGGTTGTGCAGGGAGCGATGCCATCGGAAACCGAGAAGCTGGTGAGCCGGCTTGAGAATGTTTGCTTTGAGGAGATCGGTGGTTGGAAATTCTGGCGCGGCACTGTTGATGGCTATCCTGTTATCCTCTCACGTACACTGAAGGGTATCGCAAACGCCGCGGCAGCAACTGCGATCGCTATCGAGCGTTATTATCCTATCGCTATCATCAATCAGGGCACCGCAGGGGGGCTCGAACCGAGTCTTCAGCTGTTTGATATCGTCCTCGGTACCAGCTCGGTGAGCCTGGGGGCATTTAAAACTCCATACCGACCTGCGGGAGGAGGGAGCAATTCTCTCGACTGGAGGCCCCTTAATCTGTTGGCTTCGGAGGGAAGCGCGGGCAATGATCCGAATAGGCACACGATCGCACGATTTGCAGGCGATAGTGTGCTCCTGAGTGTTGCCCGACGCGTAGCCCCGCTCCATACCCGTGGACGCATGGTGGAGGGAATCATCGGATCGAGCGACATGTGGAACGATGAGTTCGGCCGCATCGCCCGATTTCACAAGGAGTTTGGAGCTACGGTAGAAGAAATGGAAACGGCATCTGCTGCGCAGATCGCGGGACTGTTCCGTGTTGCATTTCTTGGTATCCGTGTTGTCTCCGACAATACAACGAATGGTGAGGCCTATCAATCGGAAACAGGAGATGCGTGCCAAGATTTTGTGTTCGAGGTCGTCAAAGCCAATGTCGAACATCTTGCACGGTAGGCTTGCCTGCACTTGAATTCGAAGACGTGCCTACGCATAAGAATATATCCGGGGTTGATCGATGAAGAATCGTTGGAAATCGAAAGTCTCATTCGCAGTTGTCCTGCTATTTCTTGTCTTCACGTGTGAGGCTCCGGCAGATGACGGATACGAATTGTGGTTGAAGTACAGAAAGATCAACGACGAGCATCTCCTGAAGCAGTATCGGGAGGCCATCGCATGCGTCATGGTGCCCGGCGAATCGAAGACTCTCCGGATCATCCGTAACGAACTGAAAAAGAGCCTCGACGTGATGCTCGGTGTCGACATGCGCTACCGGGCCGCAGCAGCGGGAGAGAATGCACTGGTCATCGGGACCCCCAAAAGGTCGGACATTGTCCGAAAGTTGCAGCGTGAGGGCAAGTTTCGCAACCTGGGAAGTGAAGGGTATCTCATCACATCGGTCACGAAAGGCAAAAATAGATTCATCGTCATTGCGGCGAATCGCGATATCGGACTTCTGTACGGCGCGTTTCATTTTCTGAGAATTCTCCAGACCCACCAGCCGCTTGATCGCCCTGACGTCGTCTCAACCCCGCGAATCGGATATCGGCTTCTCGATCATTGGGATAACCTTGACGGATCCATCGAGCGCGGGTATGCCGGCAAATCCCTATGGAAATGGGATGAGCTGCCCGGGAAGATCGACAATCGCTACTACGACTACGCACGCGCAAATGCCTCGATTGGAATCAACGGAACCGTCCTGAACAGCGTCAACGCGAATCCGGCGATTCTGAACGCTGACTATCTTAGAAAGGTGGCAGCGCTGGCCGATGTTTTTCGGCCATACGGTATTCGCGTGTTTCTCTCTGCCAATTTTTCCTCGCCAATTTCGGCTCGGTTCGAGCAGGAAGGGAATCGAAAAGGCGGCATCGGAAACCTCCCAACTGCGGACCCGCTCGACCCAAAGGTGAGGCTGTGGTGGAAGAACAAAGTGAAAGAGATCTACGCGCTGATTCCGGATTTTGGCGGATTCCTGGTGAAGGCAAGTTCCGAGGGAATGCCAGGTCCGCAGGATTATGGCCGGACTCATGCGGAGGGAGCAAACATGCTCGCCGAGGCGCTGGAGCCGCTTCACGGAGTTGTCATGTGGCGCGCATTCGTCTATGACGCCGGTGTCGACCCCGACCGCGTGAAACGCGCTGCACTGGAATTCGTTCCTCTCGACGGCCTCTTCCGCCCCAATGTCTTCGTCCAGGCAAAGAACGGCCCGCTCGACTTTCAACCGCGGGAGCCCGTTCAACCGCTTTTTGGCTCCATGACCAGGACTCCGATGATGCTTGAACTTCAGATTACGCAGGAATATCTGGGCCATTCGACTCACCTGGTGTACCTCGCGCCGATGTGGAAAGAGTACCTTCAGTTTGACTTGTTCGCGAAAGGGCCTGGATCGACTCTCGCCAGTATTGTCGATGGCAGTCTTAGGAATACGCACATGAGCGGTATTGCCGGCGTAGCAAATACCGGCGATGACCGAAACTGGTGCGGGCACTTCTTCGCACAGGCCAATTGGTTTGCCTTTGGACGTCTTGCCTGGGATCACTCCCTCAGCGCAGAGCAAATTGCAGATGAATGGATCAGAATGTCGCTCTCGAACGATCCCCGAACTCTCGCAACCATATCTTCGATCATGATGGGCTCCTGGGAGGCGTGTATCAACTACATGACTCCGCTTGGATTGCATCACATCATGGAGGTCGACGTTCACTATGGCCCCGGGCCTCAGCATGATCAGGGAAGAGAAGACTGGAGGTCGATCTATTACCATCGTGCGGACAACAATGGCCTGGGATTTGACCGGAGTTCTAGAGGCAGCAATGCGGTCGGACAGTATTTTCCTCCCTTGCGATCCGTTTTCGACACTCTCGAGGCGTGCCATGAGAAGTACTTGCTCTGGTTTCACCACGTGAACTGGGATTACCGTATGAGCTCGGGCAGGACATTGTGGGAAGAACTGTGCGAGAAGTATGCTTCCGGCACAGATTACGTGCGTGGCATGCACGACACATGGCTCTCGCTCGACGGCGCGGTGGACCCTGAGGTGTTTTCGAGTGTCAGGGAGAAGCTGGAAAAACAACTTGTTGATGCGGCGATCTGGAGAGATACATGTCTCGCGTATTTTCAGAAATTCAGCAAGCGGGCAATTCTGGGTCAGCACTGAACTGAATGCCTCGACCCGAAGACTATCAGGAGTAACCATGATTCTCGGTCTGACATTGCTATCGTTTCTGGTTCATTTTGCCGATCAGCCGGTCGACAGCAGTCGGGCTCTCAAGCTCAATGAACTCGAGTACTTCGAGTCCCGGGGCCTGAATATCCTGGTCTTCAGCAACCGGTACAACGATCTCTTCAGTGATTCCAAGATGAGCGGGATCGAGATCATCCATCATGGGGTTGCTGATTTCCTTGATGCCGACATGATCGGTGCTATTGAGGTGACATCCGCGAGTCTCTTACGGTCTTCGGGCCGTGACCAGCGGATCGGCGTTCCCGAGCCTCATAAACTTCATCGCGTTGTTTCGTATGATCTGCAGCGTCGATGTGTCGCTCAAGAATATTGAATTGCGCCCCTGAGGTTCCTGCGGCGGATCTCCCACAAAAGGGTCGCCTTTTCTCCAGACCCCGTCTGCATGTCGCGCTGACGCCTCTCCGCCCCACGCCCAGAAATTGTATCCCGCGATTGGCGCTCCTGCCCGGGCGGAATCATACACCATCCGGACGATCATCTCGTAGTATCCGTCGCGAACCGTCGTCGGCGTTCCCGGACGGATCTCACTGCTATCCCGGTCAATACCAAACTCCTCGAGCACAATCGGTTTGTTCAGCTTCCGCGCCAGCGCCAGGTGATTGGTGATGTACTCCGTTGCCTTCTCTTGTGTTTCTGGCATGGTCTCGACAGCGCGCTGCGGGTCGAACCAGCCCCAGTTGCGAGGCCAGAGGTGCATCGTCAGGTAGCCAATGTGCGGTGTCGAGTGCGACTGTAGAAAATTCTCCGCAGAGAGGAGCGAGCCGACGGTTCCTTCGCTTCCTGTAGACACGAGGTGATTGGTATCGAGAGAGTGTATGAAGAGCGCTGTCTCGTCGATCCAGCGATTGAAGGAGGGAAGATTGGCCACTCCTCTGGGGCTGACGGTTCCTGGCCGCGGCTCATTCGCCAGCTGCCAAGCCATGATTGTTGGATCCTCTGAGTAAACCCTGCCGTTGACTGTATTTGTTCGTGTGACGATCTTCCGGACGTAGTCGCAAAACAGTTTGTTTGCTGGTTGGTTGGAGTAGAATGAGCCGTTGAAATCCATGAACGCGTTCCAACCCTTCGTCGTGTCATAAGGATCTAGCGCCTCTTTGCCGGACCAGACGTTGTAGATCGCCATCCCTCCTGACCATTCCCAGTAGTTGTTGAGAAAGAGGACGCAGTGCATGCGGCGTTTTGCCATCTCAGCTAGGAAGAAATCGAGTCCCTGAAGCAGTGATTCATCAAAATCGCCGGGTCTTGGCTGGATTACGGGCTTGACCGATCCACGTATGTACGATTCCTCCGATGCTGCGAGCACTCTCACGTTCACAATGCCGTTCGCTTTCAGCGAATCCAGTTCCCGAAGAAGCCGTGGCCGGTTACCTGCTGTGCCCGGTGCACCGAGGTAGTATCCATACCACAGGTTTGTGCCCGCGAAATAGTACGGCTTGTTGTTGTGAATAAACTGAGTGCCCCGCACGCGGATGAAATCGTCACGCTCCTGGAACAAAGAGAGGAATGAACAGGAAGAAAATACGAGTGTGACAAGGCATAAGAGAAACAATAATGCTCGATTCATCCGATTCTCGGCAGTACGTCGTAATGTCTCATATGCCGCATGTTCTTCTTGAAACTCGTGGTGGGAGGTGCGACCACTGATGCGTAAGCAATGATAGCGATAAATCTTGTCATTCTCACACGCCATCGGGCTCATCGTGCTGGCTTTGCATTTGTTCCGATTGCCAGCTACTTTAAGCCATGCGGGCAACGGAAGAGAACGCAGTTGTGATGAACTCGGGAATCACGAAGCTCTCTGTGGGAGTTGGCCTTGTCTTTGTCGGCCTGCTCCTCATTCATTGGCTCCCCTTCAGCCCCGCGGTGACCTATGCTGTTGTGTTCGTTTCTACTTCGCTCATCTTCCTCTGGTTTGCCTTGGTCCTCCGTTCATCGGAACCGTCGAGACGGTTTATCCTTCTTGCGGTCATTGTCTCACTCTTCGTGCAATTGAGTTTTCTGAATCTGAGTCCGATTGGCTCTGATGATGTCTATCGATACATGTGGGATGGCAAAGTTCAGGCTTCCGGAATCAATCCCTATCACTATTTTCCCAACGATACCCGGCTCGACACTCTTCATTCTTCACTGATTCCGGCGTCGGTAAATCATCCCGATATGAAGAGTGTCTATTTTCCGCTCAGCCAATGGATATTCTGTGCTTGCTACAGGTTGAGCAACGAGAGCATCTGGGGATATAAGCTCATACTCCTGATCGCTCAAATTGCCACGATCGCCGGTCTCTTCGCGCTTCTCAAGAAGCTCCGCGTTTTGCCGAAGTATGTGCTTCTCTATGCGTTGTGTCCATTGCCCATTCTCCAATTTGGTCTCGACGCTCATATTGACGCGGCGGGATTGTCACTGCTGATTTTTGGATTGGTGCTCTATCTTGATGGAAAAAAGGTGCTCTCGTACATCTTATTTGCGCTCTCGATTTCCATCAAGCCGGTTGCATTGCTTCTTCTTCCACTATTGTTCTTGCAGGAAAGGGAAGTACGAGAGAAGGCAAAGGTTGTTGTGGTGCCGTCGATCATTCTTGCAGGAGAATTCCTGCCGTACGTCTTCCACTCCAATCCCTTTGAGGCGCTCTTCACGTTTGCCAGCCATTGGACATTCAACGGCGTTGTGTTCGAAACGCTGGATTTGTATCTCGTGAACAATCAGACATCGCGCCTTCTCTGTGCAGCGCTTCTCATCGTTTCACTTCTTCTTCTGTACCGAAGTAAGAAAGGAGTCCTCGACAAACTGTATTACTCGGTACTTCTTCTTCTCCTATTCTCTCCGGTGGTTCATCCCTGGTATGTGTCGTGGTTGACAGTACTTCTCCCGTTTGCCAGGCGCTGGTCAGGGATTGTCTACTCCGCAGCCGCAAGTGTCACCGCCTATACCATTGTTCAGTACAAGCTCTACGGCAGCTGGGAACAGTCTGCTCTTGTCCTGGCGCTGGAGTACCTTCCCGTAGTAATTCTCATGGTTATTGAGTTGCGTGACGCAAGGAAAGACCCTCAAGCCGTCAGTGCATAGCACTCAATTTGCGAACGGATCACTGCAAGAGTCTTTGGGAAGTGTTTGAATGGCAAGAATCGGGAGGTCTGTCTCCAAAACCGATGCAGCCGCGGGAGACAGGCAATCCACCAAGGAATTGCCATGCTGCCGTTTTTCTGGAATTCGGCGCGGGGTTACTTAACGAGCGTCATTCAAAGAGGGAAACGCGGGGTTGGAGCGGTTACTGTCTTCCCTTCAGGCTTATTATCACGCCCCCTCCGCCAATGAGCAGCATGATAATCGCCTGAATCATGGTCTTGTAGCTGATCTCCGCTCCCGCAAAAACAGAGGTATAGAAGAACCAGGCTCCGATGAGAAGCAACAAGACATAGACACCGATCATGATCGTTCGGGCTCGGGCGTTCGTTTCCGGCGTATCAAGGGCGAACGATCGGTTGTAGAACATGAGCCCTACAACGGCAGCGATATCCAGGCCTGCAAAGAGCAGCCAGAAGAGCCGTATCGTGCCACCCGCATCGGGTTGTCCGATGATGGGCTTGAGGATGCTTTCGTAGAGTACACCGCCGAGGCTCGATCCCACCAGGCTTCCGATGACGCCATACAGGAATGCATATCCCATGTAGACGGCCTTCTTGTCTGCTGGGGCGACGAGGCCCACGTAGCTGTAGTACTTTGGATGTGCCGTCATCTCGCCGATGGAAAACACAACGATGCCGGCAATAAAGACCCAGACGGTCGAAGAGAAGGCCAGGAGAATGAAGCCGAGGAACCCGAGAAACATTCCGGTGATCATCGTCGGCAGGGGCTTTGTGTTCTTGACGATGCGGCTGACGATCACCTGCAGAAGAATGATGGTCCCGGCGTTGATGATCGTGACATATTCGGGCCCGAACTTGATAGACACTCCGAGAAGGGCGAAGAGCCGATCGACAGGTGTGGCGTCGATAAAGTCTCGCAAGTACCAGAGCACCGAGCCAAAATTCTGGAAATACAATATCCAGAACCCGGAGTAGACGACAATCATCAGCATGAAACGTGCGTCGCCCAGAACCATGGCGGCGCTGCCGAGCACATCCTTGAACGATCGTGTGTTCTCCGGCTTGGGCGGATCTTTGAAGATAAAGAGCGTTGGGATCAGCATTGCGGCGCAATACACCGAAGAAGCGATGAAAACGTATGTCCAGGAAAACCCTTTCAGGTAACTGACAATCATCGGAGCAAGGAATGCACCGAGGTTGATCATCCAGTAGTAGATGCCAAATCCAAATCCAGAATTTTCTTCGGTTGTGCTTCGGGCGATTGTTCCACTGATGATCGGCTTAAAGAGACCGGACCCCGAGGCCATTACCAACAAACTGGCGAACACGGCGCCATAGGCCGACATGTGACCCGTCGCGAAGTATCCTGTCGTCAGCAATGCAAAGGCGACCAGGAGCATTCGCCGGTAACCGTACCGGTCAGCGAGCGCTCCGCCGAGAATCGGGACAACGTAGGTAATGGCGTAGATGAGACCTTGCAGGAACCCGACCGACTGTTCAGAAAACCCGAGGCCACCGCGTTGGATGGAATCGGTCAAATAGATGGCCAGAACGGAGTTCATGCCGTAGTATGCCGCGCGTTCGAACAGTTCCATGGTGTTCGCGACCCAGAAAACGCGCGGGAACGATTTCAGCAAGCCTGAGGCAGATGTTGTCATTGGAGTTCCTGTGGAATGAACAGAGTGTACCTCACAAATGTAGAGAAGGAAGAGAAGAAAGACAACTAGCCCTTGCCGATCTGAGCCCTCTTCTGTACCTTGATGAAAGCATAAGATACGATCCACGAAAGGCGATGGCATGAAAAGGACTCAGACTGATCGAAGCAGACCAGGGCGACTCTTAGCGGCGGTTGTCTTACTGTCCACTCAGCTTCTTGTCACCGGGTCATTGTTCGCATCAACGTTTAGCGGAGGCGGGATCGATACATTGGCGGCAAGCTCTATAGCAGAATGGGAGCTCGGGTTGCTTAGTCCTTCCGATCACGGCGTCACTGTGATCGGCAACCCGAAATCATTCGATTGCCGCTATGGAAGAGCTCTGCAATTCGATGGAGTTGGCGACGCGATCTTCCTCGATTCAAATCCTTTGGCAAACCTCTCGCAATTCACCGTCGAGGTCATGTTCCGGCCGGATTCGGACGGGATGCGCGAACAGCGGTTTCTCCATATCGGCGATCTGCGAAGGGACCGCCTCATGGTTGAAACGCGCCTGATGAAAGAACACCAATGGTATCTGGATGCACACCTCAGATCCGGTGACTCCGCCAAGACTCTGATTGATAGCACGAGACTTCATCCCGCAGGTGGCTGGTATCATGTGGCAGTCACAGTCAACAACGGAATGATGGATACCTACGTGAATGGGACCCACGAGCTAGCGGGAGGCGTACCATTTTCCCCCCTTAAGGGCGGACAAATGTCCATTGGCGTGAGGCAGAACAAGATGTACTGGTTCAAAGGAGCAATCTGCAAGCTCCGCATAACGCCGCGAAGCCTGAAACCGCGGGAATTCATGAAGTTTGAATAATAGCTCTGCAGAAAGCACAAGAGGGAACACTCCAATGAGAATGCTGATATGTGTACTGGTGCTAGGGGTTGTGGGTACGACGGCATGGGCGCAACAGACAAGGACGGAAGTGACGAAAGCCGTTTCGGTCGCAGAAGACTCGAAGGAAAATAGCAGCGATGTGCCTGATGTCACTGCCCTGAACGGCGAATTTTCCCGCATCGTGGTACTGCGGTTGAAGTACGATGCAGATCTCCTTTCGGGGTTGGAGAAGAAGGTGAAAGAGGAGAAGATCAAAAACGCTGTGATATTGGCAGGAGCCGGATCAGTCCGAAGCTATAGCTTCCATGTCGTCAGCAATCGCACGTTTCCATCGAAGAACATCTACGTCAAGGATCCCACCGCGCCGGCCGATATTGTCAGTATGAATGGCTATGTGATCGACGGTCGCGTCCATGCGCATCTGACCATGGCGGATGTTGAGAAAGCCTTCGGTGGACACCTCGAGAATGGAACAACGGTGTATACGTTCGCGATCGTGACGGTCGGCGTCTTCGCGGATGGAATTGATCTGAGCCGTGTCGATGATAAGACCTACAGGTGAAATGTTGAATGCGGAATGCAGAATGTAGATTGCAGGATGTAGAATGTGAAATGTGGTCTGGTTTTTTTGCGTTGCGACAACCGTTTTTCTATCAACGAATTCTCACGACTGGAAACAACTCGATGAACTCAGATAGTGAATACCCAATCCCTAACAGGCCCGAACATTTCGCATTGAATGTAGCCGCTCCGCTCGCGATGGTGGAGTGGTACACGCGCAATCTTCAGATGAAGGTGAAAAGGCAAGGGGGGCCGCCAACGCACACAACATTCATCGGAGACGTCACTGGCAACATCATGTTGGAATTGTTCTGCAATACAAATTTCCCGATGCTAGACCTGCGACAGTTGCATCCCATGACGCTCCATCTTGCAATTATGACAGATGACATTGCCGGGACGAAGAGGGCTTTGCTAGAGGTCGGTGCAGCGGTCGCGGAAGATATCACCAAGATTCCAACGGGAGATAAAGTGCTGATGATGCGCGATCCGTGGGGATTTGCGCTCCAGTTCGTCCAGCGCTCCTCGCCGATGCTCGTGCAAACCCACTTCCGCGCGGAACATGTCGCGTTTAACGTCTCAGACTCGCGGGCACAAGCACAATGGCACCAAACTCATTTTGGAATGAGGGTCAAACGTGAAGGGGGAGCGCCGACGTTCGGCATGTTCATTGCCGACACGAATGAGCACATGATGCTGGAACTATATCAGAATTCGCAGCATCCGATGCTTGATTTGCCCAAGGTAAGCTATATGGCAGTTCATATTGCATCGATGGTGCCAGACGTTGCCCTGACAAGGAAGAAATTGCTCGCCGTGGGAGCGACGATTGCGGAGGACCTGACGACGACTCCTGGCGGAGACACTATCCTGATGCTCCGTGATCCGTGGGGATTGCCGATTCAGTTTGTGAAGAGGGTGGAGTCTATGCTTGAACCGCGAGGTGAATAGTCCGACTTCGCTCCGGCGGACAAATGAACCGTGAATCGTGAACAGATTGAGGAAGAAATCGGAAAGCGAAAATCGACAACCCCGGCCGCCTCATGGAGTTCAAAAGGGCAGGCGGGGAAAATCGAAAAAATTCCTTCTTACTCGTAGAACTCGGGTCTTCTGTCCTCAAACAAATCATTCATACCCGTCACACGTTTATTCGTGGCTTCCTTGGGATCTATGGTGCAGGTGTGGATCTCTGCTCCTGTGGCGGAGGCTCGCGCCAGAATCTCTCCGCGCGATGATGTGATCTGGCTCTGGCCAATAAACGAAAGTGACACTCCGCCCCGATTTTCCGTCCCTACCCGGTTCGCCGTCACAGCAAACACGCGGTTTTCGCGACAGCGCACGGTCATGCTATCCGGACAGTGGGGAAGCACAAGGTTCGATGGATGGGCAACAATGTGCGCACCTCTGAGGGCAAGAGTCCGCATGCTTTCCGGAAAATACCAATCGAAACAGATCATCAACCCCACCGGCCCCGCAGGTGTTGGGAAAACCTGGAAGGGGAGGTTGCCGGGTGCGAAGAAGAGTTTTTCCCTGTCGAAGAGATGGAGCTTTCGGTAGAGTCCCGCTGTACCGTCATGAGAAACAATCGCGGCTGAGTTGTACACCTCGCTTCCATCACGTTCTGCAAAACCGTAGACTATCGTGGTTTTCATTGTTGCCGCGAGCGCGGCAAGCGTGGAATATACCTGCCCCTGTCGAAATGGTTCAGCGAGAGAACGGGTTTCTTCTTTGCTCGTAAAGTTGTATCCGCTGACAAAGAGCTCCGGCAGGACGTACAGGTCTGCCTGGACTGTCCGCATGAGAGCAACAGCTTGCTCGAGATTCTTTGTTGTAGCACCAAATACCGGGTCCGTTTGGACAACAGCTATGTTCATGCTCTTCTCTCTTTCGGCCACGACTGTTACACTGTTCGTCCTTCGAGCGCCGCGAGTTTTCTCACCCATTCCATCATTTCGCTGAATTGCTCCGGCATAAGAGACTGCGCTCCGTCAGAGAATGCCTCTTCTGGATTGGGGTGCACCTCCACGATCAGCCCATCGGCGCCGGCTGCGATTGCGGCTTTGGCCAGCGGGGTCACGAGGCTGCGCACGCCGGTGCCATGACTCGGATCGACAATCACCGGCAGGTGACTGAGTTCTTTGAGCGCAGGCACGGCAGAGATATCGCACGTGTTGCGAGTGTACTCCTCAAATGTCCGAATGCCGCGCTCGCACAATATGACTTCGTAGTTGCCGTGCGAAAGGATATACTCAGCGGACATCAGAAGCTCCTTTAAGGTACTCGACATTCCGCGCTTGAGCAAGACGGGTTTTCGGATTTTTCCCACCTCTTTGAGAAGCGAATAGTTCTGCATGTTCCGGGCGCCGATCTGTATAATGTCTGTATAATCGGCCACCAGAGGAACATCGGCCGGTGTGATAACCTCGGTGACGAGGTGCAATCCCGTCTTCTCCCGTGCCTCGGCCATCAATTTCAGCCCTTCTTCCTCTAATCCCTGGAAGCTGTACGGTGATGTGCGGGGCTTGAATGCGCCGCCGCGCAAAACACGGGCACCAGCTTTTTTTACAAGTTCGGCTGAAAGCAAAATCTGCTCTCGACTTTCGATCGAGCATGGACCCGCCATCACCACCACGTGACTATTCCCGATCACTGTGTCGGTAGAACCGTTGGGAGAGCGCAGTGTTATGCTCGACCGGGCGCTCTTCCACTCGAGTCCCGCAAGCTTGAACGGCTTGAGGATGGGCACGACGCTTTCGACGCCGTCGAGCGAGTCGAGCGCCTGCAGTCGGAATTTGCCTCTCTCATCCCCGACGCAGGCAATAACGGTTCGCTGCTCGCCGAAAATGGGGTGGACCTGATATCCAAGTATACGCACCTTTTCAAATACGTGGTCAATCTGCTGCTGGGAAGCACCAGCTCTCATCACGATAATCATACGTCACAACTCACTGTCATCGTTTGTTATTTCTTCTGGGCGTTTTCCGGACGGAGCGATCGAACGACGGCACCGGTCCGCCACATTTCTGAATTGTGTACTTCGTCGAGCTCTTTCTGCAGGCGTTCCCGGTAGTCAGGCGCGCCGCACGTGTCGAGGACTCGCTTCGTTTCGACGCCCGACTGGACGTCACGATACAGAAGCTCGAACAACGGTTTCGTTACCGCCTCAAACCGCTTGGACCAATCGAGCGCGCCGCGCTGTGCGGTTGTGCTGCACGCGCCAAACATCCAATCCATGCCATTCTGGCCAACAAGCGGATAAAGACTTTGCGTGGCCTCTTCGACGGTCTCGTTGAATGCTTCGCTCGGGGAGTGGCCCATGGCGCGGAGAGTCTCGTACTGTGCTTTCATGATCCCGGCAATCGCGCCCATAAGAACGCCGCGCTCACCGCTAAGATCGCTTAAGACCTCCCGCTCGAATGTCGTTTCAAACAAGTACCCCGAACCAATCGCGATCCCGAGCGCCAGAACCCGCTCTCGTGCGTGGCCCGTTGCATCCTGCTCAACGGCAAAGCTGGCATTGATGCCGCTTCCGGCGAGATAATTGGTTCGCACCGTCCTGCCCGATCCCTTGGGAGCGACAAGGATGACGTCCACATCCGGCGGCGGCACCACCCCTGTCTGATCTTTGAAAACGATTGAGAACCCATGAGAAAAATAAAGGGCCTGACCTTTCTTGAGATGACGTTTGATCGCCGGCCACATTTCCTTTTGTCCCGCATCCGAAAGGAGGTACTGGATCACGGTTGCACGATCAACAACCTCTTCGACACTCGAGAAAAGATTCTTCCCCTCGACCCATCCGTCGCGGATCGCGTCCTCCCACCCTTTGCCGCCTTTTCTTTGTCCGACAATGACGGTGACGCCGTTGTCGCGCAGATTGAGCGATTGTCCATATCCTTGGGGACCGTACCCGATGATCGCGACGACTTCGTTCTTCAGAACCTGTTGTGCTTTTGAAAGCGGAAACTCTTCGCGAGTCACCACTTCTTCGATCACACCACCAAAGTTGAGTTTTGCCATGAGGTGAACATCTCCAGCTAGTTTTGAAGGATTGTGATTATCTATTGGCGCTATTCGGACCCGGTACGACGAAATCGGTGTTGCGATACATCGGACACATGGTCGAGCCACTCCTGAGAGCGACGGTGATTTCCGTGGATTGCGGCGTGGAATTCTTTCTGCAGGGCCCGGCAAACCGGTCCGGTGGACCCGCTCCCAATTGTGCGAAAATCGATTTCCCACAGGGCGATGCATTCCGCCGCCGTTCCACAGACGAACACCTCATCTGCCGTATATAATTGGTCGCGGGAGATGGGGGATTCAACGACGGCATAGCGAAGGTCATTGGCGAGTGTGATGAGAGCGTCGCGTGTGATTCCCTCGAGCACCGGTGCCAGCGCCGGCGTATAGATGATCCCGTTCTTGACCATGAAGAGATTCTCTCCGGTACATTCCGCAATGTATCCCTGCGGATCAAGCATGATCGATTCTTCAAACCCGAGTCGAACCGATTCGGTCTTGGCCAGGAAACTGTTTGCATAGTTTCCGGAGATCTTTGCCTTGGTCATCATCACATTCGGATGATGACGTGTAAACGAAGAAATGTTAGCGCGCACACCCCGCTCGAGTGCATCTTTGCCGAGGTAGTTTGTCCACTCCCAGACAGCGATCCCGACGCTTGGCTTACCGCCGTCGACGTTGAGATTCCATCCGCCGTCTGTCAGATAAATGAGAGGCCGGATGTAGCATTCGCTGTATCCGTTCGCTGCCACGGTTTCCTTGATTGCCTTCCGGATATCGTCCGCCGTGTACGCCAGCGATCGGAACCCAACAACGTGAGCGGAATTCACCAGGCGTTGGGCGTGCTCTTTGAGGCGGAAGACCGCCGGGCCGTCGGGAGTCGCGTAACACCGTATTCCCTCGAAGACTGCCAGGCCGTAATGAAGCGCCGGGGTGAGAAAATGCACCGTGGCTTTTTCGAACTCGACTAGTTCGCCATTCATCCAGACAAATTTCGATTTCATGGTGATGAAGCTTCCTTTCTTACAATAAGAGTCGATGAATGATCTCGTTTGTCATTTCTTCCGTTCCGAGATTCCCGCCGAGGTCAACAGTTCTGCACCCGTCGTTGACGGCTTGTTCGACCGCCGCCTCGATCGCCGTCGCTTCCGGGTCGAGCCGGAGCGAGTATCGAAGGAGGAGGGCGGAGCTGAGAATCGTCCCCACGGGGTTCGCGATTCCTTTTCCTGCAATATCAGGCGCCGAGCCATGAATGGGTTCATACAATCCGGGCCCACCATCACCGAGTGACGCTGAGGGCAGCATTCCCATCGATCCTGTCAGCACTGAGGCCTCATCGGTGAGGATATCCCCGAAGGTATTCTCCGTGACCAGAATGTCAAAGGTGTGAGGAGCGGTCACGAGTCGCATCGAGGCGGTATCGACGAGCATATGCTCGAGCGTGATTCCTCGTTCCTGTTCGCCCAGCTGTGTCGCGATCTGTCTCCAGAGGCGCGATGTCTCCAGCACATTCGCCTTGTCGACGGATGTCACTTTCTTTCTTCTTGTGCGGGCGAGCGTGAATGCAAGCTTGATAATCCGCTCGATTTCGTAGTCGTAGTACTCCATCGTATCGACTGCCCGGACGCGACCCTCAACCACATCCCGGCCTTTCGGTTGGCCGAAGTAGAGCCCGCCGGTCAATTCACGCACCACGACGAAGTCGACATCGCGCAACAACTCCGGCTTGAGCGGCGATGCGCCGATGAGCGCGGTGTACGGTTTTACCGGGCGCAGATTGGCGTAGAGACCCAGCCCTTTCCTCAGCGCAAGCAAACCCTGTTCGGGACGAACCGCTGCGCCGGGATTCTCCCATTTCGGCCCACCCACGGCTCCGAGCAAGACAGCATCGCTGGCTTTGCAGGCCGACAGTGTTTCGTCCGCTAATGCAGTCCCGGTGCGGTCGATCGATGCTCCGCCGATGAGATGCGTCGTTGATGCGAACGTGTGCCCGCGTTGGGAGCCAACATGCTCCAGTACTCTCACCGCAGCCCGGGTTACTTCCGGGCCGATCCCGTCTCCGGGCAATACAACGATGGTAGCATTCACGACAATATTCCTGATTCGACAGTGCGTTTACGATTGGTTCATGATCTTGCTGAGTTCTTTGGAGCGGCGTGTCGCCGTCACTACGGCGTCAATCAACATCGATCGGAGTCCGTGAGGCTCCAGCTCATGGATTGCATTGTTCGATTTCTTTCTTCTTTGCCATCGTCAATTTCCTATAAACCGAGTGTCGCCTCATATGCTTCGACTTCTTTGGTGAAGCGGCGGAGGTATTCCAGTTCGTCGACGCCGTTCAGAAGGCAGAATTTTGAAAACGGGTCGATGGGAAACGTTGCACGTTTTCCCGAAGGAAAGGTGATGCTCTGATGTTCCAGATCGACGAAAACCTCGGCCAGCGGCGAGCCAGTTATTTCCTGTCGAAGCTGTTGATGTTCTTCTCCCGAGAGAACGATCGGGAGAAGGCCATTTTTCAGCGAATTACTGCGGAAAATATCAGCAAAGGATGTGCTGATCACCGCCTTGAAGCCGTGCGAGGTCAATGCCCACGGGGCGTGCTCGCGAGACGAACCGCAGCCGAAATTGTCCCCAGCCAGGAGTACGGCGGCGTTTGCATTCGATGGGTCGTTGAGAGGAAAGGACTTCCTCGGTGACCCGTCCGCCTCGTACCGCCAATCAGCAAAGAGGCTTCCGCCAAGACCAAGCTTGTCAGTCGATTTCAGGAACCGGGCTGGGATGATTTGATCGGTGTCGATGTTGTCGATCAACAACGGAACAACGCGTGACTTCAATGATGTGAAATGGGCCATCGTCGTCTCTATGAATTTAAGAGAGTTCTTACGTCAGTGATTGATCCGGTTATTGCTGCGGCCGCAGCCGTCAGCGGAGAAGCAAGGAACGTTCGCCCGCCTTTTCCCTGGCGGCCTTCGAAGTTTCGGTTGCTGGTGGAGACGGCGTATTGCCCCGGTTGAATCTGGTCGCCGTTCATAGCAATGCACATCGAACAGCCGGATTCGCGCCACTCTGCCCCGGCGCTTTTGAATATGGCGTGCAACCCTTCCGCTTCCGCCTGGCGCTTGATCTCCTGCGATCCAGGCACGATCAGGGTCCGAACGTTCGGATTGATCTTGCGTCCCCGGAACACGCGCGCAGCGTCGCGCAAATCACTTATTCGAGAGTTTGTGCAGCTTCCGATGAACACGACATCCACAGGCTTACCCAGGAGCCGGGCTCCCGGTTTGAGATCCATGTAGGCCAGCGCTTTTTCAAGGGTTGACCGCTCGGTGCTGTTGGTGACAGCTGAAGGATCGGGAATCGGATCGGTGATTCTCATTCCCATCCCGGGATTAGTGCCGTACGTGATCATGGGCGTGAGGTCTGAGATGTCGAGAGTTACTGTCCGGTCGTACAGCGAGCCCTCGTCTGTCGGTAATGACCGCCAGTAGGCAAGGGATCTGTCCCACGCCGGGCCTTGTGGGGAATACTTCTTGCCGGCCAAATACTCAAACGTAGTGCTGTCGGGTGCAACCATCCCGGCGCGGGCGCCGCCTTCAATGGACATGTTGCAGACGGTCATTCGCTCTTCCATCGACAGAGAGCGTATCGTTTCCCCTGTGTATTCGATGACATGTCCAGTCCCGCCGCCGATGCCGATGCGCGCCAGCAATGCGAGGATGATGTCCTTGGCCGTGACCCCGGACTGCAGCTTGCCGTCGATGCGAACCTGCATTGTTTTCGGTTTTCGTTGCAGCAAGCACTGTGTCGCGAGGACATGTTCCACCTCGCTTGTGCCAATACCGAATGCGAGCGCTCCGAACGCGCCGTGCGTCGCGGTATGACTATCTCCGCACACAATCGTCATGCCCGGCTGGGTTAATGCATTTTCCGGTCCGATGACATGGACAATACCGCGCCCTTCGCTTTTTGTTCCGTAGAGCCGAATGCTGAACTGAGACGCGTTTGCCTCCAGCATCTGGATCTGCGCAGCCGCCTGAAGATCCTTCATGGCGATTGATGGATCGAGTGTAGGAATGCTATGATCGACGGTCGCAAATGTGCGGTCAGGACGTCGAACGCCGAGCCCTCGCTTCCGCAGCCCATCGAACGCTTGCGGTGAGGTAACCTCGTGAACAAGGTGCAGGTCGATGTACAGCACTGCGGGAGAATCCGCTTCCTGTGCGACGACGTGCCGGTTCCAGACTTTCTCGAACAACGTTTGGGGTTGTTTCATGCTTTCCGTTCCACTGTATCTTGCATTCAATGAAATGAGGCCTAAACTTCTGCAGCAGCAGTGTGTTCTTCGACGCTCTCCTTTTGCTGAACATCCTTGCGGCGTTTTGACGCAAGCGCCCTGTTGAGCGCTTCGAGGTACGCTTTGACGCTTCCGGTGATGATGTCAGTGCTGGCTGATCGACCATTGAAGAGAAGGCCATCCAGCTCGACCCTGATAAAGACTTCTCCTATTGCGTCGTGGCCCAGGCTGACTGATTTGATGGAATACTCTGTGAGGCGGGCCTCGATCCCGGTTATCCGCTCTATTGCCTTGAAAGCCGCGTCTACAGGCCCGTCACCAGTCGCCGAATCGACAAAGCTCTCATCACGGTGCTGGAGCTCGACCGTGGCCGTGGGACGGACGTTTGTCCCGCTCGCTACATGAATATTGACCAGGTGGAAGCTCTCCTCTGACGGACTCAAACCCGATTCGAGCAATGCTTCGAGGTCTTCATCGAAGACTTCTTTCTTCTGATCGGCGAGTGCGGTGAAACGCTGGTATGCCTGTTCGAGTTCCTGCTCGGTGAGCTGGTGACCGAGTTCTGTGTATCTCTGCCTTAACGCATGCCGCCCGGAGTGCTTCCCGAGGACCAAAACACTGTGCCTGATGCCCACGGTCTGCGGTGTCATGATCTCGTAGGTGATTGGACTTTTCAGAACACCGTCCTGGTGGATGCCCGCTTCATGAGCGAAGGCATTCGCGCCGACGATCGCCTTGTTTCGCTGGACGAGCATTCCCGTCAAGCTGCTCAGCAGCCGGCTTGTCCGGTAGATTTCCTCGGTGGCGACGCCGGTGTGCAGCTGCAACAATTCGCCCCGGACTTTGATCGCCATGACAACTTCTTCGAGCGATGCGTTGCCTGCCCGTTCGCCGATGCCATTCACCGTGCACTCCACCTGGCGTGCACCGTTCTGGAGCGCAGCGATGGAATTGGCTACCGCCAGTCCCAGATCGTTATGGCAGTGGCAGCTGAGGACGGCCTTCCCGATGTTCGGCACTCGCTCGCTGACAGTCCGAAACATCGCACCGTACTCATGCGGGACAGAATAACCAACGGTGTCTGGCAGGTTGATGATGGTCGCGCCGGCATCAATGGCGGCCTCGACGATTTCACAGAGGTAGCCGCTATCGCTGCGCGAGGCATCCTCACATGAAAACTCCACATCATCGCAGAATGATTTCGCGTGCCGCACGGCCCACACCGCATCCTGAAGGACCTGCGAACGCGTTTTCTTGAGCTTGTGCTTCAGGTGAAGGTCGGACGTTGCGATGAACGTGTGGATCCTCGGACGGGAGGTATCGCGAATTGCCTCCCAGGCCCGGTCGATGTCCCCTTTGACAGCGCGAGCAAGCGCAGCCACGGTGCTCGATGTAGCCATCCGTGCGATAGCACGAACGGCTTCGAAGTCACCTGAGGAGGCGATCGGAAATCCGGCCTCGATCACGTCCACGTGAAGCTGCTCGAGCTGACGTGCGAGTCTGACCTTCTCCTCTGTGTTCATACTGCATCCGGGTGACTGTTCGCCGTCGCGGAGCGTCGTGTCAAAAATCGCCACGCGTTGACTCGCGGGTGCCTGATGGTCAGTTGCTTGTTGTTTCATACCGACTCCTCTCGTTGATTAAATAGCTTCCGCGCGCCAAGACGACTCTGATTGCGGCCTTCGTTTCATGAGATAATGGAAAATGCCGTCAACCAACGCCTTCCAGCTTGCCTCGATAATGTTCGAGGAAACCCCAACGGTGTTCCAGGATGATTGCTCGTCGCGCATCGTGACCAATACGCGCACCTTTGATCCCGTCCCTTCAAATCCGTCGAGAACCCTCACCTTGTAGTCGCTCAGAACGACATTCTTCAGTTCGGGGTAAAACCTCTCGAGTGCTTTTCGCAGCGCTTGATCAAGAGCGTTGACAGGCCCGTTCCCGTCCGCAGCGGTGTGTTCGATGTCGCTGCCAACGCGGACCTTGATCGAAGCTTCCGATGTCGGTTCTGCCTCGATCGATTCCTTCTGGGTTATCACCTTGAAACCGCCAAGTTCAAAGAAATTCTGCCAGCGCTCGAGATTCTGACGAATGAGAATCTCCAACGATCCATCCGCGTCTTCGTAGTGATACCCCTGATATTCTCTTGATTTGATCTCTTCGACAATTCGCCGTGTTGCGTCCGATTTCTCGTCGAGCGATACACCCAGCTCCTTTGCTTTGTACGCTACATTGCTCCTGCCCGAGAGGTCAGAGACCAGCACTCGGCGGCGGTTGCCCACCCATTCGGGATCGATATGTTCGTACGTGGCGGGATTTTTCATGACAGCACTCACGTGAACGCCGCCCTTGTGGGCAAATGCGCTTTGACCGACGAACGGGAGATGTTTCCGGGGAGAAAGATTCGCCAGCTCCGAGACCAGCTTCGAGAGCTGCGTCAGCGTTGCCAGCTGAGCACTCGAGACGCACGGACGCCCCAACTTGAGCTGAAGATTGGGGATAATCGAGCAGAGGTTCGCATTTCCGCATCGTTCGCCAAATCCGTTCATCGTTCCCTGCACGTGCTCTGCACCCGCCGCTATCGCAGCAAGCGTGTTTGCAACGGCAAGTTCGCCATCGTTGTGGGCGTGAATCCCCATTGGTCCAATGAGATGCTTTCTAACATCCCGGACAATCTTCTCAACCTCCTCCGGCAGAGAACCCCCGTTAGTGTCACACAGGACGATGGTTCCAGCCCCGGCTGTGTGAGCTTCTTGAAGTGTTCTCAGCGCGTACGGAGCATTGTGCTTGTATCCATCGAAGAAATGCTCGGCGTCGTACACAACCTCGCGGCCTTGCCGAACAAGATACTCAACCGATTCGCTGATGAGTTCAAGGTTTTCCTCCTCGCTGATGTTCAACGCTGCGTGAACGTGCAACAGCCAGCTCTTGCCGAAAATAGTGACGACCGGAGTTTCCGCTTCCAGGAGTGAACAAATGTTCGGATCCGACTGAACAGGATTCTTCTGCCTGCGGGTGCTGCCAAATGCAGCGATGCGTGCCTGGCCGAGCTTCAGCGACTTGGCGCGGCGGAAGAATTCGAGATCACGCGGATTCGATCCGGGCCAGCCGCCTTCAATATACTGGATCCCGAAATCGTCCAAGCATTGAGCGATCCTCAATTTGTCCTCAACGGAGAAGCTGATTTCTTCTCCCTGCGTTCCGTCTCGCAGCGTTGTATCATAGAGTGTGATGTTGTTCATCCGTTGTTCACTTTCTCCGGTGTTCTTCATCCTCTGAGCTCACCTGCTCAGGAGAGCGTTGATGTGCCCATAAGGTGCTTTTCGATGCGGCGCGCAAAAAACAGGTATGGAATCTCCACGGTGACGCCCGCCCTATCTCCTATTTCCGGATCGCACCCGCAGGCGCCGCGGTGTGTCAGATTCGCAAGGATCTCGATCCCTTGGGGGATAATGCTGTGCGAACGCTCGCTATTCACGTTGACGATAAACCCGACTCCGCAGGCGTCGTGTTCCGTGCGCGCATCGTAGAGCGGGAAATCGCGTATGATGGTCATATCGGTCACTAGACCTCTCCCTGGAACTCGCGCTTCAAGGCCACTCGTCCTGTCCGGGCCATTTCTTTGATGCCGAACGGCTTCAGCATGTTGATGATAGCGTCCACCTTCTGCTGGCTTCCCGTTGCTTCCAGCATGAGGGTTTTAGGGCTCATGTCAACCACTTTCGCGCGGAAGATCTCGGAAATCTGCATGATTTCTGCGCGTGTCGATGCCGTCGACTGGACTTTCACGAGCACCAGCTCTCGTTCCACGAAAGGCTCGAAGGTGAGATCGACAACCTTGATGGTATCGATGAGCTTGTGCAGCTGCTTGACGATCTGTTCGATGATTTGATCGTCCCCGCGCGTCACGATCGTCATGCGTGAGATTTCTTTCTCTTCTGTCGGTCCGACCGTCAGGCTGTCAATGTTGTACCCTTTTGCGGCGAAAAGTCCCGCGATGCGATTAAACGCCCCAAAATGATTTTCCACGAGAAGCGCAATCGTGTGTGGCTTCAAATGCTGTTCGGACGCTGTCCGTTTTCCTGATGAGATGGAAGAAGAAGTGTGCGCCATGGCGTTATCCCTTTACATGGACCATTGTGTGCGACTCTGCAGCCGATCCGCTTCCGGAAGGAATGACGGGGTCCGGGTTGTCCATAAGCTCGTTGACCGTCTGACCGGCGGGAATCATGGGATAAACGTTGTCCTCCCGTGCGACGACGAATTCGACGAGGATGGGTCCATCATGGTACGCCATTGCTGCTTGGATGGCCTTTTCCACGCCGGATGGCTCGCTCACGCGAAGTGCCTTGCATCCGTATGCCTCTGCGAGCTTCACGAAATCGGGCGCGGAGATATCGACGTGGGAATACCGTCTCCGCCAGAACAACTCCTGCCATTGTCGCACCATCCCGAGAAAGCCGTTATTGATGACGAAGATCTTGATGGGAAGTTGATGCTGCGCGATGGTGGCGAGTTCCTGCACGTTCATCTGAAACCCCCCATCGCCGCTGATCGAAACGACCGGACGTTTGAGATTCGCGAACGCCGCACCCATAGCCGCCGGAAGTGAAAATCCCATCGTGCCGAGACCGCCCGAGGTGATGTGTGTGCGCGGATGTTTCCATCGATAAAATTGAGCTGCCCACATCTGGTGCTGGCCGACGTCAGTCACAACAATCGCATCGCCACCCGTGAGATCGCCGAGCGTCTGGAAGACGTGCTGTGCGCGCAATGCTTCGTCATGCTTGTACCGGAGCGGATGCTCGACTTTCCACTGGGCGATCGTGGCGAGCCAATCGGCCGTGTCAAGCGGCTCCACGAGTTCGGCCAGAGCACTCAGCACATGTTTCACATCTCCGACGATCGGCACATCGACGGGAACGTTCTTGCTTATTGCTGCCGGATCGATGTCGATGTGTATCTTCTTTGCCTCAGCGGCGAACGCCTCCACTTTGCCCGTCACACGATCATCGAACCTGGCGCCAACAGCAATCAGGACGTCACAATAACTGACCGCGATGTTGGAGTACCATGATCCATGCATCCCGAGCATCCCCATGGAGAGAGGATTGTCTTCAGGGAATGCACCTAGGCCGTGGAGCGTTGTGGTGACGGGGCAGCGGAGCTTTTCGGCAAGCGCTCGCAGCTCCCGGGCCGCTCCCGAGCTGATGGCGCCTCCGCCGACGTACAGGACCGGCCTCTTGGCGTTGGAGATCACCGCGGCTGCCTTTTTGATCTGCTTGGTGTTCCCTTCGACGACGGGCTGATACCCGCGAAGAACGACGGTCTTCGGATATTCGAACGTGGACTTTTGCGCCATGACATCCTTTGGAAGGTCGACGAGCACGGGGCCGGGCCGGCCTGTGGTCGCAATGAAGAAAGCTTCCTTGACGGTCCGCGTCAGATCACGGATATCCTTGACGAGGAAGTTGTGCTTCGTGATTGGCCGCGTGATCCCGACAATGTCCGCCTCCTGGAACGCGTCGTTGCCGATCATGTGGACCGCGACCTGACCCGTGAAAACCACAATGGGAATGGAATCCATGTACGCATCGGCGATGCCTGTCACCGTATTCGTAGCACCTGGACCGGAAGTGACCAGGACAACGCCGGGTTTGCCGCTCGCTTTCGCGTACCCCTCCGCCGCATGAGTTGCCCCCTGCTCATGGCGCGTCAAGATGTGTTTGATGTCGGTGATATCGTGCAGCGCATCGTAGATGCCGATCACCGCGCCTCCGGGGTACCCGAAGACGACTTCCACTCCTTCTTCAACCAATGACCGGACGAAGATCTCCGCACCGGTCATGGTCTTTCCATGTGCGCGATCGGGTGTTTTTGTGCTGACCATCGCCACTTCTCCTCATTGTTATTGAAAGTCGGTCACTGCTCCGCGGCTGCTTGTTGAGACAAGCTTCGCATACTTTGCCAGAACACCGGCGGTGTAGCGCGGTGCCGGTGCACTCCACGTTCTTCTTCGTTCCGCGAGCACTTCTTCCGGAACGTTCAGCTGAATCAGAAGTCTTTGTGCGTCAATGGTGATCGAATCCCCTTCATGTATCAAAGCAATCGTACCACCGACCGCTGCCTCCGGCGCCACGTGCCCGACTACGAGGCCGTACGTGCCTCCCGAAAATCTCCCGTCGGTAATCAATGCGACAGAATCCCCCAATCCCGCTCCGATGATCGCGGAAGTGGGCGCCAGCATCTCACGCATTCCGGGTCCGCCGCGCGGCCCTTCGTACCGGATCACAATGACGTCCCCCTGCCGGATTGCCCCTGAGAGAATCGCCTTCAGGCACGTCTCTTCAGAGTCGAATACGCGGGCAGGACCCGTGATGGCGGTGTGCTTGACGCCGGTGATCTTGGCGACAGCTCCCTCGGTTGCGAGGTTCCCTTTCAGTATCGCGAGATGCCCGTGCGGATAAACCGGACTTGACCAGGGGTGTATCACGTTCTGATCCTTCCGCGGCTCCGATGGAACATTCGCCAGAACCTCTGTCACGGTTTGACCTGAAATGGTCAGAGCGTCTCCATGGAGCAAGCCACGGTCGAGCAACATCTTCATGACCTGCGGTATGCCGCCAGCCGCGTGCAATTCTGTGGTCACATAGCGGCCTGAAGGTTTCAGATCGCAGAGAACGGGCACACGCTTCCGCAGCGTTTCAAAGTCGTCTATCGACAGCGGCACGTCGGCCGATTTTGCTATCGCCAGGAAGTGAAGAACCGCGTTGGTCGATCCGCCGATCGCCATAACCACGGCGATTGCGTTTTCGAATGCTTTTCGGGTGAGAATTGTTCGGGGAAGAATCTGGTTCTGCACTGCGCGGGCGAGCACTTCGGCAGAGCGTTTCGTGCTTTCTTTCTTTTCGTCGTCCTCTGCCGCCATGGTGGAAGAGAAGGGAAGGCTGAGCCCCATCGCTTCGATTGCTGAGGACATGGTATTGGCGGTGTACATTCCGCCGCACGAACCGGCGCCGGGGCATGCGTGGCACTCGATCTCGTGTACTTGCTCTGCGGTGAGTTTGCCGGCGCTGTATTGACCTACCGCTTCGAACGCACTCACGATCGTGAGGTCGTTGCCGCGAAGCTGTCCGGGTTTGATTGTTCCGCCATAGACGAAGATCGCCGGGATGTTCATGCGGGCGATCGCAATCATGGCGCCTGGCATGTTCTTGTCGCATCCGCCGATCGCGATCAGGCCGTCCATCGACTGTGCCTGGCAAACTGTTTCGATCGAATCAGCAATAACTTCGCGGGAGACGAGGGAGTATTTCATCCCCTCCGTACCCATGGCGATGCCATCGCTGACAGTTATCGTTCCGAAGACCTGAGGCATGGTGCCGGCGGAGCGAAGGGCATCGAGGGCGCAGTCGGTAAGCTCATCTAACCCGACGTTGCAGGGCGTGAGGTTGCTGTAGCCATTTGCCAGACCGATAATCGGCTTGTGAAAATCAGCGTCGGTGAACCCGACTGCCCGCAACATGGCCCGGTTGGGAGTTCGTTCGATACCGGTTTTGATTCGATCACTTCGCATCGTTCACCTTTGGCAAAAACATTCTTCTCCGCCAGAGGAGAACCTGCGTTACCGTGATGCGCTATTGGAAGTGTGTGGTATGCTCGGTTAACCTCTGGCCTTGCTTAGGCAATAAGAAGGAGCCCAAGAAGGAGGAGGTTAATGAGAATGAGGATAAAGCTAAGGGGAAGAATACCGGCAACGGGTCGTACAACACCCGCGTAGGTGGAGAACAACAAAGCCGATGATATGTGGATGCCGGGATTCACTTGACTTGAGTAAAGCAATTGTTCCTATCAAGATAACATTTTTGACGAAGATGTCAATACACAAATTGGCCGAATGCTCTTTTCTTGGGAAATCATCAACTCCCGTGGAATAAAAAAACAGTCCAACGCTTCAATGCTCAAGTAATGCTTGAACTGGGAACCGGTGAAAAAGAACAAAAAGCCCAAGGCCAAGCAAGAAAAACCCGCATCGAGCGGGCTGCCATTCATGAATTCATGGAAGTGTGAGTAACGATATGCTCAGGTTCCCGGGTTCTTGTCTCGCACGAAGTGCGGTAATTCGGCTGGGAGCGGCAGAGAGAGCTCAACGAGTCCCGCGAGCTTTCCCTTGGCG
>Ga0315274_10000975_pt1 | contig 44583 bp, 37 predicted proteins | sample YL17G02_20_MG_FD_203700 | JGI IMG/M metagenome (GOLD analysis project Ga0315274, IMG submission 203700) | Sediment microbial communities from Yellowstone Lake, YNP, Wyoming, USA - YL17G02_20 | ecosystem: Environmental > Aquatic > Freshwater > Lake > Sediment | place: USA: Wyoming | collected...
CGTTCAATCACACCCATAAGGTCACGCACATGGGCAGGCCCCGTGTGGCCTCCCTTGACTTGCAGGATGATCTGCTTGGTCTTCTTTCCCTCTGGTTCGTCGTGGAAGTAGATCCGGCCATCAATCCCTCTGTCCCGTCCCTTCTTCTCCTCCATTGGCCATGCGCTAACCCGCCCCACGGCCCAGTGCTGGAACTCATGTGGGTCCTGCCGGGCAAGGGCTTCGGCATCCGGCACTGAGACCGGCGCGCCGATCTCCTTGTAGTCCACTGCCGGCACCATCTGCCCGTCCTCCATTATCTCTTCCCCGAACGCGTCACGGAGGCGGTTTTTGATGAGGGCTACTGCCAGATAGGTAATGTCAATCCCAATCCAGCGCCGGTTGAGGCGTTGGGCTACCACTACCGCTGTGCCGCAACCGCAGAAAGGATCGAGGACCACATCGCCCTCGTTGCTGCTGGCCTTGATGATGCGCTCCAAGAGCGCCTCCGGCTTCTGGGTCGGGTACCCGAGGCGCTCACGAGCCTGCGAGTTTATTGGCGCAATATCCGTCCAGACATCGCCCAGTGCACGTCCCTTTTGCTCATCAAGGTATCGTTTCAATCGGGGCACATTGCCAGGTCTCGTCTGCACTATCAGCCCGGCTTGTCTGGCTGATTCCATACGCTCCCTCGTCCAACGCCAAACGCGGGTAACGCCCATGAACTCATACGTGAGGTTTGGCCTGTCGGGATTCGGATTGATCAGACTATCGAGCATGTAAAGCCTGCCGTCGGGGCCCCGATGGCGGTACTTGTTGGCTGTCCTCTCGTCCAAGTTATCAGCATCATACGGCTCGATCGTCGCCTCCCTGTTCCACGTAGCTTCACCCGACTTCTGATAGGCAAGTAGTGTGTCATGGTTCACCGGGAGCCTTCGCGTCATCAGGCTCTTGCTGATCGTCCTCTTCCACACGATTTCGTTGCGGAAGTTCTCTGGCCCGAAAACCGCGTCCATCAGCAGTTTGAGGTAGTGGCTGGCCGTCGGGTCGCAGTGGAGGTAGATACTGCCCGTAGGCTTGAGGACGCGGCGCAGTTCCACCAGGCGCGGGGCCATCATCGTCAGGTAGGCCAGCATGTCGTTGTCGCCAAGGAATTGCCGGAACGCCTGCATCACCTGGGAGACGCGCCCGCCCGCTAGCACAACCTCCTGGTAGAGCCGTGCCGCAGCCTCGTCCCAGTGCCAGGTGTCCTCGAACGCCTTGATCTGCGAGGCCGCCTGGGAGCCGTTCTTCTCGGCGAACAGGACGTTGTAGGTGGCGTTCGAATTGAACGGCGGGTCCAGGTAGATCAGGTCCACGCTCTCGTCTTTGATGTAGCGATGCAGAATGTCCAGGTTGTCGCCGTAGTACAGGAAGTTCTCTGCCATGTCTTGCACCCCCGCGCCTGTCAGAGGAAAGAAACACGCACCGTTGCCCAGTAGTTTATACAGGCCGGATGCTACAATAGCAACCGGACACGGATGCAAGAAAGGCACCCCGCCATGGCGGGCAAGCCTCATAATCGAACGTCGCGCAACCTGGCGCCTCGTCATTCTGAAGCCGCCTCAGGGCGGCTGAAGAATCTTGCCTCACAAACGGTAGACCCTTCGGTCGCCATACGGCGACTCAGGGTGACAACTCTAGGTAGACCCGCACAATAGGGAAAGGGTTTGGCCCGCCATACGGCCGGCGGGTAAAGACGGCTGGCAAGCCTCGTCCTCGTTCTCGTAATCGTAATCGAACGAGCGCGGGCCACTCGCCGAATTTGACATATCTGCCGGGGCCCGTTCTAATGTACGATGAAGCCAGGATCGAGAGTTCGTTTGAGGAGGGCGGTGCTGTGAAACGGTGGATGCGCTGGACGTTGGCGGGAATCATTGCGATCGTCCTGATCGCGGTGGGTCTATTTGCATGGGCTGGAAACATTTGCAGGGCTGCCAGGGATGGAAGGGTGGTCGGGGTAAGGATGCTCCTCGCACTTAAGCCAGACCTCGTGAGCACCCGGGACAAGCGGGGCGACACTCCCTTGCACCTGGCGGCCTCCGCTGGCCACGCGGACCTGATTTCGCTGCTGCTGGCGAGAGGCGCCGACGTGGACGCTGAAAACAATGCAGGCTTTCGCCCGCTGTACGTCGCCGCGCGAGAAGGCCACAGGGACGTGGCTGAACTCCTCTTGACGGGGGGCGCGGACGTCAACGCCAAGGCCAGCAAGGTGGACTCCAAAACGGCGCTGCACGCGGCGGCCATGAGCGGCCACAAGGACGTGGCTGAACTGCTCGTGTCCAACGGCGCGGACGTGAACGCCAAGACCGGTCACCGCGAAACCCCACTTTATTTCGCTGCCGAGGCCAAAGACATGAGCGTGGTCAAGCTCCTGCTGGCAAACGGCGCTGATGTGAACGCCGCGACAGCGCTGGCAACAACGCCCCTGCACAGTGCCGCGCTGTATGGGCAGAAGGATATGGTTTTTCTGATGCTTGCGAACCGGGCTGACCCGAATCCCAGAGACGATCTCGGGCGGATCCCCTTGCACGGTGCAGCCTCGCGGGGCCACAAGGACGTGGTCGAACTGCTCCTGGCGCATGGCGCGTGCATTGACTGCAAGGACGACGGCGGCCTGCCGCCCCTGGAGGCGGCGGTCGAGAATGACCACATGGACGTGGCCGAGCTGTTGCTGGCAAAGGGCGCCGAGATAGACATTATCTCAGCATGCTTGCTGGGAAGGCTGGATGCCCTCGCAGCACATGTGGATCGAGACAGTGCAGTAGTGAGCTTCCGCACATGGGAAGATATGACGCCGCTGCATTTTGCGGCCTATGCCGGGCACGCGCCTGTGGTGCAATTCCTGCTTGAACACGGCGCTGACGTCAGCCCCAGAGACTCCGCGGGGCGGACGCCCCTGTTCTTCGCGACCCAGAAGGGGCACAAGGAGGTGGCCAAACTCCTTGTCGATAGCGGCGCCAATGCGGCCAAAGAGTGCCCGACCTGCGCACAAATGGCGAGCCAGAAGGCCGCTAACGGCAAGTGAGCAGTGAGTAGTGGCCACAGTGCCGGTGCCCAGCAGGAATACAGCCGGGGACACAACGCTACGGCATCCGAGGCGCACGCTGGCCGCCGGCCTCGCCTGCTGCGCCGCGCAGCACGGCATGCGCCGGCGATTGCGCGCGCACGTACCGCTCGACGCGCTGAGGCCAGTCGATAAGAAACAGCGCCAGCAACAGGCACACCACCCCGGCCCACGCGTGCAGGCTGACCTTCCGCAGGTAAACCATCCACTGCCAGCCCAGCAGGGCGCACATCAGCGAGAACGGGATGCTCAACGCCAGCGCGCACCCGACCACAAAAGCCCCCAGGTGGGTCCGCAGGGCGCTCAAGGGCCGCCCCCGCGCCAACAGGCTGACGCTCGTCGTTGCGCCGCAAGTGGGGCAAGGGATGCCGTACCTGACAAGGTAGCTGCAGCGCGGCAGGCCGAACCGGTAATGCGTGCCCACCCCCTCCGGGGCCGGCCCCACCAGCGAGCACAGCGATAAAACCAGCACCGACACGCCCACCACGGCAACCTGAAGGTTCGTATCGGTGAGCGGCAGCCTCCGCCCCGCCCCCGCCGGCTGAGCCCTCTCACTTGACATGGTCGAAGACGCTCTGATTGTCATACAGGAACATGCCCAACCGCCACCCGTTTACAGCAGCCATGTATACAGTCACCGCCATAATTACGAGGAAAACAAACAAGCCGCCAAGCAATCCCACTCCCTGCGCCGCGGGCGCGACAAGCGTGACCGCCAGCACGATCATGATGGGCGTTATCGCGAGGTTCACCATGAAGAACGCGCATAGTCCCGCATAATGCAGGGGCGCTTTGGCAAGCGCCTTGATCATGCTGACGGGGTTGGCGGTCTTCATCAGGCTGTGAGACGCACCCAGGAGCATGAGTTGCATGGGGAAGCACAATATCCCTATCAATACGCCCGCCACCACGAGACCGGCGCTCGCCACCATGCCGAGCAGCTTCGCGTATTCCTGCGTTCCCGCGGCCCCCCTTCCGGCCTCGATCAACTGCCCATAGTCGAGGCTCCCGGTGAACTTGGAGATCACAAACCCTGCGATCATCGGCCCGATCACGAGCAAGTTGCTCGAGCATATCACCAGCAGGAAGGGAACAACCATGTCATCCCATATCCTTGGCGCCGCCCCTTGCATGGGCGCCAGACCGCTGCTTGCGGAGTGGCCCATGAAATGGTACATCCCGCCTACGATAGCCCCGAGCGCTATGATTATCGCTATTGGGAATGCGCAACATGCTACGCAGCCCAAGATCGGGACATGGGCAAGCAAGATGACCAGCACAGGCGCAATCACGCCGCCCAGCACGTAGGCCAGCCAGGATTTCCACCCGCCGCCGGCGAACACGGCAGCGTAGGCGTACCCGAATTCCCCGGCGTAGGTGCCTGCCCACGCCGCCGCGCCCTTGGCGGCAGCCTTCCCGGCACCGCCTTTCGCCGCCGCCTCGACGGCCCGTCGAACCAGCGTGCCGCACTCCGGACAGGCCACGACCCTGGCTTCGAGAACCCTGCCGCACCTCGGGCAGAGCTGTATCTCGCCGGTCGGCACGCCGGCAGGCGCACCTGACGCCGCAGGCGCGGCAGGCAGGCCGGCAGCCGGTCCCTCGCGGATGTCCATGATCTGGTCGCCGCCGATCTCTATCGGGCCCTCTTCTTCCTGCGAGAGCTCCCCGCCCGCGTCCAGCGCGAACTCCCCGCTGTCGAAGGCCAGGTCCTGCTTCCCGACGTTCAGCGGCTCCGGCGGCGTCGGCGGCTCCTCCCGCTCGGCTGCGCCCTTGGCCTCGCCCTCCAGAGCGAACCCCTTTCTCCAGTCGCGGGCCTCCGCCTTACCCTTCGGCTTGGGCTTCTCGGCTGGCTTTCGGCTGACGGGCATGCGCACCTTTCGCCCGCAGGCCGGGCAGTTGAACTTCGTGCCTTCCTGGTCCGGCGTCACCTCAAATACGTGCCCGCAACTGCACTTTGCCTTCATTGCCGCGTGTTACTCCCTCTCGCAAACCGCCGAACCGAATCCGTGCCAGGCGCGCGCATGCCGCCGCACTTAGAGCCTCTAACAAAATGCCCCGTGGCCGCGACGGGGTGTATTTCGCTGCAGGCCAAGGAGCGTGAGCGACGGCGCATAAGGAGTCCGATACGCCGAGTCTGAGCGACACAGGCATGCAGCCAAAGACGCCCCGTCCCCGCCTGCTGTCGGCGGGCAGGCCTTTGGGTTGCGCCTCGGGCCGGCGTCTGCGGCGTCAGGGCGCCTCACCGTGCCTGACCCTGGCACGGCGTCGTCGCCCTTCCTTGCATCCATCCGGCCAGAGGCGCAACGCGGCTCACGCGGCATTTTGTTAGAGGCTCTCACCCCGGACCTCCCAGGACTGACTTCCAGTGCTCAATCTGCCGCTCCACCTCCGCGGGCGATGACGAGCCGTGCGAGCGGTAGCTGTCAACAACGTTGCGCATGCCCAGCACGTGAAACACGTCCTGCTCAATCAACTCGCTGAAGGAACGCAGCTCCTCCAGCGTCAGCTCCGACAGGCTCGCGCCCTGCGCCGCCGCCTCCCGCACCACCGCGCCCACAATCCCATGCGCCTCCCTGAAAGGAAGCCCCCGCTGCACGAGATACTCGACCAGCGACGTGGCATCCATGTGGCCCTTCTCACTCGCCTCCTCGGCCCGGTCCTTCTTGAACGTCGTCCTCGCGACAAGCTCCGACAGCACCGTCAGGCACATGCTCACCTGGTCGGCCGCCTCGAAGAGCGCAATCTTGTCCTCCTGCAAGTCCCTGTTGTAGGCCAGCGGCAGGCCCTTGAGCATCGTCAGCAGCGCCACCAGGTGGCCGTATATCCTCCCGCTCTTGCCGCGCACCAGCTCCAGCACGTCCGGGTTCTTCTTCTGCGGCATTATGCTGGAGCCCGTGCAGAAGGACTCGTCGAGGTCTATGAAGTCGAACTCCGGCGTCGCCCAGAGCAGCCATTCCTCCGCAAACCGCGACAGGTGACAGGCGACGAGCGCGAGGTCGAACACGAACTCCACCACGAAGTCCCTGTCGCTCACCGCGTCAATGCTGTTGGAGAACGCGCCATCGAACCCCAACTCCGCGGCGGTGAACTCGACGTCAATCGGCAGCGCCGTCCCAGCCAGCGCACACGCACCGAGCGGGCTAACGTTCAGCCGCCGCCGGCAGTCCGCCAGCCGGCCCCTGTCCCGCTGCAACATCTCAACGTAAGCCAGCAGCACGTGCCCAAGCAGCACCGGCTGCGCGTGCTGAAGGTGCGTGAAGCCGGGCACGATCACGTCCTTGAACGCCTCGGCCCGCTCAAGCAGCGCGCCCTGGCACTGCTCGATCAGCCCGTCAATGTTGTCCACCGCGTCCCGCGTCCACATCCTCGTGTCGCAGGCCACCTGATCGTTGCGGCTGCGCGCGGTGTGCAGCTTCAGCCCGGCCTCGCCCACCTTGCGGATGAGCGCCGCCTCGATGTTCATGTGAACGTCTTCGTGCGACTGCTGGAACTGGAACGTCCCGGCCTCGATCTCGCCCTCGATCTCGCCCAGCGCAGCCTCTATGCCGGCCAGCTCCTCATCGGACAACAGCCCGCACCGCGCAAGCATCTTCGCGTGTGCGATGCTGCACTGGATGTCCTGCCAGTACAGGCGCACGTCGAACGATACCGACTCGGTGAACTCCTCAACGAGCGGCTCGGTTTCCTTCTCGAATCTTCCGCCCCAAAGCTTGTCCATCCGTCACGCAACCCTTCGCATCTGGCACAGGCGCCTCTGAGCGGCCTCCTCAAACGCCTTCGCGGGCGAACGCGAGATAGTCTATGCCCCATCCCCCGTAATTGCAAAGGGAAAAGCCCGCTGTTGCCCACGCACCCTCACCCTCCCCTCTCCCACCGGGAGAGGGTAAGGGAGAGGGCGTTCGCCGTTTCTTTTCTTCTCGAAACACCAATAGCCGCTCAGTAACCACGAAGTTTACCCGCCTGTGGCGGGAGCACGAAGAACGGCCGATTTTGGCGTCGCCGTTCAAAACCAGGTATGTTACCAGGAGCACCGAATACATAAGACATGTCATGCTGAACGAGGTGAAGCATCTCGTCCCCCTGCAAGGCCTTGTGAGATTCTTCGCGTCGCTCAGAATGACGGCCAAAGGCGCTCTGAGGAGTATGTTGTTCCGTAGTCTGCTGCTTCCTTCGTGTCCCCGCCACAGGCGGGTAAACTTCGTGAGCTTCGTGGTGCATAGCCTTTCGATACAGTTGAGAACCCTTGCCGGATCGCACATGCCGTTGACAAACGGAGCCCGCCGCCGTAGGCTTGACGGACTTGCCGGCCGCGACGCCGGCGCGAAGTGAAACTCGAACGAGGAAACCCGCAATGGCTAAACGCCCGAAGCTCAGCTACAAGCTCGTCCCCGACTGGCCTCGCCTGCCCGAAGATCGCCCGCTCGGACACGTCCCCGGCGTCGCAGTGAACTCCCACGACCGCATCTACACGATCAGCCGACAGGAGAAAGGGATCATCGTGTTCGACCTCGACGGCAGGATTCTCGGCTGCTGGGGCAAGGAAATCTTCACCAACCCGCACGGCCTGCACATCGCGCCGGATGACTGCATCTACATCGCAGACGCCGATGACCACACCGTGCGGAAGTTCTCGCCCGAAGGCTATCTGATGATGACGCTCGGCACCAAGGGCTGCCCGGGCGAAGAGGGGAAACCGTTCCACCGCCCCACCGCCGTCGCCGTCGCGCCGTCCGGGGAGATCTACGTCTCGGACGGCTACGCGGGCTTTCGGGTGCACAAGTTCTCGGCGGCCGGCGAGCTTCTGCTCTCGTGGGGATCGAAGGGCACGGGGCCGGGCGAGTTCGCAGTGCCGCACAGCGTCACGGTGGGGAGCGACGGCCGTGTGTGGGTGGCCGACAGGGAGAACCACCGGATCCAGATATTCACGCCGGACGGCGACTACATCACGGAGTGGACGGGCCTGGAGATGCCCTGCACAGCGTTCATTGACAAGGAGGGCCTTGTCTACGTCCCCGGCGTGAAGCGCCGTTTCGACATCTTCGACCCCGAAGGCAAAGTGCTCCTCAATTGGAGCGAGGACAAGGGGAACTCGCCTGTGCAATTCGTCGGCCCGCACTGTGTCTGCACAGACTCGAAGGGCGACCTCTACATCGGCGAGGTCTTCGACGGCGCCCGCCTCTTCAAATTCACGCGCGTGTAAGAACGCACGGACTATAAGGAAACCAGGAAGCCAGGAGGACACCACAACGGCACAACGTCCGGCGTCGTTCTCGTAATCGGACGGTGCGCCCCCCCTGCCCTCCGTAGCCCTTGACCCCCATAGCCTTGGCGACGGCGGTTGGCGAAGGAGGGTCGTAATCGTAATCGGCCGATGCGTCCCACCGCCGAAGCTACAAGACGCCCACGATATTAACCACGAAGAGCACGAAGGCAAGCAAGGAAACTCACCACCACGACATTTATCCGCCTCTGGCGGACAACGCCCGCCATACAGTGTGCCAGTCCGCTTCTGATGCCTGCGCTTCTTCTTCGTTGTGCCCGCCGTGCCGTAGTGGCTAATACGCCGTCTTCGTGTGCTTCGTGCACTTCGTGGTGAGAGAAGCGCCTGGTCACCTCGCAGACTGGCTGGAGACCATGGACTCAAGTGCCAGCCAGCCCTGGAGCTCCGCGGGGGAAAGGGTCACCTCCTGCCCCGTCTCCATGCAGTGCCGCACAGCGCGCAGCCAGCGCCTCGTCTCGCGCGGCAGGTTGGCCGACTCGTTCACCACCAGGCCGGTCACCGTCTGACGCTGGTGCGCACGCCAGATCCGGAGCTTCTTGCGATCGTGCAGGACGTAGCCTTCCTCCGCAAGGATGAGCGTCGCCCCGCGTATGAGCTTGCGGATGGACGTGCAGACGTCCTCAGCGAAAGAGAACGTCATGTCGTCGGCGTAGCGCGTGTAGGTCGCGTCGAGGCTTTCGGCAAGGCCCGAGAGGCGCGCGTCAAGGCGGTAGTTGACCAGGTTGCTCAGCCGCGGGCTGGTGGGCGCCCCCTGCGGCAGCCCGCCGTAGTGGGTGCACAGGCGCACGAGCAGGTCGCTTGCCTCGCGGTTCCACCCGATCCGGCCCAGCCACTCGCCGACCCGTCTGGCCTTCGTGCTCGTAAAGAAGTCCCTCAGGTCAAGGCGCACGACGACGGCCTTGCCGACGTGGGGCAGGGCGTTCGTCACCACCGAGCGACCGCGCTCGAAGCCGTTGGCCGCCGGGTGGCTGTCGAGCCGCGCAAGGAGCCGCCTGAGGATGCGGCGCTGGAGTTGTTTGAGGGACGCGTCCGGGGCGGCGATGCGGCGGGTGCCTCCGGCGCGCTTGGGGATGTCGAACTCCCGGTAGACCGGTCTGAAGGCTCGAAGCTCGTCAGGCGTTACGCCGAGCCGCTGCGCGAGTTCATCCACCCCTCTGCCCTTCTCGGCTCCGCCGAACAGCCATCCCAGCAGGCCCCGCGCCGCCATCGGCCCTCTCCGGCTTGAACCCAAAATAGTGGACACGGGCGCTGAAGGCCCGTGCCCACGCTGCCTTGCAAGAGGTGCGACCTCTTACGCATGGTTCTCAGTCGAACCATTTAGACCAGGTCGGCGAAACACCGACCACGCTGTTCTGCGTTTGAACAGCCACCAAGGCAGCGCAGAGGATTCTACGTTCAGTCGGCGGGCAAGTCAAGATGTATTTGCCATGCCCAGGTGGTTGTTGCTTAGCCTTTGCTGTGTCGGGCGAATAAGAGTGAACGCATTGCCGGTAGGGATAGGTTGCGCGAGCCAAAGAGCGGGGATCTCCTGCCCGCAGATGAGTGGTTGGCTCAGACCGTATAAGTAAGACATTGTAGACTTAGTAAGACATTGTAGGACTCGCACCTCATGGAGGATGCGAGAGTGAGCTTTGCTTCGCTTTTCAATGGCACAAACGCCAGTAAAACGGCGGTCAGTCCTTCGCGTCGTCTATCTCGATACTCTCCACCACCTCGATGCTGCGGGCCTCCATGCGCCATTGAAAGAGGCTAACCTTCAGCCGCTTGAAACACCGCACGAAGTCCCCAATGGGAACGTGAACCTTGTGGTATTCAGTGACCTCCAGCACGCCCCCTGATGCCAGCAGCTTCTCCTTAAGCGCCTCCATACTATCAACAGCTTGGAAGGTTACGAAAACCAGGTTCGGATCGTGGATCCCTTCGTCGCCACCGTAGATGCTGATGCCGACGACCATACCACTCCCATTGAATCCAAGCTCCTGCGCCACATGCTGTAGGGTGTGCAAGCGGTCTGAAATATCACCTGCCACCTCACCACGCACGTCATCATATTGGACGGATGCCTGTCCAGGTCTCTTGTCTTCCATCGTATGGCCTCCTGTCAACGCACGGAACGACACTCCCGCAGCATACCACTTGCCAAACTACTTCTTAGGGGATCTCTTTGGCGGAGGAGGAGGAGGGAGCAGGGAATCTGCTGCCTCGAATGTCTTTCTCGCCGGCGTTGTAGGACGTGCCGGTGGCTGCGGGATTGCCGTTGTCTCCCGGGGTGCTGGTGGCACTGGAGGTGCTGGTGGCACTGGACGTGCCGGTGGCTGTTTGCTCATCGCGCTGCCTCCTCTAAAAGTCAAAGACTCCGGTGAGCCCGAAGATGCACAGGGAAAGGAGTGCCAAGCAGAAGGACCACAGCGAAATGCACGTCAACCCCGAAACCCACAATCGGTAAGGCCCTTTCTCCAGCGGTGTTTCAATCTGTCCTTTGACGTACTGCTCGTCAATGCACTTGATTTCCCGTTCGTAATCCTTACGGCCGACGTAGAGGCTCACCAACATACAGCAGATTGACACGAGTAGTAGGAACCAGGCAGAAACAAGGGTCCCACCGCTCCACCATGGGACAGACCTGACCTCATTGGGCATGAAAACGGTGGAGAATGCGAGCAGACCAACAGCAAGGGTAAGGATGTGGGTGTCCAGGGCGCGCGCGTGGTACTGTGCGCCCTCGACCAGGTACTTACGGTGGTCGTGGTACCATTTCTCGCGGTCTTCATCCCGCTCAGAGTCCTGAGTTGATGAGTCGGGGGGCCTGTCGGAAGCCGGTTTTTGTGTACTCATGGAGAACTATTCTATCGCCATACTTGGTGCGGTGCAATAATCAATCAGCTTCGAATCAAAGCGTGGCCGAAAACTGGCGTTCTTTCCCGACCATCTGCCCCTAGTCCATCAGGGGTCAGGTTGTGACTAGGTCAGCGGACCCGCCACTATGACGCTCCCGTCCTTTTTGACGTGAATCCCTATTCCCGCGCGTGTGATGGTGCAGTGAGTCATGATAAGTTTGCCGATGGCCAGGTGAGTGCCGCTACTGGCGAGCACATATCCCGCGAGCGACTGGTTGTTGCACTTCAGGAATGCGCCATCGGGTGTGTAAAGCTCGGCAGCTGTCTCGAGGGCCGCCGCCTCTGTGCGTCTGATTTCAAACAGCGTCCTTGCGCCCAGCTTGCATACGGTTGCATTCTGTGGGTGGCTGAGAACCAGGTCTGCCTTCTCTCCCTCCGCAGTCAGGAACAACCTGGGGCCTTTTACCCGTGCTAAGCAAGTCCCGTCCGAATGGTAAATGGGAATCTGGACCATGTAGCCAGCTCTTGCTGTTTTCGTTACTTCGAGGATGGGTGTGTCTTCGTACTGCAATATGATGGGGACCTCGACAAACCGGTTGGTTGCAATCTCGAAGACCGGGTGTTCGGAGAAGACCAAGCTGCCTTCTGTCGGACGGTTCATTGGTGCCTCCTCTCGATAGGAGTACCGGACGACCTTGCTGAAGAAGTGTCTCACCCGGCCCGGTCAGCAATGCAAGGGCCAATGACACACGTGGACTATAGCCGTCGCACTTGCTCATGTCAATACCGCGAAGAACCACTGAATCAAAAGATGTTGAAGACGGCCCCGGGAACACCACGGCGCTCCGTACCCCGCCACCCTACTGCCCTGCCGCCCTTCCCGCCACACGAACGCCGGGTGAAGACGGCGGGCAAGCGCTCTGCCACCGGCAGAGGGAAAGGCAGAGGGGGGCGGCGTTGCTTTTCTTATCCGCACATCAATAAGAGTGCACGCTTCGACGCCCTGTCTCAGGTGCTCAGTGATTTCGCAGCACTCTACCCTGCCCTGCCCGTGGTCCGCCACAGGCGGATGAATGCTCGTTGTGGCGTGGTAGTTCTGCTTCCGTTCTCCGCCGTGTTCATCTGCGGCCATCCGCGGCCCCTTTTTCACGTCAAAATCCCCCAAAAAACAGCGCCGGAAGGCGACCCTGCACGACATTGCCCCAAGACTGACCCAACTTTGGCCCAGGATTGGGCCTAATCTGGACCTTGTTTGGCCCTTTTTTGGGCACGCCCCGCCTGGCCCGCGACACCGCCCAGGAGGGACATTTTCCCCCCGTTGAGCGCCCCCGCCTTGGACCTCGGCACGGAAAAATGCCGGCCCCGCCGACCGCCTGCCGCACACCAGCACAAACTATAGACATGCCGCCATGGCGCGCCGTCCCTAGCCTGGCGACCACACCCCATCAGGGCGTGACGATTGCCTTGATCACGCCGTCCTTGTAGTCGCGGGCGTACTCGAAGGCCCACTGCGTTTCGGCCAGGGGAAACTGGTGGGTGAGCATGACGCTTGGGTCGAAGTCGCCATCCGCGATCAGCCTGATCGCCTCGTCGGTCTTACGGAGGCTTCGCCGGCCGAAGACAACAGTCAGCTCGCGCCGGCGTGCCGCATCAATGGCTATTGTTGCCTCCCCGCCTGGCGGTATGCCCTCGATGATTGCCAGCCCGTGTATGCACGCCAGGCGCGTGAGCTGCCGCATGGGCTCCAGCTCGCCCGCGGCCTCGACGGCAACGTCCACCCCCCTGCCGCCCGTCTGCTGGTGGACGAACCGCACGAAGTCGTCTTGGGGGACGAGGCACGTCCTGTGCGCGCCGAGCTTGCGCGCCGCCTCAAGCCTGTTCGCATGCAGGTCCGCCGCGTATATCCTGCCGGCGCCGCGACGCGAGGCCGCAAACACCGTGCACAGCCCAATCGGCCCTACGCCTATCACGGCGTAGGTTTCAGCCCCTTTTGGCGCGACGAGGTTATCCACGATGTGCAGTCCGATTGCCAGCGGTTCGGCGAGCGTCGCCTCGGCGAAGCCAAGGGTGTCGGGGATCGGATGGACCTGCGAGCGACGGACGAGGAAGTATTCGGAGAGGCAACCGGTGACGCCGCCCGAGCCGGCGAAGCGGACGTTGGGGCAGACGTTGGTCTCGCCCTTTTTGCACCACTCGCACTCGCCGCAGGTGATGTCCGGCGCGCAGACTGCCCGCGTGCCGAGCTCGATGTCAGTCACGCGCTCGCCGACGGCCGCCACCTCGCCCGAGAACTCGTGTCCAAGCACGAACGGGTACACGGTTTGCGGCTCGTGATCGCGCCTGCCGGCGAAGTAATGGGTGTCCGAACCGCAGATGCCGACGGCCCGCACGCGGATCAGCACGTCGTCCGGCCCGGGCTGCGGCACGGGTCGCTCCTGGATCTCGATGCGGTTTGGGTGGAGCAGAACGGCGGTTTTCACGGCAAATTCTCCGGCGACTTTTTGAAGAAACTCAGAGGCGCACAATCATACTTGAGATTGGGTCTCCCGGCAAGGGGCATTCGAGATGTCGGCGACCGATGCAGGCCCCTGTCGGCGCGACCGCCCTTGCGCCGGCAGACCAGCGGCCAGGCTGAACGCTTACCTCGCGGCGGATTGTGGATTTGCCCACCCCTTTTCGGGCAGTTCAAAGGCTTGCAGGGCCAGCGCAGTCCGTTTCATTATGATACGCCTTTGCGAGGGCTTTCAGCCGAGATCCGCGCCGATGGCGCGTATTCCCGGCGCGGGTCCTGGCTCTGCGGGCCGTGCAGAACGCCGTAGGAAGGATACAAGGCTTGAAATGGCGCCAATGGTTCGGATAATATCCCTGTTTGTGGGGGCACAAGGTTCAATAGCTGGAGGCTGCTATCCAGAATTGCGACGGCATGGAGTTTGCGAAGACAAGACTGGTGTTCCACCAGGCAACGTTCCAGTATCCTCATAGTGAGGAAAGGAGAGGAAGATGAAGGGATTGTGGCGGAAACTGAAGGATAGGCATGGTCAGAGCCTGGTCGAGTATGCGTTGATCCTCGCTCTGGTCGCAATTGTGGTCATCACGGCGCTCACGGCGCTGGGCGGGAAGGTCCAGGGCACGATGGAGACAGTGTCAAACGACCTGCCGTAACACGTCGCTCCGAGCGTAACCGAGGCCTGCCAGACGTAGGGTGTCTGGCAGGCCTTCTTTTTTTGCGCGTCAGAACAACACGTCCCTCATGCCGTAGAGGCCGGGGGGGCGACCTACGAGGAACCGGGCAGCGCGAATGGCACCCTGTGCGAACACGTCCCGGCTGCTGGCCCGATGGGTCAGCTCTATACGTTCCCCCTCGCCTGCGAAGATGATCGTGTGATCCCCCGTAACGTCGCCCCCTCTCACGGCGTGCACGGCCAGTTGCCTGCGCGGCCGTTCCCCCACCACTCCCTGCCTCCCGTAGTTGAGCACCTGTTCGGGGTCCCAGTCAAGCGCCTCGCAGATGGTGCGCGCCAGTTGCAGGGCCGTCCCGCTCGGTGCGTCCTTCTTATGCCGATGATGCGTTTCGACGATTTCCACGTCGTACTGCTCGCCAAGCGCGCGTGCCACCTGGCCGACCAGTTCGATCAGGAGGTTAATACCGACGCTCATGTTCGGCGCTATGAGCAAGGGGATCCTTGCGCCCACGTCGCGCTCGAGTTTCTGCATCTGTTCAGGGGAAAACCCCGTCGTGCCAAGCACCACGGCCGTGCCTAGCGCTGCGCATTCCGTTGCATGGTCAACGGACGCCTCAGGAGCACTGAAGTCCAGCAGCACATCCGGCTCCCCGCAGACCTGCTCAGTAATCGGCACGCCGAGCTCGCACATGCCGGCCACGAGCCCCGCGTCTTTGCCCAGGTCAGGATGGCCCGGCCTTTCAAGGGCACACGCGAGCCCGCAATCGGACTGCTCGGCAAGCAAGCTGATGAGCCGACGTCCCATGCGTCCTGACGCCCCGCTGACTCCGACCTTGATCATTGTGTTCGCTCCTTTCCAAAGGCGTCTTGTGGGCCTCGATCGTGGACACTCAGCGGTCAGCCAGAATGCGCAGCCCCGCCGAGGGCTTACTGCCGACAGCCGAAATCTGAGAGCTTGTCCTTGACTGGCCCGACCGGCTATGATATGAATATCTGGTGACTTTAGCAATCCCGTTGGCAAGACCTGGTGATGTGGCGCCGCAAAGCGGCGCCCCGGCTTCGACAATCCATTTGTGCCTCGCAGCGCTAGCAAGGGAAGCAAGCCATGAGAAGAATCGCTGCTCTGATCGCAGTGACGTGCGTGCTGCTGTCGTCTGCGTGCACCGGCATGCAGTCTCGGAGCGTCCAAACCCCCACACAGGCACAAGACCGAGCGAGGACGCTGCTCGCAGAGGCCGGCGGCTTGAGGAAGGACGCCAGGGCGTATGAGTTGCTCATACAGCAGAAGGAATCCGAGGTCGCGACGCATCGCAGCGTCATCGAAGGGTTTGAGGCCAAGCGCTCAGAACTGGAGCAAGACATCATATCAGTGCGGTCCCAGAGGTGGGAAGCCTCCGGTCACAAGGCGGAGGCGTTGGATGCGGTGCTTGCGAAGTACGGGGACGACAAGGGCGTCGTACAGGCCCAGATTGATGACAGAATGGCCGCCGTCGCTGAGCTTGAGAAGCAGATCCAGAGTTGGCGCGACTACCACGCGACCCTCCTGCAGCAGGCGGAAGAAATAGAGCTTGAAGCCGATCAACTCAAGCAGTACGCCCTTGAACTCTCCAAAACCTGAAACACCCTCCTATCCCACGACCACGTTTCTGATTCGCGGTTTCCCAGAGACGACTGCGGGCAGCTAGAGGTCAAGGGATGAAGGCGGCGCGTATGAGCCTCGTGCCGGGCCTTGGCTCTACGAACCATCAGCGATTGCTCATCAGGCAGCGTGAACGACAGCGAGCGCTTCAGGATCGGGAATCCCCGGCATACGTTCTTCCTCCCGCCACTGCACATCGAGAACCGCCACTTTGATGCCTGCCGACAGGATAGCCAGTGACAGTGTAGCGAGCATCTGCATCAGGGCCCCGAATTGGGTGGGCGACGCGGTCATGGCCATGCCGACTTTCCGTTGCGTGCGCGCTTATTTCCCGTCCGCCCGAATTGTGCTGGTAGTCCGCGAAGCAATCGCACCGGTCCTCCACGGCGCGCCGTGGTTCGATCACCGGGTACTGCTGCGAGGGCACCCCGGGCGAAACACCCTTGCAGTGGGCGGGCTGTTCCGAGCGATCGCAAGGATCAGGCGTGAGCACTGTGGGCTCGGGTTTGTCCTGCCCAACTCGTTCAGCTCTGCCCTCATGTTTTATCTGGCTGGCGTTCGACGGCGAGTAGGCTATGTGCGGGACGCGAGGGGCTTTCTGCTGACGTACGCCCTGCGTCGTCCGTCAAAAGACGGGCGGTTCAGTCCCATGTACATGGTTGACTATTACCTTGCGCTGTGCGAGAAGCTTGGCCTTGAGCCGCACTCGCGGCGGACAGAACTTCACTTCACGAAACAGGACGCGGAGACGACAGATATTCTGCTCCGGGAAGCTGGAATCAATACGGCGCGCCCGCTGTTCCTGCTTCATCCAGGCGCAGCGTTCGGGCCTTCGAAACTCTGGCCGCTGGACAGATTCGCAGCGCTCGCCGAGAACCTGGAGGCGGAGTTCGGCGCGCAGGTGGCATGCATCGGCGCCCCGCAGGACTCGCCCTTGATCCGGAATATCACGGGAATATCTCGCGCCGCCCTCGTCGACCTGAGCACCCGTGGAATAGACCTGCACCTGCTCAAATGCGTGGTTGCCAGCAGCAAACTCCTAGTGACGACCGACTCGGGACCGAGGCACTATGGTGTGGCGCTCGGGGTCCCCACCGTCTGCCTGATGGGGCCGACACATCCAGGCTATTCCACCAGCGACAGGCCCTGGGATCACGTGGTGCGCGCAGACGTTGAGTGCAGCCCATGTCAGAAGAAGGTTTGCAGACTGGACCACCGCTGCATGGAGCAACTGTCCACCGACACCGTGCTCGCCGCGTGCCGGAAGGCGCTTCAGTCGGAACGCGAACACGTCCTCCGCTGAACATTCACAAACCGCCGCGCTTCCCGTCGCCGCTCCACCCCGCTCCGGTGCCTCGCGGCTTGGTTGCAGCAGTTTCGGCGAGAGACCCTATCCCTATTCCCCCTCCTTGGCCGCACTTTCGAGGTAGGCGAGGTGTGACCTCCCGAGACGGATGGTGTCCTTGTGAAAGAGCGGCTTGCGCTCTTCGACGCGGATGTCGTTGACCCACGTCCCGTGCCTGCTCCCCACGTCATCGATGAACCATATCCCATCTTCAAACTGTAGAACGGCGTGATGCTGCGAAACAGCCTTGTCGGTCAGAAGGATCGCGTTGTCAGTAGTCCTGCCGATGGCGTACTTCTGTTCCGTATCCAGATTCCAGACCCTGCCCTTGTCCGGACCGTCTAGAACCATGAGTCGCTCTTGCGTCTCAGACATTGCGTTGCTCCTTGAATCACGTGCCGTCGCTGATTGCTGTCTCCAGCCTCAGGCGGCAGGGGCATTCTACATCAGGAAGACGTACCGCACCAGCAGCGCCACCGACACGATGTGAAAGACCCAATGGACCTCACGCCAGCGACCCGCAGCCAGCTTCAGCACACTGTATGTGATGAAACCCGCGGCAATACCGTCCGTAATGCTGACGGTGAACGGCATCACGACGAGGGTCAAGAAGGCCGGCAGCATCTCCGTTGACTCCTCCCAGTCCAGTTTCGCGATGCTGACCAGCATCATCGAGCCGACCACGATAAGGGCCGGCGCAATAGCTGGATACAGTTGCATCTCCGCCGGCCCGCTGCCAACGATAATCGGGCTTGCCACGATGCCCAGAAGTGGATATGCAAGTATGGCCAGAAGGAGGCACGCCGCTTTGAGGAATGCCGGCCGTTCCCATCACGGCGGGCTGGACGAAGACGATGTAGGAGAGGGCCATGAAGGTCGTCACTCCCGCCAGAAGCTCTCTGGCCGCTGTGGTGCCACGTTGCTCGAGCTCGAAGGTTCTGAGGAAACCCATGGTCTTCTGCCTCTGGGCGTGCCTGCCGGTGGCGGGCGAAACGACGCGGCCCCATTCATTAGGCAGCAATTATACGGGCATGGAGCGAGCCGGTCAAGAATTGGCGCCCCATGCGTATGGTTTCGTCATCGCCTGATGTGGCAGAGTGGGCCTCTCGCGGGGAGAGTTCTCTGTCAATATGGCAGGCCCGCACGAGCCAAACACAACGTCCGAATCGGCAGAGATACGCAAGGCCTTGCTGAAAAAGGCCTTAGGTATTCTGCCGGCATTCGGTATCGCATTTGCTGTGGCATTCTTTCCTATGTGTTTATGTACGTAGCGGGTGCTCTACCGCGGTGTGAGAAAGGAGGCCCAGTGAGGCCATGGCGAAAGAGAAGATCATCGGCATCGACCTTGGCACGACCTTTTCGGTGGTCGCGGTGATGGAAGGCGGCAAACCGACGGTGATCCACAACGAGGACGGGGGGCGGCTTACCCCCTCCGTTGTGGCGTTCACCGAGAAGGGCGATCGCCTGGTCGGCACTAAAGCCAAGCGACAGGCCATCACCAACCCGGCGAACACCATCTTCAGCATAAAGCGCTTCATGGGGCGCCGCCACCACGAGGTGGAACAGGAAGAGAAGATGGTGCCCTATCGTGTGATCGGCGGGCCCCAGGAGCTGGTCCAGGTTGAGGCCAGGGGCAAGCAGTACACGCCTCCTGAGATCTCTGCAATGATTCTGCAGGCCCTCAAGAGGGCTGCGGAGGAGTATCTGGGCGAAAAGGTCAGGAAGGCGGTCATCACCGTCCCCGCTTACTTCAACGACAGCCAGCGCCAAGCCACCAAAGACGCCGGCGCCATAGCGGGCATGGAGGTGGCGAGGATCATCAACGAACCCACAGCAGCCTCGTTGGCATATGGCCTTGAGAAGAAAGGCGAGGAGAAGATCGCCGTCTTTGATTTCGGCGGCGGCACATTCGATATCTCCATTCTGGAGGTCGGCGAGGGACTATTTGAGGTGAAGGCCACCAACGGCGACACGCACCTGGGCGGTGACAACATAGATGACCTTCTGATCAACTACATCGCCGACGAGTTCAGGAAGGATCAGGGCATTGACATCCGCAAAGACCAGATGGCCCTTCAGCGCTTGAAGGAGGCGGCTGAGAAGGCGAAGTGCGACCTGTCCACCCTGACCGAGACGGAGGTCAACCTGCCCTTCATAACCGCAGACGCTTCCGGGCCCAAGCACCTGCAGATCACGCTGACCCGCGCAACATTCGAGCGGTTGGTGGAGCCCGTGTTCGAGAAGCTGCGTCAGCCCTGCCTGCAATGTCTGAAGGACGCGAAGCTCGCGCCGGGGGACATTCAGGAGGTCGTGCTTGTCGGCGGCTCGACCAGGATTCCCAGGGTGCGGGAAATCGCGAGGGAGATATTCCGCAGGGAACCTCACAAGGGCGTCAACCCGGACGAGGTGGTCGCAGTCGGTGCGGCCATTCAGGGCGGCATCCTGAGCGGCGAGGTCGAGGACATCGCACTGGTGGACGTCACGCCGCTGTCGCTGGGCATTGAGACGCTCGGCGGCGTGATGACCAGACTCATAGAGCGCAACACATCGATCCCGACCAGCAAGACCGAAACCTTCAGCACAGCGACTGATAGCCAGCCCAGTGTGGAGATACACGTCCTGCAGGGTGAACGCGAGATGGCGGCCGGCAACCGCACTCTCGGGCGGTTCCAGTTGACCGGCATCCCCCCTGCCCCTCGCGGCGTGCCCCAGATTGAGGTCACCTTCGACATTGACGTCAACGGTATCCTGAACGTCAAGGCCGGCGACAAGGGTACGGGCAAGGAGCAACAGATCGAGATCAAGAGTTCCTCAGGCCTCACCAAAGAAGAAGTCGACCGCATGAAACGGGAGGCCGAGGAGCATAGCCAGGAGGACCGCCAGCGAAGAGAGCTTGCCGAGACCAGAAACCGAGCCGATCACCTGGCCTGGACAACAGAGGAGACCCTTAAGGAGCATGGCGACAGGCTGGAGAGCGAGGACAGAAAGCGCATCGAAGAAGGCATCAAGGAGTTGCGTGAAGCCATCAAGGGCGAGGACAAAGCCCTCATAGAGCGGAGAATAGAGAGCCTTCAGAAGGACTCCTACAAGCTCGGCGAGGCGATCTACCAGAAGACTAAGGCGGAGCAGGCAGGGGCCGGCGCGGCCGAGCGCCCCTCCGGGGATGAAGGTACCGAGGGCGAGAACGTGGTGGACGCGGACTTCGAGGTGAAGGAGTAAAGGCGGCGAGAGCTTCGAGCGCGCTCGCGACCTCGGAGGTGCATCATGCGCCTGGACCAGTACACCATAAAAGCGCAGGAGGCCTTTGAATCTGCAAGACGGCTCGCACAGGAGCGCAGCCATCAGCAGGTAGATTCTCTGCATTTGCTTCACGCACTCATTTCCCAGCAGGACGGCGTCGTGCGCCCCGTCCTCCAGAGGCTCGGGGCCAGCCCCGAGGGCATTCTCGCGGACGTGGAACGGCGATTGGGGAGTGTGCCACAGGTCAAGGGGGCCGCCGCGTCTCAGCTCTACCTGTCCGACGGCCTCGGAACCGTCGCAGCTCAGGCGGAGAAGGAAGCGGCGCAACTCGCCGACGACTATATAAGCACCGAACACCTGCTGCTTGCCATGCTGGACGTGCACGACCCGCAGGCCGGCGCTGCTCTGCAGCAGAACGGCGTGACGCGTGAGGGACTGATGGCCGCCCTGAGGGAGATACGGGGCAGCCAGCGCGTGACCGACCAGACCCCGGAAACCCGCTACCAGGCGCTGGAGCGCTATACCCGCGACCTAGTTGCCGCCGCGCGGCAGGGCAAGCTCGATCCAGTGATCGGCCGTGACACGGAGGTGCGAAGGGTAATACAGGTCCTAAGCCGTCGCACCAAGAACAACCCCGTCCTGGTCGGGGATCCGGGTGTGGGTAAGACTGCTATCGTCGAGGGGCTCGCGCAGCGGATCGTCAACGGCGACGTGCCCGAGGGCCTGAAGAACAAGCGCGTCCTTGCGCTCGACATGGGGGCGCTTATTGCGGGATCAAAGTACCGCGGCGAGTTCGAGGACAGGCTGAAGGCAGTCTTGAGGGAGATTGAGCGGGAGCAGGGCGCCGTCATCCTGTTCATTGACGAGCTACACACCGTCGTAGGCGCCGGTGCGGCCGAGGGCGCGATGGATGCCTCGAACATGCTCAAGCCCGCTCTGGCGCGCGGGGAATTGCATTGCGTCGGCGCAACCACGCGCGACGAGTACCGCAAACACATCGAGAAGGACGCAGCCCTGGAGCGCAGGTTCCAACCCGTGCGCGTTGAGGAGTCCACGGTCGAGGACACCATTGCGATCCTGCGCGGGCTGAAGGAGAAGTATCAGGTCCACCACGGCGTGCGGATCACCGACGGCGCACTGGTCGCCGCGGCCACGCTGAGCCACCGCTACATAGCCGACCGCTTCCTGCCCGACAAGGCGATCGACCTGGTGGACGAAGCCGCGTCAAAACTCAAGATGGAGATAGACAGCTTGCCGGGCGAACTGGACACGATTGGGCGGCGCATCATTCAGTTGCAGGTCGAGCGAGAGGCACTCAGGAAGGAAAAGGACAAGGCGTCGCGCGAACGGATGGACAGGGTCGACAAGCAGTTGAGCGACCTCCAGGAGGAGCAGCAGGCGCTGCGCGCGCAGTGGAACAACGAGAAGCAGGTGATCTCCGCCATCCGGGATCTCAACAAGCGCATCGACGACGCCCACATCGAAGAGCAGACCGCTGAGCGGCAGGGCGACCTCGGCAAAGTCAGCGAGATACGCTACGGCCGGCTGCGAGAGTTGCAGACAGAACTGGAGGAGCAGCAGAGAAGACTCCAAACGATACAATCGGAACGCCGCCTCCTCAAGGAGGAGGTCGAACCCGAAGACATCGCAGAGGTCGTGTCCAACTGGACGGGCATCCCGGCAGGAAGGCTGCTGGAGGGCGAAAGGGAGAAGCTCCTGCTGATGGAGCATGCGCTTCGCCAGCGCGTCGTGGGACAGGATGAAGCCATCCGGGCGGTGTCGAACACGGTGCGGCGCGCCCGCGCCGGCCTTCAGGACCCGGACCGCCCCCTCGGCTCGTTCATATTCCTGGGGCCCACGGGCGTAGGAAAGACGGAGCTGTGCAAGACGCTCGCCGAGTTCCTTTTCGACGACGAGAACGCGATGGTCCGGTTCGACATGAGCGAGTTCATGGAGCAGCACTCGGTGGCGCGGCTCATCGGCGCCCCGCCGGGGTATGTGGGCTACGAGGAAGGCGGCCGGTTGACCGAGGCAGTTCGCCGGCGTCCATACTCAGTGGTGCTGTTCGATGAGATCGAGAAGGCGCACCCCGACGTCTTCAACGCTCTGCTCCAGGTGCTCGACGACGGACGCCTCACGGACGGCAAGGGGCGTACGGTGGATTTCAAGAACACCATCATCGTCATGACCTCCAACATCGGCAGCCAGTGGGTGCGGGACTTCACCGCGCCGGAGCAAAGGGAAACGCTGAAGGGCAGGCTGCAGGAGGCCCTGCGCGAGAGGTTCCGCCCCGAGTTCCTCAACCGCATCGACGAGATCATCGTCTTCAACGCGCTCTCGCAGGAGCTGATGAAGGAGATAGCGGACATCCAGGTCGGGTACCTGCGGGAGCGCCTGCGCGCACAGAACCTGGACCTGGACGTGACGCCTGAGGCGCGCGCTCTATTGGCCGAACATGGCTACGATCCGGGCTATGGCGCACGGCCGCTCAAGAGGGCCGTCCAACAGGAGATCGAGAACCCGTTGGCCGAACGCATACTCGACGGCGAGTTCCCGGAGGGTTCAACGATCGAAGTGAGCGTGAAAGACGGGCAGATCGCGTTCACTTCCAAGGCGTGACCGCGGACACTCCTGGCACTCCCAGCCCGAGAGCGATGACACAGCGCGTTGGCGGATACGCACCGACGACAGCCCGTCAATCGTCCCCCCTATCGCATCCGCGGACGTGAGGAGAGCAGATGAAGTCCCCGTTGAGTGTGGCTGCTTTTCAGATGGCTACGTCGAACGATGTCGCGCAGAACGCCAGCAAGCTGCGCGTGGCCGTCGACGAGGCTGCCGATGCGGGGGCCGAGCTGCTCGTGGTGCCCGAGTGCGCACTCAGCGGTTATCCGCCCCAGAAAAACCTCGACTTCGACGCCCTGGCAGGGGCGCAGACCGACGTCACTTCCCATGCAGCCGAGAAGGGGCTGTGGTTCGCCCTCGGCACGACGACCAGGCGAGGAGAACAGTGGTTCAACACCGCACTGCTCTTCTCCCCTGAGGGCAACCTCGTCGCATCGTACGACAAGACCGAGCTGATCGAGGTGGACAGACCGATCTTCGCGCCCGGCACGGAGCTGCCCGTGTTCAGGGTTGGCGAATGGACGCTGGGCCTTCAGATATGCTTCGACATGCGGTTCCCGGAGAACTGGCGGATACTACGCCTCCAGGGAGCGCAACTCATCCTTCACCTCTCGAACGCGTCGGGCAGCGGCGGGTGGAAGGTGCCGGTTCTGGAGGGCACCATGCGCTGCCGCGCTGCGGAGAACGGGATGTTCGTGGTGTGCGCTAACGACGCGCGCTCGCCGCAGATGCTGGTCAGCGCCATCTGCGACCCCCACGGCCGACACCTTGCCTCAGCTGAAGAGAACCGCGAGATGATCATCTACGCGCAACTCGACCGCTCGGCCGTCAGGGAAGACTATCTCAAGGCCCGCCGCACTGACCTGTGGAGCCGACCTGAGTTCCGCAGTCTGCTGCTGGAATAGCCGTGCCCTTTAAGCCGCGCCACAGGAGCACAAGGGCGCCGGCGAGGCGGTCATTGCTCCTTCAACGGCCGGCCTGGCGGGGGCGGTGGCGGCTGCTGCCAGTCCCAGTCGCTCTCGTAGGAGAACAACAGGTGGGGCGTCTCGATACGCTCCCCGCCCCTGCTGTTGGATATCAACAGCGCGTCGAGTGCGCCGGTGGTCATGAGGCTCCGCTCGGCGGGCCAGGACGGTCTTCCAGTGAAAAACATCTCTTCGAGACCGTTGACCTGATAGGTGAAGTGCATCAAGGGGCGTGCCTCTTGCGTCCAGAACAGGCACGCGTCGCTACGACCGTCCTTGTACCTCCACGCCCCTGACCACTCCCCTACTACGCCGGGGAAGGTGAAGATGAACGCTCTGAGTCCGTCATCGTATTCGAGGACGAAGAGTACGGGCGCTGCCACTTTTTCCCTCAGCTCATCGTAGTCGGCCGGGCCGTGCGACAGCACCTTCATTGCCATCCAGAAAAGCTCCGGGTCGTAGGCAGGCTTCTCCATCGCCGCCCAGACCTGCTCGTTGCTGAGGCACTGAACGGCCCTGATGCCCGTCTCCCCGCCCTTGCGCCGCTCAGCCAGGGCTTGAACGAACTCCAGGGCATGGAAACCGTACTTGTTGAGCGAGCCGTAAGTGTTGGCCACGATATGGTCAAGTTCGCCTCCTCGCTCGACGTCGGCCGGGGGCTTGCGCCAGACCATGGGGAGCACCGAGCCGGCCATCGTTGGGATGTTCATCGCTTGGCACCGATCGCAGATCCACCTCGCATCCTCCCAGTTGTTTGCGACCTCCCTGTCAAGGAAGATGGGAACGACCCGGCCGGACTTCTCAAAGACGTCGACTGTCTCCTCGAACATCCGACGCTTGGGATACAGTGTCTTGCCGATAGGTGACGTGGGGTAGACTCCGTGGGTGGTCACCAAAAGCACACCGTCAACCGCGAGGCGACCAGTGCCCAGCGTGAGCGCTTCCTCCACGGTGGGATAGATCGGGAACCCGTACTGCTCCGAGAGCCGGCGGCTCACGTCGGTTTCGGGCACCTGATCAGTATAGAGAGAGGCTAGCTGAAGCGGGTAGGTCCGCCCCTTGCCGTCGAGCGTGTCCGTCTGGAACAGACGGCTCACGATCACATCGGCGTGCGAGTTGTGGTAGTAGGCGGTGACAACGGCGGCGATTTTCTTGTCGGCGCCGGCATGTGACGAAGCGGCTGAACCGGCGATGTTGCAGGTGCGCAATGTCAGGATCTCCTAAATCTGATCGAACGTTTCTGGCCTGCCGAGCCTACTTTGTTGAAGTAGCCTCGGTACGAAGGTTGAAGGCGGCGCTATCTGCCGGCGGCGGGGCCACCTCATTGCTGGTCGAACGGCCGGCCTGGCGGGGGCGGAGGCGGTTGCTGCCAGTCCCAGTCGCTCTCATAGGAGAACAGCAGGTAAGGCGTCTCGATGCGCTCTCCGCCCCTGCTGTTGGATGCAAACAGCGCGTCGTGGACGCCGCAGCTCATGACGGTCCGCTCGACGGGCCAGGTAGGTTTGCCGGAGAGGATCATCTCTTCGATGCCGTTGACCAGGTACGTGAAGTGCATCAGGGGGCGTGCCTCTTGCGTCCAGAACAGCGTCGCGTCGGCGCGCCCATCGCCGTACTTCCATGCACCCGCCCACTCCCCCACTACGCCGTCGAACGCAAAGATGAACGCCCTGAGTCCGTCAGCGTATTCGAGGATGTAGAGCGCCGCGCCCCGCGCCTTCTCCTTGAGCTGGTCGTAGTCGACCGGGCCGCGCGACAACACCTTCAGGGCCATCCGGAGAAGCTCCGGGTCGTACGCAGGCTTCTCCATCGCAGCCCAGACCTGTTCGTTGCTGAGGCACTGCACGGCCCTGATGCCCGTCTCCCCGCCCTTGCGCCGCTCAGCCAGCGCTTGAACGAACTCCAGGGCGTGAAAAGCGTACGCGTCGAGCGTGTGGTAGGTGGTGCCCACGATTTGGCGCAGCTTACCTCCTCGCTCGACGTCGGCCGGCGGCTTGCGCCAGACCACGGGCAGCACTGAGCCGGCCATTGTCGGGATACTCATCTCCCGGCACTTGTCGTAGGTCCACTTGGTGTCTTCCCAGTTGTCTGCGATGTTCTTGTCAAGGAAGACGGGGACGACCCGGCCGGACTTCTCAAAGACATCGACGACCTGTTCGAACAGCCGGCGCTTTGGATACTGCGTTTTGCCGATCTCCGACACGGGGTATTTGCCGTCGGCGGCGCCCAGGATCACGCCGTCAACCGCGAGGCTGCCACTGCCCAACGTGAGCGCCTCCTCCACGGTGGGGAATATCGGGAACCCATACTCCTCCGAGAGCCGCCTGCTGACGTCTCTTTCCACGACTTGATCAGTGTACAGAGAGGCGAGCTGGAGCGGGTAGGTCCTCCCCTTGCCGTCAAGCGTATCGGTTTGGAGCAGACGGCCCACAATCACATCCGCGTGCGAATTGTGATAATAGGCAGTAACAATGGCGGCGACGTTCTTCTGCACGCCTCGCCGCGCTGCGGCACCAGGTGCGTTACTCAATGTCAAGCGCTCCTCCTTTCAGTCGCACTTTGCCGGCTCCGGGCCGGGCACATGGCGCATAAGTATTCCCAAAATGCTCCCGCGATGCAAGCCCCCGTGCAGAATTGCCATCAGGCTCTGCTGTTCCCCGGCCGCTCGGACCTCAAGGCGGTGGGACTCCTCCGATGGTTCAGTCGGCGCCTAGAAGCGTCTTGATGCGCCTCTCGGCGTGCATGGCGGCCACCGTGGCGTCGGATACGGCCGTGGATATCTGCCTGTAGGACCCCTTGCGCACGTCCCCAACCGCATACAGCCCCTTGATGTCCGTCTCCATGTTCATGTCCGTCGGAATCACGCCGCCAGCGTGTTCGGCGAGCAGCGTCTTCAGGAAGCCCGTGTTCGGATCGTGACCGATAAAAACGAACACCCCGTCGCATTCGAGCCGCCGTTCGTCCCCGGTCTGCACGTTCTTGATCGTCACGCCTTGGACGCTCTTGTCGCCGTGAATCTCCGTGACGACGGTGTCGAGGATGAACTCGACCTTCTCGTGATTGCGCAGCTCTTCGATGTGGATTGCCTGTGCGCGGAACCCCTGGCGCCTGTGGATCAGCTTGATCTCCGAGGCGAATCGCGTGAGGAAGATCCCTTCCGTCATGGCGGCGTCGCCGCCCCCGACTACCACGAGCCTTTTGTCGCGGAAGAATGGTCCATCGCAGGTGGCGCAGTAGCTGACGCCCGCACCGGATAGCTCTTTCTCGCCGGGGACCTCCAGTTTTCGGTGAGTCGCGCCCGAGGCAACGATCACAATGGGTGCGCTGTATTGCCCGGAGCCAGTGTGCACCGTCTTCAGGACACCCTCCACGGTGATGTCCGTCACCTCTTCGCTGCGGATCACCGCCCCGAACCGCTCGGCATGGACCTTCATCTTCTCGACAAGGTCAGGCCCCATGATTCCCTCGTCGAAGCCGAGATAATTGTCCACATCCGCAGCGAGCGTGAGCTGGCCGCCGACGACGAGCTTCTCCAGCACCAGAGTGCTCATCATCGAGCGCCCCGTATAGAGCGCCGCGCCTAGCCCGGCCGGTCCGCCTCCTATGATGACGACCTCGTATTGCTCCGTCATGGCCTTATCAGTTCACTGATTCGCTGCCTCACAGAATGCGTTAGCGCCGCTGGTCACTCCGCCGTGCTAGTTCTCGCGCAGGAACACGTCGTCGTAGAACGTTTCCAGGCGCACCTTGTGCGCGGTTTCCATGGTGGCGAGCCTTTCCAGAAGCTTCCTCAGTTGGCGGTTCTCCGTGGCTGCGGCCATTGCCTGGTAGAAGTCGCGCGCCTGCTCCTCACGTTTCATGGCGTGTGTCACGACTTCCTGCAGACTGCTCTCGGGGCCTAGCGGGGTCGCCTCCAGGTACTCCGCAATCTTGAGATCCTGTCCCGCCCGAGGCGGCTTGAATGCCGCCACGTGTTCGGGGCTGAGGCCTTCGAGAAGCCTCCTGTGGTTCGCCTCCTCCTTAGCCAGCTCGCACAGAAGGGTTCTGGCCGCGGGATTGTCGGTTCGCTCTGCCACGTTCGCATAGAGCTCGCGGGCCTCGATCTCCTTTCGGATCGCCAACGACAACACCTCTGATGGTTCCATGCTTACCTCGCAGGACAGCGCAACCGGACCGAGGCCATTCACCTCGCTCCCCCAATCATAGAACTAATGCTACATCGGCGTGGCGACAACTTCAAGCGAGGCGCCCATGCATCGGCCACCAGTGATTCTGCCCCCCAGTCACTTGCCCCCAACACCCCGCACAACAGAAACTCCAGGCCGCCACGAAACGCGCCTCACGTCAGCAGTGCGCTAATCGCGTTCCGCATCCCTTCCAGCTCCCCCTCGTCGTATCTGCGCTGCCGCCAGCCGAAGTTGAACCCGTCATCCGGCGAGCGCGGGATGACGTGGAAGTGCACATGAGGCACAACCTGCCCGGCGCAGCGGTCGTTGTTCTGAAGCAAGTTCAGCCCCGGCGAGCCAGTGACCTCCATCACCGCCCGCGCCAACCGTCGCGCGGCAAGCACGCAGTCGGTCAGTTCCTCATCGTTCAGATCGAGCAGCGTTGCCGCATGCCGCTTCGGCACGACAAGGCAGTGGCCGGGGTTGACCGGCGCGATATCGAGAAAGCTGACAACCGTTTCGGTCTCGATCAACTTCGCCGCCGGTATCTCCCCTGCGACGATCCTGCAAAAGACACAATCTACCATCTCGGGTGAACCTCCCTCTTGGCCGTACGAAGGGCCGGGGTATTAAGGAGGCGCCTCAGCAGACCGGGTCTCGCCCGTCGGGACGGCTGCGTTTCGATTCGGGATATGGCCCATCCAGAAGGCGATACCCAGGCCGACTGCAATTGCCGCCGCCGCGGCCGCCAGCACGATGAGCCACACCTTCCTGCCGCGCCGCCGGGCTATCCGACCAGTCTGCACCGCCTGCGCATCCGCCAGAGCTTTCTTCCCGCGGTGGCCGCTGGCCTCCGCGCCTGTCTCGGCCAGCTCGCGGGCGGCGGAGGCCTTCTCGAGGAATTCCGCCTTGCGCGGACTGGAGTCGCCGAGCAGGGCAGCGGCGCTTTCCCACTTGCGGCTCGCCTGATCGTACTGTCCCTGCGCCTGCAAGGATTCGGCCTCCCCTATCAAGCTCGTCAGGTAAGCCTGCTTCTTTTTGAGCACGACCTCATGGAGCTTCTGCTTGACCAGCGGGTGGTTAGGCAGCGAGGTGCGCAGGAACCCCATGGCCTTCCAGGCGTCATCATAGTCCCCAGCCGCCAGCAGGCGATCAACCTGCTTCAGTTCGTACCCGATCACCTGTTCGGTCTGCTGGAGCTTCTGAAGCCGGTCGCGGGCCTCGCTCAGCCCGGGGCACTCAGGCCAGGCGGCTGCAATCGTGTTCAGCAGACTCGCGGCCTCATCGCAGCGGTGCTCGGCCATAAGCGCCGACGCAGTCTTCGCGCCGGCACGGGCCTCGGCCATCTTCGCCTCCGCCTCGCGGATCATTCCGGCCAGATCCACATCGTCCGGCGTGTCAGCCCGTATCTTTTTCCAGACCTTGACGGCCTCCGTGAGCTTCCCCTCGGCAGCAAGCGCCTGTCCGTGCTCCATCTCCTGCAAGCTTTGCCTGCCCAGTCTTGCTTCATATTCTCGGATGAGGTCGGCTGCCTGACGCCGGGCATGCTCGAAGCGCTTGCCCTCGACCTGCGATATCCGCTCAAGAACCCTGACAGCGTCGGCGTACCGTCCGGCTTGCGCCAACTCGCGGGCGCGTTCACGGCGCCTGGTGATCAGCACGGCGATCTGCGCGCGAAGGTACCTGAGGTCAGTTCCGCAGCCCAGGCACACCTCCAAGTCGCGGCGGTTCTCTGCATGGCACTCGGGACACACGTCAAACAGCGCCGACAGGTCGGCGCCGCACCTAAGGCACATCTTCGCCGTGACCGGATTATCGCTCCTGCAATTCGGGCAGACCTCCGCGACGCGGGTGAGTTCCTGCCGGTACGACTCGAGCGCCTCCAGCAACTGGTCAACGCTGCCGAACCGCTCCTCCGGGTTAGGCTTGAGGCACTTGAGCACGATGCCGTCCAGACGTGGATCTGCCTCAGGATTAAGCTGGCTCGGAGCAGGAACCGGGGGCTTGGCGGGCAAGGCGCTCGTGAGTGTCTGGTACATGACGGCGCCGAGGGAGAAAATGTCGCTGCGGCCATCGGTGCTGGCCATGCCTTTGAACTGCTCCGGCGCCATGAATCCGGGGGTGCCCATCACCGGACCTTCGAGCACCTCGCCTGCGGGCCCCCTTGAGACGGCACCGGCCAAGCCGAAGTCCGCCACCTTGGCGTTGCTCTGCGCATCCACCATTATGTTCGACGGCTTGATGTCGCGATGGATGATGCCCCGGGAGTGCGCGTACTTAAGGGCCCGGGCACATTGGCAGAAGATCTTGACGAAGAGCTGCGGCGCGATCGGGCCCGAGCGTACCAGCTCTTGGAGCGTCGTCCCCTCCACGTACTCCATTGCGAAGAAGTAGGTGTCCCCCACGCGGCCCTTGTCAATGATGCTGACGATATTGGGGTGATTCAGGGAAGCCAGCGCCGCCATCTCGCTGTCGAACTGCTGGACAAAGGAAGCATTACTGGCATACCTGGTTGACAGGATCTTCAACGCAACAGGGCGGTTGAGAGAGAGCTGGGATGCCTTGTAGATGGCCGCCATGCCCCCTGCGGCGATCATTCTCTCGACCTTGAAGCCTCTGAGCACATCGCCCGGGTTGATACTCGCGTGTTTCCCGGCGTCGGGCGTTTGCTGTGAGCCGACCTCCTGCCCGACCTCTTGCTCCCCGGCCGGGCCCGCCGTGCTCTCCCCCAGGGCTACCTGTGTCGTGCCATGCACCGCTGCGCCGCAGTTCGGGCACCGCGCGCTGTCCCCCGGTGCCCTGCCTTCGAGCTCAAATCCCTTGCCGCATTCCCTGCAGCGGAACCTGGCCATCGCACACTTACCCTCCCAAGGTGCACGGCCTCTGAGACGCGCACACCCCCGGGCCGCTCCGCATTTGCAGGCGCCACGTCGTGCCGCCCGCGCCTCTCGGTCGGCATTCTACACCAAGTCGCCTCCTCCTGCAATGCCGCCGCGGGCCGGAGTGCTACAGGTATTCGTCGGGCTCGATCGGGTCGCCCAGCAAGGGATGCAACGGGCAGCTCGAGCACAAAGGACGCCGGGACTTGCAGTAACGTTTGCCCACCTCAACCAGTTGCGCGTGGAAATCCTTGAACAGCTCAACGTCCGTCGGAAGCCTGTCCTCGAAGTACGCCTGCAGATCTGCGTATGAGATTCCAGGCTCGATGAGCTGGTGCCGCGCCATCACGCGAACCGTGTATGCGTCCACCACGAAGACGGGCTTCGCCAGTGCATACAACAGTATGCTTGCGGCGGTCTCGTGGCCGATTCCTTTCAGCGACGTAAGCTTCTCATGAAGGTCCTCCAGCGGGAGTGCCCTGAGCCCCTCCAGCGAAGCGTCGTCGGGGCCGCACACCTCCAACACCAGCCCTGCCAGCCGTCTGAGGCGCGCCGTTTTCTGACGGTAGTAACCGGCCGGCCGTATGAGCCTCTGAATCTCATCTTCTCCAGCCTCGCTCAGCCCCGTCGCACTAAGCAGGCCGGCTTGCGTGAGATTGCCGACCGCCTTCTCCACATTCGCCCAGTTGGTGTTCTGTGTCAACACCGCGCCCATCATGACCTCGAAGGGCGTGTCCGCGGGCCACCAGCCGCGATGTCCGAACGCACTCCGCAGAACGTCGTAGATCCTGAGCAGGAGATTCTCAGCGGCCATTACAGGTGATCGCATCAGCGCGCAGCAACGCGCCCTCAGGGCGCCCACTGCATCGGGTCGGTTATCCAGGACTCAATCAAAACGTCGCGTCCCACAGGCCGCACGGTTGTCTGAGGGGCCTGCGGGAGGGTCTCTTCAGCAAACGGCAGGAACTCCCGCCCAATCAGGGGGATCGCTGCCTTGACGCTTTCCACTCCTCTTCCGCCGACGGCCGTGACGGCCTCCGCACCGCCGATGACGAACGGCGCCACGAAGATCATCACTTTGTCAACCAGGCGCTCATCGAAGAAGCTGCCCAGCACGTGCCGCCCACCTTCGACCAGCACATTGCTGGCGCCTCGCGCGCCGAGCGCCGAAAGCAGACTGCGCAGGTCAACCGCACCAGGTTCGCCCTTCGCCACAGGCAGGGGGAGCAGCTCGCAGCCGCTGGCCTCAAGCGCCTCCAGTCCTTCAGGCGCCGCTCCCTCCACGTGTGCCAGCAACACGGGCGCCTCAGCGACGGTCCGCACCAGGTTGCAGCTGAGGTTCGGCGCTCCTCGGCCGCACAGCACCACGCGCATGGCGGTGCGACACGCCTCGCCCTCGCGGCAGGTCAGCAGCGGATCGTCGCGAGCCACCGTGCCGCGCCCCACGACAATCGCGTCCACCCTGCCTCTGAGTTCATGCACCATCCGCCGTGAATCCGGGCAGCTTATCCAACGAGACGCGCCGGCTCGGGTGGCAATCTTCCCGTCAGCGCTCATCGCCCACTTCGCGATCACCAGAGGCAGAGACGTGCAGCTCCGCTTGAAGAATGCGGCGTTAAGCATCACCGCCTCGTCGCGGCACAGCCCTGTGTCCGTCTTGATGCCTGCCTGCCGCAGAACGGCAGTCCCGCCGGTGGCCGTCGCGCTCGCCGTGCGGGAGGATGCGGCGTGGACGGGCGCCAGCGGATCCACAGTAGCGACAACCACCCGCGCCACGGCTGCTTCGACTATCGCGGGGGCGCACGGCGGCGTCTTCCCGTAGTGCGCGCACGGCTCAAGGGTCACGTACAGGGTCGAGCCCGCCGCACGGGGCAGGTTATTCCTGGACGGCACACAAAGTTCCGACGCGGATTCCCCCTCATGCGGGACATCTGCGGGCTGCTCCTCCACGTTACGCAGGGCGACGATCTCGGCGTGCGGGCCCCCGAAGACAGCGTGAAAGCCCTCGCCGAGGACGCGGCCCTCCTTGACGATCACGGCCCCGACCATGGGATTGGGCTCGACGCGCCCCCGCCCCAGGGCGGCGAGCTCCAAGGCCCTTCGCATGTGACGACGGTCTTGCTCGCTCCACATCTTCCCGGCTCTCGCAGGCTCTCAGGGACAGGACAAAGGTTTCGAGCGGTCGACGTGCCATCTGGCCGCCTCAGCTCGCCAGCGTCGCTCCACTTCGCCTGCCCGTGTTTTATTCTCCTCCGCACCTCTGGCGGCCGGAGAGGACATGCGATTATAGGCTCGCGGGCCTGTTGATTCAAAACGCATGGGCGGCTACAATACGACCATCGGTGGGGAGAGGTGCACCATGGCAAAGAGAAGTAGCCGGGTTCGGTTTGCCTACGATTTCGAGCAGCCCGTGGAGGAGCTCGACGGGCAGATAGAGGATCTCAAGCGGCGGACCAGTGGGACAGGGGATGAGGGAGGGCCCGCGGATGAGGAACTCGCCGGGCGCATCCGCGAACTCGAAGAGCGCCGCGACGAGCTGCTCAGAGAGCTTGTGGCGAACCTTACGCCGTACCAGAGGGTCAAGCTCGCCCGCCATCCGCTGCGTCCGCAGTCGCGAGACTACATAGGGCTCATCTTCAAAGACTTCATGGAACTTCACGGGGACAGGCGATTCGGCGACGACAAGGCCGTCATCGCAGGACTGGCGCGGCTGCCCCTCGATCCCCAGAACGCGTCCGACGGGGAAGGGCATCGCCTGATGCTCATAGCACAGCAGAAGGGCAGGGACAGCAAGGATAAGGTCGCGCACAATTTCGGTATGCCGAACCCCGAAGGATACCGAAAAGCGCTCGCCAAGATGGAGTTGGCCGAGAAGTTCCACCTGCCGGTCGTCTGCATGATTGACACGCCCGGCGCGGCACCTGCCATGGAGGCGGAGGAGCGGGGTCAGGCGATGGCGATTGCCCAGAATATCTTTGAGATGAGCGGGCTCAGCACCCCCATCGTGGTTCTTATTACGGGCGAGGGATGCAGCGGCGGGATGTTGGGGATGGGAGTGGGCGACAGGTTCGCGATGCTGGAGAATGCGTACTTCTCCGTTATCTCTCCCGAGGGCTGCGCGGCCATCCTATGGAGGAGCGCCGACGTGGCGGACAAGGCCGCCGAAGCGATGAAGGTGACCGCGCAGGACATGCTCGAGCTGGGCGTGATAGACACCATCATCGAAGAGCCCCCAGGCGGAGCCCACCGGGATGCGGCGTTGACCGCGTCAAACATCGCGGCTTACCTTGCCAGGACGCTGGCGGAACTCAGCGCCGTGCCGATTGACCGGCTGCGGGAGGAGCGCTACGAGAAGTATCGCTCGCTCGGCAGCTTCACAAGCGTCTAGAGACTGGGGGGGAGGGTGCGTTCTCTGCGGCTGTCGCACTCGCAGGTCTACGACCCTGGTGGCGATACTTGGCGACTGGGCGTGACAGCCTGGCGGCCCCCATCAAGCACAACCTGCAATTCCCACCCACGGAGAGCCAACCCCCGGCAGCTTGCCGCCCCCCCGTTATCCTGTCCTGCCGCTCAGCGTTCTCACCACGCTGAAAGGCGCCCTGAACGGCAGCGAGACGACCCAAAGCAGCCTCCCGGTCCAGCGGACGATCCAGGGCCAGTCGAGCAGAATGGGGGCGGCGATGTAGACGGTGGAGTAGGTGCCACTCGTCAGCCCTATGATGAGGGTGAGCGCAAGTCCGTGGAGCACCGGGCCCCCCATAAAGTAGAGCACAACCACGACCGCGAACGTGGTGGCTGACGTGAGGATGGTGCGGCTGAGCGTCTGGTTGACACTATCGTTAATCAGCGCCGCGGACACTTCGCCGGACCCTCCCCCACGCGCCATGTTCTCGCGCATGCGATCGAATATGACGATGGTGTCGTTAATGCTGTAGCCCAGGATGGTGAGGAGAGCAGCAATCATGGTTAGGTTCATCTTCACGTCACCGAACGCGCCGCTCCAGTCTGCAATGGCCATCAGGCCGGCGGTGACCATGACGTCGTGGACGAGCGCGACGACGCCGGCTACGCCGAACCTGAAGTTGTGGAACCGCACGCCCACGTACAACAGTATGCCGATCGAGGCGCAGATGACCGCCAGCAGCGCACGTCCCTTCATCTCTCCGGCAACGACTGCGCCTATGTCGGCAATCCTCTGTACAGCGGCCGGCCCGAAGATGACCGCCATCTTACTTCGGACTTCTTCGTACCCCACCCGGAGCGTGTAGGCGTCGTACGCAGCATCCAGCGCGACGATGACCACGCGCTCCAACCCTTGCCGCTCGCACAGCGTGCGCACATGCTCCTCATCGAAAGGCACAGCGAGCTCAGCCTCCACCTGTGCTACGCCTCCGGCCTGCTGGTGACCCGCCACCGACAGGGTTGCCTTGGGAAGGTTCACCTCGGTGGGCATCTCGGACTTGAAGCGCTCGAGAACCTCGCGCGGGGCGGTGAGGGTGAATAGGCTGGAGTGAACAGTAGTCAATGATGAGTGATCAGTCTCGTCGCCACTGGTAGCTGATGACTGATCACTGACAACTGATAACTGGACATCTGGGAAGCCTCTCCTTCGCAGCTCGCGCAGAAGAAGGAACCGGTCAACGGGCCTTTGTGTTGTCAGGCTCATCTGGGCTTGTGCGTCTGCACTATCTGCGATCTCCCCCATCTCAAGACTACACTGCTCCGTGGACACTCCTTCCCAGGCCAGCACGGTGAGCATGTTGTTCCATGCGGTCTCGGTCTGGCCCATATCGCCCGGCTCCGCCAGCCGCAGCAGTATCTTGAGCCCAGTCTGCTTTCCCAGGGGCATGACGTCAGTGATGCCCGGCATGTCAAACGGGTCACCGCTCTCTCCGGCCAGTTTCTCACGCAACTCCATCTCGCCGATGGGTCTGGCGAGCCCAAACTTCATGCCCCGGCCGCCTTCAGTCTTTTCAACGTCGCCCTTCAACAGGCCCGCGTCGGCCAGCCGCTGTCCCACCTGGCGGCGCAGAGCCTCCACGGCTTTCTCGGCCCCGACACCTCTGATGCGCACCTGGAAGTCGGTGGTTCCCTCGGCCGTTGCAGAAGGGGTGCGGATGGCTTGCACCTCGGCATTCGGGACGCCGCCTTCGGCAAGCATGGCACGCGCTTTGGCCGCAGCGATGGGCTGCTTCAGTGACAGGTAAACCAGGGTGCCCCCTGTGAAGTCAATGTCGTAAAACTCGGACCCGCGCCAGAAGAACGCTCCCATCCCGACCAGGATAACGATGCCGGACATCAGGTAGGCCAGCCTGCGCCAACGGGTATAGCACAGGGAAGGCCGCTTGAAGAGGGAGAACATCTTGAACCCCTTGAGCCACTCCCTGTCCACGAAAGTCTCCAACGCAAGCCGGGTCACGTACACCGACGTGAACAGGCTCAACACCAGGCCGACTGACAGCGTGACGGCGAAGCCCCGCACCGGCCCTGTGCCAACAACGTAGAGGATCGCTGCGGCCAGGATGGTCGTGAGGTTGGAATCGATGATCGCGGTGTAAGCTCTGTCATAGCCGTTGCGCAACGCGATGTGAATCGCTTTGCCTGCAGCAGACTCCTCGCGGATTCGCTCGTGTATCAGCACGTTGGCGTCCACGGCCATGCCGATCGTCAGCGCAACGCCGGCCAGGCCAGGCAGGGTGAGAGCCGCTCCCAGTAGGCCCATTACGCCGGCCAGCAGCACCAGGTTGAGGATGAGCGCCGCGTCGGCGACGAAGCCGGTGGACAGGTAGTAGATGCCGATGAACGCCAGGACAACGAGACTCCCAACAAGGACTGCCCTGAGACCCTTCGTGATGGAATCGCGACCGAGCTGAGGGCCGACAGTGCTCTCCTGAAGCAGCCGCAGGTTGACCGAGAGGCTGCCGGCCTGCAAGATCGTCACAAGGTCACGGACCTCCTGCTGCGTGAAACTGCCCTCGATGACCCCGGAGCCCGATATCCTCGTCCTAATCACGGGTGCGCTCTTGAGCACACCGTCAAGGATAATCCCCAGATACCACCCGATGTGTCTTTCCGTGATGGTGGCGAACACCCTGGCTCCCTGCGCGTTGAACCGAAACCCCACTGCCGGCTTGCCCATTTGGTCCTGTGTCGGGCGGCAACTGGCGAGGTATTGTCCGGTGATTCTCGGCTCCCTCACCTCGATCAGAAAGAACTCCTTTGACTCGTCGTTGTCCACGTACACCTTTTCATACTTCGTACGGTCAACGGTTACTTCGTATCTCCTTCCCGCACTGCGGGCTTTCTCGTATTCCGTGGCGTGGTCGGCCGGCGGCAGGGCCAGTTTGAACTCAAGCCGTCCCATGCGCCCCAGCCGGCCCTTGAGCCGATCCACTTCCTCCCTGCTAGCCTTGGGGATCTGGATGAGTACCCTGTCGCGGCCGATGCCCTGTACGCGGAATTCCTTGACGCGCTGTGGATCGATTCTCTCATTGAGGATGCTGATGGTGTCGGCGACCGTACCCTCCGGCGCCTTGCCCTCCTCGCCCTTCAGCTCGTAGAGCAGCTCGGTCCCGCCTGCGATGTCCAGCCCCAGCTTGATTCGCCCGTCAACGTAGGTTGTCACTTCCTTGACGACCGAGCCGTCTTCCAGGCGCTGCGCCACCTCCGTCTCGTCGGTGCGAGCCCCGCGCGCCAACGGAAGCCATCGAGAGAAGATCACCTCCTCTTTGCCGATCCGGTACGTATCCCCGATCGCAACGTTGTTCTGCTTGGCCTCTTCTTCCGTCTCGGCCACCTTCTCATGCACGCGCACCTGTGACACCGCCAGCCGAATCGGCGGATAGGCGGCGTACAGCGCCAGCAGTGTCAACACGGCCACGAATATCCACTTCCAGGATCGGCCGGACAACATGACTTTACCTGTCTCCCTGCTATGAGAAGCGGCCTCTACAGGAGGATGACACGGGCAAGGCCGCTTGCTGGGGGGGAAACCGCGCTTTCATCGTCCGTACAGCGGCAGATAATATCATTTGCGGTGCCAGCAAGTCAAACGCGCTCGGCCGAGCGCGCGTATGCAATAGCAGTCCTGCACTGTATAATAACGCCCCGTGTTCCTCAAGCGTCACGGGCGAAACCACCGCTCTTGTTAGCACCATCTCTGCACTCACACGGCCCGGAGGAAGTTCAGTGACGAAGTTATGCGTCACCCTGACTGAACAGACGCCCGAGGCGATGCTCGCCGCCATGCGCCGGCTGCCAGCATTCGTGGACATGGCAGAGGTGCGGCTGGACCACATCCGCAAGGTGCGGCCTTGCCTCAGCGCCAGCGACGTGGAGCGCATCTGCCAGGGCAAGGACCGGCCCATCGTCGTAACAAACCGTCCGCGCCGCGAAGGCGGCCTAAACGAAGGGCCCGAGGACGCGCGTGTGGAGTCGCTGCGGAAGGCAGCCGCGCTCGGGGCCGAATACGTGGACATCGAGTTGGACAGTGTGGGCGTCCTCGGAGAGATTCGCGGGGGGACACAGAGAATAGTCTCGTACCACAACTTCGAGCTTACGCCACCCGATCTGGACAACATCCACAGGAACGCCGTGGCCGTCGGCGCTGACGTGGTCAAGGTCGCCGTCATGGCACGCGACATAGTTGACACGCTCCCGATCATGGCGCTGCTGAGGCGACATGCCGCCAGTGTGCCCACGATCGCCCTGAGCATGGGTGAAGAAGGGCTGCCGACGAGGCTGATGGGCCGCAAGCTCGGCGCATTCCTCGTCTACGCGTGTGCCGAAGAGGGAAGCGAAGCGGCGATGGGGCAGGTTCCCTGCCGCGAGATGGAGCACCTGTATCGCTTCTCCCAAATCAGCGCCGGGACGGACATCTTCGGCGTGGTGGCCAACCCGGTGGCCCATAGCATGAGCCCCGTTATCCACAATGCGGCCTTCGCGGAGGCGGGCTTGGATGCCGTGTACTTGCCGTTCAAGGTCACTGAGCCTCGCCCGTTCCTGGAGGGATACGAGCCCTATGACCTGAAGGGTCTGAGCGTGACCATTCCCCACAAAGAAGCCATGGTGCCTCTGATGGATGAGGTGGACGAACTGACTGCGCGCGTGGGGGCGCTCAACACGGTGGTGATCCGCGATGGACGGCGTCTTGGGTCAAACACGGACGTGGCAGCCGCGCTGGGTGTCCTGGAGAGTTGCGCCGGCCGGGCCGGCCTGCTCCCGCTGGAGCGATGCACGGTTCTGCTGCTGGGCGCCGGGGGAGCGGCAAGGGCCATTGCGTTCGGGCTCAGCGGCCGCGTGGCGCAGATGACCATAGCCAATCGCACGCTCTCTCGGGGACGGGATCTGGCCGCTGAGGTGGGCGCAAGCTGGTGTGGTCTTGACGAGATTGCCAACCTGCGCCCCGACATTCTTGTCAACACCACCTCTGTGGGGATGTACCCGAGGACGGATGAGTCCCCAGTGCCGGAGTCCATGCTGCGGCGAGGGATGGTGGTGTTCGACGCGGTCTACAATCCCATGGAGACAACCTTGCTGCAGCAAGCGCGCGAGGCAGGCTGCATTGCGGCCGCCGGGCTTGAATGGTTCATCGCTCAGGCAGCGGTGCAGTTCGAGACGTGGACGGGACTTGTCGCGCCGCGCGAACGCATGGCGCAAGTGGTGCTGGAACGCCTATCCCGGAAGTAGAATGCCCCTGCATTAGGTCGGATCCGTCCCGCGTCAGCAGCCTATGACCAGGCGGTTCGCGTTGCCGACCGGCAGTCCTCCCGCGAGTATCGCCTCGGCTGCCGCACGGACGTCATACTCCACCCGCCGCATAAACACCATGCGCTGGTCAGTGTCAAGCATGGCATAGCACGCCCTGGGATCAAGGTCACGTGGCTGGCCCACGCTGCCCACGTTGACGATCATCTCCGCGCTGTCCGGGACGTCGAACTCGGCCCTCAGAAAGAAGTCAACGGGCTTGCTGTTGACAAAGACCACCGGCACGTGTGAGTGACCCACGAATGCGAGCTTCGTCTCCATAGAGCTGAAGGCCAGCGCAGCGTCCAGGAGGGTCTGCACGTAAAAGAAGTCCTCGGGGTGGTAGGGCGTGCTGTGGACCAGGGACACCCCGTCGAATGCATCCGTCAGGGACAGCTCAGCAAGGTAGGTCTTTTCCTCTTCGGACAGCCGCTCCCTGGTCCAGTTGACGGCGATGCGCGCCTCAGGGTTGAAACACGATGCGTCCAGCTTGCCCGCCACGGCGAAGTCATGATTGCCAGCCACTACGCATCTGACGTGCTCCCTTACGGACTGAATACATTCTTTGGGGTTGGCACCGTAGCCCACCAGGTCCCCAATGCACAGGATAGAATCAACAGCATCTTTCTTGATGGCTTCGAGGACCGCCTCAAGCGCGTGGATGTTGCCGTGGATGTCTCCGAGCACAGCGTAGCGCAACGAAACAATCCTCCCTCTCGTCGTACTCCGGCACAGGACCCTCCTCCATTCTACTTGACCCCGTCGGTCTGGGCAAGATGCTGCCAGCCGTTGGAAGCGGCCATCGGGGCGGTGGCTTTGACTGCTTGGCGGCGCCTGTTAGAATGAAAACGAGGGGGAGAAGGCTCGTTTGTCACTGCGACACTGCCTGGAGACCGGATGATGGGCAAGAGAATCGTTATCACTGGCCGAGGCGGTACCGGGAAGAGCACGTTCGCGGCCCTCTCAGCCGCGCTGTTGCCCGGCTCCAAGCTTCTGGTCGACGCGGACCCCGACGAAAGCCTCGCTGCCATGCTGGGCATTGATCTGCAGAAAAGCGGTGTTCACACGATCTCCGAGGTGCTCTATAACCTCCAGAACAGCAAAGGACAGAAAGACCTGCAGTCCATGCCGCTGGCGGAGAAGGTAGAGTATCTGCTGCAGCTTTCCTGCGTTTACGAATCCCCGCAGTTCGACTTGATAAGCCTGGGGACCAAGTGGACGCGTGGGTGCTACTGCGCACCGAATGACGTCCTGCGCGCCCTGATCCCAAGCATTGCGGACAGCTACGAGTTCACACTCGTGGATTCGCCCGCGGGGCTGGAGCACCTGAATCGCCGGGTGCTGACCAGGGTTGACGACGTGTTCGCACTGCTCGATAGGTCGAGCAAGTCGCTGAGGAACACCCGCGCCGTGCGCCAGCTGTCCGACTCGATCGGCATTGAGTTCGAGAACCTGTACCTGGTCGCCAATCACCGCTTCCCGGCCGAGGACGTTCTGCGGCTAGCTGAGGTGGACGGTGCCACGTGCCTCGGCAAGGTCGAGCGCGACCCGACTGTGGAGCAGTACGACTGGGAAGGGCGCTCTTTGCTGGAGCTGCCCGCGGACTCGCCAGCGCGGGCGTCGGTCCAGGCCATCCTTGAGAAGGCGGGTTATCTGCCCCCGTCGCAAACGCCCCGATAGGACCCCCGTCGGCGAATCCAGGATGGCGGGCGTGCGGTCGCCCCGCGTGTTGAAAAACCGCTCTTGCGGCGCTAACATGACCCCGCCCTACCCTTACAGCAGCCAAAGGGGCATCGAGTCCGCCGCTCTATATGGAGAGACACATGCGCCTGTCAAGACTCGCTCGAAGTGCGAAGCCTTCCGCCACGCTGTCCATCGACGCGAAGGCGAAGCGCATGAAGCAACAAGGTCAGGATGTGCTGATATTGACGGTCGGCGAGCCGGACTTCGATACGCCGGACAACGTCAAACAGGCGGCCATCCGCGCCATCCAGAGTGGGTACACGAAGTACACCGCGGCTGCGGGCGCCCCAGAGCTTCGCAGGGCCGTTGCGGCCAAGCTCAGAAGGGACAACAGGCTGGACTACAAGCCGGACCAGGTACTGGTCTCCAACGGCACCAAGCAGGCCCTTTACATGATCATGCTTTGCCTGCTGGAGGAGGGCGATGAGGTGCTGCTGCCCGCGCCCTACTGGGTGAGCTACGCGGATCAGGTCGAGGTCTGCGGGGCACGGCCCGTGGCCATTGATGCGACGGGAACTGCCGACCTCAAGATCACTCCGGAGATGCTGCGCAGCATGATCACGCCGCGAAGCAGGCTCCTGGTGCTCAACTCCCCCTGCAATCCGAGCGGCGTGGCGTATACCGAGGAGGAGCTGCGCGCCATTGTGCATGTGGCACTTGAGCACGACCTGTGGATTTTCTCAGACGAGGTCTACGAGACGCTGATCTACGACGGGCTCGCACACGCGAGCGCCGCCGCGTTCAGCGAGGAAGCGTATCGTCATACGATAACGTTCAACGGATTGTCCAAGAGCCACGCTATGACGGGCTGGAGGATAGGCTACGCAGCCGGCCCGGACGACATTATCCGCGCTGCCTCCAACCTGCAAAGTAATCTGACCAGCGGGCCCAACAGCATCGCGCAAAAGGCGGCCATCGAGGCGCTGGAGGGAGAGCAGGATTCCGTTGCCGAGATGCGGGCGGCGTTCGCGGAGCGCAGGGAAGTGATTGTGAACGGCTTGAACAAGATACCGGGGGTGCGCTGCCTTATGCCACAGGGGGCTTTCTACGCGTTCCCGGACTGCCGGGAACTGCTGGGACACACCTACGCAGGCAGGAAGGTGGACGGCTCGGTGGCGCTCAGCGACGCGCTGCTCGACGTCGTCAAGCTCGCCGTCATCCCAGGCGCCCCCTTCGGCGCGGAGGGGTATCTGCGCTTTTCCTATGCCGTCTCGCAGAGTGACATCCGGAGAGCTTTGGGGCGGTTCGCGGAATTCGTGGCATTGACCTCTGACCAGGGGCGATGAACGCGGCGGAAGGGTCAGAGTGCGCGGAAAATCCCCATCCCCGGGTCGCTTACCATGAACTGCCGCGGGGGCTCCAGCGTCTCGAATCCCGCGGACTCAACCATTCCGACGAGCTCACCGAGGGCGACGGGCTTCATGCGGTGGAGCACTTGGGTGCGGGCCGGGCTCCCGTCCGGCCTCATCCGCAGCACCGTGCAGCGCTGGTTGAAGAGCTTGCGCTTGCGGTCCCAAGAGTACTCGAAGACGGCAGTCCCGGCGGGTATCGTCCGGCTGTCCGTGTAGGCGGGGCGGTAGAAGCCCGGCTCGTCGAGGCACTTGTCGAATGCCAGGAGCCCGCCGGGCCGCAGTTGCCGACGCATCGACGTGAAGGCGCGAGCGAGATCACGCAGGTCCAGGATGTAATCCAATCCACTGTGCATGCAGATGGCCGCGTCAAACTCGAATGGCAGTTCCAGCTCCAGCACGTCCTGGCATATGAAAGTTACCGGCAGGTCTCGGCCCTGAAGCTTGCCCCTGGCCAGTTGGAGCATCTTTTCAGAGCAGTCCGTGCCGACTACCCGGCACCCGTATTCGACCCAAGGCAGAGTGGAAAGCCCGGTGCCGCAGGCGCAGTCCAGGACAAGCTGTCCCCGCTCAAAACCATACTGGCGCAGCCGACCTATCAGGTCTCTTACCCAGACGTCGTAGGGCGCCCAGGAGACAAGCTGGTCATAGACATCAGCGATGCTGTCGAAATCGTTCAGTCGTCCCGTCAGAGTATGACCTCCGCCAGTAGCTGGCCCTCCGCCGAGAGGCTATGAACCAGGACGAAAGCGCCCCTCGCGCTCCTTTTTAGGGTACCCCAAGGCGGGCGCTGTGTAAACCGCCTGCGCCCGCGCGGGAACCGGCCGCTGCCGGCGCAGCGCGAACGCGAGCAGCGGCTTCAGGCTTGACGCTGAAGGCCCACGCACATAGACTGAGCGCAAGGAACCTTTCTGCGCCGCGGGCCTCCAAGTGCAGGACGTGGCGCAGTCTAAGAGGGACACGGGAGACGGTAACAGTGGAGAAGCAACTTCACGCTAAGGTCGTCATCAACGGCCGCGTGCAGGGGGTCTGGTTTCGCGGCACGACTGTTGAAATGGCTCGTCCCCTTGGGCTGACAGGCTACGTGCGCAACCGCCCGGACGGCCGCGTGGAGGCCGTGTTCGAGGGCTCCGAGAGCAGCGTCAGGCGCGCCGTATCATGGTGTCACCGCGGACCGAGGTCCGCGTCGGTCGAGTCGGTTGACGTCACCTGGGGAGAGCCGACCGGCGAGTACAGGGACTTCTCAACCCGCTACTGACGGGAGGTTCCACCGGCGCCGGCACTGTTCTTCTTTGGGAGTTCCTGGCACGTGTAGTCGCACTCGGGGAAGCGCGTGCACCCGTACAACTCATCACCTTGCGCTGAGACCCTGCGCGTGAGGCGGCCTGCGCAATTCGGCTGCGGGCACGGCGGCATGGAGGATGAAAGCTGGCGCGTGTTGCGGCATCTCGGGAATCCGCTACAGGCCAGGAACCTGCCGTAGCGTCCCCAGCGCAGCAGCAGCGGCC
>Ga0315274_10000978_pt1 | contig 44517 bp, 60 predicted proteins | sample YL17G02_20_MG_FD_203700 | JGI IMG/M metagenome (GOLD analysis project Ga0315274, IMG submission 203700) | Sediment microbial communities from Yellowstone Lake, YNP, Wyoming, USA - YL17G02_20 | ecosystem: Environmental > Aquatic > Freshwater > Lake > Sediment | place: USA: Wyoming | collected...
AACTCGAAGCTTTTACCTTTGTCGTAAATGTGGTTATTCTGAAAAAGTAATGAAATAAAGGATAAATTAAAAGATTTAGTAATATTTAACCTCATGCTATAAATTAACCTATACGGATAACTTTAATTTCTAAATATCGGTTTTAGAGATAATCGTTTTCTGTTATAATTTAAGGAGTGAGTCTAATGAAACATGTATGCCCTATATGTCATATGAGAAAGTCGATAAAATTGTACCATAGACATGTAAGAACTTGTGGCGGATCTAGTCTTAGAAGAAGGTAATTTTATGACTAACATATCAGTCCGTTGTGCATATTGTGGTCAAACGACAAAATTAGATCACTGTGGTTGTTATATGGGAATGGATGTTCATAATATATCCACCTGTAATTGTTTACAAGAAGCTAGAAAAATATCATCCTTGGAAGAATTTAATAAAAAGAAATGGTTTGTATAGTCCTTATAAGAGTGTTAAAAGATTTAAATCTAATAAGTCATCTCAGTATTAGGGAAAAATAACGATATGAACTATCATGATATAAAAACAGGAGGAATACAAAATGGTAGCAAAAAAAACAGAAGAAGTAAAAGAAGTTAAGGAAACAAAAAGGATGGACGACAATGTTGTATATGTAGGACAAAAACCAACGATGTCTTACGTTTTAGCAGTAATAACTCAATTTAGTGGGGGATTAAATGAAGTCCATTTGAAAGCTAGAGGAAGATCTATTTCAAGAGCTGTTGACGTTGCAGAAATAGTTAGAAATCGCTTCCTTGAGAATGCTAAAATACAGAATATTGAAATAGGCACTGAGGAAAGAGAGGTTGAAGAGGGGAACAAAATCAACGTTTCCACTATTGATATAAAATTGGTCAAGTAAACCTCTTCTTTTTCTTTTCTTTTTTAGTAAATTTTTTATATATATGGCCTTGGAAAAATAATACAGGTAGGATTTATTATTGTTTGACGATAAAACAAAATAAATTAATGAAGTTAGAAAGTGATTGAATGAGTTTAAAAGAAAGATTAAAAAATGTTGGAAAATGCAGATGGGAATTGCCAAAAGAAGCCAAACCCGGTATGAGAGTACCTGCATTACTTTTTCTTTCGGAAAAATTGTTTAAAGAAGTTGAAGATGGTGCAGTAGAACAAGCAGCAAATGTTGCTTTTCTTCCTGGAATTTACAAACATTCTATTGCACTTCCGGATATGCATTTTGGTTATGGCTTTCCTATAGGTGGTGTAGCTGCTTTGGATTACAAAGAGGGCGGATTATCACCTGGTGGAATTGGTTTTGATATTAATTGCGGGGTTTGTTTATTGAGAACGAATCTTGCAGTAGAACAAGTAAAACCAAAACTAAAAGAACTACTGGAAGCAATATTTCAAAATGTTCCTTCTGGAGTAGGTAAAGGTGGAAAAGTTAGATTAAATTTTTCTCAATTGGATGAAGTTTTAGTTAAAGGCGCTGGATGGGCTGTTGAAAATGGTTATGGAAAAAAGAAAGATTTAGAACATTTAGAAGAAAACGGTTGTATGAAATCTGCAAATCCAGAAAAAGTTTCTAATGAAGCAAGAAAAAGAGGTGCTCCTCAACTGGGTACTTTAGGAGCTGGAAACCATTTCTTAGAAATTCAGAGAGTTGATAAGATTTTTTTACCGGAGATAGCAGGAGTTTTTGGTATTGAAAAACCAAATCAAGTAATGATCATGATTCATACTGGATCGAGGGGATTTGGCCATCAAGTATGCACAGATTACTTAAGAATTTTAGAAAATTCATTTAGAGATATTATAAAAAAATTACCTGATCGTGAATTAATTTATGCTCCAGCTGGAACAAAAGAATGTGAAAATTATTTTCAAGCAATGAGTTGTGCTGCTAACTTCGGTTTCTGTAATAGACAAATGATAACACATTGGATTAGGGAAGCTATGAGAAAAGTCTTGGGCATGAAAGAAGAAGATATTGGTCTGGAAATGGTTTATGGAGTTGCACACAACATAGGAAAAATAGAAGAGCATGAAATAGATGGTAAAAAAAGAAAAGTTTATGTTCATCGTAAAGGTGCCACTAGAGCCTTCCCTGCAAATCATCCTGAAATTCCTGCAGATTATAAAAATGTCGGACAACCGGTTTTAATTCCTGGAGCAATGGCAACTGCAAGTTATGTTTTAGTTGGATCTGATACTGCAAAAGAAACTTTCTACTCAACTGCTCATGGCGCCGGCAGAGTCTCTTCCAGAACCCAAATGTTGAAAAGTCTTAGAGGAGAGGAAGTTGCAAGAAAGATGTTTCAAAAAGGAATTTTATCAAGAGCTGCAAGTTGGAGAGTCATGGCTGAAGAAGCATCTGAAGCCTATAAAGATATAGATGAAGTGGCAAGAGTGACTGAAGAGACTGGCATAAGTAGACGTGTAGTAAGATTACTTCCTCTAGGAGTTGTAAAAGGTTAATTTTAGGATAGTGATTTTTTTATCCATTTTAAACATGCAAGTTTGAAATAAGTTCCTGTTTCTTCAGAATATGCGTTACAAAATGTATCTAAAACATTTTTGTATTTACCCACATTTTTATGCATTACCCCGCGTTCAAATGGAAAGGCATAATCTATTAGTTCAGTAGCTACTTTTTCTACTTCCCATAACAACCTTGATTTAGCAGTTTTATCAGTTTCAAATCTTTCTTTATATATCAATTCTGCATTACCAAAATCCACCAAATGAAGTGTGTCTGTTTTTGGGTTGCAAAATAAATGCAGTAGAATTCTATCTTTATACCACAAATGTCCTTGGCATTCACGGTTATCCCAAGTCTTCCAACTTTGTGATTTGTGCAATTTACCAACCATTCTTCCTAAAATTTCAGGGAAAACTTTTAGATCTAATTTACCTGCATACCTATACATAGCGTTCCATCCGTTATCCTCAGAAATACATTCCTCAGCCATCAAAAGCATCCTAGGATTGAAATAGTTTATTCCGTAGAATTTAGGACCTATACCAAGTCGAGATGCTAGCTCAGATGTGTATGTTTCAAATCTTATATTTTTCTGCGAATCTTCAAATAACTTTTCCGATACTTGACTATGAGTTGGTTTTATAACATAACTTGCTCTATCAGTCTTAATTTTAATAACTGGCAATGCTCTATTCCTTTCCAAAAAAGATGCAAATTTTAGAATTTCTTTTGACCTCAAAACTTTTAGAGCTTCCAATCTTTTTATATGAACGTCCTCTTGTTTCTGTTTAGGTGGAATTTTATACAAATAGAATTCTGCATTTTTCATATCGAATTGAGGCAACTTTCCCTCAAAACCCCCAATAAAAGGTTCTACATAAGTTCTGTCTACCTCAACCGTAAATGCATTCATAAGGCATGATTTAAAGATAAGATTTAAATGCTTTCCTTTTTGCATCAGAATTTAGATATCAACTATTACTTGTGCTCTCCATTCCTTGTTTATTTTCTTTATTTCCATCTTGTGATAAGTGCATGCCTTTACTTCTGTTTTAACCTCATGTTTTTTTGGATCTATACTTTCACCAAAGCATTTTGCTTCTAATTTAAATTTTTTCTCATCAATCTTTACATCAAATTTTGAAAAAGCTAGATTATCCGAACCATAAAAAATTAGCAATTTATTCAGCCATTCAAAAAGTAAACTTTGCAAATCGTTTGTTTCTATTTCAATTTTTTTCATAACTTTAGGTTTTATTTGTTTTGTATTTACCATAACTTCAAACATAGCTAAAGCTGCATTAGCAAAGAGCTCATTTAAATTTTTGCCATATGCGACAAAAGCAGCATCAGCAGTTGTAATGTCCAAAAATTCAAATTTTTTCATAATATTTATTTGTAGTTTAAAATTAAACATTGATTTTTAGAATTCATAACCAGCTTCTTCGAACATATTTTTCAATAACAAAGCATCTTTTTCTAAGATGGGTGATTCTGATATAAGTGTAATGTCTATTCCTCTCTTTAAAATTTCCCTTATTAGAGGCTCAAAATCAGGTTTTTTTGTGCTTAATGGCAGATGATATTTCTCATTCCCCATATCCATTCTACCAGCAGGGAAAAATTCTATACCACTGATATGTGTATGCATATGTTCTGATTTTAGAACAGAAATTTTATCAAATATTTCAGAAAAATTAATTCTTCCAGCTTGCCTTGCATAAATATGTGACCAATCTACTACAGGGGAACATCCATTAACTTCCATGCATAATTTAACTAATTCGTCCAAAGTTCCAAATTGTGAAATCTTTCCAGTAGTTTCTAACCCTAGTATAACATCATCAAAACCATGTTTTTTCATTCTATCTAGCATGTCTTCACATGCTTCTTTTATTTTTTGAAATGCTTCCTTTTCAGAAAGTTTTTGATAATATCCTGGATGGAAAACTATTATTTTTGCATGCATGTAATGAGCTCTTTCAACAGAATCAAGTATCATTCTTTTAGATGCTTCTAATTTATATTTTTCTTCTGAACAAAGATTAATGAAATAAGGGGCATGACAAGAAAGTCTTATATTCAATTTTTTTGCTAGATTTCCAACCTCTTTTGCTGTGTCTATGCTCATTTTCACTCCGTGAACATATTCTATTTCCATTGAGTTCAATTTAATTTCAGCGACATATTTTATGCCACCAAGAGTAGAACGATCTTTTGAACCAACGCCAACTCCAGCAGGACCTAGCCATATATTCAAATTAACACCAAAAATAAATTAGTCAATAAAATTAACCGAAAAATCTTAAGAGAAGTTCGATTGCGGCTAATGCTACACATGCAATAATTACATATTTTGGTTTGACTTTAATTTGGGTTTTGGATTCGTCTCCATATCTAATTAAACCAGCCATTCCACTAGGCATTGTGAATTTATCTTTTTTAGCCATTTTATCACTTCAATAATTAATCAAATGAAAATATAAAAATGAGTGTGTTGGTTTTAGCCCACCTTCTGTTTTTAAGATAGCATTCGTCTAAGCGCTTTTTCAGCTTGCATATCATCAGGGTTTTCGATCCGTTTCATCCACTCACGTGGTCTCGTTTCTGATATCGAAAATGAACCTCTCGGCCCTTTCCCTTCATATGGGTGGAACTTCCTCACCTTTCTTTTGACAGAAAGGCGAAGCTATCTAACCAACTCACTCAAAGGTGTATAGGAATAGAAAATATTTAAACTTATTTTTCAAAGTCTTCCAGCTTATATTTGAATTCCTTTTCTCCTCTATTTTTCGTTATTTCTCTCGTTAAAAGCCATAGAACAAGGTCGACAGATTTTTTACCTTTATTATTACATGGTATAACCAAATCTATATTTCTAGTTTCGTTTGAAGTGTCACATAAAGCTACAACAGGTATTCTGCTATCTACTGCCTCTTTTAATGCCTGATAATCTGATGATGGGTCTACTAGAAGAACTACGTCTGGCTCTATAAATTTTTTATAACTGGGATTTGTCAATGTTCCAGGCATGAATCTTCCTATTATATAATAACTACCTATAATTTCTGCCATCTTTTTAATTGGAGCATGGGCGTTTGGTTTCCTTCCTACAATTAGAATTTTCTTAGAATTTGTCAGGAATTTAGCAGCAACAGATATTCTTTCGTCTAAATTTTTTAAATCTAAAACAGCCAAACCATCTTCTCTTACCTTGTAAATGAATTTTTTCATATCAGCTGTTCTAGACTTCATACCTATGTGTATACCTGTAGATAGGTAGTTTTGTTTGGGTATTAAAAACTCTTCTGGCATGAACTCACTTTATACACGTGAAAACACTTAAACTTTATCCTATATACTTTAATTCCTCTTCTCCTCCTGCTCCTTGCTTTCCTCCTTGTTGAGCTATTAGTTGTTTAATTGCCCTATTTTGCACTTTCTCAATCTTCTTCATGAAATTCTCCATTTCCTTTACTTTGTCCTTCAATTTTGACATATCAATACTTACATTGAGTATTTTAGTCAATGTCTTCAAGACAACTTCTGCACTCTTAGGATCTGGTACTATTGGGAAACCTGAGGTTTCTCCTAATAAGCATAGGCCTTTCATACCCCTATATTTACCTAAACCAAGGAAAAGTCCGGAGGCACCTACTATAGTACCAACTTTACTGCCTGCATCAAAATCAATTCCATGATGCTTGTATTTATTTATTAGTTGGGGTTCACTTACTGCTCCTATTACTTTTGGTGGTTTTTCTAATTTTCCGACATTGAGGCCTGCTATAGTTATCATCTCTTTTACGCCTAATTTTTCAAGATAATCAAGTACCGTTTCAACGATTTCATAATGTCCTATAGGATCTATGCTTTGACTATCACCTATTAGAATTATCAAGTCTCTTTGGTTCTTTTTCTTTGCTTTCCAATAATAAAGTTCATTTTTCAAAACATGAACCGCAGAACTTTGATGTAGTAATACAAACGGGAGGAAATGCGGAGAAAATAATTCTGCGAATTCTACAGCTTTTAATTGTTCTACTAAATAACCTGCAGCAATTCTTCCAACATTACCTACTCCAGGTAGTCCCTCTATAAAAACAGGATTTTTTAATTCAGGTAGTTTTTTATAAACTCTAATTTTAGTTTCAGCAATCATTTTTCTCCCTCTATCATAAAATTTATTTCTCCATCTTTTATTTGTGAAGTAGCATCTGTCAATTGTTGTTTTAATTCTTTTTTTGCTAATTTTGGATTATCACTTTCTATCTCAATACTGTATTTTGGAGCACTAATATATTTTATGTTTAATCCATATTTATTGGCGAGATTCGATAAAAATTCTTTTAATTTATCAACTCCATCTCCTGTGTAGAATTTTACTTCTAATGTCGCTTTTATCTTAATTTTCTTTTTAACTATATTTTTCTTCGAAATTTCATGTATAACTTTGGCCCATTTTTCTGGAATTTCTGCATTTATGAGATAATCAGGAGATTTTGATGCCAGCTCGAATGCTTTAAACATACTATCGAATTTTTCTTGTAATTTATAACCGATTTTTTCATAGGCCTCGTCTAAAGTCATTTTTTCATTTTGTGCAACTTTCTCTAGGAGTTTTTCTGCTCTTTGTTCAAGTTTGTATTCCTGCATTTTTTTTGTTTTATCTATCTTCGCAACTCTTTTAAGACTTAGATTTATGTGCCCCCTGTCCTCATCTACTTTCAATACTTTAGTTACGTATGTTTTATTCTGTTTGACAAAGTTTCTTATGTCCCTAACCCATTTTCCAGAAACTTCGGATATATGTATCATACCTTCTTTTCCAGGATATTCTTCTAACTTGCATATTGCAGAATAAGGAGTAACACTCGTGACTGTAACTATAACTCTATCTCCTGTTGATGGAAATCCTTCTTTTCTAACCAAATGATTCGCCTAAATTATCTCTTACTCAGAAATTTAAATAAGTATGCAGGGGATGTGCTGCTGGTTTGAGTAGCAAGTCCCGTACATTTTGGATTAGGGTTGGTTATATAAGGGATTATAAGTCTAGATAAATAAAGTTTTCAAGAACTTTTAAGGGCATATATAAAACTCAATCCGCATGAATGCATTACACCAATAGTCCCGATTTCATTGAATGTTTGAAAACCCTTTTCTTGCATTTTTGCAATAATTTGTCTTGACCAGTTAATATCATAAATGTTATGTGCTCTAGCAAAAATTAATAAAACCCTTTCTCATTCAGCATTTGATAATTTTTATCTAACATTATACAAGGCGTATAATAATGAAAAATTGCATCTACAGAAAAATCATAGTGTTCGTTTTCCAAATTATGTAAACATTTTTCCTGATCTCTTTCAATAAAACGCATAAGAGAAGATATGTCTTCATCGCAAACATCCTTATATTTCAGAAGAGTATCGAATTTACCCTTTGTTAACTCATCTTTTACTTCTTTATGCCAATTTTTAACCGTTAAAGATGAGATGTATCTTGGGTCATGTTCGTATTTTTTAAAAAGTTCTGGAACAACCCGACCACCTTGAGTTATCGTCCAAAAAACATTATTGTATATAGCAACGTCATATTTGCCATCTACATCCAAAGCATCACAAAATATAGTAATAATTTTCATCCCATTTATATTATTCGGATATGATGTTCTTTCTCTTAAGTCATTAGCATAATATATTGGACGAAATTTAGAAAATGCTTCTGCTATCTCTAAATTACCACCTATTCCAAATTCGACTACTTTATCAATTTTTATTTTACCTGCTTTTACTAATTCATCGATAAAGGAATCGATTGATTCTACTAAAAACAAATCTTTCATTAATTCTGGTTTAGAGGACTTCATTTTATTCGAGTAAATTTCGATTGTTAATCTTAAATGTTTAAATTTACTGGGACTTGAACCTGAAGAGCAATGCAGGGGGTGAGATTTGAACTCACGAACCGACTAACGGACAGAGTCCTAAGCCCTGCGCCTTTGACCGAGCTTGGCAACCCCTGCTTAATGGATATATCAAAGTTTAACTTATAAAATTATAGGATTTCTACTATTTTGTTCTTTGACTTAAATCCAGATAGAATTTTTATTCTAGAAGAATGCACATCAAAATGTTGAGCGATTTTTTTTATCAGTTCTTTGTTTGCCTCTCCTTTTTCTGGATTTGATTTCAAACCGATTAGAATGTTAGTACCGTCGACTTTTACGAAATCTTCATGAAATTTGACCTTTATGTTGTATTTCATCTCTTCACTGTAAAAATGCTCCCGCCGGGATTTGAACCCGGGTCATCGGCTCGAAAGGCCGGAATCCTTGACCGGACTAGACTACGGGAGCAAGTGGGTCGAGCAGGATTTGAACCTGCGGTTCTCGCCACGTCAAGGCGATGTCTTTCAGCTATAAATTAACCGGGCTAGACCATCGACCCTTCGAACTGTATTTTTATTCTTTAAATCATCATGTTAAAATCTTTAACGCCGAGAGAGGGATTTGAACCCTCAGGGCCTTTCGACCGCTAGTTTAGCAGACTAGTGCCATACCAGGTTAGGCGATCTCGGCAACAAACAGCTTAAAGCTTTAGCCCACTAAATTATTAATCCGTTAAATTTAATAAAATGTATAGATAATATATTAATTGGGAGGTTATAAAATGCCTATTACAGTAAAGAATATCTCAGAAATGTTTGGGAAAGATGTTTTCACTGATAGAGGTTACTATTGTGGGAAGGTTGCTGATGTAGAATTTGACCTTACTAGGTATAAATTAAGATCATTGGTAATTTCCGCTGCAAAAGGCACATTTCTAGGCGAAATGGTTGGTGGCAAAAAAGGTATAATCGTTCCTTATCCTATGGTACAATCTATAGGTGATGTCGTAATAATTAAACACATATCAACGCCACTGCCAGAAGAAGGAGAAAAACAGTGAAGAATCCCAAGAGAAAAAAGGAGATGGAATGGTCTAAATTGGGAAATGTCTATGTCCTTGTTGATTCTGAAACAAAAAAAACATATCAAATCGATCCTATTTCTTTTCTTGTCTGGATTCAATGTGATGGAGAAACTAATATTGAACAGATAACTGATATTTTTTCTGTTAATGGAAATAGAGATATTGTTAAAGCTGCCATAATTGGTATTCTGGGTAAGTTAGAGAAATCCGGTCTTATAGAATGGGTTTAAATTTATTTAAGTGGTTTTAATGTATTGATTCCTATTACTTCGTAATAAGCTATTTCTCCACCGGCCGTTAGTTTACCCTTCATTTCTTCAGGTATATCTAATTCAAACATAGAATAATCTGTTAAGTCCATGAGTTGAGCTTTATCGCCTGTTATGGATAATACTTGCGCGTTTTTCTTTGTTATAATTGGCACATCGACATCTTCGCTAGAGGGCTTTACTATACTTTTTCTTCTCCCATCAAACAGACATATTGCATCTATCCTTGTCTTGCTTGCACCATGCTTCCCACTCTTGCCGGATGAAATCGTCTCAGCTCGGCAAGGTAACCCATCTATCAATAGAAAATGACCTTTTTTGATATCTTTAATTGCACTAGTCGTTTTCTCCAAAAAAATCACCAAGAATAAATTATTTGGATACAATCTTAATATCCTTTGCCTTTACGGTCACTCTACCTGCATGCTGTGACACAGCAACGGCATCAGTTGCTATTTTTTCGGCTTTGTCTAGAATAGCATCTCTGATTGCTCTTACAGCGCCTGCAGAAATCCTTTCAGTTCCGGCTTTTTTAGCTATTCTCTCTATAGGAGCCAATGGAAACACCCTTACCATTCTTACACCTCCAAAATCCTGTTAATTTATATTAAGGGTTTTTGTTTAAATCCTTTTATAAAATGTGATTTTTTGAATTATTATTGAAGAGAATATCCGTATATTGTATAAAGCTTTAAATAGGAGTAATGCCAATAAAGTTTAAATACTTAAATAGAAAGGTTTAAATACTTTTCTATCTCTACTTAATAGTGATTATTATGAAAATTGTAACAAAAGGAACTCATGAATGCCCAGAATGTGGCGGTAATCAGTTTTTAGAAGACGAAAATAGGGGAGAATTAAGATGCGCTAAATGCGGTTTAATCGTTAAAGAATATATGGTTGATAGTGGCCAAGAATGGAGAGCTTTTGATTCTGAACAAATTTCAAGACGTGCAAGAACTGGTGCACCACTAACTTTTACTAAACATGATAAAGGTTTAACTACTGAAATTGGTAAGGGACTTGGTGAATTGTATAAAGTCCCTGGTAAAAAAAGAGCTCAGTATTATAGATTGAGAAAATGGCATAAAAGGCTTATAGAATCTAAGGACAGAAACTTGTCTTTCGCTTTATCTGAATTGCAGAGAATTATTTCATTCTTAAATTTACCAAAACCAGTCCATGAAAGGATAGCAAGGTATTATGAAGAAGCTGTGGATAAGGGATTGGTTAGAGGTAGATCAATTGAATCCGTAATAGCAGCTTTAGTTTATTCTGTTTCAAGACAATTTGGTACTCCAAGAACTTTGGATGAGATAGCAGAAGCTTCAGGCCTTGAAAAGAGGGAAATTGGTAGAACTTATCGTTATGTCGCAAGAGAATTAAAGATAAGAATTTTACCTGCCGATCCAAAAGATTTTGTACCAAGATTCTGTTCAATACTCAACTTGAGCGACAAGGTTCAAGCACAATCTAGCAAAATATTGAAAAGGGCAAAGAAAATGGATATAACTAGCGGAAAAGGTCCGACTGGTGTTGCAGCCGCTTCAATATACATTGCTTGTGTCTTATGTGGAGAAAAGAGAACTCAAAGAGAAGTTGCATCTATTGTAAACGTAACTGAAGTTACAATCAGAAACAGATACAAGGAGCTAATTGAAAAGTTGGGCCTAGAATCTGAAGTAGAAGAGAAGACAAGAGAAGAAAAATAGTTAATCACTGAGGACTACTAAATTTTTATTTCTTTTACATTCTATTGCTGCTAACCAAGTAGGTATTCTCCACCATATTTCTTTTAATATTATAGTTGTGATGAAATTCCAGAATTAAAATTGCCCCTAAAAATTCAAAAATTTTATATTTATATCAATTCAGATAAGATTTATGAAAAAAATTTTGACTATATTGATAATACTCTTATTAGCCCCTTCTTTTGTTTTAGCAGATGGTATGATAATACCACCTATTAATCCTCAAGTACCACTAGATGAAAATGCTCAAATAGCTGCTATAAACTATCAAGATGGATTAGAAAAAATGATTATATCAGTCAATTTTGACATGAAGGATTATGACAAAGCCGCCTGGGTTTTTCCTGTTCCAGCCGAACCAGAAAAAGTTGTAATCGATATCATTAGTACCTTCCCTAATTTTTATGGTCAAGACGTTGTACAGAAAGCTAAGTCAGATATTGATAATTTAGTGTTGGTTTCTTCATTAACTCAAATTTATCCTTTATTTTTATTCTTACCGTTTAGCTATAGACTTAGTGCCACCACTACAGGAATGGCAGAAATGGGTAAAGGCATTGGTGGAACAGTAGAAGGGATTACTGTATATGAACACATAGAAAAAGGTGGAATTAGTACTGATATCGTTACTTCAAGGACTCCCGAAGCACTTTATAGTTATCTTCAAAGAAAAGGTATAAATGCACCTGTAGGATCGCTACCTGTTTTTGATTATTACATAGGCAAGGATTATACTTTTGTTGTATCTTACATAACTCGTGGTGGTGTTATGGGGTATGAATACGGATACATGGAATCTTATCCTTACCGAAGACAACCTGGCATATTCATAACATTCCCAACAGATAGAATTTATTATCCTTTAATACCATCCAGCGTTTATGGTAGTAAAACAATACCTGTGAGAATTTATCTAATCGGTCATATGACACCTGATTTATATTCTGATATAAGTTCTTATTCAAAGACGGATTATTACATTCAAAATTATGTGAGTGTTGGCGACTTAGCAAATTTCTTTGGTAACATAAACACGAATGATGTTAAATTCACCAAAGTGGAAATAAACGTTCCTTCAAAATATTTCTACCAAGATTTATGGTTCAATGATGTTGCACCAAGAAAAGTAAATTATGCAATGGGGGTATATGGCTCAATTTCAAAACATCCTTTCATATTTGGCATAATATTTATTTTAATAGTATCCACTATAACTGGGGCAATAACCGGTTTATTGTTATTTAAAGATTTCAAAAAGTTTGCTTTGTTAGGCTTATTTAACATATTTACAATTATAGGAGTGGCAATAGCTATAGCATTCACAAGAACTAAAAAACTCGATGAAACGTTAAAAAGAAATTTGAAAAAAGAAGGTTTTGTTGCTATTACAATTGATAAGAGGAAGTTCTATTTTGTGTTACTATTCTCAGTACTTTTCCTCATAGTTGCATTCTTGGTAGGTTATATAATTAAACTACCTTTAATGTAGAACTCTGATAGGAATAAATCAACATATACCGTTATCTAAAAATTCCTTTAATGGCATGCCATCCCCCATATAAACTTTTTCTTTAGGAGGTAGTATCCTAATTTTATTATAACCAAAATCCACAACCAAAAAGAAAGGACATCCTTCTAGTTTATTTTTCATATATTCGTAGAAATAGAATACTTCTTTTTTAGTCGATTTTATTTGTAAAAATATGCTTTTACCATCCTTTATGCATATGAGATCTGCTTCACCCAAACTTGCCCCAGATCTGATAACTTTCCAATTATAGTTTTCAAATAACATCCTTATTTTTCTCTCAACTCGATAACCTTTCTTCTTATTTTTAGGCATACACTTCTTATTATAAAATTTAGACTAAAATTATTATCTGTATAGAAATAAGGGTTCTTATGAAAAAACAAGATCAAGAATTGGTGGAAAGATTCTTAGAAGATTTTAAAAAAGAATTAACTGCAAAATACAGAAATGAAATAGATTTTATACTTTTATTTGGCAGTGCAGCTAGAGGAGAATGGAAAAGAGGAGTTAGCGATATAGACCTTATAATTCAAGTTAAAAACAGTGGAGTAAAAAAAGAAATTTTTAAATATACAGAAGAAATTTTTTGGAAGTTAGATGAAAAATATGACACTAAATTTAAAGATGTGTGTTCTATACAAAAAACAGAAAAAATCAGTTTTGTAAACGCTATAAAATTTGCTGAAAGACAGGCTAGATTATATGTTCCGTTTGAAGTTATTGGACCAAATGAAATTGATTGGAAAAAATGTGATTTTAATGACCCGTTCTACAAAATAGGTGCATTCCTTGTATTTCCAAAGAGCATGTTTTTTATAAAAGTTAAAACTGAAGGTAAAATTTTATATGGTAAAAATATCTTAAAAGAAATAAACCCGGGATTAAGTTTTTGGGATGTATTCAAAATTTTGTTAAATCCATATCATCTATCCATGCTATCTCTTGCAACGGTATTGTTTGCTCCAGATTTTGCTATCAAACATGCAATAAAAGCAATTTTGTATGAAATAGAATCGGTCTTGTTATATCTAGAAAGGCCGATAACTAAAGGTACTACTAAAGCATACAATAGAGTGAGAAAAATCATAAAAAATAAATACATCGACTTGGAAATAGTTGAAGAAGCTTTTGATTTAAAATATGATTGGGAAGAAAGAATTGCCAATATGAGTCATCGTGAAAAAATTATTTTTTGTCTAAAGACTGTAAGTTTTGTAACCGTATTGGGATGGCTTGCAATTTTCACAAAAATTTATTCTTCCATCATAAAACCTTTGGTTGAAAGATATGATTGATATAATAAAAAAAGTTTTAGAATTATCGAATATAACCTCTTTAAATCCCATGCAAAAAGAAGTAGTAAAAGTGGGTTTATTAGAAGGAAAAAATATTGTAGTATCTGCGCCTACCGCATCAGGCAAGACTTTACTCTGCGAAATAGCCGCACTAAGCATGTCAAAAAATAAAAAAGGTAAGATGATTTATTTAGGCCCTTTAGTTGCACTTGTATCAGAAAAGTATCAAACTTTCAAAAAAAAATATGAGAAAGAAGGTGTCAAAATTGCGATGTCTGTTGGCGACCTAGATTCTTCTGATCCATGGCTAGCAGATTATGATTGGATATTAACATCAAATGAAAAAATGGATAGTTTGATTAGACATAGTGTAAATTGGATTAGAGATGTGAATTTAATAGTCATTGATGAAATTCATCTACTTCAAGACCCTTCACGTGGTCCAACATTAGAAGTCACTTTGACGACATTAAGAAGATTAGTTCCTCATGCACAGATATTGGCTTTATCAGCGACGATAAATAATGTGAAAGAATTAGCAGAATGGCTTAAAGCAAAATTAGTTGTATCAGATTATAGACCAGTAGAATTGCATGAAGGCATATATACCAATTCAAAAATCCAATTTTTTGGAAGAGATAATTATGATTTGGATGATGGTCTTTCTCCAGAATCTGGTATATTATCAAACACGAGAAAATTGAACAAACAAGCATTATACTTTGTATCGACTAGAAAGAATGCAGAAGCCTTAGCAGAAAAATTGGCAACATTCAATGTTAACCATACAGGGAAAAATGAAAAGGAGATATTGAAAAAAATTTCGGATGAAATTCTGAATGTTTTGGAAGTACCTACAAGACAATGCAAAAGATTAGCTGATTGTATAAAAGGTGGTACAGCATTTCATCATGCAGGTTTAATGTACAAACAGAAAAAAATAATCGAGAATGGTTTTAAAGATGGTTTGTTAAAAGGTATTGTTGCTACCCCGACATTAGCCTATGGTGTTAATTTACCTGCATTTAGAGTAATAATACGTGATGCAAAACGTTATTATGCTGGCCTTGGTTATAGGTTCATACCTGTTTTAGAGTACAAACAATTTTGTGGTAGATGTGGTAGACCACAGTATGATGAATGGGGAGAATCTATTTTAGTAGCAAAATCTGAAGATGAAGCATACGAATTGACAGAAAGATATATTAATGGCGAACCGGAGGATATCCATTCCAAACTAGCTTTAGAACCTGTATTAAGAATGCATACCCTAGCTTTGATAGCATCTGGGTTAGTAAATACTGAAGAAACTTTATTGAAATTCTTTGAAGAAACTTTTTATGCGTATCAATACGGTGACATAACAGGAATTGAAACAAATATAAGTTCTATACTAGACATGCTTGTGGGATTTAATTTCGTATACAGAGAGAATAATAGAATATTGCCGACTAAAATTGGAAAAAGAGTATCCGAACTCTACATAGATCCACTAACTGCAAATTATTTTACAGAATGTTTAGAAAAAGCAAAGGATATTGAAACAACTTCATTCTCATACTTGCATATGATAAGTAACACGCTAGAGATGAAACCTTTCCTCTCGGTTGGTAGTAAAGAATTTGAAAAAGTTAATGATGTTATAGCCAGAACCAGATTCTTGCAAAAACCCCCTCAAGATTGGGATTTAGAATATGATGAATTTTTAAAGAGTGTTAAGACCGCGATGATGTTCGAGGGATGGACGAATGAAATGACAGAAGATCAAATGTTATCAATGTTTAGGATGACACCTGGTGAACTTTGGGTTAGATTAAAAAATGCAGACTGGCTTTTGTATGCTACACAAGAATTAGCCTTGCTGTTAAAACATAAAGACTTGTTATTGGATTTGAGAAAAATTAGGGTAAGAATAAAATATGGAGTTAGAGAAGAATTGATACCATTAGTTAGATTAAAACAGACTGGACGCATTCGTGCAAGAAAATTATACAATAGTGGATTGAAGACCGTATCAGATTTAAGAGAAGCTCCGATTATTCAATTAGAAAAAATAGTTGGAAGTAAAGTCGCAGCAATCATTAAAAAACAACTAGGCGAAGATGTAGAAGATATAAAAGAATACAAACAAGGAGCATTATCTGATTTTGAGGGGAAGTAGTATAACTTGGTTTAGTATTCAGGCTTCGGGTCTGGAGAGAAAAAGCCTGTGATCCGGGTTCAAATCCCGGCTTCCCCATTATTTTATATGGCGTCAATCAAAATATTGTATTGTTAATCATGCCACTTGCAGTAACCCACATATTAATTCCAATAATATTAGTCGATGCCCTCAGAGATCATGTTATAAAAAAGAAAAATATTCTGTCAAATAAATTTGTTTTATTAGCTGGACTGGCTGGTTTATTGCCCGATATAGATTTACTAATTTCTTTAATTCTCGGTGTAAATTTACACAGAACAATTACACATTCAATAATAGTACCTTTAACTTTTTTATTCCTCTTTATAGTTTTTTTAAAAAAAGAAAAATATTCTAAAATTTTTCTTATGCTTTTCATAGGGTTTTCTTTTCATATAATTTTAGATGTTATATTTGACGAAGTCTATGTTTTATTTCCATTTAGTTTTGAAGGATATTATATAAATCCAAATCATTTTTCAAACTTATTCATAAAGGAGTTATATACGACGATGGATGCAATTCTTTTATTTTTCTGGTTAATTCATGAAGAATTAGAACATAAGATATCGGATTATTTTTAATTATCATTATAATTTTGTCTAACAAGAGATAGTATAGAAAATGTGATTATCATTATAGATATTGTTACTGGTAAAATGACTGGGGCAATCCATGGCATGGGTACTAAAAATAGAATATCTGTTGTAAATAAAGAAGGCGGCCAACGTAAAATAATATAAAGTGAAATGTAATAAAAAATATCCCAAGTACTTATCGATAACATAAATATTGTTAATTTCTCTCTCAATGTTTTACCAGTTAATAATCCAAAACTGAATAACATTATTATTGTTGATATTTCCCGTGTCTGTTCAAGAAACAGATGTCTAGGTGTAAATTTTGGAAGTTGCTTTAAATCATAATCAACTGATATGCCTAGAATCATTCGATCATAGTTGGCTATTACAGCCTCTAAGTAACCCATAGATATAGCAAAAATTAAAATTAGAGATATTTTAACAATTATTTTCTTATGTTTTTTCTCCATGTTGTAATATTTGTATTAATAATAAAATTCTTTTATTTAATGTGATCTGTTGAAATAATTTTTATATGCTTTCTGAACGAGAATTCCAACAATCATGCCAACAATCGAACCAACTAAAATATCTTCTGTTCTATGCAATCCTAACATAATTCGAGAAATTGATGTCAATATGGCTATTGTGATTAAAATAATTCCTAAACGTTTATCTTTATAATGAAGCACCAAAGCTATTGTTGCTGCAAAAACAACTGTTGCATGATTACTTGGAAATGAATAATCTTCTGGACAGTTTGAAATACCATAACAAGGTCTTGGAATTTTAAAAAATGTCTTTAATGTGTCAGTTACTGTATAACTTATTAGAACTGCAGGTAATGTTAGAAAAACAAACCAGAGAACATATTTTTTAGACTTTTCTGGTATAAAAAATGAAAAGATTAATGCAACAACGGCTGCACTTGCCCAAAATGTAACTGATCCAAATATTGTAATGAATTCCCAAAGCATTATAACATCTTTTTTTTATGTTTATTAAAAATTTCTTTTACAAGTTTTATTTTTTCAATTTCATCTTCAAAAACTCTTATTATAACCAAAAATATTGAACCAAAAAACAACCATCCTACAACTGGTCTTATAGGAGTGTTGAATATTGGTATATTGGTTTCTATTCTAGTCGTATATTCCCAGAGATCTAAATTATAACCCACAATTTCCGCAGAAGCACCTATCAAAAGAAGTGAAAATATTCCACATAAAAAATATATAACATCACCAGATTTTTTTATTATTCTTTTCTGTAAAAATCTAGCCATTAAAGTTGCCGTACTCAGAACTACACCCCATGCAATTACTATTCCAATATATATTTTCTCAGCACCTAATGGGAAAAACAGAGTTAATTTTGTATTGTTGTATTTGAATACCGGAGCCAACAGTATTTCAACACTTAATCCCAGTATTAAAGCGATTATTATTTCCCCTATCATGAGTTGTTTGAATTTTTTTCCAATCAAAAAAATTACTATTAATGCTACTATGGCTAGAATTGTTATAAACATAAAAAATAATTTTTATTTTTGAATTTTTCAATTTATCTATTAAATCAGAAAATTTTTCTCGCAAATGTCAGCCAGCCTGTATGCATCACACCAGAAACTTCTGGTAACGTATGTTTACCGACACGCCATTCCCTATAGATATTTTCAATAGTTTTAACTTGAGTGAAATTCAGCTTTTCAATTTTTTCCCTAACATTTATTACCTGTCCGATATGCGGAGAATAAACGACTAACCATCCACCTGGCTTCAAAACATTGAAAGTTTTTTCTACAACTTTTTCAGCATCTTCCATGTCTAATGTGAGCAAGTCAACATCTTCTTCATCAATGCCTTTTGTAATGTCCTTTTCTTTAACTGTTACATTTTTCAGTCCAACCAACTCAACATTCTTTTTTGCCACTTCACAGAAATCATGCCTCTTCTCATAAGTCACTATTTTCCCTTCACGGCAATAATTGGCTAAGAATATTATCAGGAAACCAGATCCAGAGCCAGCATCGACGATTAAACTATCAGGACTTACTCCAGTGTAAGCCAATATCATAGAAACATCCTTTGGCGTCACTATCTGTGGTAGTCTTTTTGCCTTTCTCATTAGAACGTCTATCACATTCGGTTTAACAATCATGAATTCTTTCCCGGTATGTGCTTTAATTTTATCACCAAACTTTTTCCCCTCTAATTCAAATAAATCGATAGTTCCATGTTCTGTACTTAATTTTCTGTCACTAATTTTCACTAAATAAGTTCCAGGCCCAACTAAAAGAACTAATTCATCTTCTTCCATGATATCGATTATTACATCGACCTTAGGATTTTTATTCTTTCCTTTATAGGTGGATGAGTAGCGTATAAACTATCCAAAGCACTTTTATTCGGATCTGCGAAGAATAAGTGAGATACGGCTTCACTGACTTTCATCTTCCCTTGATTAATATTCATTATTTTTTCTAGAGCAGATGCTAAACCTTCAGGATATCTCGTTAACTCTGCAGATGATGCATCAGCGAGATACTCTCTTTTTCTCGATAGTGAAAATTGAACCAATCTTGCAAGTATAGGTGCAAATATCGCTAATATGAAACCAACCAAAATCAATAAACCAAGATTGTTTTTTTCTCTATCTCTTTTTCCACCACCGTACCAGAAACTTCTTAAAAGTAAATCACTTAATATTGCAACTAATCCGACTAGAACGGCTACAAATGTTGCAAATCTAATATCAAAATTCCTGACATGTGACAATTCATGACCAATTACACCTTCGATCTCATCTCTTTTCAAATTTTCCAATAATCCGGTTGTTACTGCTATTGATGCATGCTTAGGATCTTTTCCAGTCGCGAATGCATTTATTTCATCGCTATTAATCACATAAATCTTTGGTTTTGGTGTTCCAGCTGCTATACTCAATCCTTCAACAACATTTACAAGATGAACAAACTTTTTATCATCTTCATCTATTGGTCGTGCCTTAGTAGCGGCGAGAACAACTTTATCACCATAATTGTAAGTTCCATAAGTATAAATTAGCATGAATATCCCAGCAAATATAAGAAATATTAAAGATAATTCAGGTGCAAGAATTTGACTAATTACGTAAACTAAAATCACTAAAAAAGAAAAAATTATAATACCAAGTAAAGCAGAGTTTCTTTTATTCTTATCTATTTGATCGTAGAAGCTTGTTTTTTCCATCTAGAATTCCACTTTAACTGGTTTTCTTTCTTTCTCTTCTATCTCGAAAAATTCTTTCTTTTGTGTTTTGCCTATCATTCCAGCGAAAGCGCTACCTGGTATAGTTGTTACTGCATTATTGAAACCCAACACCGAGTCATTGTAGAATTGTCTTGAATACGCTACCTTACTTTCTATTCCTTCTAGTTGCTCCTGTAGTAATTTGAAGTTCCCACTTGCTTTCAAATTTGGATAGTTTTCTGCTATCGCAAAAATAGTCTTTAATGCTCTAGATAATTCTCCCTCGGCTCTTGCTTTTGTTTTAATATCAGTAGCTTTCATCATATTTTCTCTCGCTTTTGTTACCATTTCTATTGTGTTTTTTTCGTGTTTCATGTATCCTTTTACAGTTTCGACTAAGTTTGGCACTAGGTCTGCTCTTTTTTTAAGTTGAACATCTATCTGTGACCAAGCATTATCAATCCTATTAGATAAGGCTATTATCTTGTTTATGTAATAAACGCATATTCCTAAAGCTATTACTACTACAAACAAGATGATAAAAGGCCAAATTACCAAGATACCACCTCACTATTCTTTTATTAATTAAACTTTAAGAATTTTCATAATTAATATTTGGTAATACTTAAATGTTTAGCATGACTTTAATTAAAATATGAAGACTGAAAAAATTGTAGGAATTGTTGTTCTGATAATCCTCGTTGGTGTTCTTTTGGTTTTACTTAGCATACCTTCACAAAAATCAAAGGAATGCTCTCTAAGTCTTTGCGACTGTAAATGTTACGAAAAGGGACAAACACCTGAAGAAAAAACAGGAAATCTATGCGGTATAAATTGCTTAGGGGAATTTGGGGTATCTGGTTGCGAGCTCGAAAATAACGAATGTACACCTATTGTTCAAAAACAATGTGAAAAAGATGAAGATTGTATTCCAGTTGCATGTTGCCACCCAACTAGTTGTGTAATGAAATATCAGCGAGTTTGTAATGAATTGTGCACAATGGAATGCAGGTCGAACACAATGGACTGTGGACAGGGGCATTGCAGTTGTGTCGATGGTCAATGCCAAGTTGTATGGACAGATCAATAAAAACAGTGATATACTACAACATCTTGTATTTTGTTTAAATGTTTTTCGTTAGAATTAAACCCATTTTTCAAAATTTATTTTTTATTTTAGTTTTTCTTGAATCAAAATTCCTTTAATAACAACATGATAATTAAAAATTAGAGTGCATGCCTTTAGAAAGTTTTTGGCGACCCCAGAAACTGGGGTCCAGGCACTCTTTATTATTCTAAAATTCTTGAATAAACCTAGAAGATGTGGATTCTTTCTTATTCTTTCTGTATCTGGTGAGCACATCGCCTGTAAAAGTTATAATTGCCGTGAAAAGTGAAAAAAAGGCTATCATATTTATTAGTTCTTTTCCCATTCTCACTATTTCAAAAATATCCATATTGCCCATGAACTTAATGAAGTTATAACTGAGGTACAATAGAGTTGTTATAGAAATGAGAATTATTGTCAAACATATGATTTCAATTGTATCTAACTTCATTTTGATTCCCTCTTTACCAATTTCATCACAATTAAAACAAAGAGCAAATATGATAAACCAGTCAAAAACACTAATAAATTGAATTTGAATATAAGGTCTTCTAAACCTTCAATCTTAACAGAAACAGCAAACCAGATACTTAGAATTAATAATGATATTCCGATTATTCCTAAGATAAGTAGCATCAAATCAAGAAATTTCATAAAAGAATATAGTAAATTTATTTATTAACAGTTATTTACTTTCTTTTTAGATTCTTCTTCCTATTATACATACGGTATTGATAATGTAATTTTGGAAGTTTTAAAATCCAAGATTTAACTTTTTTAAATTTGCTCATAATTATCAATAATATTATTTATAAAATATATATATCGAATTCCATTTAACTTGAATATACATTGTAATCCATTTATTTTAACTATTTAGCTTCAGGAAAAATCTATCTGATTTGACTTAAAAATGAGAACAAATAGAATATGGACGAAACGAAGTGAAGGTTTTAAGTGCGAGCAGCGAATTTCATATCTCAGATTGATATTCTTCCAAATCTTTACGATGAATAGCAGCTCCAATTAATTCTTCACGTTTAGGTTCATGAGTGTATACCTTCTTTAAGCCATAACCAAAAGATAAAATAAATGATGCTACTAAACTTGCTATTATAGCAGATTTTGGATCTTGCAATAAATACTGAAATCCTTTATTTCCCACATCTCTTATAGTTTCAGCTATAGATTGGGCACCAAGTGCTGACCCAAATAATCCATATAAAGCAGCAACTCCTCCTTTTCTAAATTCCTTGTTATGATAATCAAATTCATTCACTGCTTTTCTTAACTCTTGTATTTCTCCTTGAGTCATGTAATTTGATGGCATTTTACCAAATTAAATTAAAATAAATATAGATTTAAGCTTATTTGCGAGCATTTTTCAATTTCGTCCAACGGAACCTTTTATGCGAATTGATAATAACGAAGTTTATTTTAATTTGTGCGTAGCACCGAGCACCGCAAGAATGAGGAGCGCAAGCGCATAAAAATTGTTATATTCTCCGAATGAGATAAGTCAAATGTCTTCAATATACCGAACGAGGACGAGGAACGAAGTGACGAAGCGTTGACCGAGGAGCGCCGAAAAATTTTATACAGTTACTAAACCAGACTCTCTTAAATATCTTAATCCTATTTCGTGAAGTTCTACTCCATCAACTACATGTCCTTCTATTTTTGCCATGTATTGATTGAAAATAATGGCTCCGCACTGTGTTCCTAATTTTATTTCTAGTTCATTAACAGGAATTCCTGATACAGCTGATAATGTCTTATAAGTTGTTACTTGACTTAGATTCTTCAGTTCATTTGGCAATGGTTGACCATTTTGTTTGAAATAAAGATATTTTGCTATTTCTAAATAAGCTTTATTCTCTAGAAGTTTTTTGACATTTTCTAGATCATCAATATCCTTTAAAAAAGATATGATAGATTCTGTCATACTTTCAAAATTAAAAGTTAAAAGTTAAATCCTTATTGGCGCCCCGAGGTCAATGGGATCTAACTACTATTAGACGAACTTCTACAGGAAGTAAAGCTTTAAGCTAGTAAAACATATAAAAGAATGGAGTTTAAGTTTCGATAATGACTACTCGGTACCATACCGACCTTCATTGTCAACAAGTTAATGTATAAACAGAACAAAAATCTATCTTTATCTTAGGTGACATCAATAAAATTAAGCTTTTTTCCTCCATTCAAGCAAGCGACTAAATCTACTTTTCTTAGTTTTCTTTAATTCCTCTCTGCATTGTTTGCATAATGGGGCTCTAAAACCTAGCCAGGTCACTCTTATTAATCTCCCTACCTTCTTTATAGGCCTTCCACATTTAGAGCATGTATTTTGCATTATATAATTTATGAATTGCATTAAAAAATATTTAACTCTTTTTTGTTAAACTCAATTTATAAACTTTAGAAAACAAGGTATAATGCATGAAGGCATACATAGCACAATCATTTTTAGGCATTTTCGGTTTAGATGAAAGTGGTAATGTAATAGAAGCTATAATTTACGGTAAAGAGCCGAACAAAATTGCTGAGAAACTATTGTCGCATGAGCCAACAAAAGAAGAAAAAGAGTTAATGGAGAAACTAAAAAAGAAAGGATATTCCGAGCTGATTTCATCAAAAACTCTTGAAGGATGTAAATTTGAGCCAAACAATTCTGGAGAAAGAAATTTCAAACAACAATTCAGGCAAATAATGAAAAAATATGGGTTTTCTGATATAGAATTGAACGAATTTTTAACAAAAATAGGTATTGAATTCACGAGAATTCAGACTAAAGCTACGGTTAAAAAAGATAGAATAGCTATGCAGGTTATCGATGGTATGGATGAATTAGATAAATCACTTAACATATCCATTGCTAGATTGAGAGAATGGTATAGTTTACATTTTCCTGAGATGGATAAAGTCATAGAAAATCATGAAAAATTTGCTAAGATAGTGTCTGAATCAGGTCTTAGAGATAAAATAGAGGAAAAAGAATTGATAGAATTAAAGAAAGGTAGCATGGGTATAGAACTTTCTGAAAAGGATGAAGCAATATTGAAAGAATATGCATCTGGTATAAGAAATTTGTACAAGATTAGAGAAAAAATGGAAAAATATTTGGATGCTATATTGAAAGAAGTTGCCCCGAATTTAAGAGAGTTAGCAGGAGCAACAATAGCAGCAAGACTAATTTCATTGTCAGGTGGTTTGGATAAGTTAACAAAAAAACCTTCTTCGACTATACAACTTTTAGGCGCCGAAAAGGCCTTATTTAGATTTCTACATGGTAGAGGCAAATCTCCAAAATATGGTTTATTGTTTATGCATAATATGGTTCAGAATGCGCCAAATGAAAAGAAGGGAAAAATTGCTAGAATTTTAGCATCCAAATTGAGTATTGCTGCAAAAATAGATTATTATGGAGATGGGAGTGTATCAAGTGAATTGAAAAAAAATCTGGACGATAAAATCAAAAATATAATGGCGGTTAAATGACGAAAGAAAGACAATATAAAAATTTTGAAAATATATTCGAATTCAGCAATAAGGTTTACACTAAAAATCTTGTTCCTGGTAAACAGGTGTATGGAGAAAAAACCATAAAATTTAATGATGTGGAATATAGGGAATGGGATGCCTTCAGGAGTAAGCCTTCTGCAGCTCTTCAAAAGAATTTACATTTTTTCCCGTTGAAACAGGGAATGAAAGTTTTGTATCTTGGTTTTGCTAGTTCCACTACAGGCAGTCATTTTTCCGATATTATTGGAAAAGAAGGATTGATCTATGGAATAGAGATTTCTGAAAGATCTTTGAGGGATGCTTTACCTGTAGCAGCTTCTAGAGGAAATATAGTTCCACTTTTGGCAGATGCAAGAAGACCAGAAAAATATCCATGGGTAGAGAAAGTTGACTTGATATATGCGGATATTGCAGTCAAAGATCAGTCAGAGGTTTTGATTAGAAATGCGAATATATTTTTGAAACCCGGTGGATTTGGCATGATTGCTATAAAAGCTAGGAGTATTGACGTGACAAAAAACCCCAGAATTGTTTACAAAGAACAAAGGCAGATTCTAGAAAAGTTCTTTAATGTAGTTGATTTTGTTACTCTAGAGCCATTTGAAAGAGATCATGGATTCTTTGTCTTAAAGATGAAATAATTAAATTGGTTTTAAACAACCAAATATTACATTATTTTTTATAAAATTTATTCTACGCTTAATGATTCCTCTATCTTCAATTTGAGAAATCTCTAGAATTTTTAATCCTGTTAAAGAACAATTAGTGGGCTGCACCAAACTCACTCAGTTTTTTGACATCTTTCATTTGACTAAAAGCAGTAAAAAGTATACTCTCGTGGCAAGTTCTACAAAATATTCTTGATTGACCAAATCCATCTAAGAATTTTATTATTCTCGGTGAATTACATTTCATACATTTCATACGAATCTATAGTAGAAATTGTTGTCATAGGTATAGCCTTTAATTGAGGTGTAGAGTTGCGATGAATAATAAAATTTCACTTTACTAAACTTAAGAATTCTTTTTCAAAATAAGGTACTTCATCGGGATGAAGGAAAACTCCTATAGCGGATTTATGTCCACCACCTCTTATAGAAGGCATTTTTTTCTTTATTTCTTCGATTATATAAACTAAGTTTTCATTTCTCTTACTTTGTTCTAATCTTATGCTTATTTTTGCTCGTCCCTTTTCATGTTCCTTATTTATTACACAAATTATCCACTCGGGATATTTCTGCCTTATTTTATCTGATAAGAATGAAGTTAGGCCCTTTAATCCCATCCCTTTTTGTTCATAAAATATGACTTTTTCATTTTTGAAGAATCTACCTTTACGTTCCACATCATTCAACCAGTTCTGTGTTTCATAAGTTAGTTTTTCATAAAATCGGCGCAGTGCAAAAGAATGTTGTGTCAAACCATTTACAAACTTGTCTGGTCTGTCTTTAGATTCAACTAAAGCAAGAACGGCAGTTTTAGCACCCTCATTTCCTCTTACCATTCTCCCAGATCTAACCATATCACTTAATTCACCAAAAAAGGCTGATTCGACAATTTTTTGTTCTATTTTTTCAACATTGTTCAATAATTCTGGGTAATCATTTTTAACTTCATCAAAAACGTCTTTACATAAATCTACCCGATGATCTTCTGTTATTCCTATAGCGGGAATCCAAGAAATTTTCTCAGAAGGACTCATAGTTTTTAAAATTCTATAAACTATGTAGCAAACTGGTGGCACCTTCTCATCATCATTTTCAAAAGTGCGGGGGTTTAGGTAAGGCATATTTTCTCTTTCTGAAATTTCTTTAAAGAAATGATGATCTAAAACAAATCCATTGAAATCTTCTAACCACTCTGGATCGACTGTTATATCAAAAGCAAATACAAAATCAGGATTAGCTAGCCTAAGTCTGTTCATTAAAGTTCTATTAACATTTTCTAAGCCACTTACTGGAAATATAAGTGGATAATCGTTTATCAAATCATGTACTAATACTGAAAATAAAGCAGCAGAGCAACATCCATCAGAATCATCGTGATAAATTATACAAATTTTATCATTTTGTTTTATTTTTTTCAGAATAATAATAGCTTCATTCAAAAGTTCATTTAAATTTTTCAGCTTTTTCACCCATTTTTTTTAAATCTTCTTCAGTGATAAAAATTATTTCTTGACTCATTTTTTTTCTTCCTTCATTATAATATTCTATTATGGAGACTAACGTATCTAAATGATGAAAAACTAAGGCTTCAAAAGATCTAGGTGGTGTAGGGCCATTTTCTCCAAAATGTGAAGCAACTATGTGTATTACATCCTCAGGAAAATCACGATGGTATAATTCTGCTACAGCAAGCATCGTATGATCTAACATAACACCTGTTGGTTCGAGTTCTCCCTTTTTATCTCTCTTATACTCAAAAATTTTCATTAGGTCATGCGTGATAGAGGCAGCTATTAAACTGTCTCGATCTAATTTCAAACCATAATTTTTTTCGAATGTGTCTGCTGTTTTTATACACAACTCAGTTAATGCGATAGTATGTTTGAGCACATTTCTTTCTACGGGCCCTAAATTCGATGTTGGGATGAGGAATACGCTTCCTGCATCTTTCAATTTTTCTTTTGGATATTTTTTAAAATCTTTGCTGGATAGTCTTAAGTCTTTCAAAAAATCTATTACCTTTTCTCTTAAGGCCAGATTGTCTATTTTCTGGGCCAAATTCAACAATTCTTTCATTATATCTAACCAAATAGACTTGCAAGACCTGCAGCTGCTTCTTCAGATTTTTTGGCTTCATCTTCAGGTTTTTTCTCTTCTTTCTTTTCTTCTGCTTTAGCGACACTTGCGACAGGTACAGCTACCGCAACTGGCATTGCTGATTGTTTTATAACTTCATCAATATTCACTCCTTCTAAAACACTTACCAATGCCTTAACCTTTGCTTCATCTACCTTTGCTCCACTAGCTGCTAAAACTTTTTTAATATTCTCTTCGTTTATTTTTTGTCCTGCTGAATGTAGCAGCAAAGCACTATATACGTATTCCAAAACTAACACCTCCTAAATTTTTAACTTTTCTTTTAAAGCATGTGCTTTGATATTGGCCTTCATGACCAAATCATTTATTATATCTTTATCAAAGATTCCAGCATTTACTCCTAAATTCTTTGCCTCTAAAAATGCCTTTTGAATCAATATTTTTATGGAATCTTTTGTTAGGTAACCAACGTTAACAGCTAAATTTAATGCAGAAATATAAGCATCACTGATTTTCTTAGCATATAATTTTTCATCAACATCTAATACTTCTTTACCATAAATTATTTCATCTTCCCATACAGCTAAAAGGTTTATACCAATTAGAATTGGTTGAATATCTAATTTCTTAAGTAAACCCGCCAGTTGCGAAGAAATTAGTTCACCCTTTTTAACAACTGTCGTATCTTCTCTTACATGTATTTTTCCTTCTTTAATCATTGCAGGTATTTTTAATCTTTGTAATTCTCCTATCGCGGGACCTGCTAGAAGATTGGTTGCACCTGCACGAATCATTAAATCATCTGGTGCAATGTCATTTTCTTTTGCATACGTTAAAGATTTGTTTGATTTTAAAATCCTGAATAGTTTAAAAGGTTCCATTTGGGTTAGAATTAATCCAGGTTCATTTATTTTAATTTCATTCAACTTTTCTATGTTTTTTTTATTTTTAACATCTTTCAATGCTAAACTTATTAGACCTTTTTTTGACATTTTAATTAAAACTTCTTTCCTTAAGCTCTTTCTAATATTTTGAAGTTGTTTGGATGGCATTTTAAAAAGATCAATTATACCTATGACTGGGTATTTCTCTAAAGTTTCCTTGAGTTTGACTAGTTCTTGTTTTTTCTTTTCACTGACCATCTTACTCAACCTCTAATTTAATAGGTTGCCCCATTGTGAATTTCAAATAAACATTTTTTATATTACTTTTACCTTTCGGTAATTTTTTCACCATAAAACTTAGCAATGTTTTTATATTCTCTTCAACATCTTTATCATCCATTTTATCCGAACCGACAACAGTATGAATTATAGGTTGCTTATCTAAGTGTATCCTTACACTATTCTTCGAATCATTTAATAGTTTTTTAATATCACCCATGACTGGCTTTGGCATCAGACCTCTAGGAGCTAGAAATTTACCCAAGAATTTACCCACTATCGGCATCAATTTTGGTTCTGAAAAGAAAAAGTCAGTTTCCTTTATCAATTTTTTAATTGATTTTTTATTTTTGGCCAAACTTTCAATTTCAGGGCCCTTTATAATTGTTAAATCTTCTGATTTGCCCATACTATCTGAGAATAAAGTTATAGAAACGTTTTTCCCGGTACCCTTCGGAAGAACTAATAATTCGTCTATCTTATTTTCAGGTTTTTTTAAATCAACATCTTTTATGTTGACGACAACGTCATATCTTTGAGGAAAATTTCTTTTTTTGGACTTTTCTTTCATTTCCTTTATTTTTTCTAGAATTGCCATGTTAACCCTCCTGTCTAAACGCAGTGTTAACGGGTTAATTTATGTTATAGTTTAACATTTAAAAAGGTTATGTTTTATATACCGAGAATCAAAATATTATTTGATAATATGGAAAAAGGATTATCGCCATTAATGGCGTCTATTATTTTAATAGCACTAACATTAACAGTAGCAGCCTTTTTAGGAAGTTGGCTGACATCAATGACAAAATCACAAACTGGTACAGTAGAAAGGGGAGGAGAAAAACTAATCAATTGTACAAATGCTCGTATGGATATAGCTACTGTTATTTGTTCAAATCCAAGTGGTCTGATAAAGATTGCAGTGACAAACATAGGTCAATTAGAATTATATAACTTTTCAATATTTGTTAAAGCAGGTTCAAACTTATTTTCAAATAGCAGTTACCCTGCAGGCACTATAAACCCAGGTGAACAAATAATTTTTCAACAGCCTTGCGACAAAACCGCCGTTACTGGTACTTGTGCTAATGGCACAACAGTAGAATTGGTAAGAATAACGCCAGGAAATTGCCCATCTGCATACACAGAAGAAACATTTGCTGTGGTTTGTGGCTAACTACCGCCTTCTATCTTTTTACTTAATCTGATTACTGTTTCCCCTAGAATTCTGAGTTTTGTATGGAATTCATTATCTATATTTAACACCTTTCTTACAACATCTCTATATTTTTTTTCTTGGTTCAATTTGTAAGTTTCAATATCATTTTCCATTTTGAAAAGTCTTGTATAGTATTCAGCATTGGATCTGTCTATTTTTCTTATGCCATCTTCTATTGGCTTAAAATCTATTCTATCGACCATTTGTATGAGTTTTTTTATTAGTTTTTTCCTTGATTCTTGAACATAGAGGTTTACCCCTGTTAACACAAACAATAGAGATAAAAGTCCCATATCTATTATCTTATCTTTAACGAAAATCGCAACCAGAAATATCATTGTTAAACCCCAGATAATCCAGAATACTTTGTTAAATATGCTCATATTAACTTATTACTAAATAGTAGGAAAAATTTAAGTATTTGATTAAAAATTAAGTTTATCGTCGTATATTCCTTCATCTATCTCTTTAATAACTTCTTTGGGGTTTTTGCCTTCAACAGTTATTGGCATACTAACACAAGAAGCGACTATTTCTTTAACTGCTTTTTTAGTATTTTTAGACAATAAATTGTCTTTTTTCATTTTTGTTATTTTTATAATTTGATCAAATGTTAGATTACCGACTATTTCCCTCTCCTTTTTTACTACTGGTGCTGGCTCTGCTTTTACTTCTTTTGCAGGAGTTTCTGTCTTTTCTTCTGACTTTGATTTTTCTACTTCTTCTTTAGTTTTCTCGGCAGTAGCTACAGCTTCTTCTTTTGGTGCTTCTTCCTCTTTTTTTTGTGAACCTATCTTTTCAAGGCCTAATTCTTTTCTTATCAGAGAAGAAGTTGGAGGTGTTCCGATTTCAATCGTATAATTTTTTGTTTCATCATCAATTATGATTTTAACTGGTACTTTCATGCCGTTATAATGCTTTGTCTTTTCATTAATATCCTGTATGATTTTTCCTATATTGACTTTAAACACAGATAAAGTTGGCCCTAAAGGTGGCGCTGGTGTTGCCTTTCCACCATCTATCAAAGCTTCTACTGTTTTTAATCCCATTTTACTCACTCTTTTTGATAATTTTAACTAATCCGGCGTTAACAGTAATAGGTATTGGTACTGTAACTTCTATTAACTCCATCGTTACTTCTCCTTTTATCTTGTCAAATCTTGTTACTTTACCCTTTTCTCCCTTGAATGGCCCACCTATTACTTCGATTATATCACCAGCTTTTATCTCTATTTCAATCTTTTTAGTTTCTAGAAATTTGATAACATCTGACAAAGGAACTGGTTGCCTGATAACACCTCTTGCATGAGGTATTTCTTTTACTAATGCATCTATATCTCTCAATTCGCCCTCGACGAAAATATATCCCTTTATTTCTTCAGGATGAACGAACGCCTTTATATCTAAGCCTCTTGATATGGCTTTACCTGCCATTGCCTCAAGTACGACGTTTTCTCGTCCTATAATCGTTTTTATTGCATATAACAAATTAAGCACCACCGATAACAGATATCACATAGAAAATGAATCCCATTATACCAATTATTAAAAATCCTAATCCACATATTTTTGATGTTTCTTTCAATTCTTCTTTATCCGGTTTTTTGGCTATTAAAATGACTCTTTTATACTTACTAAGTGTTTCTCTAATGTTTATCTTCATCCATCCACCATTTAGAATTATATTCTTTAACCTAATATAATGCAGTGTTAAATTTAAAAAGAAACTATATCTTAAACAAATTCTATGCCAAGTTCCTCTTCCATGGCCTTTTTCTTAGGTTTAAATAGCTGATTTGATACGAGTTCATCTGTCGATTTTACTCCTGTTATTATAATTAGTGTCCTTACGACATCTCGTAAATCGCTGGAAACTTGAGCTCCCCAGATGATCTTTGCGTCAGGTGAAAGCCTGCTTGATACTGCTTCGACGATTTCTTGTGCTTCTCTTATAGTTATATCAGGTCCACCGGTTACGTTAATCAATGCTCCATCAGCACCCTCTATATCCAAAGAGAGTAATGGATTTGTCAATGCTTTTTCTACAGCTTCTATTGCTCTATTTTCAGTGTCAGATTCACCCATACCGATCATTGCCATGCCACCATTTGTCATTACTGTTCTTACATCAGCAAGGTCTAAGTTTATTAAACCAGGTTTGGTTATGAGTTCTGTTATGCCCTTTACAGAATTAACAAGAATTTCATCAGCAACTTTAAAAGCCGTTGCTAAACTAACATCGGGAACTATTTCTAAAAGCTTATCGTTAGGTACAACTATGATTGTGTCGACAATTTTTCTTAAATCATCTAAACCCTCTTTTGCATTTCTCATTCTTTGATTTCCTTCCATAGAAAATGGTAATGTTACAATAGCGATAGTTAAAGCACCTAATTTTTTAGCAGTTTCAGCGATTATTGGACTAGAACCTGTACCAGTTCCACCACCCAGACCACATGTGATGAATACCAAATCGCTACCTTCTAGAACTTTCTTTATATCATCTCTACTTTCTTTTGCGGCTTCAGCACCTATTTTTGGATCTCCACCTGCACCTAAACCGCCAGTAATTTCCCTTCCTATTAAAATTTTTTGATCAGCATCAGAATACAATAAATCTTGAGCATCAGTGTTAATGGCTATAGTTTCAGCACCTATAATACCAATTTCGGCCATTCTTGTAATAGTATTATTTCCAGCACCGCCTGCACCTACAACTTTTATTCTTGGTTTTTTAGTTTCAAGTAATTTCTTTAATTCTTCATCAACAGAATGATTAACTCTTTCTTTTTGTTTACCAATTGCCTGTCTTACAGCCATAAATTTACCCCCATTTTTATTATCAATCAGTTATTACAACTATTAAATTCTAACGATACTTAAATTTAAATTCTTATTGCTTGTTATCTCGTCGAAATTTTAAATTTTTAGGTTGAGTAAAATATCGAATGAAAATTATTTATTTTAGAATTCTTCTACAAATTTGACTTTTTTTATTCCTTCAATCCATTTTTTTGTAATATCTGCAATCATTTTCTTAACACTTTTTGGAATCTCTTTATTCTCAAATTTTATCTCTAAAACTTCTTCACTTACTTGAATTGACAGATCTTTTTCATCCAAAATAATGAAAAAATCAATTATACCCTTCACTTTATCTTTTTTTTCTGTTATCAATTCTTTTACTTCAACATCATATTCGAGAGTTTTACCGGCTAAAGGATGATTGAAATCAACTTTAACTCTACCGCCAGAAACGGCAGCAATACGACCACGTACTTCGCCTAAATTTATTGGCATGCCGGGATATGGGTTTATGTTTTTATCTTTAAAATCTGATGTAGGCATCATTTTCAATAGTTTTTGGTTCCTTTCTCCAAATGCATCTTCTGGTTTGAGTGTTACTTTTTTCTTTTCTCCTACTTTCATATCTAGTAAAGCATGTTCTAGACCTCTTAAAACAAAATTAGCGCCAATTATGATTGAAACAGGACCATATTTAATGTTTGGATTAAAAATGCCTTTCTCTTTTGCCATTTTTTCGTCTGTTAAATCAAAAATTTCTCCATTTTCTACGATTTTACCGATGTAATCTATCTTTACAAAATCTCCTTCTTTCATTTTTCTACCTTGGATAAAACATTCTTCTACATAGATTTAAACGATTTTCTATTGAAAATTAAATTGTTACTACCATCAAGTATTTATCTTTTAATTTAAAAACTTCTGTTGGTGATGAAGTGCTGTTCGGTGAGGAAAGAGATTGGAAAGAACTAATGAGTGAAGAATCACAAGTAGAACTTGCCGACTTGATAGAAAAAACAAAGAAACACAGATCCGCATACATGCAAGCTGACGATGTGAAAGTCGCACAACTATGGGCTGCATTAACAGAAGTTTCAAAGAGCGTAAAAATGCTAGAATGCAAGTTGTGTAAAATTGAAGGCATGATAAAAGAATTCAGAGAAATTGGTGAAACCGCTAAGAAAGATGCATTGAGAGAGAGAATTGGCGATATATTCAAACCAAAGACAAGCAAGGAAAGAGAACAAGTCGAGAAAGTTGTCGATTCTTTGATGGAATTTTAATTTTACATTGCTGATTAAAAATATGAAGCAAGATATTTAGATTTAGTTAGGTAATTCTCAATTGATGGTTTATGGCGTACTATGTAGGAGAAGAAACTAGAGTAACTCCTGATGGTAAACAGGAGAAAGTCTTTGTATTTTCTTGTGTGCCGAAAGAAATAAGAGAAAGGTATGAACAATATAAAAAACAAGCAGCACAAAGGAAATTAGAACTGACTAAAATTGCGGATGAAGCAATAAAAACAAATCAAACATTAACAACAGAATCACACCAATTATTATTAAATCTTTATAACGAAATAGCAAACGAAAAAATTGAACGACCTGATATTTCTGATGGTAAAAATTATTCAGTCCGCCCATTTACTGATGTTGCAGAAAAAGTAGGGGATCATATTCGTATATTGGCATTAGATACTGCATTACAACAATTAAAACAAGCTGGTTACCAATTTTTCCCGGATGATCTAAATTTTTTGAAATATTTAGTTGGAGATAGACGTTCTGGATTTTGGGTATCAGATAATAATTCACAATTCAATATCCGTATGGATATGAATAATATTTATGTAACACCATTCGGGGAAACAAAACAGCACGGTGAAAAAAAATATCCTTACTCTCAGATTTTATCTTTGCCTCAAATTCTCTCAAGTTTTGATTAAGAATTATTTTCTCATAATCCTACCTTGGCATGCCTTACATCCGCCACTTCTAGGATCTCTACAGTTAATACAAACTCTTGCACCGCAATAAGTGCAGACCATCAACGTATAACTTGACCTTCCGCATACAGCACAAACACCTGGTATCGGCATTTAATCCCCTATTTATAATATAATTTCTACCTTTTATTTATGCTCAAACCGATTAAAAAACTTTTGCAAGAAAATTTGAATGAATTATCTAAAAAAGATTTATTGCTTTTACCATCTAGCTATCAAAAGATTGGAAATATTGCCATTGTCAATCTAAATAAAGAATTATGGAAATATGATAGGAAAATTGGTAGAATAATTCTAGAAAATATACCTGATACTAAAACTGTTTGCAGAAGAACTGGCTTTATTATTGGACGGACGAGAAGACCACAGGTTAAAGTAATAGCTGGAGAGAAAAATACAGGAACTGTTCACAAAGAACATGGAATTTCTTATAAAATCGATGCTAATGAAATAATGTTTTCGAAAGGAAATTTAAGCGAGAGAAATAGATTGACGAAATTAGTTGGAAGGAATGAAGTAATAGTCGATATGTTTGCGGGAATAGGCTATTTTTCTCTACCTCTTGCAAAATATTCTCAACCAAAAAAAGTTTATGCGATTGAGATTAATCCTGATGCTTATCGGTATTTGAATGAAAATATAAAATTGAACAAAGTTGGAGACAAAGTTGTTCCCATACTTGGAGATTGTTTAATTGAAGTTGCTAAACTTGGTAGAATAGCTGACAGAGTTCTAATGGGATTACTTCCTTCTTCTAAAGAATACTTAATGGATGCCATGAAAGTTGTTAAGAAAAATGGAATTATACATTATCATGGAACTGCTAAGGAAAATGAATGGAAAAAATTATTTGATGATGTTAAAGTTGCAGCTGAGCTGTATGGATTTGAAGTAAAATTATTGAAAAAAACTAAAGTTAAATCTTATGCGCCAAAAAATTATCATTGGGTTTTAGATTGTAGAATTTTTTAAACATTTTTTAATGACTGAAAGGAATGTGTTTTCGAAGAAAACCGAGTCGTGAACGAAGCGCATAAAAATTGTTGGGCGAACCCAAGGAGCTATATTTCATAAATTACAAGTCAAAATGCGACGCAGGGCACGAATGAAATGAAGTGGTATGATGCAGCGCCGAGCGAGCCGGTTTTTTTATTTTTTGACTTTACTTTATCTATACTGTCAATAGTAATCCAAGAAGACATTGCCCCAAATCCAGATTTATCAACTTTAAAAGGTTCAATTTTTTGTGGATTTCTCAAAAATATCAGCATACAATATTTTTTATCTTTAAACATCTCGAAAAATTCTGGAATTTTATCTTTTTCAATACCATCATCTTCACCATAAGTATCTAATATTTGTTTCACTTTATTCTTATTCAAATCGGAAAATTCAAGAATTTTTTCAACTTCTGCTTTAATAGTAACGGGTTTGCCTGAATCTTTAAAATAAACAGTTTCTCCTGTTTTAATTCTACCCCACGGCGAGTATTTTATTTTATACCATCTTGATTCAATTCTTTTCTTTCCAGTCAGAATTTTTTGTGTCAAATTCCAAGATTTTCTCATTATCGCTAAGTGTTCCATGATATTAGTAATGAATTTAAACGATAAATTTTATGGCAAGAATTCTTTTTTCTTAATTTTTTCTGGTAAATAATGCTCAGTTATGAACTTTAGCCCCTTGCCAGACAGAGCTTCCAACTCTGCCTTGATTCTTCTATCGATCATCAACTGCAATTCTTTCTGCCATGCCTTATGCTGGAACCAGTCATACTTCAACATTTCCCTTGCTCTTTTTATGTCGACTTCCTTCGCCTTGATCGTGAAATTCTTCAAGTCAAACTTGTCTATGTCGCTTATAGTCAAACCTAAAAATTTAGCAGTAGGACAACCTAATCTTTCTGAAATATGAGCTAGACTAATGCTTCCGTACTTTATGACTGAATAAATGTACCATCCATAAGAGTCAGCATCTGTGAACACATAAACTGGCAATTTATAATCTGTAGACAATCTTTGAATAAGTCTTCTAGGTCCTCTAGCAGCCTGGCCTTGTGTCGTTACGAGTATGCATTTCTGATTCTGCCAGAACCTATCTTCATGTAATCTTTCAAAAGCAGCGTTCTTCTCTACGACGAGTATATATTCAGCATCCGCACTCTTGATCTGTATCTCTTCAACATTACTTGGTATTGCCCATCCACCGCTGCCAAGTTTAGACCAATTAATAGTATCTCCTCGGTCTTTGATAACAACATTACCAACCACTCTTCCACGGACATCTGCATTCAATCTCAATTGCTCTCTTAGCAAGTTTAACATAACTTCTATGTCTACGACTATCGGATCGCTTTCAGACTGCTCATCGAACGTATTCTCGTCAGAATTGGGCAATGTTCTTTTTAATGCATAGAACAAATCTCTCAGGCTCGTATGAATTCCTTCTTCTTGTAGATCTTTACAGAATGAAGCGACTAGTAATGTCTGCATGAAGGGTTTAGCATGAGCAACGTTGAATAAATATCTCTTAGAAACCTTATCGCCTAAAGTCAGCATATTAGCCTTTTCATCGTAAACAACGTTAGATAAAGAACGTATGGGTATGTCTATATCAGGGTTTTTTCTTGTTTCTATATCATTTAAAACGTCTTTACCCAGACTTTCCAGTTTCTTCTTTATCTCCTCCATCTACAACTCCCTCAGTACTTTTTCTAATCATGCTCTTTAATTTTTCAAGTATGGGTTCAGGTTTGTTACCAGTTAATCTGCCTACAGCGCCAGCAACTTCAGGCAAGTATCTGTCGAATATTTCTTTCCTTCTTTGCTGCATTTCCGCCTTTCTCTTGCCAGAGACATGATGTTGCAATTGCCTACCAATCTCTTGTAAGGCCAACTTTATCTCTTTTACTATGACTGGATATGAAGCTATAGCCTGTTTACTCTCAGAAATATAAGGAACCCAGACTGATGCCATGTGAATTAAAATTACCATAGGGCCTGCTGGCAATCCTCTTGGTGATTGTTGTAATCCATATCTGCGCCAATCTGTCGATGCTATGGCTTTTGTCATTGCGCAATCTCCTTCCATGTAAAGCAAAGGAACTCTGTTAGACAATCTGATAATCTTGATAGTCTGATCAACTGGTAATTGACCGCCATAAGCTACAGCCACTTCTATCTGGAAAGGATTACCTCTATAAACCTCTGGCTGTCTTGTTATAGCAGCATAAAACTCTGCTTCAAATTCTTTCTTTAAACCGTTCATCAACAGATCTTTTCCCAACGGAGATAAACAATCTGTAGGTGGTCTGACCAATTTAACGTTCTGCATCGCTCTAAATAATTTTTCTGCATCTTCTACTTCTAGCCTTACAGGACTAACCTTTGCATCAATTCCAGCTAATTGACATATTTCTTTTGCAGTACCAGCACCAATCCTAGAAAAATCATTAGACAAGAAAGAAGCAACAGTCCTAGCTTTGGTTGCTTTCATCATTCTTCGTAAAATACCCAATTCTACACCATGTGGGTGAAGCATTATTTCTTTGGGTAAAACAGGTAAATCATTAGATCCGCTTTTGAACTCCATCTTCCCTGGTGGACCTTCGAATATTATTTCAGCATAAGGATTGCCTATTGCTACTTGTTTTATGTATTCAGTAACCGACTGTCTACTGTCAACATACCTGCCTTCTATCTCCATCTCTACTTTTAAACCATGCCAAACCTTTCCATCTTCTATAAGCTGGCGTGATATAACTTCTGGCTCATTCTTTTTGACGTCTATCATAAGTTCGTATAATGATGTCTTTCCATTGCCGATACTTCCTATAATATTAGTCGGCTTACCAGTCGTCAATTGAGAATAAAGAATTGCACCAGAAGCACCTATACCTTGTTGACCACGAGATTGCCTTAATCTGAAGAATTTAGATCCATACAATAATTTTCCAAAAGCAAATGGTATCTGTTTATCGGTCATTCCAGGACCATTATCCTTAACCATGACTCTGAATCTGTCAGGACCTGTAGATTTAATTTCAACCCAAATTCTAGGCAAAATCCTTGCTTCTTCACAGGCATCTAGGGAATTATCAACTAATTCCTTGATAACAGTAAGTAAAGCTCTAGTCGGATTATCATATCCTAAGAGATGTCTGTTCCTCTCGAAGAATTCGGATACAGAAACCTCTTTCATGTTTTTTGCCATTTCATCGGCAGCAGTTTCATTACCAGTCATCTTTTCTACCTTGTTTTTCCAGCCATTTATATAAGGTTTTATGCATACAACCTTCGATTAACTTCATTATTGCATATTTTGCTTTATTAACATTGTCCCATTTACCTAAAATACTAGTTGTTTTACCAAAAACGCTTATTTTAACTCCTGTATAATCTTCTATATATTTTTTAGTTTTACCTTCAGTGCCTATAATTCTGGCTTTTAAAGTTATTAATCTGTTTTTCGAATTTGCAAATTCTGACAAATCTATTATTTCCAGGCAGTATACATCCTCTAAAAGGTAAAAAGAATCATTTAAACTAAAGCCACGTCCAAAGGCTTTTAAGACATTTTTAGCTTGATAAACATCAAAACTTTCGCCTTCTATGGTTATATCATCATTGAATTCGACTTTAGTGTTTGTGAATTTTTCTATTTCATTCTTTAAATTCGAGTCTTTTTTCAGTATTTCCATCCTTTTTTTGTTGATTACCATAAAATCTTTCAAATTAATCACTTTTTCTTGAAAAATTTAATTAGCTTATTATAAAGCTCTTCATCGTCTATTAAATTTACGTTCAGTTTAGAAAAGTAATAATTTATATTTTTTATGTCTCTTTTAAGCAATTCCGGAGCAATTTCGTTATCTAAAGTTGTGCCATGGCTAAAATCAATGAAATATATTTTATCGTAAAATAATATGTTATAAGCACTTAAATCGCCATGAACTAAACCTGCTTTAACTAATTTTTCAAGATTTGATATTACTTCTTTGTATACAGAATTAGGATATTCTGGAGTAATATCTGTTAGTCGTGGTGCTGCTATATTATTTTCGCCTATAAATTCCATTATCAAAGCATTTTCTCTAAAAAATAAAGGTTTTGGACAATTAACACCTGCCCAACGAGCAGTTCTCAGGTTCTTGAATTCCCTTTGGCACCATACATTTACGATTTTTCTTATATTTTTTCCTATTTTTTTGAATCTTGGATCGCCCATAAGATACTTCCATAGTGCCTTAAAATTACATGCTTTCGTACAATAAACTTTTATTGCAACCCATTGCTTATCGTGAGTTAATCCTGATAGTATTACAGATTCCTTACCCTCTTTTATTATTGATTCAGCTGTTATACCGTTCTTGCCAAGAAGTTGATATAGATTCATCATGCTACGTTCGTCAAATACCCCATGGAATATTTTAAATTCCTTGCGAGATTCATCTTTTCGTGCGAGAGTCATACTTAGTAAAAGAGTCGAGTAGATTTAAATCTATTTTAACTCACAGAAATAGTTTTCAAATAGCCTTTCTTTTGCAGCCATCTGGCTTGAGTTTGGGTATATCTCCAGACAGCATCCGCTCTTCTATCTGACATAACTTTCCATGGTTGTATCAATATTAAATCATTAACCCTTATCCAAATTTTTTTTCTCATTTTTCCTGGTATTCGAACTATTCTTTCTTTGCCATCATCGCATTGCACACGTAATTTATCCGAACCTAACATCAATTCAACTATTCCTAGTAATTCGCCTTGCTTAGGTATTCTAGTTCTTGATATTTCTTCCTCAACTGTCAATTCTGGCTTTCCTTTCAGAAAATCACCTATAATACTCTATTAATATAAGATTTAAAAGATATCATTGATGATATGGGGATTTGGGTTCTGAGATTGGGCCATAGAAGGTTCAGAGATCAAAGGTTAACAACACACGTAGCATTAACAGCACGCGCATTAGGATGTGAAGGAATCATTCTGAGTGGAGAAAAAGATGAAAAAATTGTAGAAAATGTAGAAGAAGTTGTTGAAAATTGGGGCGGTCCTTTTGAAATTAAATACCAAAAAGATTGGAGAAGAATAATAAAAAATTGGAATGGGAAAAAAATTCACTTGACGATGTATGGTTTACCCATTCAAAATAAAATAAATGAAATAAAAAAAATCAAAGAAAATTTGTTAATCATAGTAGGTTCTCAAAGAGTTCCTGGAGAAGTTTACCATCTTTCAGACTTTAATATATCAGTCACAAATCAACCACATAGTGAAGTTGCAAGTCTGGCCATTTTCTTGTCAAAACTCTTAGAAGGGAAGGAATTAAACAAAAAATTCAAAGATCAGAAACTAGAAATAATTCCGCAAGAAAGGGGTAAAAAAATTATTTCTTGTTGATTGTAGAAAGTATTTAGTTTTTCAAATTTTCGCGCACTTTCTCGCTTCGCTCGCGTAGTTATCCTGTTCTTAAAGGGAGAATAGGTTTAAATCTCTTTACGAAAATTCTCTTATTTTAGTAAATTCATGACAATTTTTTATTAACCAGATTTTTTACATACTCTGCTTTTTTCCACAAAGTTTCAAAGTAATCCGTAAGCATCTTTGCTAATTCTTCATTCTTTATATGAATACAAACCCGTTGATCTCGTGGTATATCTTTACTTATAATGCCCAATCTAACTTCTTTATTATCGATAACTGCAAACCTAGTTTCATGTAATGGATAATGTCTTATTTCCGTGTTTTTATAGTGTTTTAACATGTTTTGCACTTGAGTTCTGTTTTCTTCTGTTAAGTTGACTATCATTCTAGTCTTAACTTTTTCTTTAGCTTTCTCTTGGGATAATTTTACCCATTTCCAGCTAAACTTGAAATAAGGACCTAAAACGACTAAATCTTCTTTTTTTGCCCTTCTTGACATTTCTAAGCCTATAGTAGTCCAAGCATCATCCCCCTTCAAAACCCAGATTTTCTCTGCTTCGTGAGGGGATTCTTCAGGGACTTTTATTGTTTTTAATGCATTATTCAATTGTTTTAACTCAGTTTCCTTTATCTCGACGTGTCTTTGTAATATAGATTTCACATCTACTAGTTTGTACTTTTTTGGAGTTGTAGGAAATATTGTTAGGATTTGTTTTTTGTAGAAGCCGTTCAAGACATCATATACTCTATTCTGAGGAACGCCTGAAAGTTTACTTATATCACTGGCTTTACCTTCTCCTGTTCTGATTAGAGTTAGGAATACTTTTCTTTCGTATTCATTAAATCCTAGCGTGCTACAAAGGTCTTCTATTTTCATAAAAACTACCACTCTATATTTGGGTACGTAGTACTTAAATAGTTTATATTATCCACTCATAAGTAGTGATAAAATGAAAAGAGTTAGTGAAAAATTGAAAGAAGAAGTTGAAAAGAAAAATATAAGTGGTACGGCGTATTTTATCGCACAATATTTGGGTGAAGGTCATAGAAATAAAGGCAATCTCGGAGAAATAGATGAAAAATACAAATTTGAAGATGACGAATTCATAATCTCAACTGACCTTGTTCTGACTTCTGATGGTGGTTGTGGCATGTCGAGAGAAATAAAGTTTAAGGGACGAAGAGTCTTTTATGAAGGGGGTTTAGATATTTATACGTATATTCCTGGGAATTGGGAAACAAAATTAAATAATTTATATAAGAAAGCCATGGAAACGAATAAGAAAAAATAACATTCGCCGGCGCTCGAACCCTTCAAAAATTTACTTTTTCTCATTCTTTTTATGTCTCGATCTTCATAACAACTCTACTCATCAAAAAGACATTTGTTTTGAATTCCTATACAATAAAAATAGTGGTATAATGTTAATCGATATGTTAGAACTATTACCAGAAAAGATCTATGTAAAATTAGAAGAAAATTTCAGAAAAGAATTGTTTGATAAATGTATCGTTAAAGCTGGTACTGTTACTAGATTAGCGAAGATGACGAAGGTTAGCAGACAATGGTTTAACAAATGGAGATGGGGGTGGCAAAGGACTCCATTCGATGCATTTACTTTTCTTTTAAACTATAATGGTATTTCTATACATGCTGTATGGGATAATATTGAAGAATTCGGGCTACAAGGACAAAATAGGGGTTTAAAATTACCACGATTTTTTAATATCACAGAAGATTTTATTTGGTTTATTGGTGTTCGTCATGGTGATAAGGCTGAAAGTAAAACTCAAATAGGACTTTGTAATTCTGATACAGATATTCTCAAAAAATTTTGTGAAGTTCTATTTCTCTTTGGAATTCCTTCTGAGACCTTAAGTTTTTATGTATATGTAAAAGATGAGGAGAAAAGGAAAATATTGAAAACTTTCCTTAAAAATTTGTGTAAAGCTGAAGAGAAGAAAATTAAGTTCTATTATAGATCTGATCGGGAAATGTATGTTATAGTTCAATTACATAATGCCCTGTTCCATAAATTGGTCTATAAAATTGAGGAAAATTTACCGAGTTTATTAAGTTCTTCATCGAACTTTAAAGCAGCATATATTAGAGGGTTTGCAGATGCAGAAGGTTGTGTTGATCATCACGGTTATATCATAATTACCCAAAAATTGAGTAAATTAGGTAAGAAAAATATTCAACTTGTAATGAACTTATTAGAAAAACTATGTATCAAATCACATACAAGAACGGATGGTCTTAAATTACGTTTAATCATAAACAGACAAAGTCTAAAGTCTTATGAACATTTAATAGGATTTTGTTCTAAGAGAAAAATGAATGATTTGAAAATAATTCGAGAAATTTATGAAAATAAGTACGACAAAAGAAATATTGAAAACGAAATTACAGAATTAGCTCAAAAACCGATAACTAGGCGTGAAATAGTTTTAGCATTGAAATCTAACTATGATAAGACTGGTTTAGTTATACGAAAACTGGCAAAAGAAGGTAAAATAAATGTTATAAATAAAAGACCATTGACAATTATTTCTTTGAAAGAAGTACCACACGACTCGCTGGTGAATCATCCTTGATATTATAACCTGTTAATTCAGAAAGTTGTTGAGCAAAAATTTTTATCTCCTCATGAGAAGGCATTGAATCGCGTGGTAGTCGTTTTTGTGCCTCTCCGACGTGAACAAACCCCTTCGGTTCTATAAAATCTGGTTCTGCCTTCAGAATCGATTTGGCATATTTTTCAGGACTATGCATGTTGAATCCTTTAACGAGCGTCAATCTAATTACTTTTCTACAATCTAGACTCTTCATCAATTCCAAGCTTTCATTTATTTTTTTCCAACCATCTTTGATTATTGGTTTTTGTAATCTCGAATAAGTTTTTTCCTCTGGAGCACAGAGAGAAATATAAAGCTGATATGGTTCTGTTATTTCTTTTAATCTATCAGGTCTTGTCCCATTTGTAACTAAAAAAGTTGTCATTCCTCTTTTATGTGCCTCTTCTATCAAATCCGATAATTTCAAATATAATGTTGGTTCTCCAGCCAAACTTATAGCCATGTTCGTGGGATTCTGTGCTTCTTTCCATTTTTTCTTATCGATTTTCTTATTACCTTTGAAACCCATTAGCAATAATCTTTGTGATTCTATGAACCTGTCTATTATTTCAGACGGTTCATCTATAGGAAACTTTTTCATATCAA
>Ga0315274_10000979_pt1 | contig 44517 bp, 24 predicted proteins | sample YL17G02_20_MG_FD_203700 | JGI IMG/M metagenome (GOLD analysis project Ga0315274, IMG submission 203700) | Sediment microbial communities from Yellowstone Lake, YNP, Wyoming, USA - YL17G02_20 | ecosystem: Environmental > Aquatic > Freshwater > Lake > Sediment | place: USA: Wyoming | collected...
ACGCAGCACCTACAGGAGCCACCATCATAATCGCCCCTGGAATCTACGATGAATCGGTGGTAATCAACAAGACCTTGACGATCATTGGTCTGCCTGGAAGCGCTCCCACCTTCACCGGCGGCGGTTGCGGAATCGCCATCACCTTGTTGCCCGGCGCCTCAGGATCCATCATCGCTGGAATCGTCATAACCCACTGGGACCAGGGCATACTCATCATCGATGCCACAAACGTCAAAATCTACGACAACATAATGTCTCTCATAAACTGCAATGGGATTACCCTCGAAGGCAGCAACGCCGCTGATAACCTTATTTACAGCAACATATTCCAAGAGAACACCGTTGCCATCAACTTAACCGCTTCTGCAACCAGCAACACGATATACAAAAACATCATCACCTTGAATAATATCGGTCTCCGCTTAGAATCAAGTGGAAACAACATCACCGCAAACATCATAGCAGAAAACCACGTCGGAATCGACTTGTCAAATTCTAACAACAACATCATCTATCATAACAACTTTGTCAGCAACGACATTCAAGTATCCATTTCAACGTCCACAGGGAACACTTGGGACAATGGTTGTCCGTCTGGCGGAAACTACTGGAGCAGCTATGCCAGCGTAGACCTATTCCATGGTCCGAGTCAAAATGAAACGGGCAGCGACGGCATCAATGACACCCAATACACGGTTGCTATCAACAACGTCGATAGGTATCCTCTGGTGCATCCTTTCAGCGCACACGACATAGGGATACCCAATGTCATCACGGCAAAAACCGTTGTCGGACAAGGCTACACCTCAAGCATAGACCTAAAAATCCTAAACTACGGCATGTACGACGAAAACTTCATCGTAATCACCTATGCCAATGCATTCATCGTAGCCGCGCAAGCAATCGTCCTAACAAAAAGAAACTCCATCATCATCACATTCAGATGGAATACTACTGGCTTCGCCTATGGCGACTACACCCTTAAGGTTGTTGCAAACCAAGTTCCAGACGAAACAGACACGGTGGACAACACCTTCACGGGTGGCATGATAGTTGTCACAATTCCAGGAGACATCAATGGCGACAGAAGAGTGAATGTTTTGGACGCGATATTGGTCGCTAACTCGTTCAACTCAAAACCAGGCGATGCGAACTGGAATCCGAACGCTGACGTAAACTGCGATGACAAAGTCAACATCTTGGATTGCATAGTTCTTGCAGGCCATTTCAACCAACGCTGGCCCTAAGACCTCGCTTTGTCACTTTCCCAAAACAGGTAAGCCTTTGTCTGCATCAGGAACCCGCAGATCCCTATGAGATTCGCAAGCTTGTCCAGATTAGCGCGCGCGCAATAATTATAGAGAGAGATAACATTGTGGTTGATGGTGCGGGTCACAAGCTAGAAGGAGCAGGTGGAACCGTATCCAAGGGCATGCTGCTTTCTGGAAGAAGCAACGTGACAATCAAGAACATGGAAATCAGAAAGTTCGGCACGGGCATCGATCTCGTGGACTCATCTAGTAATATCAACATTTCAGACAACAACATGACAAACAATCTTTATGGCGTCTGGTCCGTTTGGTCGCTTAATGTCAGTGTTTCACGCAACGACATAGCAAACAACAGTAATGGCGTCTTTCTCTATTATTCATTCAATAATGATATTTCGCGCAACAACATAATGGCAAACAGTGACCTTGGTATATTCCTCTATTCTTCTCACAACAACACTGTTTCTCACAACAACTTCACTATGTGTGGTCTTGTCGTTTGGAACCCTTACGAGAACGCTGTAGAGAGTAACCTTGTAAATGGTAAGCCATTGGTCTAGCGCGCGCTCCAAATGAGGGGCTTATGGCCATTTTTGGCCAAAGCTTCTTGCTATGAGGATCAAGTCATTCACTGTTATTCTTCCGTCGCCATTTAGATCTCCACGAATGCTCCATCGTGAGCTTTCTGGTGTTGACCCGAACGCGTTTGAAACAGCTATAATGTCAAGAATGTTTACGACTTGATCGCCATTATAGTCACCGCGGATGACAACTGTAACCGGGCCGTCAGCAAACAGGTTGTTATCTGTCTCCGTTTCGTTTGTAACTGTTGACGCTTCTGCTTTTATGTTGTAGGGCGTGTAGAGAAATTGTGTGGTTTCCGACGTGTTCCACGTGAATATGAGAGTCACGTTTTCGCCTGGCAGCAAGTTTGTCACGTCCTGAGCTCCTATAGTGTTGTTGTCATAGTACGCTGTAACTGTGAAGCTTTCAGTGAAGCTTCCATTGTTCATAGCCGTCACTGTTATGTTAACTGCCCAGTCATCGTATATGATTGGCGACGCTGGCTCAACATTTACAACAGCGACATCGTGGCCTTCGGCTGGTGGTGGCGGAGGTGCAGCGGGTCTATTGTCGAATAGACCATTCTGCAAAGTGCGATCTAGGGGAATCGCGTTTTCATCTCCAATGATCGTCTCGCTTTCAATGAAACTCAGCCCAGTGCTACCGACGGACGTGATGTTCAGGGTTATCTTTGCCAATGTTCCGCTTCCGGATCTCGGAACTGTTCCTCGACTTTTCGCAGCCGTTATGTCATAGTAAGTCACCGCGTATTCAGCGTAGCCCGTTCCTTTTCTTGCATATATCTTCCAGAGGTTGCCCTCTGCTTCCTCAGCTCCAACTGGATCCATAAAGTGACCAGTTGGCAACTCTATGCTTGTGCAAGTGAGGATCGTGCTGTTCCACTCAAGCCTGAATTGAACACCGGCTACGCCTGGTGAAGCGGACACGTCAGCGATCTTCACGTACACAATTATGCTTCCTCCAGGCACCTTTGTCTCGTCCACTATACTCGCTGGATCAACGAACACTACTGCGGCTGTCGCCGAATAGGCGGGCATAATAGCTAATGGCGTCGACATAGACAATAACAGAAGGACCACTAATAGCACAGTCTTGTTCATTCTTAATCTCCCTTCTGTGTTTCTATCATGCGTCGGCAGTAATATTGTTTGTGGAATATTGTTCTACCAGTCCGGAGAATCAGATTAGCAATTTTTTTGCCCTTGCGGGCAGATCCTCTCCTGGTTGGCTGGGCCGTGAGTTCTGAAGTGCTTGCCCACCCCCAACAGCCTCTTTGTTTTGGACGTTGGTATGCGGGATAGGGAATCACCGCCTTCACTCCGCGAGTTCAAAGCATTTACAAAACATATAAAAACGCGTGCGAAGTGACTGGCTGTCATGTCCACAAAGAGGCTTGTCTTGGCTCTTCTGCTGCTACCTGTGCTGACCGCCTTTCTTACGAATGGTATTGGAAGTCTTTCTGCAGCAGAAACTAATCGGGTCCACAATGCTAATCTTGGAACAAACTACCCGAGTATTCAGGCTGCGATAGATGACCCAGAAACGGTGGATGGGCATACGATACTTGTGGATGAAGGACTATACGGTGAGAGAGTTGTTGTTCACAAGTCAGTTTCTATAGTAGGCAGAGACAGGGAAAGAACGCAGATCTACGGAGGAATTACTGGCGCCATTCCGGTGCAGTTGACAGCTAACGGATCCAGTCTAGTCAACTTCACAATCACGGGAGGTCTAGTAGGCATATTCGTAGATCGGACAAACAGCAGTGTAATTGCAAACAACACTGTGACGGGTGCATATGATTACGCCATATACGCCAGTTACACTGGAAACTGCAGAATCGACGGTAACATAGTAAAGCTGAACCGTGCACAGGGGATACTAATTACAAATTCACATGATTTTATCGCCATTAACAACAAAGTCTTCAGCAATCCATCATATGGCCTTAACGCAAATGACTCTTCAAGCGGGTTGATCTCGCAGAACTTGGCGTTCAACAATGCTTACGATGGTATAGGTCTCGGAATGGGTACAACCAACTGCACTGTGTGCAAGAATACTGTTGAGAACAACACCTCAATGGGCATATGGGTCGAATACGAGTCCACAGCGAACACGATTTTCCAGAATAACATAGTTGGCAACGGAATACAAGCTATCGCAGGCTACACAAACTCTTGGGACAACGGTCTTGAGGGTAACTTTTGGGGAGATTACCTGGGTTTAGACGCTAATTTTGACGGAATAGACGACGTAGCGCATGAGATAGATGCAAACAACACAGACCGCCACCCTCTAATGGGCAGATTCTACAGTTATGAGCCCTTCAAAGGACGCCCTATAGAGATTGTTTCCAACTCGTCAATAAATGATTTCACATTTTTCACGCATAACCTAACCGTGAAGATTGAAATAGACCCCGTCGAAGATCAAGGACATGGCTTCTGCAGAATAAACATCCCGCACAGGTTGATGATAGAGCCATACAATGTTACAGTCACAAATGTCCAGTCAGTCTCCATCAACGATACACTCTATGATGATGGCTATTCTAGGTGGATATACCTTTCATACGACCATTCAGCAGACGAAATCGTAATCCAAGGCCAGGCTCCGCCTGACACCGATCCCCCAGTGATTTCGATTCTTTCCCCTCAGAACGCAACGTACAACACGAACTCCTTGCCGCTCGAATTCGCTGTTGATGAAGAGCTTTATTGGGGTGGCTACAGCCTTGACACGCAGCAGAACGTGACTGTGACCGGAAACACCACTCTGACGACTTTGTCCAGCGGGGCTCACGTACTGGTGCTCTATGCTGAGGACGTCGCTGGGAACACTGGACGATCCGAGGTTGCCTTCTTCATAGAGGTGCCTGACGAAAGGTCTGTGACTTGGATCATCGCTTTGGCTGCTGGCGTTGCAGCCATATGTGTGGTTTTGCTTCTGTATCTTCGTAAGAGTGGAAGGCTGGGAAAAAAGAGTGGCCGGAGTTCTTCCTGAGCTCTTCTGCGACGCACGCACCGAGATCCGTTTCACTTAACAATGGCAAAACTAGAAGTCTTTGTATGAAAGAAAGAGAAGTCGCAGAGTCTACATTCTAGGCCAATAATTCCTGCATCATGCTTTGACAAAGAGCGGGTCTAGATCTCTCCTTCTGTTTCTTCTGCAGACACAACTTGTCAGCCCAAAGCTGCGGTGGCGATGCCTATGGAAACCTTAAATAAGTCAAAGATCAAGGGTTTAATGGGGGAAGCCTATGAGAGGCCCTTTTTCGATTCTTCTTCCTGTTATACTTCTGAGCAGTCTTCTATTCTGTGAGATTGAGCCACGTGGAGTTCAGGCTCAAGGAACAGTTTACATAAGGTCAGACGGCACTATAGACCCGTCGTCTGCGCCGATTGTGACGGTTGACAACGTCACGTATACGCTTATAGCTAATGTTTCTGGCCCAATAGTCATAGAGAGAAGCCACATAACTCTTGATGGCGCGGGGTACGCTGTTCAAGGCGACGGTAGCGTTGGCAGTGTAGGGATTCGCTTGGACAGCCGATGGAACGTTACAGTGAAGAACATGACGATAACCGGCTGGTGGTATGGAATAGATGCAGCTATGGCTTACAGTTGTGTCATAAGCCAAAACCTCTTGACAAGCAATATGCTGGGTATTCGTATGTACTATTTCTCGTCTAACAACACCTTCGCTGAAAACCGAATAGTGAGCAACAACAACACCGGAATCAGATTGTCAATGGACTCGAAGCAAAACGTCATAGAGCGTAATCGCATCTCAGAAAACCCCTTCGGAATTGCCATTACTAACAGAGCCGCACAAAACACGGTGGTGCAAAACCTTGTGGCTCGCAACGATTATGGCATCTGGCTTCAAGATTCCGATTTGAATACGATTTGCCACAACGATTTTGTTCGTAACTCTTTTCAGACGTACTGCATCGACTCAAACAGCACTTGGGACGAGGACTACCCGTCTGGCGGTAACTACTGGAGTGACTACACAGGCGTCGACCTGCAGTCAGGTCCACAGCAAAACAGCACAGGTAGCGACGGCATAGGAGACACGCCTCACATAATCGACGCAAACAACCAGGACCGTTACCCGCTGATGCCAGCATGGAAAGACTGGACGCACTACCACAACTACACGGAGATAACGGATACTCTGGCTTTCTTGGATTATGCGTACGAGGATTTGGTCGATGTATTCTCCATCGGGAAAAGCTGGGAAAATCGAGACATTTACTGCATAAGACTGACAAACAAGAGCCTAACCAACCCAAAACCAAAGGTTTTCTTCATAGGCTACCACCATGCCCGCGAACCCATAACTGCTGAACTCCCGCTGTACTTCGCGGTCAAGGCCTTATCCGAGTACGGAGAAAACGCAACAATCACTCAACTACTTGACGAAGCCGAGATCTTCATAGTTCCAGCGTTGAACGTTGACGGTTTCAGCGCTGTGCAGAGGAACCACTATCAACGGAAGAACTCGCATCCCTTCGACGAAGATGGAGACGGTCTTCTCGACGAGGATCCACCTGATGATGAGACAGGTGATGGCTACGTTGGAGACCTGTACTACAGCGATGGCGTCAACTCCTACTTCATCAGGTACGAGGGCGTTGACGACGACGGTGACGGAGTGTGCAACGAGGATTGGGTGGGCGGCGTTGACCTTAACCGCAACTACGGATACCAGTGGAACGCCAGTGTGAGCAGCGGAAGCGACGATCCTCAAGACGAATGCTTCAGAGGTGAGGCTCCGTTCTCGGAACCTGAAACACAAGCAGTGAGGGACTTGGCCTTGCAGCATGATTTCAAATACGCGATAAGCTTTCACTCGGGCGCAGAGCGGATAGTGTATCCTTGGGGATACAAACGAACCACAACGCCTGACGACTACGAGTTCCGAGAAGTGGCGGCAAACCTGTCGGCGCTCGTTGGCTTTCCATATGAACAGGCTGGAGAGTGGTACACAACATCAGGCGTTTGGGACGACTGGATGTACGGAAACAGGAGCACTTTTGCACTCACGTGCGAGATCTACGAAAACTACAGCGCGTGGCAAACCAAACCGGGGCCTGAACCGAACACTTGGTGGTCTATAGGCGTATTGCAGTATTTCAACCCTGATCCGAACCAAATTGAGCAGGTGATCAACAGGTGGCTGCCCACAATATTCTACACTGCAGAAAGAGCAATTGGCGAAGCGCACAGCGTAGCAATCTCAAGCTTGATTCTTCAAAAGGTGATCATTGGCAAGGGCTCGGTAATTTGGGTCAACGCAACGATAGCCAATAATGGCTCGTACGCCGAGACCTTCAATGTGACATTAGATGTGAACTCAACTACAATCGAAACAAAGGAGAACGTGGCCCTTTTGGCAGGAGAGACGAGGATACTGAGGTTCTACTGGAACACAACGACTTTTGACTATGGAGTCTACTCTCTAGCGGTTGCTGCCACGCCGCCACAGGGAGAAACACACACGAGTGACAACGTTCTGGCGACGAGTGCAACTGTGACCGTGATGGGCGACGTGAATGGAGACATGCGCGTTAACATTACAGACGCCATAGCAGTGTCTACGGTCTTTGGGCTGAGAGAAGGTCAATCAGGATGGAGAGGGGAGTGCGACCTCAATGGCGACGCCAGAGTCAACATACTTGACGCGATAGCGCTAGCAACGAGCTTCGGCACGCAAGCACCGCGAACTTTTTTGATAAGCTGACTGAGATCTGGCAGTGTAGCGGGTCTCAGAGGTTGCAGCTTAGCATTCCTGTTGGTTTTTTCATTTTGAACTGGAATCAGACTCTCTGGATGGTTTGACATATGTCTGCGCGAACTTTGAACATGAAGCCACGGGGATTGTTTATCATTTGATACTATTTCAGACTGTGTCGGGTCTCCAAACAAACGAATAGAACTTTGTTTCAAAAGATATATAAACAATTCCCGCGGATTATTTACACACTCGAAAAGAGAAAGGGGAAATAATGAAGAAATTTTCAGCTGTCTTAATGCTAGTATTAATTCTGACAAGTGCCTTAAATGTAGCATGTAGTGTACATTCGTCCTCTGCCCAAGAGGATAAAGACAGAATCTTCGCTGATGATTTTGTTGAAAGAAATGATGAAGCTACTTTGTCAAACAATGACTTTGCTCCTCACAGGCCTAGTGGCTCGAATACCGAGTGGCAAAGAATTTTTGAGGGAAAACTAGACGCTGAGCAAGAAAAGACTATCGAAACTTACGATCCAAACTCGAGGAGTGGCGGAGATAGATGGAACTTCAGTGATACTAGTGAATGGGGCAAATTCGTGTACATGGAAGGCAACAAGACTAGACTTATAGTTGGGGTTAGCAGCGAGGATGCTGAAGGGTTACATGAACTGGAGAAGCTAGTAGCAAAACGCCAAGGAGAGATTGTTAACACAATTTCGATGGGGGGCAATATTCGAGCAGTTGTTGTCGAGCTTCCATTGACGTTAGTGACGGCGTTCGCAGAAGAGACACGAATTATGGAACTCGTCAGTTACATAGAGCCTAACATGAAAGTTCAAGCCCAATTTGTTCCCAATGACCCAAATTGGGGTCTTCAGTGGGGACCGCAGAAAATAGAGGCGGATTGGGCGTGGAACACAACGTTGGGCAGCCAAGACGTTCTTGTGGCAGTTGTTGACACAGGTATTGACTACACGCATCCCGACCTCGCGGGAAACTATGTTCCTCTGGGCTATGACTGGGTTAGCATGGATGCAGACCCGCTAGACGACTTTGGTCACGGAACCCACTGCGCCGGCATAATTGCCGCAACGATTAATAACGGCATAGGCATAGCTGGGCTGGCCCAGGTTCGAATAATGGCTGAAAAGGTCTTGGGCAGTGGGGGTGGGGGCTACGACGACTGGGTTGCCAATGGAATCGTACATGCCACAGACAGCGGAGCCAGAATAATCAGCATGAGCCTAGGTGGATATGGCGAAAGCGAGCTACTGCATGAGGCTGTTAGATATGCTTACGATTCCGGAGTGCTTGTTGTCGCTGCTGCTGGAAACGATGATACTAACATGAAGTCGTATCCCGCCGGCTACGACGAATCGGTAGCTGTGGCTGCAACAGACGAGTATGACAACAAGGCTTCGTTTTCAAACTGGGGCGACTGGATTGAGCTGGCAGCACCGGGCGTGAACGTGTACTCAACGATGCCGACGTATCATGTAACCATGAACGACTGGGGCTACTCCATGAACTACGCCTATATGAGTGGTACCTCTATGGCTTGTCCTCACGTTGCCGGCTTAGCCGCGCTTGTGTGGAGTCTGTACCCAAACAAGGTAAAAGATTGGGTGCGGCTTTGGCTTAGGTACACTGCTGACGATTTGGGCGATCCAAGCTTCGACGTTTATTATGGATATGGAAGAATAAACGCGAGAAGGACTGTTGAGCAGGCTCCGCCAGCCCATGAACTCATAGCCTATGAGTGGACAACTTCTCCATATGTAGAACCCGGAGCTTCGGGAATCATGAATGCTACCGTGCTGAACTTTGGAGAAAACAATGAAACTAGTGTAATGATACACCTTATAGCAAATGACACTTTGGTCGACTCTGCCTCGATAGACTTCTTTGCCAGCGGAGACTCAACAAGAGTTAGCCTCTCATGGAATCCGATGGTTGAAGGATTATACAATGTTACACTCTATGTAGTGCCTGTGCCCGGCGAGATCAGGATAGCAAACAATGTGCTTTGGAAGCGTATTTATGTTGGGTTTCCGGTAAAAGCTGCAGTACTGCATTCCGCTGGTAACATCATAGGCGAAACAATCGCCAATTGGCAAGTGCTAAACACCGAGTGGTATCTGTTCGGCGAGTCTATGGTATACGTGGACTACGCAACTTTAAACAAGGATAACATAGCCTACGAAGACCTCGCCAACACTGAAGCAGACGTATTAATTATTTCATGTGCTTTCGATCCATACTCGGGCTGGGAGTTTACAAACTCTGAAATTGAAGCCATAACACGGTATGTCAAGGAAGGGCATGGATTAATAGCCACGGGTGGAACGCTCAATTACATGGTTCCAAACAACAACGCACTGGCGCCACTCTTTGGACTAGATGAAACCATAACGTGGAGCGACACTTTGACAGATCTCCTGCATTTAGTGAACTCGGCACATCCTCTATTTGCTGATGTTCCGAACCCGCTGGTTTTTCCGAATGTCGCAACAGGGCTTCCCCCTGATGGGCGATGGGACGAAAACGAGTTGGAAGACGGCACATACCTTGCCCTTGGGCATTATCAAGAAAGCGCTATAGTGGTGCGCCGAGGCCTAGTGTACATTTCTCCATGGCTTGAGATAATACCGCCATACTATCACCATCATTTGCAGCTGCTTTACAACGCGATAACATGGTCACGTTACCAGAAACCCCAACATGAATTAGCCGTGTCTTTAGAAGCGCCAAAAGCGCTTAAACCAAGCAGGTCTGCATTGCTAAATGCAACAGTTTCTAATATGGGACTGACCAACGAGACCGACGTGGAACTGCAATTGCTGGTAAATGGTGCCGCTGTCAACTCAACCAGCATCCCAGAGTTATGTGCTGAAGGTTCTTATACAATTAGCCATCTTTGGACCCCAACCGCTGAAGGCACATACAACATAACAGTTTATGCACCTCCAGGGTTAGGCGAGGAGGATATAGCAAACAATGTCGGATCCGTGAGGGTCTTGGTTTCAGCTTTGTCCGTGGCTTTGTTCCAGAATTACGATCCATGGGGCTATCCAGCAAATCAGGAGGCCCTCGACCGCTACGGCGTTCCTTATGTTGTATTTCGTTCAGGTGAATTCGGCGGAGTTGATTTAAGCGCGTTCAGTAAAGTGGTTATAGCTTCTGATCAAGATCAAACGTTCTATAATAGTATAGATGCCTATCGATGGTGGTTCGAGGATTATGTGAGTAACGGGGGCACACTAGAGGTTCATGCGGCAGACTGGGGCTCGAATGGTGGCATGTGGATCGGTCCTCTTCCTGGAGGATTACAACGGACGAACTACTATGGGCAATATGTTACTGTTGTCGATCCAACACACGAGTTGTTGACTACGCCTAACGTGATTACAGATGCAGAATTGGACAACTGGAACAGTGCGGTTCATGGATACTTCAGCGCCTATCCGGTGGATGCTCACATCATAATAATCGAGGACACGTCGAGGATGCCAGCATACCTAGAATTCAGCTACGGGTCTGGCTCTATTATCGCTTCGTCACAGACCCTTGAATGGGCATACAACCATCGATTAAGCCTTATACTCGAAAACAGTCTGCTCTACGCGCCCATAAGATACGAGCATGACCTTTCCGTAAGGCTGGACGCTCCAACTTCAATAGAGTTGGGCAAGTCAACAATGCTAACAGCCACTGTTCGAAACACAGGATCAAACAACGAAACTGATGTGAAGCTTTATTTGCTGATTAACGACACATTAGTCAGAAACGCAACGCTTCCTGAACTGCTCGTAGGCGAATCACACACCATCAACTATGCATGGACTCCGACGAGAACGGGAAGCTACAATATAACTGCCTACGCACAACCTGAGCCTGGAGAGGAACACGTAGCAAACAACATTGTAACCAAGGAAACCTACATCTTCTTCTACATGCAACTGTATCTTCCCCACGAGTGGGTTGGCGGCGGAGATCCAATGGGTTGGCAAGCAGACGACGCGAGTTGGCAGTACACTTTGTCATTTGACTTTCCATTCTATGGTATCCAATACAGAACAATAGGCATTTCAAGTAACGGTCTGATAACTTTCCTCAGTCCAGACGCCAGCTTGAGTAACAGCATACCATTTCTAGCTCAAAAACTGGCGATAGCTGCAGCATGGGATGACTGGGTAACATACGATATATACGTTTGGCAGAATTCAACTCATGTTGGCATAAGATGGCGGGTCGCAGCATACTATGACAGAAGCGTTGATGCTAACTTTGAAGCCATACTAAGCGCCGACGGTATAATTCAGTTAAACTATGGATATAACAACGGTCCCATCTCAGCTACTATAGGAATCTCAAATGGCGAGGGTTACATCATAGCGGAAGACGTGGCAACTCTAGACTCCATCAACACCATAGTTTTCACCCCGTTCCAACCTGAGCATGACATTGCTGTTTCGTTAGAAGCACCGGTTCTACTCATACCAAGCAACTCGGTAGCACTAAATGCAACCGTTCTCAACCAAGGTTCAAGCAATGAAACAAATGTCGAGTTGCAACTGCTAATCAATGACACGGTCGTCAATTTTGCGGTAATTTCCGAACTGCCCACTGGCGTTTCGCACACCATAACCTATCTTTGGACCCCCACCGCAGAGAATGCGTATAACATCACTGCTCATGCTCCGCCAGTTGAAGGCGAGACTTTTTCGGAAAACAACGATGTCTCAACAGTTACGACTGTTATGCAACCATCAATACGTCCAATTGAAGGTCAATACGCCAACTACACAATATACTACGTCGACCACGACACTGGCGAAGAGATCTTCAACGGGTTATGGAACTTCACTTACCTCAGCTACATATCGCCACATCAAATAAACATTACAGTATGGATGAAAGACCCCTATGACAACACTCAAAGCGGGTGGATGATTGTCAATGTCTTCACAAGAATAGTGGAAGGAGACAACGGCATCGGCTGGGCTGGAATGTGGTATCCTGGATGGATAGAAAAAGACGTTGCGACAGGCTCCACGATAAATCTTCTTTGGGGTAGCGCTACGATTGAGGACAACGAAGTCATCTACGTGAACGGTCAGTTCATAGACTGCTGGGAAATAGAGCTAGAAGACTATGGTTGGATGTACGCTTTCTGGTATGATAAAGCCTCCGGCTTATGGATAGGCATGAGGTCGACAAGTGCCTACGATGTTACACATGTAGTGTTGACAGCAACGAATGTTCCGATAGGATTTATGTACGAGCATGACCTTACTGTGACATTAGATGCACCAGAAACGCTTCCATTTTGTGCAAGCACGATCCTCAACGCAACTGTTTATAACACTGGGTCAAGCAACGAAACAGACGTGGAGCTACAACTGATAATTAACAGCTCGATCGTCGGCCTTGCTCCAATTCCAGAATTAACGACGGAAGCATTTTACACGCTCAGCTACCTTTGGACTCCCACAGTTGAAGGAACATACATTGTCACAGCCTACGCTATACCTGTACCAAGCGAAGAGTTCACGGCAAACAACATAATAACAAAGCTTGTACAGGTAAGAACGGTAGAGGGACACATCCTCTTCGACCAGACGCACTCCACCGGCAGCATCACAGCTTACAGCACATGGGTGGCAAATCTAATAGATGCAGGGTACGTCATTGACACTCTAGTGACAAGCCCAATTACATCACCAATACTGGAAGGTTACGACGCTTTTGTTATCCCTCAAGCTTACAACTTCTATTCCTCAGATGAACTATCGGCGATACAGGATTTCGTATACAATGGAGGCGGGCTGCTAGTCATAGGCGATGACGCTCCGTACATCTATACAGACCTCACGTACTTTGCTGGCATAGAATGGGGCTATGGCGGATATTACGGGTATACTAGCGACATTTCGCCCCACCCTGTGACCGATGGAGTGACCACTGCATACTTTGGCGGGCCATTATCCAAAATGAACGTGTCCTCTCCAGCTATGGGTCTCATTCGGGACCCGCATGGAAACATAATGCTTGCCGCCTCAGAAAAAGGATTAGGAAAAGTTTTGGGCCTAGCCGACGAGGATTCAATAATAGACGGGTACATCGGCTATGTCGACAACTTGCGACTTGCCAGCAACATAATAGAATGGCTGATGACTAGATCTGAAATATTCCGTGATGTAGCTGTAACCGACGTGGTGGTTCCAGTAGACCAAGTCTGTCAAGGATGGCTTGTAGAAATAAATGTCACCGTCGCCAATCTTGGAGAAACCTCAGAGAACTTCACTGTGACCGTGTACTATGATGGCAGTACTATAGCAACGCAGAACATCCAGAACCTTGAACCCAACGCCACGCTGGTGGTGGGGTTCATGTGGAACACGACAGGGGCCCCATACTGCCACAACTACACTATTAGCGCCTACGCGTCTCCAGTTCCGTACGAAACAGAGCTGACAAACAACAGGTGCAATGACGGCAAAGTGAGGATCCGAATACCCGGCGACGTTAAAGACGACGACGCGGTCAACATCCTAGACTGCATAGCCGCCTCATCGGCTTTCGGCTCTACCCCCTCAGACCCACAATGGAACAGATTCTGCGACCTCAACAATGACGGACGAATAAATGTGCTCGATCTGATATTGATGGCAAACAACTTTGGAAAACACGGCTAGACTCTCTTTTTTCTTTTTTTTGTACGAGTTGACCCAAGATTCAGGGGTCCATTCTCGGTCTTAGAGCTTATGTCAGTGCGAGTGTTCATGTAATTGGGGCTCTGATTGCAAACTCAGCAAGGCTTACGCGTCAAGATTCTCAGCATAGCCAAAGAACAGTGCTCTCGCGCGCGCTATGCACGTAGAACAATTCTGAGAAAAAGTCTGACTACTGCGTTATGCCCATCGCCATGGGAGCCATCAACGATGATCTATTGACCATTTTCCTGATTAGGCTAGCCTAGAGGTCATCGGAATGAAGACTTGCATCTGACTCTGTTCTCTGGCCCTTCTAGGCTTTGCGGGGGTAGAGTGCGGAACACTTACAACAGGCTTCGCCTTCGGAATAGCCGAAGTAGCAGTTGTAGCGTTTGCCTTGCAAAAGGACCACCTATCGTCCAGAATGAGTCGTGCGCTTTGGCAGTGAAGCTCACCAAAAACTATTTTGGGTTGGCTTGTTAGAATTAGCTGTGAGAGACACTGACCATGTATCATCGAAAGGCTTTGCCATCAGTGCTTCTAATGCTTTTGATGACCTACATCGTCACTGTCGTCATTATGGGACAAATGCCGATCGGTGTTAACGCCTGTGCTTCGCGACGATCTGCAGGAGGCGCGGGGTTGTGGTTTGAGTCAATTCAGGCAGCAATAAACGCCGCCGAAGAGGGCGACAATATACAAGTTCCCAGCGGCGTATACAATGAGCAGTTGGTCATCAACAAGTCAGTCTCGCTTGTTGGGCTGTATCAAGAGAGCACGATAATCAGTAGTAGTGGTATGGGAACCCTCGTTGAGATAGAAGCAGATGGCGTCCAGTTTAGCAACTTCACAATCAGGAGCAGTGGACAAGGTTCCGTCGGCATGGCTCTATCAAACTATCATGATGCTAGCATTGTCTCAAACATGATAATAGGACATGCCCAAGGATTAAGCGTTGAAAACTCCAGTAACAACACTATAAAGGCGAATGTGTTCACGAGCAACGACTTATCAGTAGTCATTTCTCAATCGAACAACAACTCGCTCTCTGAAAACCTGTTCTTCGAGAACTTCAGTCCGAGCATCAGTATGTATGGATGTCAAAGCAACATGCTTAACGGCAATGTTATCCGCAACAATCCTGCTTATGGAGTCTACCTTGAATCTTGCAAAGACTGCATTCTAGACAGCAACAACGTAAGCTACGTGTGCGAGGGCATATACCTGCAGGCCTGTAGGAACGTGCGGTTGACGGACAATATCGTGATGGAGACAGGGCCAAACGCCATTCATCTGCAAGACTCGAGCAACAACATCGTAGAAGGTAGCGTGCTGAGCCGAAACGAGTTCTCGCTTCAGCTCTGGGGTTCCACGGAGAACCTCCTGCGAAACAACAGTATTTTCGGCAACAAGCATGGCTTGCGGCTATGGTTCTCGGGCAACAACACTCTGGAAGAGAACAATATGACTGGCAATTGGTGGAGCTTCGCGGCTTTCGGCGATAGCCTGCAAGACTTTGTGAACAACGTGTCAGCGTCGAACACAGTTAACGGGCGACCAGTATACTATCTTGTTAACTGCAATAACGCAACTGTGCCCTCCGATGCTGGCTACGTGGCCGTGGTCAACTCGACAGGAATTGAGGCGAGAAATCTTCAACTAGCCGGGAACTATGATGGTTTACTCGTTGCATTTTCCAGTTTCACTCTGATCCAGAACGTCACGCTCAATGACAACTGGAATGGAATCACCCTTGTCGGTTGCGCGAACAACACTATAACCGGATGCACCTTCGAAGATAACCTATTTCAAGTTCTTGCAGATGCTTCAGATGGAAATCTGATATACAGTAATAACTTTCTCGGCAAGACCTGCAGGGTCTACAGCCGCAATTCAGCTAGCATTTGGGACAACGGGTACCCTGAAGGCGGTAATTTCTGGGAGCCTCACACGGTATCTGATTCTTATCATGGAGCAGGACAGGACGAAGTCGGCGGCGACGCTTTGGCCGACACACCATATGTTGTGAACTCTGACAACATAGACAGCTATCCATTGGCTGGACGGATCACGTTCTTTGAGGCTGGAACATGGAACAACAGGCCATACTATTTCAGTATCGTTGGCAACGCGACAATCACCCACGTCTCCTTCAACAGCAGCGAGGGGCCATTTATCACGATTGACGTCTCCGTTCAAAACGGTCACGTTGGCTTTTGCAGACCTGCAATCCCAAAGGACGTCATCTGGGTCGACAGCGAAGAATGGCAGGTTAGAATCAACAATCAACCGGCTGCTTTCCTTGCTTATGATGATGATCGTACCAGCTTCGTGTACTTGACGTTTGATTGGTCAGCAGAGAGAATCTTGATTCAAGGCTCCGCAGTAGTCTCTGAGCAGTTATCGCTAACGACACTACTTGGTGCTATGCTTGCCTCCGCATCATCTGCTCTTTTCCTCAGGAAGCCTTCAAGAAGGCGAAACAAAGCCTAAAATAACGGTTCAAGCCTCTAGTTACATGGTCTAGATGGCTGACGATTCAGCAAACGACGATCAGTTGCCTTTGATATACAAGCTAATATTGAAGATACCAAAACTCAGCTTGGGAGGCGCCTCTGAAAAAGTACAAGGAATTTTCTGGGCTGTTATTCTGCCCGTTCTCGTAATGTGCGAGTTTCTTATCAACCTCATGCTCTTAACATACGCACATTTTCCCTTCAACGTTCTGTCTGTCATTCTTTTCAACTCAGTAGTCGGCTTGCTTGCTATCAGAATCTTGGTCGAACGCGCACTGAACAGTGAAAAGGCGATTCTCAATCAAGGGCATTTCGAGTGGAAAGTTGAGGAGACATTCAACGAGTATCTACGCTGTCTGCGCAAAGACGAAGATGAAGAGGAGCCGAGCACGGCTTCCACGAGTAAGTGAATCATCTTCTGGCGGCTTTTCTTCTAGAATCAATCTTTCTTCGATTACTGCGTCTTATGCCTTCTCCTGTTACTACCGCCCCCACGATCATCGTTGCCAAACCTGCGTATAGCAGCTGGGAGTAAGGGTAGGTCGAGTTGGAGACTGTTTCATAAAGTGAAATCACGGGAGGAGGAGCTGGAGAGTGTTGCCACGGCCAAGCCGATTTCGCATCTGTCTGCAGGCCAATCAAGCCGCTTGTATAGTTGTAGTCTACTACGCTTATCACCTCAATGCCATCATAGTAACACTTGATCGAACCGCCATTCAGCTTCATTTTCAGGTTGTGCCAGTTTGTATCTGTGGTCACTTCTGCCTCCCCCAACTGGATTGGAGAACGACTCCAGTCTTGGAACTTCAACAGCCTTGCCTTGTTCGGTCCGCCTGCTCGTGCATCTGGGTACACCCCAAAGGAATACCGACTACCGCTTGTCGCGTTAAGCCTAGCCACGATGTTTGGTCCATACATTCCTGCTGTATAGGTGGCGTTAGCTTCTACGGTGTAGTCAGTCCAAGTTTGGTCTCCTGCGTGACTTATCTGTATTCCATCAACGCCGCTGGAATAATACTTGTACTGTCCGTCTGATACGCTCCACAATGCTTCCGAATTGACGTCCGAAGTGCTGTTGCGAATAACCCAGTGGTCTGTAGTCCAGTTGTAGTCATTGAACTCGTCTTCAAAAAGAGTGTTATCACCACTGTCTTTCACGTTCACATAGTCGTAACGCACGTCTGTCGAGCCGACGACTTCATAGTCCTGTAGATTATAGGGTAATACAAGTGCAGCAGTATAGATGCCTTTTTCAATCACTTTTCCCAGATGGACAACGTTCTCATTCTGCAGGTATCCTGCTCTGGGATATCCTGCATCAACAGTGATCCCGCCGTCTTGGCTTAGCACGGCGAAGTAGTCAGGATACATTGTCACGGGGTCACTCCCAGAAGGATCGCAGATCAAGTAAATGCCGAAGGTCGTGGAGTTGCCTTGGGGGTTCGTGATGTTCACTTGGAGTTGCTTCGCATTGCTGTACAAGTTACCGCTTCCTGGTGGAAGTTCGATCGGTTCCTCAAAGGCAGGGATCGACCACTCTGTACTCGGTCGGAAGCTCAGACTAATGTTTGTGGGCGCACTGATGGTTTTGGAAAGACTCCATTGATTCTCAACAGTTTCGTGGGTTGTCTCAGTCGATTCCACAGGTATTCTGTGGACGAACAGCAGGACAAGGCCTAGCAGCAAGAGAATCGCTCCAAAGACTAAGAAGGCTTTTTTCATGCGCTTCATCCCTGCTTCTTGGGGAACTATTGCTGATGGGTCACATAAATGTTGCTTTCTCTCGTATTCTGAGAAAGCCTTTTCAAACAGGATATGCTTACTTAGAAATTGTGAGTGGTATGCAGTTCAGACTTAGAACCGCATCCTGCGGGGAGAGCGGTCACAGCTTGCGAAGCATTTCAGAGAGAGAGACTGGGAGAGCAGGAACCCGAGTTCTTCTTGACGGATATCTTCACCCGTTTCCACATCGGTCAGAATGCAGGATGTGACAGTGTTGCTCAGAGGGATTGGGTGTGCTGTGCTAATAGTTTCATTGGCTTTAGGCATTATTGTGGTGGCAGACGTGCAGATATATCAACGCTTAGAGTCATTTGCGGTTGATCCGGACACAAATGAGAAGATAGAAGACAAAGTCGCACCGGTGCCACCTTGGAATAGCACAGAAGGCTGGGTTGGCTTCAAAGTTACGTTTCCCAATGAAGGCAAGAAGGGTCATGAAGCTGGCGGCGTATTGTTGTCAGGCTCGGAGGATTATCGTCCAGAAGTGGTTCTGAGGGTAGTCAACTCGACAGGTCTCACGATCCTGCTGGCCGATCAGTTTGATGAACTTGCTTGGAATGACTCAAAGATCTATACACAGGCATACATAAACGCAAGTATTCGCTCTAGTCAATTCAGCCTTCTTGGTCTGGATGGTGCAGGCAATTACACTGTGCTTCTTCGTGGACTTGAGAATAGAACTGAGTCATCTTCGGTCTTGTTTTCGATAAAAGAGTCTTGGCTGGCAAATAGATCACTAATCCAGCCAGGCTTTTTCTCAACAATTACGATTGCAGCAACTGCTTGTTTCGGCGGCATTTTAATGATATGGAGCTACTTGAAGCCCAAACAATCACCTTCACGTCGTCTCAAGAGGAAAGGACCATCACGTCATTTGCGGACGTGGAAGATGTGATTGCAGTGATTTGCTTCTCCCCCCAAACATCTGGATTCATGAGTAGGCCTAGGCTGTTTAACTCACTACTGAATGAGAAAGAGTCCGACTGCCATGTTCAATTGCGTTGATCGCAACTCCCTCGGTTTCAGGAGTGGACATGAGAAAACTGGAAAGCGCTCTATCAGGATTAGCAGTCTGGGCTTGGGGGTAGGTTTAGTTTGGATGCTTTTGGTGAGTGCAGTAACTGGACTTTCCTTGAGAAGCGCATTTCGGAACGACATCTCATCCTCGCTAGAGTTTAAGCTAAGCCCGTCAGTAGACCCTGCCTTGACTTTCTCAGACCAGAGTGTGATCCACGTCCCGAATGATTTTCCAACGATACAAGAAGCCCTCAATCATGCCCAACAGGATTACACGATACTTGTCGGCCCGGGTACGTACGTAGAAAGAGTCGTTATAGACAAGAGTGTGCGTGTTCTCGGCAGCGGTGACGCCTCAATAGTTCAAGCTGAAGGAGCCCTCGCCGTCGTTGAGATTAGCGCTGACGACACTGTTTTTGCAGGTTTTCTTATCGAAGGATTGAACCAGAGCTCTTCAGGTGTGTATGTTCACAGTAGCGGCAATGTCGTCGAAAACCTCACTGTGAGGAACAATCGTTCTAGTGGGATCTATCTTCTGCGAGCTTCACGGAACCTCTTGCGAAACAACAATGTCTTGAACAACCTTATGTATGGCATTCATATCTACGATTCAGGGAGCAACAGACTCCAAAACAATAGCATGTGGAACAACAAGTACAACTTCAGGATTTGGGGTCTTTACACAGAGCATTTTCTTCACGAAGTCGATGACACGAATATGGTGAATGGCAAACAGATCTGCTACTGGGTGAACCAGACTGCCCGGACTGTTCCACCTGACTGTGGTTGTGTTGTTCTCGTCAATTCGACCGACATTATCGTGAAGGATTTGTCCCTAGCTGACAATCCATCTAGCTTAGTCATGGTCGCCACAAGAAATTGCTTGATCTGGAACAACAGCTTCTCAAGATGTGAGCGCGCGATATATCTTATTTCCTCAAATAGCAACTATCTATTGAGCAACACTCTGAAGGGAAACTACTGGTCAGGTATCTCGCTCGTGTCGTCATCCTACAACGTGATTGCTGGAAACCTGATCAGTCAGAACAGATACGGGATAGTATTGTCATACTCTCCACTGCTTTCTGTCTATTCGCAACAGAATCTCATAGGTGGCAATACGATATTGGACAACCACGTTTCTGGGTTATACTTTGACGGATCATCTGAAAACTCTGTATATAACAACGAGATCGACAATAACTACGCGGCTATCAATCTTGGGGATTCAGATGGCAATGTTTTCTTCAGGAACATCTTCGGGAATAGCTCCGTGTGTACTGTGCGGATTGCCAATTCGTATAGCAACACTTTCTTCTATAATGACATAGCAGACGAAACTGTCGTCGAGTTTCTTGGATCAACATGTCAAAACGCGTGGGATAATGAGACTTGTGGGAACTATTGGCGTAGCCGTCAGTGGCCCGACTTAGATGGCGATGGCGTTGGGGACATTGTCTATCAACTAGGGCCACAAAATGAAGATCGTTTTCCTCTCATCAATCCTCCGAGAGGAAATACTGCGCCAGCCGTGGATTTTGCCCTTAACCCCTCTGTTCCAAAGGTGCTTGAGCTTGTGGAATTCCATGCAAGTGCGGATGACGTGGAAGGAGGCATCCTTCTGAAATTTTGGGTGTTTGGGTCGAGCGAAGTCTACTTGGGTGATGATGTCTACTTAGACTTCGTAGATAGTCAGTATTATTCTGCGACTTTGTTTGTAGTTGATGGAGAGGGTAGCATCTCCTCTATTGAAAAGAGTTTTTATGTGCGCAGAATCTTGACTATTCTTACCGTCTCTATGTTAGACGGGTTTCAAGTATTTCAGAATGCGTCGATTGTTGCCAAGCTTACCGATGAGACAGGTCTGCCAGTGAGGGATAGCGAAGTGAGATTCTATCTCGTTGATGGCAGTTCATTGGAGCTGTTGAGATCTGCGAGAACTGATTTCTTTGGGGAAGCAATCATCTGCTACGTGTTGAATGTGACTGGGGTTCAATCGGCTTATGTTGAGTATGATGGTGACTTTTGGCACGGTTCATCTAACGCTAGGCATGTTTTTAGTGTTTATCCCAATCAACGCTTTGAATTGACTGTGGTTTTCGCTGTCCTACTTGGTGGCATTATCGTTTTCTGTATTTTCTTGGTGGCGTCTATTATGAATAGACGAAAGAGGCGTCTTAACAAGCGGGGAAAGGTCAACGGGGGGTGCCCAGGTGTTTCTTCTCGGTCAATTGTATTTGACAAGAGTCGTGTCCTTTGTGTCTTATTTCGTTGGAAGAGTCAAGTGGTTTTTTGACGTTGAAACAAAGTAGCCACTGCGACTAGTCCGGGCTGAAAACGCGCAGGAATGAACAGAGTCAAACCTTATCTATTGCTGTGATTAATCCATCTAACGTAGATTGGTTTGTCACTTGGTGCATAGTATGACTGAAAGCATCATCCATGACAAATGGTTTTGGTTCACTATACTTTCAGTCATAGTTATAATTGTTCTGCCACTCATTATCGTTTTGTTCCTTATTCAGCTTCCAGATGAATTGAAGCTCGTATCAATGATTGCCCTTATTGTGATTTGGGGTGTTGTAAGTGGATATAAGGATTGGGTTATTGCGAGAAGGAAAGAGACATAACAAAGAGCGATGTAGTTAGAGTTGTCCTGGATTGAAGTGGCGATTTTTGGGTCGGCTTGAACATCCTGCGATCGCAGGTATACTCACTCTTTTTTGAATGTTCCTAAGAGCATCGCGAGCAACAGAAGCACTGAGATGGCTCCGAGAACCCCTAAGCTTGACTCAGTCGTGAACCGGACTCCGAGGCCTGGAGCGTTTAGGATCGGGTATAGCATTTGATTCATTGTTAACCAGTATAAGGATCCAGAGAAGAGGGCTATCCCCACTGCCCTTTGTTGGAATACATCCAGTGCTTTTTCGATTCCGAGGGTGAGTATGGCGAATCCCCAAAGATGCGAAGCGTAGTATAGAAGCAGGGGCCATGATATTGGCAGCATGAGGCTTGCGGAACTTCCGACAGACAGCATCGGTTCGTTGGAGAATACGAAGGGCAGAAAATACATCAAGGCTTCTGGAAGAAAAGCAAAGGCTGCAACTCTCAGCATAGTATCAAACGTCGTGGTTCTCCCTGTGATCTTCACACCAATGACATAGACAAAAACGGTGAGAACTAGCCACTTGATTATGGCAACTGCGATGTATGCTATGCTGGCGATCCAAGCTGTCGCGTCGACGAAAACCCGCCCCTTCAGCAGAATTTCGCTTGCGGCACTAGCAGCGAATGAGGTTTTTTGTTGCGCCGTTACTTCATCTATCGTAGCCAGGTGGTCGTATGCAAGGGGAACGTCGAACTCCAAATAACCTGCACCAACGGAGACGATCTGCCTAGTCTCCCAATTAGCCTGTTTTCCTATTGTCACAAAGGTTCCGATATCGAAGCCTGCAGTGGAAGTCACATTAGCTATATAGCTTCCATGAAGTGAATTCACATTCAGAAGAGTCGATGGTACTGGGTAAATCTTGCTTAAATTGAGCGTGTAGAGGCTAGTTCCGATTCCGGCTAAGATCGCTGTAAAAATCACCACTATGACGGCGGCCCTTATGAAGCTTCCATTTTGGGTCAATTTGACAAAGAACTTTGATCTGAGCGTGACTGCCTGCAAAACCCCACCCATCCAAGTGTCGTTGAAAGGTTTCGGCCATTCGAAGGCTACAAAGCCGGTGATCACTGCAACGGTCGCTCCGATGAGGAACCCTCCCCCTATGGGCATGGTCAAGAGCGAAAAAACCACAATCCAGCTGCCCAGTTTCCTGCTCCGTCTCGGCTTCCTGTAAATCGCCACAGCGCATGCCAGTATACATATTGCCCACACAACCCAAAAGTAAGACCAGTAGTTCTCAACATATCCAGGGAAGCCTAGCACCATCCTTCCCCAGTAGGAGTTTTGGGGCAGTGGTGCCTTTGACCAGATCTCAGCCAGGCTTGTGGCCCGAGAAGAGGACAGGATTATTGGGGCGTTTGCCTGGGCAATCAGCAGACCATTTGCAATCATTAGCAGCGAGCATATGCATAGTATTATGGGCAAAATATTGCTCCTGAGCTTTAACATCGGGACTAATTGCTCCTACGTGTTTTGAGTTTTGTAATCTTTGAGCCATCTATTTAAGCCTTTGTTCCGGGAGATTTCCTTTAGATTCTTTCTAGGCAAAAGCTTATTTTCCCCTGCTGATCTTACTCATTTTAGGTGGAATAATGGGCCTAAGAGGGTTTATTGCGAAGAGAATTGCTTACTCATTCATTTTGTTGCTGCTTGTCGTAGGTGTTAATTTTCTTATTTTCACACAGATGCCTGGCAACCCTATAGACCTTCTCATGTCAGGATTCAGCAGGGAAAACCCTGAAGTGAGGCAACAGCATATTCAAGAGTTGAAGAATCTTTGGGGTGTAGGGGAACCGTTTCATCTTCAGTTTCTGAAGTATGTTCGCAACCTCTTAACTTGGAATTTGGGACTTGAGATGGGAGGTAGGCGCCCCGTGATTGACCTCGTCGCCGAAAAGCTTCCCTATACAGTCATGTTACTAGGATCATCAGCCATATTATCTATCGTGATTGGAATTGTGCTAGGCATTGCTATCATTCAGCGTAGAGGCGGATTATTCGATAGTAGTAATATGGGAATCGCGCTGATCCTCAACTCACTGCCGACTTTTTGGATTGGTTTAATCTTGCTGTGGATTTTCTACGGTTCGCTCGGTTGGCTTCCCGGTTCACATGCCTACCCGCTCAATTGGGCTTTGACAGGGTGGCCACAGACATACAGTAGTGCGGTGAGTTATCAACCATCTGCCTTAGTATCAACCTTTTCACTAAACGTGGGGAGCATAGTCGAAATTCTTGGAGGATTTGCCTCGCATCTAGTTCTCCCTCTAACAACGTTAACTCTGTTTTCGTATGGAGGATGGTTGCTTCTTACGAGGGCAACGATGTTGGAGACAATAACAGAAGACTATATACTTACAGCCAGAGCCAAGGGCTTGAAAGAGTCGACCATACTTTATAGACACGCGCTTAGAAACGCTTCGCTACCGATAGTGACAAGCGCTGCCCTGACCTTTGGGTTTATACTTTCTGGAGCGATAATAACTGAAACTGTGTTCAGCTATCCAGGACTTGGAGGCTGGATATGGAATGCTATCAATGTCCGGGATTATGGAGTGCTTATGGCGGTATTCTACATAATATCAGTGTGTGTTATCATCGCGAACGTGCTATCTGACCTTCTCTATGGAATAATAGATCCTCGCATTAAATATGGGTGACTTGAGATGCAAAAGAAGCAAAGTAAGTTCTTGTTTGCATTGTCTCGTTTTCTGGCTTTCATGAAACTCTTCTTGCGAAATAGGAAGTCCATTGTGGGCTTGATCATAATAGGCGTCTTCGCGTTCATGGCTCTTTTCCCGAACGTTTTTACTCCTTATTCCCCTATGGGAGAAGATCCGTCTTTTACTGGAGCCTTAGGAGGCAAATCTGTAGCACCAACTTTTCTGCGTGAAGTGCCAACATGGCTAGGTGGTGATCCAATGCTAAGTGAAAACTTGGATGCAGTGGCAGACCCAAGCTCGCCGAAGCCCATTTCAGAGGGTGGAGAATGGAATCTCTCTTCGTCAGCCAATGTCTCCTCAGCTACCGTTAGGTTGAGCTATAATCCAGACGTTGGTTATCCAAGCACCGTAGAAGGATTCCAGATTTCTCCGAAGCCAGGCTCTCTGCAGGTGACCTATGAACGCTTAACCCCTGGAACTGCAGGAAAAGCCACGGCATACATATTCCACGAATTCGACTACCCGTTTCTTGGTCCTCCCAAAAGAATCTTGGGCAATATCAATGTACTGGTCAATGGAAGCAGCATACTAGAAGCGTTTCCTGTTGAAAGATGGTTTGTCATAATGCTCTCAGCCCCATTCAGTAAGGGCTCTTACAAACCAGTTGTAGGCGATATCTCTCTAGGCGCAGATAATACGACGGGCTTGTTTGTCGCTGCCTCAAACATTACAGTTCGAGACTGGCTGGTTGACGCAAGCTCTTCAAACCCGAAGAATTGGTGGAATTGGCTAAATGGCACAGCAACGTCAAGACACAACTGGGACACGATTTCGTGGATAGTGAGTGAAGGTAGCTTGACCAACAAGACCTACGGAGAAATCCAAACCTCTGCAAACCCTCCAATCTATGATGACAGTGGCGACTTGGTTCAATACTATTGCTTTGCGAATGATACGCGAATATGCGACCCTGATCTCACTACCATCGGTAACACGCCTGATATTCTCAGACAAGAGGCATGGGCTTCCAGAATCACAACACTAGCAAGATCCACAGCAATCGATGACGCGCGAGTGTATTTGAGTTCGGTTGACGGGATATATCAAGGAGACTACTTGGTTGTTGGAGGTAATGGTAGCCAGCAGATTTGCAGGGTCTCTAATGTTGGCGATGGTTATGTAGATCTTGACCGCCGACTCATACAAGAGCACATTACCAGTGAGCAAGTAATAAATCAGAAAATGGTTCTCTACAGTAATGTCACAATAAGGAAAAGATTTTATGTACTTGTGAAAGCGGCTGTCACAGAGCCTAGGCTTTTTGAGTTGAAGATCAATACGCCGCCTAACTGCACCCTAGGTATTTATTCCCTAGGGCAAGGTCTTTACAGTCTTCCTTACGGGAAGACAATTGAGGCAAAGAACATGAAGTATAACCGGTTGGCTGGCCGAGAGTACGTGTGGATTGATGGAAGCGCTGGCAATGTGTTAAAGGTTCCCATCTCATTCAAAATGTTTATCATTCCTGCTAATTCCTCGATGACTGATGCGTCAGGGATCTATCCGCCTCCGTATGTCCTTTACCGATCCGCTCCTCCAACAGGATTCTATATTGATGCATACGGAGACCTAGGGAATCCAGGCGGTGTCTATATTGTTGATGCGTTTTCAGGGCTTAAGGATCTTGGTGGTTGGATGATCAGTAAGGAGAGTCGTGCCAGTAGAACCTCCCTCATCAATGACGAAGACTCCTTGAAGATTGATCAAGTGTTTGATTTGCGCCCTGGAAGATACGTTGTTGGATTTGAAATAACATTTCTAGACATCATCCCTGAGTTTTCGAACGACACAGTCTCGACGACAGTGAATCTTGACGATGTTGATTTGAAGTTGATGGGAACCGCCTACGGGATTCTTGGAGCAGACCAGGAGGGTAGAGACTTGTTCGGACAGCTCGTGTGGGGAGCAAGAGTATCTCTCTATATAGGGTTGCTGGTTGCGTTAATATCGGTGAGTATCGGTCTAGTCGTGGGACTGGTTGCTGGTTACGTCGGCGGCGCTGCTGACCAGCTATTGATGCGCTTCAATGACCTACTACTCGTACTGCCCGGATTGCCTCTTCTGATTGTTCTAGTTGCGGTAATAGGTGCGAGGATTGAGAACCTAGTATTCCTCTTGGGAATCCTAGGTTGGAACGGTTTTGCCAGGGTCGTTAGGTCCCAAGTATTGTCTTTGAGGGAGAGAAACTTTGTTGAGGCAGCGAAAGCAGCGGGAGCAGGAACGGGACACATACTGCTAAGACACATACTGCCAAGCGTGATGTCTTTAGTCTATATCTCGCTTGCAACCGCCGTCCCAGGAGCTATAACTGCGGAGGCTGCGCTCGCATGGCTAGGATTCTACGATCCAAGTCGTATGTCGTGGGGGAGAATGCTTCACGAGTGCTTCGCAGCCGGGGCAACGAAGAATTGGTGGTGGATCGTTCCTCCAGGTATCTGTATCGCCTTAATTGCCGTGTCATTCATACTACTTGGGTACGCTCTTGACGAAATATTGAACCCCAAGCTGCGTATCAGAAAATAGCGAATCCACTATTTACTTCCTATTGAATCGCTTTTTCAAGCATTTCCCAGAATTCGTCTTCCATTCTTCTATAGTAATCTTGAGTTTCATAAGCGCTTCTCATTATTCCCCCTGCTCCTAGGAGCTGAAGAATGAAGCTGTTTTTAAGCAATGGGTCGAGACGCGAGCCGGCGCGCAATTCTACCGTAAAACCACAGGAGTCTTGCATGATGCTTATCACAAGTCTGCGCACGACGTGGTTGCTATTCACGTGCAATGCTGTCCAAACAGTCTGGCAACCATCAGAACTGGCTGTTATCGAAAAGTGATGTTGCTTAAGGAAATCCTCAATGGCCACCGCTGCCTTCTCAGAGTCAATCCTCCTGTTGGCCCATTGATACTTCAAATGAATCACCACTTGTTATGATTCGGCTTCAGAAAAGGTTTTTGCTAGGCCTGCCAATACAAAAGGTTAAATATCGTCTGGCACTGCTTTCCTAGATCAAAGTATTCGCACAGTAAAGATGATTTGACGGGATTGTTTATACATGCCATTGCTTGAAGTAGTTGACCTCAAAACATACTACAAGACTCTGAGTGGATACGTCAAAGCTGTCGATGGTGTGAGCTTTGAGGTTGAAAAAGGCCAAGCAACGGGCTTGGTAGGCGAGTCTGGATGTGGGAAAACTACTACTGCCCTTGCTGTCATGAGAATTCTTCCGCAAGGAGGAAAGATTGTCAGCGGGACTATTCTTTTCAAGGGCACGGATATCGTCGGTCTGGACGATGAAACACTGCGAGAGGACATAAGATGGAAGGAAATCTCACTTGTGTTTCAAGGGGCAATGAATGCTCTAAACCCTGTTTACAAGATCAGTGACCAAATCTGTGAGGCTATAGTGACTCATGAAAAGAACGTTAGCAAGCAGGAGGCACTTGAAAGAGCGCGGAAATTGCTTGAGCTTGTTGGAGTGGATCCCTCTCGTCTTGACAACTACCCCCACGAGTTCAGCGGAGGAATGAGACAGCGTGCCATGATCGCCATGGCCTTAGCTTCTAACCCTTCGCTTCTAATAGCTGATGAGCCCGCTACAGCATTGGACGTCATAGTAGCAGCACAAGTTTTGAAGCTTATGAAGGAACTAAAAGAAAGGCTAGGCTTGGGAATGATTCTGATCACTCATGACCTTTCGATAGTGGCCGAGATATGCGAGAGAGTGGCAGTCATGTATGGAGGAAGGATCATGGAATACGCCGATGTGGTGCAGCTCTTCAAGCATCCGCTTCATCCTTACACCCAAGGATTAGTGGGCGCGTTTCCAGACATTCGCGCCAAGAATCGTATGCGGATGGTTTCAATCCCTGGCTCTCCGCCTGATCTTCTCAGGCCTCCGTCAGGATGTGTTTTTCATCCCCGCTGTGAGCATGCGAAGGACATTTGTCGGCGAGAAGTGCCGAAAGTAGCAGAATTGGATAAAAAGCATTTCGTCGCTTGTTTTATGGTGGAGGCCAAGAACAAGGGAGAGAGATGGTAGGGGATTTATGATGAGTGACGCTTTGCTTGAAGTTGTGGATCTCAAGAAGCACTTCCCAATTAACGTGGGCTTCTTCCGAAGCATAATCTCAAGAAAGGCGCTGGTTGTTCATGCTGTTGATGGGATAAGCTTTTCAGTTAGGAAGGGGGAGATCTTTGGTCTGGCAGGGGAAAGTGGTAGTGGCAAGACCACGACTGGGAGAGTTTTGTTGAAGCTTACCGAACCGACCAGTGGCAAGATTGTTTTTGATGGTAAGGATGTGACGTCCCTCAATGGGAGAGATTTTAAAAAATATAGACGCAGGATGCAGATAGTCTTTCAAGATCCTTTTGAATCGATAAACCCGAGAATGCTCATTAGAAGCATCATAGAGGAACCATTGCTTATTCAAGGCTTTGTAGGGAAAGAGATGGAGGAGAAAGTCTACAAGGTCATGGAAGACGTACAATTGGCCCCTCCTGAGCAGTTTCTCACCAGATATCCACATGAACTAAGCGGCGGTCAGAGGCAAAGGGTTGCCACGGCGAGGGCCCTTGTTCTCGGTCCAGAGTTTATAGTCGCGGACGAGCCTGTTTCCATGCTGGATGTGTCAATACGGGCTGAAATTCTTAACCTCATGACCGATTTGAGAGAGAAATACAATGTGTCTTTTCTGTATATCACTCATGACTTAGCTTTGTCTCGTCATATGTGCGACAGGATAGCAGTGATGTATCTTGGCAAGATGATGGAAATGGGAGACGTGAAGAACGTCGTTCTGGAACCGCTTCATCCTTACACTAGAGCCCTGATAGAGGCCGTTCCTGTTCCTGACCCGACTTCGACTCGAATTGAGGTTAACGTGAAAGGCGAGATACCAAGCCCTGTCTTTCCGCCCTCGGGCTGTCGGTTCCATACACGGTGCCCTTCATACATTGGTGACGTATGCCGCACAAAGGAACCAGCATTTAAAGAGGTCCAGAAAGAGCATTTCGTCGCATGTCATCTTTACTAGTCTGCCCTTTTTGGAAGGATTTGACACATTCGCCGCGGATGAATTCCGACTGTAAGAATGTTCCATAAGACTTTTAAATGCGCACGAGTAGCTATTAAGTGCTGAATATAGGAGAAAGGAAGGAAGAAAAATGAAAAAGACTATACTAGTAGGATTTTCGATGCTAATCGTCATTGCTATGCTGTTACCAACAGTCTTTGCTTTTGAATACGGTAACCCCGCCCATCCTGACGACACCAGTTTCGAGACGTTTGGACCAAGATGTGACAACCTACTGATCCAACTGTACGCCTCAGAGACGTCTGAATGGAATGCCCTTGAGGCTCACGAAATTGACGTTACGGACTGGCCCCTAGATGCGGAGCACTACATCGATTATAGTACCCCGCCCTTGAACGGAGATATCAAGGTAATCAGCTATGGACCAGAGTTCGGCTTGTTCCTCTTCGACTTGAACAACAACAACAACCAGTTCTTGGGCAATCCAGAAGACCCGGCTTATCCAAATCCTGTGTACCCGAACCCCATGAGCGTTGTGGACCTGCGAAAAGCAATTGCCTATCTTTCGGACAGAACCTACGTGATCAACGAAGTGATAGGTGAAGGATTCGCTTTTCCAGTTTACACGCCAATGTCGCCTGCCAGCGGCTTCTACGTGCACCCAGAAATCAGACCAGGCGGTGCTCTAGAAGAGCTGTGCTACCTGTACAACCTTGAGAAGGCACAAGTTGCATTGTTTGGCGATCCAGTGGTAATATGTCAAAACAAGACATACCTCAATGGTACATGCATAAACTTCGAGGAGGCGAGCGACGTTCACGTATACTCAGGCACTGTCAGAGTGGCAGCAACAGGCACACTTCTCACAGTGTCCACCACATACACGGTATCCACAGGCACTATGCTTAGACTTGAGTCCGATGCGAAGATTCACGTTATGACGGGTAAGGCGCGGTTTAGCACTACTTGCAGCTTAAACAAGTTCCCAATGGGTGACGACGGCTGGAGATACTGGGACATGAACGGCAACGGCATTAAAGATCTAGGCGAGGACATGACGCTGAAGATCTTTGCTAGAAGCGAGACTCCTCCAAGGCTGAAGGTATCTGAGAAGCTGTACGGCCTCTTGGAGAACACAACCAAGATCCACGTTAACTGGGTACCCGGAAACAGGGCAGCCGCTCTGATTCAGGTAATGGGCAACAAGGACTTCCACATCTACAGTGCTGGTTGGAGCCTTACCATGGACCCAGATCACCTGGTTCTATGGGCTTGGAACTACTACTGGCACCCAGGCCAGTGCTACAACACGGTTGGCGCTAACGTACCAGAATACAACGACGCCGCTGACGGTGTATCATACGCGAACACAATCGAAGAAGCCACGTACTACTCGTACCTAGCCCAGGAAGCATTCGCCGAGTACTGTATCGGTGTGCCCCTGTGGTCAGCTGGAGGCAACAAAGCCGTCCACCGCTGGTACACTGGGAACATGGCTCCTGAAACTGGATACCACGGTAGATGGTGGCGCAACTTCGTCAACATTCCAGGCTTCGGTGTCGACAATGGCTTCACCTTCATGAGCATGAGACCATGCGAAATAGCTCCGAGAGCGGTAGGCAGCACCATCCGATACGGCTTCAAGACTGACACCCTGAACTCATTGAACCCGATCTACACGAACTGGCTATGGGACAACACCGTGATAGACCTCGTCGGCTACGAGAGCCTCTTGTACAGAGAACCATACACCAGGATGTTCAAACCTTGGCTATGCGACAGTTTCACCGTCGGAACTTACGAGCCCACTCCAGGAGACGTCCGTACTGCTATTAACTTCACAATGCGACGCCCAGCATTCTGGTCAGATGGAACACCAATAACATTCGAAGACATAGAATACACATTCGTAACATTGAAGAACGACTTGGCTTTAAGAGGACTCCCAGACCCATGGTGGATAAGCAACGTACAGAACATAGTCCAGATGATAAAGCACTCCGCAACCCTGTTTGAGGTACGCTTAGACGTGAAAAGCGTCTTCGCAGTAGGCTGGATAGGCGGCAACCGCATACTTCCAAAGCACATTTGGGAACCCATCTGCACAGGCGACCCAAGACCAAGTGACGGCGCACCGTGGGATCCAACGACGTTCGCACCTGACATCAACCTCATCCACTCAGGCGCATGGTGCTTCGTCAGCTACGCACCACAGGCCACTATACTCTTGACAGCTCACAAACCAGGCACCACAGTCACAACCTCAGGCATAACCGACCCCAACTGGCAAGGCTCGATCCCAGTAACCTCTACAAACGGGTTCTTCCGCTACTTCAGAGACGAAGACCTTAACAAAGACGACAAAGTCAACATCCTAGACGCAATACTTCTTGCCGGCAAATTCGGTAAGAAAGAAGGCGACGTAGGATACAGCAGAGTAATCGACCCCAACGGCGACGGCAAAATCAACATCCTAGACGCAATACTGCTTGCAGGCAAGTTCGGCTGGCCAAACAACGAAAAAGTCGAGTGTGCTGCGTACGGGGGCCCGTACGCTCCAGGCTTTCCGTAACTAGCTAGAAAACAGGCGCAGAAGCAATCAACCTTCACTCTTTTTTTCTTTTGAATCTAGAGAAACAAGATTGCATTTTAGATAGAGGATTATTCCGCAATCCTTAAATTCTCAGGCTCTAGAGATAATACTGCTTAAAAGGAGAAGGGAGAAGAGAAAATGAACAAAAAACTATTTGCATCAGCGCTAACGTTAGCAATGCTCTTAAGCGTACTCGCAGCAATCCCAGTGTTCGCTGCACCACCAAACGGAGGAATCCTCCATATCGTGCCAAACCCAATCAGTCTGGTTGGCGCAGGCGCCGGAACTGAAGTCGAAGTGAGCATCACAATAGACAACATCAACCCAGCAGGCCCAGGAGTAGGCGGTGTCCAAGTCAAACTGCAAGTCTCAGACATATCTATCGTGAAGTTCAAAGCAGGTTCTGCATCACTTCCAGCCGGCCACTTCATGGACCCAGATGGCTCAGCTGAAGCCGAGGCAAACCTTTGGAAGGTTACACCACCAAAAGTCAACACAGTCGACGGCAGCACGACCGAATGTGCAACTACATTTTATGACATGGTTTTGGCAACGTCTCACGGAGACGTCCCAATATACGCCGGGGGCGTAATAATGAAAGTCAAGCTGGTTGTGGTTGCAGAGCCACCGTACGGCGGATCTGTCTCAGCTTTGCTAAGCTTTGTAGCAGGTGACTGTGTCATAGGTGATCCCTCGGGAACTGAATTAGCGTGCCAGAAGGACGAAACATGCCAGTACACGAATGAATGGTCACCACCGTCAGGAATTCCACACATTGAAGTCATCCCGAAAGACACTGTGTTGACAGCTCTCGGCCAAAGGTTCAACGTGAGCATCTTCATAAAGAACCTTGACGACGATTGGCGACTAGTTGGCTTCAACTTCAAGCTGAACTACGACCCCACCATGCTACTACTCACCAACACCTACAATGGCACATTCCTCGAAACCTATGCAGGTGCACCGAACGGCGGAATGTTCTACATAGGGCCAGTCAATGGTCCAAACTACGTAATCGCAGGTGGAATGATTCTGCCTGACGAATTCGGCACGTACCACGCACCCTATCCGTCAGGAGAGGGAGCGTTGTACATCGTAGAATTCGAGGGAATCTTGCAAGGAGTATACCCAACCACGTATTCATGCGCTCTGGATCTGGAAGACTCGTGGGTGGACTTCGGCAACTATGTAGGCGAAATGATTCCGAAGGACCCGTCAGTCGATGGAACATACCTTATGAAGCCAGTAATGCCAGTAGCTATGGGCAAAGTAATCGATGTGTACACGTGCAACTATGAGTTCCCATGGGGCGCTCAAGGAGTAGCAAATGAGACAAGCCACGAATTTATGTTCAGCGACATGTTCTGGCCACAGAAAGAAGTGTGTTTGTGCGCCAACGTGACGTACAACGGATGGCCAGTACAACAGAAAGACGTAGCTTTCGAAGTTAGACTCTTCGATGTTGAGAACCCAGACCTAGATGGCACGGTAATGACGGTCCTCGTTGACAGAACAGACGAGAACGGTAGTGCATCCGTCAGTTTCAGAATGAACTGGCCGTGCGACAACCCAGAAAGCCTGTTCGGCATATGGAAAGTCACCGCTACTGTTGACATCGCATGCGATGTTATCACTGACTACTTCTACTTCAAGTACGACTACCTTGTACACATATGGAAGGTCACAACCGACAAAGACGAATACGGCCACTGCGAATGGATAAACGTTACAGTTGAGTATGGCAGTCGAAAGATTGTTCCATATCCTGTACTCATAACAGTGACACTCCACGACGAGCTTAACTACCCACTGATCACCGGCACAGTATACTTCACAGACATGCTAAGCTTCGAAGACTGCACCTACGAAGACTTCTTTGCCTGCACGTATGCAAACTATACTGGAATGGTTCGACTCCACGTCGACAAGAGCGTTGTAGCAGGCATAGCCACTCTACACGTGTGTGCACTAAGCGATTGGCCACACTACGCCGGATCAGCGCTGTGTAACGAATACGCCCCAGCGACGACAGTTGTAATAGTTCCATTCTGGGCATAAGCAACTCAAATCCCCACTATTTTTTTCTTTGTTTCGTGAAGTAATTCCTCTTTACGTATATGTTAAGAGTTGGTAGAACATTATTCCAGAATCCTTATAGGTTCTAAGTCCTTAATTGATACCATGGGAGTGGGATAAGGACGACCAGAAAAGCACTAGTTCTATTCCTGATGGCGTTAATTTTCTTCTACTTCCTCTCATCCGCAGTTGCAGAGGAATCACTCGGAACAACACTCAACACCAAGACAAATCTGTACAATGAAGTCGAAACGTCACCAATGGATCTTAATCAAACACTTGCAATTACGGTTAACACAAGCAAGACCCTGTACAATGTCGGAGAAGAAGTGGAAATCAACGGTACACTCTTCCTCGTTGTGTTCAACCAGTCATTTCCGATCCCAGGCCAGCTTATCGCGCTACAGATAAACGACCGCGTCGGCAACTACGTCTACAGAACCGTCGAAACCGCCCCAGGAGCTCAGCCTTCACAGTGGCAGATCAGCATAACACGGGCATACATAGGGGACTCAGCTGGAAACCCGTTAACCATCGTGACAAAAGGCCTAATAGTGTACACTTGGTTAACCTACCACAACAACTGGAACCAGCCGTTACACGTCGCAGCAGCATACACCGTCGTGGACGCGACCAACGTTCCGCTCTACTCATCGAACCCAGTAACATGGGATATCATCCCAGGCTACAACAACACCGTCAGAGACGCTTGGAAAGTGCCAAACTACGCTGCGTCCGGAAGTGCCCAGCTTATCGCAAGCGCATTCTCGGACACACCGTCATCCGGAGGCTACCCGTACTGTCCAGAAAACTCAAGTCCCTTCACAGTCTCCTCTTCAGGATACGCCATGCCCCTTCAAGAAAACGGAACATACGCGGCATACGTGAAGACGACTAAGAAAGTCGATACCACTATACCGTCAGGTACGCGAATAGGCAACTACACTGTCTGCGTCGCTGCGAAATACGGCGACGAACTCCGCGCAAATGCCACAACAACGTTCCAAGTTAGGCTTCTAGGCGACGTTGACGGTGTCCAAAACCCGGCAACAGGAACTTACAGCGTCAACATTCTAGACGCAATAAAGCTATCACAAGCCTTTGGCTCTCAACTAGGCAGCCCAAACTGGAACCCAAAAGCAGATTTCAACGGCGACGACAAAGTCAACATCCTAGACGCAATCATTATGTCAGCCAACTTCGGCAACCGTGCACTCTAGAATCATCCGTTTAGCACGCGCGCTTTTCCAGAAGCCTTATAGCTTCAGAAAACCTACATTCACTCTACTGAAGGAGAAGGGAAAATATGAGAACCTCTTACGTTAGAGCAATTTCTGTCTTAACAATACTTCTGCTAGCACTAATCCCCACAATCAGCCTCACAACCCCCGCAGCCTCAGCTGCAACCACAGCAAGAATATTCGTTGACCCTGCGAGTATAGTGAACGAGACAAAGGTGCCTGGAGGAAACATAATTGTGTACGTGAAGATCGCTGACGTGCCCGCTTCACCAGGCGCAGCCGGTGTTCAATTCAAGCTTGAGTGGAACAGCACAGTATTGGTTGGTTGGAAAATCGAGATTGAGGCAGGTCACTTCATGGATCCAGCCGGAGTCGAAACAGCCGAAGGCAACTTGTGGATTATAACGAAGAAGATACAGCCGGGGTATGCCGAGTACGCAGTGACTTACTATGATGTACCGGCCGCGAAAGGTCGAGGAACAGTTCCGAGGTCGGGAAGCGGAACATTGGCAAAGATAACCCTGAACATCACGTCAATAGGTAGCACAGGGCTGAGTCTCAGTGAAGGCGACACGATCATTGCAGATGAAACCGCAACTCCTCTTGATCGCACTTTGCAGAACGGATTCTTCGACAACAGGCCTGCTGCCCCACCGCCACCGTCAGCGCACATTTACGTTGACCCTGACAGAGTGGTCGACCCGGCATTAACGCCTTGTCACAACTTTACCATCAATGTTATTATCGTAAACGCGACTGATGTCTACAGCTACGGATTCAAGCTGAGCTTCGATCCAGCGATATTACACATTGTCGATGCCACAGTGGGAGGCTTCTTCCCACCCACCGCCATGTTCATAGTTGAAACTGACAACAATGTTGGATTCGTAAACTTCACAGTGTGGCTCGTACCGCCTGAACTCCCCGTGTCAGGAAACGGAACACTCGCAACAATCACCTTCCACGTTGAAGGACTAGGACCAAGCGCACTCACCCTATCAGACACGGCCCTCTTCGACAACACAGGCAGCCCGCTACCGCACACAACAGCAAACAGTTTCTTCAACAACATCCTATTAGGACAGCTGTACGTTGACCCACCCGAGATAATAGATCCAACACTGCTGCCACCATCATGGCTCAACATCAACATAACAGTTGACGACGTGGAAGACCTATACCACTACGAGTTCACCCTCGCATACGACACGACAATCCTCACATGCTATGGGGCGATTATAAACGCAGACCTTAACGGCATAAGACCAAGCGGAACAATCACGTTCAACGACGGCGCAGGACTCGTAACAGTAGCCGTGTCCTTTGACCCACCTGCATCACCAGTAACGACGTACACGCCACTACCCTTGGTAACCTTGCTCTTCCAAGTGGACTCCATAGGATGGACAAACCTCGACCTCGAAAACACGAGCCTAACTGATTCAAACGGCGATCCAATACCCCACGAAGTCGGAGACGGCTTCTTCATGACCCTCATACGAGACGTAGCTGTCACTAACGTCGTCGCGAACGAGACCCAAGTTTACCCAGGATGGCCAGTAAGCATAGACGTAACCGTGGAAAACCAAGGCGACATAGCCGAAACATTCGACATCGAAGTCTACTACGATAGCAACCTAATTCGCACGATACCCATCACCAGCCTCCCGTCGAATGCATCGACAACCGTTAGAATAGACTGGAACACAACCGGCGTCCCATACTGCCACAACTACACAATAAGCGCATACATACCTCCAGTCCCATTCGAACTAGACACCGCCGACAACACATTCACTGATGGAGGCGTCAGAATCCGAATACCCGGCGACGTGAACGGCGACGGCACAGTCAACATCCTCGACTGCATAGCCGCATCTAACTCATTCGGATCAACACCAACAGACCCCAGATGGAACAGGTTCTGCGACATAAACCGAGACAAGAAAGTCAACATACTCGACATGATCCGCATTTCCAGCAACTTCGGAAAACACTGCTAAACTCCTCTCTTTTTTTTGAAACCGAGCGGCACTCGAGTTTCCAGTCATCTGTACAGATTCAAAAAGCTTAAATTGACATCACCTTAATCTAATCTAGGTGAGAGATTTGATCAAAAAAGAAACTGCACTGCCGGCAGCTGTAGTACTATTGCTGCTTGTCTTCTCCTCTTTTCCAAGAGCCCAAGCAAGCCCAGGACTGATGACTATACAGGTCTATCCGAACACCGTCGAAGTCGCCCCAAGCAACCTGTTCTCAACTTTCCAGTTGGAAGTCAGGATGATTGACGCTCACGATGTCGCAGGTGTCCAGTTTAGAGTAGAATGGAACAGCACAATTCTTAACTGCACGAGCATAACAAGACCCGCGGGTCACTTCATGGATCCGAACGGAACTGAGGACGTAGAAGGTAACCTTTGGGTTATCTACACAAGAAAAGGAACAGGATACGCTGAATACGCAGTAACATACTACGACATGGCAGCAGCGCAGAGCAGAGGAACCGTGCCAAGAACAGGCAACGGCACCCTAGCCACATTGACAATGAACGCCACCGCCTTAGGAGTCACTGGAATACATTTCAACCCAGACGAGACAATCATAGGAAACATATCCGCAATCCCACTGGCGACAGTGATGGATGACGGCACAGTCACAGTAATACCTGAACTGAACCTAACATTGCTGGCACTATTGCTTCCAATGATGGCGTTTGTAGCCCTCGCAACCCGAAAATTCCTACCAAAGAGAAGATTGAACGCCTAGATCAAAGCTTCAATTTCTCATTTTTCTATTTCGAAGGCACCGACAGAAAACCATCAACCTCTTTCATACAACGAGAACCAAGATTACATTCAAATTTACGAGAAAAACAAATCAATCGAATCAAAACCCCGAAGTAGAAGTATCTTCCAGAAGACTTAAATTCAATTAACGGGTATGAAAGAGGGTAGCGAGTTCGCTAAGAGTGTCGAGGGAGAAGGGCAGATGAGAGTACGTTCAATAATCTTATTCATAGTTATAATAATGGCAACAACAGGCCTGCTTTTCGCGCTACTGAGCAATAACGCCATAGCAGGAGGCAACCAGCTACCAGTAGCTTCTTTCACGCATACCCCAGAATTTCTCACGCCAGACGAATCCGCACTTTTCAACGCGACAAGCAGCTACGATCCTGACGGCTGGATAACGCAGTTCACATGGAACTTCGGCGACGGAAACCTGACAACAGCCACAAACCCATTGATCTATCACACTTATCTCGTAGACGGGTCATACACCGTAGAACTAGTCGTCACCGACAACAACGCAGCACAAAGCGCAGCAGCCGAAGTCATAGAAGTAAGCACAATAACCTACTTCAGAGTCGTAGCATACGGCACAATAATCCCAGTTTCAGAGGTCGAAGTCACTGTCTACTACAAATATGGCTCAACGTGGGTCGTAGCTCCCACAGGACCGCATGGCCTCGAAATACAATATGACAACATGACCCAGCCAGACCTCGCAAACACCAACGAAGAAAGATACCGAAACCCAGGCTACACAGCCTCAATCCTCAGAAACAGCGCAAGCAACATAGGATTCGACTTGCGCCCGTCAACGTGGAATGTCTTCTTCAAGTTCAAATATGGTTCATATGTGGCTTACTGGCCAGACGACACAACACGCGTCTACACATACAAAAACGGGGCCGTCGAGGCAAACGACTATTCATCGTCTCACCGCGCATACTGGGACCCAGCGGCATCCACATACGCGATAGGAGTCAATAACATACCTAAAGACGGCGTAGCCCCCACATCCTGCCACCCAATAATAGTCAGCATCCAAGGCCAACCCTCAGAAACATACTACCTCACTGTGAAAACTGCCCCTGTAGGGATCACAACCATCCCTGGCGAAGGCTTGTACATAAAAAACACCAATGTCACGCTAACCGCACCGAGCACCGTGTCTGTCTCAAGCACCAGCCAATACCGGTTCACCTACTGGGACGTCGATGGAACACCGCGAGGAACAGGCGTCAACCCAATAACCGTACAGATGAACACCAACCACACCGCCAATGCACACTACACACTGCAATACTCAGTCAATTTCACTCAGAACAACCTCTCGCTTGACTCAACAGGAACCGTGGTAACAGTCGACGGAACCGCCAAGGCACTCAGCGACATGCCATACATGAAGTGGGTCGACAGCGGTAGCTCAGTAACATACTCATACAATTCCCAAGTCACATCATCAATAACAGGAAAGCGTTATCGCCTAAACACAGTCACAGGTCCAACCTCACCAATCACCGTGACAGGACCCGCAACAGTAACCGGTAACTACGTAAAGCAGTATCAAGTCACTTTTGCCCAGTCTGGCTTGGACTCTACGGCCACCGGGACAGTTGTCACAGTTGATGGGAGCGCAAAGTCTTATGGTAATCTTCCCTACAGTTTATGGGTTGACAGCGGTGGCTCCTTAACCTACTCATATAGCTCCCCTGTCTCAAGTAGTGCTTCTGGCAAACAGTTCCGTCTTTCAAGTGTTACTGGCCCAACGAGTCCGACAACCGTTACTTGCCCAACCACAGTCACAGGCAATTACATAATCCAATACCAAATCACATTTACCCAAACAGGCCTAGACTCAAGCGCCACTGGCACGGTCGTAACCGTCACAGGCGACACCAAAGGATACACTGAACTACCATACTCCCTCTGGATCGACAGCGGCGGCACAGTAACCTACACGTACACAGACCCAGTCCTAAGCAGCACATCAGGCAAAAGGTTCAAACTCACTAGCATAACAGGCCCTACGTCTCCGATAACTGTGACGACCTCAACAACAATCACAGGAAACTACAAAACACAATACCAAGTCACATTTGATCAATCAGGCGTTGGATCAATCTACACAGGAACAATAGTCACTATAGACAGCACAAACTACAATGGAGCCGCACTACCCACATCATTCTGGTGGGATAGTGGCAGTGGCCACATATTCGCTTTTGCTTCTCCTCTCACAGTAAACGCCAGTGTCCAATACACTTGGAGCTCAACCTCAGGCCTATCCACCCTACAAAGTGGCGCCCTCACAATTTCAACATCCGGAAGCGTCACAGGCAACTACATAGCCCAGAACTGCGTCACATTCGACCAAATCGGAGTAAGCCCAGACTTTACAGGCACAGCTCTAATCGTTGATGGGACACCTTACACAGCGTCTGCATTGCCGAAAGCCTTCTACTGGCAACTTGGAACGACCCACAGCTTCGCCTATCAGTCTCCGCTAGTGGTAACCCCCAACAGCAAACAGTATCTATGGACAAACACCACAGGACTATCCAACGTTCAGAGCGGCTCGATAACCATCAACACGTTCGGAAGCATAATCGGCCATTACAAGACCCAGTACTACGTTAATCTGACAACAAGCCCGCCTGGAATAGACTATCCAACAGGTTCAGGATGGTATGATTCTGGCACCTACGCTAATATCTCAACAGACCAAGTCGTAAACGGAGGCTCACGATACTGGTTCATCGGTTGGACTACAGCTGATATGGCTGAGATAACAGATCCAAGCTCGCCCTCCACCACAGTACTCATAGATAAAGCCAAAACAGTAACAGCGAACTACTCACACCAATACCTGATAACCTTCGCACAGTCGGGTCTCTCCTTAGATGCCACTGGCACTGTAGTGACTGTTGACGGAAACACTTACACAATTAGCACACTCCCAGCCTCATTCTGGTGGGATGACAGTTCTGTCCACTCATTCTCATTTGGCTCGCCCTTAGTCGTCAACGCCAGTAAACAATACGAGTGGATATCAACAACAGGGCTTTCAATACTACAAAGCGACACTGTTATTATCACCACATCAGGAAGCATAACAGGGAATTACGCAGCAGAACAGAAAGTCTACGTCACATTCGCACAAACAGGTCTAAGCTCAGACTTTACGGGCACAGTGGTGACGATCGACGGGATCAACTACGGGGCAACGGATCTTAGTGTCTCATTCTGGTGGGATAGTGGTAGTAGCCACACCTTTGCTTATGCTTCACCCCTCGTAGTCAACGCTAATGCCAAACAATACCTCTGGACTAGCACTAGCGGCTTATCCACCCTGCAAAGTGGCGCCCTCATAGCTACAACATCTGGGAGCGTGACAGGGAACTACAAGACCCAATACTATCTTGCACTTGCGACTAATCCTCCTAGCATAGCAGCGCCTACAGGCGAAGGATGGTATGACGCTGGCTCAAACGCAACGATATCAACATCTGCATACGTCGATATATCGCCAGGTCAATCTCGTTACCGCTTCAACGGCTGGACAACAGCCAACATGAGCGAAATGGAAGACCCTTCGAAATCCCCCACAAAAGTACTAGTTGATGAAGCAAAAACCGTGACGGCTAACTACGTCACACAATACTCAGTGTACTTCAACCAATCTGGCATAGGCCCAGACTACCTTGGAACGGTTTTGGACGTTGACGGAGTAAACTACGGTCTCACCTCTCTACCCGGACCATTCTGGTGGGACAGCGGGAGCGCACATCCATTTACCTTCCACTCACCACTCACGGTTAACGGCAAACGCTATGTATGGATCAGCACCACAGGTCTATCCGCTCTTCAAAGTGGTACTTTGACTGTTACAAACTATGGGAGCATCGTAGGCAACTACAAGACCCAATACTTGCTCACAGTAGTAACAGACCCAACAGGCCTGAGTCCCCAACCCAGCCGAAACCCCGCAGGCGAAGCAGGACCAACAAACGGCTGGTGGTACGACACCTCCACAAGCGTGACACTAAATGCCCCGACGATCAGCGGCCACGCGTTCCTATACTGGGACGTTAGCGGAACATCCAAAGGAGGCGGAGTAAACCCAATAGCCGTGAACATGAACGCACCCTACAAGGCAGAAGCCCACTACTCGATCATATCACCATCCTCGGTGACGATAAGCCCAGCTTCAGCATCAGTAAACGTGGGCCAACCCGTGCACTTCACGTCCAGCATCACAGGAGGAACATCACCCTATACCTACCAGTGGTACTTGGACACAACCCCCGTGGCCGGAGCCACTTCAGACACGTGGACTTTCACACCGACAGCAAACGGCATATACTACGTGCACCTACGAGTGACTGACGCCAACAACAACACGGCACAATCCGCAACTTCACGAATCACAGCCATCCAACCTCCAACCGGGGGATACTCAATCTCATTAGCCAAACAAACTCCAACATCCTACTTGGTGGCATATGGTGCGCTCATTGCCTTGTTTGGCGCAACGTTGAGCCTCAAGAAGCGCAAAAGAAAATAGAGGCGCGCCTATCCTATTTCTTCTCTGAAGCCTGCAGATGTTACTATTGGGGGTTATTCATTAACGAGCAAAAAGGGAAAGGGAGTCACGCACGAAAAAAAGCATGGGCTTTCAAAGAGAGACTTAGCGATAGCTACAACAGTGCTTGTCCTGTTAATCGCCGTGGTCTCTTCAGTTTTCCTGTTGCTAATTCATCCGTTGCCAGTTTTGTTCTCGCTCAAGGCAGCCATAATCGACCAGTTAGGAGCGGAGCTTCCAAACCCCGCATTCGTGAACAATGCAACAACCACTCTTGAGGCTTACGGTTTTGAGGTCACCTACTACAACGAGACAATAGACGTTGGTTTTTTCAAGGAACTTGCCAAGCGTAACTATGGCATAATAATCTTGAGAACTCACTCTGCGTTAAGAGATGACAGCAAGACAGTGGATTTGTTCACGTCTGAGCGGTACGTGAGTTCGGCACACAGTTATGAGCGGGAAAATGGATTAGTCGTCAAGGGAACCTTGTACTATACAGGGGCTTCGCAAGAGTATTTCGCCGTTACGTCGAAGTTTATAGAAAACTTGGAAGGCGCTTTTCCCAAAAGCATAGTCATCGCCATGGGCTGTTGGGGGCTGAAGCCTGGTCTTGAGCAAACATTAGCAGGCGCGTTTGTGAGAAAGGGTGCCACAGCTTTCTTGGGGTGGACAAATCTGGTTGGGTATTTGCACTCGGATAACGAAACTTCGAAGCTGCTGACAAACCTCTTTGTCTATAATAAAACACTGGGCGAGGCCGTTAACGCGACAGAACTGGACTTTGATTATTGGAGTCAAATGAAGTATTACCCCATCGAGGTTAGCGGCCTGAGAATATCTGACCTTGTTGCAGAAGCGAACGCTCAAACAACATCTAAGCTGCAGTTGGCAACTCAGTCCTACGACTTAATGCAAACACTGACCACAACTGATTCCCAACCGAAGGTCTTTAAAATTGAGTTGAATAGGGCTGGCCTGTTAGACGTTTCACTCGTTTCGAAATGATCATGCTCAACTGATTGCGGAGAGCATCGCCTGTTAGACTGATTTTCTGTAATTTCCTAATGTCTTCTGCTAACTCTTTGTCTTCCAAAGTTTCACCTATCCACTTTTCAAAGTCTCCGCGGTAAAGGTGAAACTCGAGGGACTTCACGTTCACTTCGTTTATTTTTTCCA
>Ga0315274_10000980_pt1 | contig 44467 bp, 59 predicted proteins | sample YL17G02_20_MG_FD_203700 | JGI IMG/M metagenome (GOLD analysis project Ga0315274, IMG submission 203700) | Sediment microbial communities from Yellowstone Lake, YNP, Wyoming, USA - YL17G02_20 | ecosystem: Environmental > Aquatic > Freshwater > Lake > Sediment | place: USA: Wyoming | collected...
TGGCTCACGCCAATGTTACGACCACTGTTCCGGCTTTTACAACCGCTACTTACGGCTGGGTAACAATCGAATTTACCACTAATTTCAGTTTATCGGCTTCTACTGTCTACTGGATAGTTTTAAAAACGGCTGCCGCTGCCACCAATATTAATTATGCCTGGGCTTCTGATGCCAGTTCGCCAAGCTACACCCCGGGCACGATGGCTGTCTCCGTTGACGGTGGTGCGACCTGGGCAGCAGTAACAGTCGCTGATGCTTACTTCAGAGTTTTGGGTAATTCCACTTCGATCAATAGTTCCCTTATTACTAGTATCGGAGGAACAAAAAAGATCTATTTTGGGACCGGTAATCCTACCGGCACAGAAAACAGTGATGCCCGTCTATATAGTTATGACGGCTCAAATTGGGTTTTAACCAAAGTAATGACAAGCGAATGTACGATTGCTTCTTTGGCAGAATATTCAGAAGTCACTAAAGTTTACCTCGGTACCGGGGGTTATGCGAAAGTTTACGAGACGGCAGATTTTACCACTTTTACGTTGGCCAAAGATATTGATGTACCGCAAAACCCCGGTTATGTTTATGCCATGAAAGAATATAATTCGGTTTTGTATGCCGGCGGTGGATCCCCGGAGATTGTACCAACACAGTATTACAGTGGTTTTCTTTTCTATTACGATTCCACTAAATGGCGGAATTTGTATCCTTTTGATTTCACTGTTATAAAATCTTTGGAATTTTATGATGCCTATCTTTTTATGGGAACTTACCATGGCCATGTTTATGTCTTTGATACGGCTTCACTAAATCCTCTATTCAATTTTAAAGATGATTATGCTTATCAACTGCAGATCTTTGATATGCAGTATTTTGATGACAGATTATATATCGGTACTTATCCCCAGGAAGGGACTGGTGATACTAATGCCGGCGTATGGAAGTTTGACCGCCGGGGAATCTCCCTAGCCCATACCGCTTCCGGAGTCACTGGCTATCGTTGTTTTGCTGTCGTTAATGGCGATTTACTGGTAGGAACAGGGGATGATGGCTATGTTTATAAACTTGATGAAACTAAATATGCGGCTACCGGCTGGTATCAATCTTCTTATTATGATGCCAATTTGCCTAACTATACCAAACTATATAATTCAGTGACAGTTAAACATGATCCTTTAACGGTCGATCACAGCATTGTAGTTTATTATAAATACAAAGAATCGGATTCCTGGACGACACTGGGGACTTCCAATACGCTAAACGCTACTGAAAAAGAGATCCTTTTCCCGGCCGGGACTAATTCCAAAAAGATTACTTTAAAAGTTGAATTAAATACTACCAATAGTTTAACCACGCCGGTATTAACAGAAGTAGTGTTAAAGTATACCCTTTATCCGATCAGACGGTGGCAGTGGAATCTGCGGTTGCTTCTTAAAGAAAATATTAATCTTTTGGACAATAGCCTGGAAAACAGAACAGCTGCCACCATGAGATCGGCTATCGAGAATTTATTATCTTCCCAAACACTTTATACATTTGTGGATATCGATGCGACTTCTTACAATGTTTTGGTAGTGGATACTGACCAAACCAGTTGGGTAATTAACCAGGACGCAACCAATGAAGACGAGATAAATATTACTTTATTAGAAGCTTAAAGGAGGTGAATAAAAATGGCATTCACATACACTCATAAATATATTATTAAGGCTAAAGGGAAAACATATGAAGGAGAAATAGTCTTGCATCCGGATCAGACTTATACATCGTCTGAAGTAGAACGGGAGCAAGGTTCCACCACCACCGAAGTGGCTGCGATTACAACTTTTTTAACGGCCGTAAATACTTTATACGGGGTGATGAAAAATATCGGGGCTATTACTATTTTTCCGAAGAAAGCCGGTGGCTCGGTACCGAAATCATAGTTATAAAGAGGCATAAAGATGAGCAAAAAAGATAACCACTTTAAATGGAATGATGGTATTTCCCTTAAGGAATACTTTGAAAAGTTAATGGCAGAACTTATCAGGGCTAATGACCAAAGGTTTAATGACCTTGAGGAAAAGTTACAAGTCATTTTTGATAAGAACGAAATAGCCTTACAAAAATCAGATATTAAATTGGATGCCAGGCTTTCGCTTATGAACGAATTTAGGAGCCAGATGAAAGATCAGGCTGCTACCTTTGTCACCAGAAATGAATTGAAGATGTGTGTAGAGAAAATAGACATGAGTATCAGAAACCTTGAGATTAGCAAGGCAGCTTTAGAAGGTAAGGCGAGCGCACAGGCTTTAATGTTTACTCAAATAATGACTTTTATTAGTTTATTAATCGGCCTTGTGGCTTTGATATTTAAAATATGAAAAAACTAAAAGTACCGGAAGTATACGGACAAAGAGATAATCGTTGGAATAATATCCTTCTGGGTTACAATTCTAATTCCCAGTATACGATCGGTCTGTATGGCTGCCTTATCTCTTGTTTAGGAATGATAGTCCATAAGACTCCGGACGAAGTAAACACAATCCTGAAAAATAACAGTGGTTTTGTTTCCGGATCAGGTGATTTCTATTGGGGTAAATGTAGTGCTTTAGGGTTAAATCAAATCTACACTTCACCTTCTTACGACGGCCCGGTAACTCCTCAGGGAATGACAAAGATAAAAGAACTTCTGGACGATAATCATCCATTATTATGTGAAATTGACTTTAATCCGGCGACTACAAGCGTTGAAGAACATTATGTGCTTTTGATTGGTTATGACGGCGATCAAATAATTGCGGCTGATCCGTGGACTGGACAAATAATTAGTTTGGATGTCTATGGGGGCGCCCAACGGTCAATTATTCAATTCCGGTCTTATGATAAAACTTTTGATGATGAAGCTGACAGCCAAGTGGCTTTGTTGGAGCGTGAATATGCGCAGTGCCGGAATGACCGGGATGGGCATTGGATTGAGTTACAAACTTTAAAACAACAATACGGCGATTTGGATACAAAATTTACTTTATTAACTGGTGATAAAGAACGTATTTCTCGAGAATTAGACCAATCCTTAAAAAACACTTCAGAATTGCGTGATGTTACAAATAAACAGATCGATGCCCTTTCTCAGCAGTTGGAGAACGAGACTGCTAACTTAACAACGGCCAACGACAAGATTAAGGAATTGACCACTCAACTTAATGCTACCGATATAGGTTCTATTCTTACTGAAAATGAGGGTTTGAAAATCCGGATCGGTGAATTGACTGATGAGCTTGCTAAACGGCCAAAACTTAAAAAGATTTGGAAGCTAGGAAAGAGTGGACTACTAATCGGATTACTAGATGATAAAAGCCCCGCAAACGTGGGCTAGTAGCTAGATTAGGAGGTGAGAAATATGGAAAGCAGTAGATTTGAATTAAATAAATTAGATTGGCAGAAGATAGGGACTAACGCAGTTATATTTTTAGCTCCGGCATTGTTGATATTTTTAATTTCTTTGCAAGGCGGTTCGGACTTGCCCGATGCTTTGGATATTCTTAAACTTTATATTTTAAATGTAGTTATTGATACTTTAAGAAAATGGATTGCGGGACACGCAAACTAATTGGAGGTGATTAAAATGAGTTTATCTAGTTTCTTTTTGTGGTTTGGTTTAACCTTATTTGTTATTTTGCCGGCACTTCCGGCTATTTTTAGTTTATCTTTGGCTGGATTATTGATGGTTGTGGGCATGGTTCTATTAGTTTTGGATAAATAACATGGAACGAGAACTAACTAGACGAAGGTTTTTAAAAGTAATACCCGGTGTATTGTTGGGGTTGGTGGCTGGTGAGACACTGGCTGATCCCTTGAAACCACCAATGAGCGGTAAGTCACCAGAACGGATAACCTTAGACGACCATGAAAAGAAGTTAGTGGAGTTAGCGGAAGTAGATTTACTTACCGTTAATACTTTGATGAACGTGGCGGTTATAAGCGACATGAACGATACCATTTTGGATAAGCGGTTAAAAAGAGTTGAACTTTTAGTTCCTGATATCCAAGAGCCTGATTTGTTTTTAGGCAAAGGTTTACAACAAGCAAAGACGGTATTTAAAGGAAAGAATGGCCCCGTTAGAGGTTAGGCTGAACGGCAACTGGCATGAAGTGGTGGGAATCGGCAAGGCGCATAAAGCCAGTGGTGAATACGCAGACGGAGTAGCAAGAATACTACCACCGTTTTATGTTTTAGATAACGGTATGACAGTACACCCGCAAGCGCTTAACCTAGAAATTAAAGGGACAATAGATAATACAATTTTTTTAGCTAACCGTGATGGAACGCCAAAAACTAAGGATGTTAAGTGAAGTAGTCAGGAATAAACAAGGTTCATTTGAAGTCGTTACCCAATGGTATGAAGGCTGGCAACCTAAACTTGGAACTTTTATTCAAGGTTGGACCGGGCCGGAAACACGAGTAGAAAAAACCAAGATAAAACCAGTAGTAATTTTTAAAGGAGGCCAAAATGAGTTGTGAAATGCCAAAAGTGCCATGCTTGGGACCAGTGCCGCCGATAACTGAATTTGTTAGTCCGGGTGATAGTGGGCGTCCAGCGGGATTGGTAGAACAGAAGTTTAAAGCGCCATGTTGGGAACAGGACTGGGTGGCCGGAGAGTGTGAGACATGGGGAAATAGTACAATTGTTTATTTAAGGGCGGCAAGGAATAGTAAGCATTAAATATGCATCTGGTATAATTACCCGCTATCAAGGCCGAGCGCCTGATAACGGGCAGATATCACACACTAATAGCTCGGCGTGGTGTGATACAAATTCAATATGAATTATTTCACTAAGGTTTGTCAATAACTACTTCCAAACTTAATCTTGTTTTTGTCTTTTCCAATCGAGTATAAAAACGGTCATCTTTATTTAATTTAAAATTATTAAACGTTTGTTCGATTCTTTCCAGAATTTGGTCGGGTAATTCTTCTTTTTTAATCAATGGATGATAAGACAATGCTTTTGCCATATCATCAATTAATAAATGCTGATAGGTAGTCAGGGTTTGGAAGGGATTGGAATGACCCAACAGTTGGGAGACAACCGCCACGCCCCCCGGAGGATTGGCTTTCAGCATCTCGGTGGCGAAAGAATGGCGTAGTAAATGAATCCAAACATTCCTATTTATACCGGCCAGTTTTGCTCTTATCTTAAATTCAGCCTGAAATTGATTTGAAGGAAGTGGTTTATGGGACCGGTGAGAAACAAAGATATAATCTTCTCCGGATTTATCTTTGATAAATTCTTTTAGATCAGTAGCCAGTTTTTGACAGATAGGGAAAATAGCCGGATTGCCGTTCTTAGTTTCTTTAATAGTGATAAAGGTGTTTTCTCCGAATTTAATGTCTTTTACCTGTAAATCAGCTATCTCCCGTAACCTTCGTCCGGTTAATGCCAAGAGACGAAAATAGAGGGAATATGATTCATCCAGCCCCGGCCATCTCATCTTTCTTCTGATAGACAGGATCCCCTCAACCTCTTGTAAAGATAAAATGTCAGTAACTTTGGCCCGTTTAGCTTTAACATAGGGAAAAGATTGAAAAATGTTTTCTTGGACTAATCCGCAGTTAACAAGATATCTGCCAAAATATTTAGCGGTAGCAATGAATTTATTGAGGGATTGCCGGGTAGTGCCTGTCTCTAATTTATAATGAAGAAATTGAGTAAGATTTTCAGAACTAAAATAAATATCGCCTGTAAAAGCAAGTAGTTGCTTAATCCCACTTTTGTGGTTTTTAATGGTATTCGGTTTAAGGGCAAGATCCAAAGACAGGAAGGATAAGAAACCATTAACTAAAGAAGGTTTATCAATATAATCCCTTCTGCTCGGCGGGGAATATCCCATGGTATTTTACTTCCGAACACGCAAGAAAGCAATATCTGTCAAGTACTGTCTATCTCTACCTGTCCGGCCAAAGTACTCCTTGACATTGACTCTAGATAATACTAGAATGATATTGTTTGATAATTTAACAGAGGAATCACGAAGACTTCTTAACTTCAATACGTAGTAGTTGCACGTCAATTACTACTAAAGAAGCTTAGAGATTAAATCTTCCAAACCTCTGCGCAATCAGAGGTTTTTTAAAGACCCTCTTTAATTTTCAAACAAGTCTATGCTAAGAAAAAATCTTCCAACTGTCAAGGTCAACTTTGTTGAGGTCACTAAATTGATGTCTAAACCCCGGGATGCTGTTGTTTATCGTATGTGGAAAAGCGGTAAATTCTTAACTCAAGATGAACTGGCTAAACATTTAAGCATAACCAAACAAGCATTATATTTAATTTTACGAAAATTTAAGGAGGGAAAATGAAACTATTTAATATTTTCAGGTTATATATTCATCAATCTATCCGCCGTTACCGAATTAAAAAGTTTATCGAAAGGATAAATAAATGAAAAAAGATGACTTAATTTCAACAGCCATGCAAATATTCGGTGCTGATAAATTAAAGAAATTATCAGGGGTAGGGATGAGCCGGGTAGACCCGACCGATATCTTGCCTCCCCGGATTCTCCTGGCCCAGAAGTCATCGGCCTTGACTGAGATGGTAGATAAAACCGGCAAAGAGATAAAAGCCGGCCAATTTTATCATACCGGCAAGAAAGAGATTATGGAGAAATTTGAGTGTTTCTTTCTATTTGCTGCCAAGAAAAAGTATGTTGATGGCCGTAAGCCTGATGAAGGCGAAAAAGATATGTATCAGGCGATTGGCGTAATGAAAGATGATCTTTCCTTATTCGGCATGAGTTTCCGCTCATCAGCTCTTTATGCCCTGTCAGGTCTGTTTACCGCTACCCAGTCCCAACAGGCACCCATGTTTGGCTTTAACTGCACGGTTGAGTCCAAAATGTTGGAAGGCAAACTTGGCACGTGGTATGTACCGGTAATCAGGGTAGGCGACCTGGTGAATGACAAAGATAAGTTTGAAGCCTTGTTTGCGCAAGCCAAACACTTTGATGACAAGGCAGATGTAATCATCAATAACCAAGAGACTGAAAATGATAAATAAACCGGATAGCGGCCATTGTAGTGATTGTAAAGATTTAATTCACCATGTGGTTGAAGATTTCTCACTGCGGTACTTTAAACGGCCACTGTGTATCCCTTGCCAGGATAAACAAAGAAAATGGACAGAAATGAAAAAAAAGTATCACAAACCAGGACGAGTAGCATGAGCGGTCAGGCGGTTGAAGATTAAACTTCAACCGTACCTGGTTCAGAGGCCCGTCCCCTGGACCAGGTACAGTTGAAATTTAAGCCTATGTTAACTAAAACCTTTTGGGGACAAACCATAAAGGAATCAGATTCAGGTAAAACCTGGGAGTTGACGATCGCTAAAGCTTTCTGGGACGGTACTGTCGGTATTAATAAAAAACTTGTCGATGAAGCCTGTAAGAACTTTACCAGACGGTTAAAGATAAAAGTATTGGACAAAAATGTTGAGTTTACTGTCCCGGCAGTCAAGGTTAAGATCAACCGGAAGTATATTTACGAACGTACTTCTAAATTCTCCAATGGTTCACCAATGACTTTCTATATGTATTCAATTCCCTATCAAAAATTACAACCAAAATATGAAGAAGAACCGATTGTCGGCGGTTATGTTACCGATAAAGGTCAACAGTTGAAATTTTTATAGCTTTGCGCCCTTTCTGCTGGCTGTCCCTGTCCGGAAGCAAGCTAAGCTGGTCACTCGCAAGGCGACCAGCAGAAAGGGTATCTCATCGGCAGAGTGGTCGCCCTAAGCGCTAACGGAAAAAAGCGCATTATAAATAACCGATGACCACAGCAGGGACTCAAGGAGAACTCAGCGAAATCTCTTGATAAGCGGTGTAGGCTAAGAGGTCTTAACGCTTCCCGGCGCAAGTAATAGTACGACTAGCTTGTGACTGATAGACCGAAATGTTTATCGCCGTCTAGATAAACATACTGATTAATCCCTCCTATAGGGATCTAAGAAAAATCTAGACGAAATCATTAGGGAAAGCCAAGAAACCATGAAAAATAATCCTAACGAATATGAGCGAAATTTTAAAAATAATGATCTATCTTTATTTTATCTTTTCGACAATCAGCTTTATTATCGGTTTTTGTGTGTTATTCGGCACTAAACTTAAATGAATAAAGATATCTGCGATTTTAAACTATTCATGTTAATTCTGCTTTTAAGTTTGATATTTTCTTTATTTATGTTTTATTTATTTCCGATGTTACCTTGGTAAGGAGGATTATGACACCTATGCATTTTTGCGATAAAGTAAAGATTGAATTTATGACAGAAGAAGTATTGTTGACGTTTCATAGTTTAACTGATGAGGAAATTAGGATTGTTTTGCAAAAAAACGAAGCAGAAAAACTTAAAGAAATGTTAAAAGAAATGTTAGGAGGTACAAATGGTTAATTTACCGAATGCATTACCGGAAGTAAAAGTAAGAAAAGAGGTTAAATTAGAAGATTTGGAGGCGGCAAAAGGATTGTTTGATCCGCCACAAATTATGTCACCTCAATTATCACCATCCATGCAGGAAATCAGGGAAGAAAGCCATGCCTGGGAAATCTTCTTGGGCATTTTAATAGTGTTGGCAATCTTTATGTTGGGCTTTGGCGCAGGAGTTATGTACGCCCAGAATCAGTATATGAGGCAGATTATAAATAGCCAGTTGGTGAGGCCGCAATGAAAACTAAAAAATATTATGTCATATCATCAACCAAAGGTACTAAACAAGAGATTCTGGAAAAGATAGCCAACTGGATGGAGGATGGGGACTTCAATGAGAATAGCCAGGTGTACCAGATAACCGAGAAGACTAAGGTGTTTAAGCCGGTAAATGAGATTAGTTTAAAGGAGAAGAAATGAGAAAGGATAAATTATATCCAGGAGAAATAGGTGAACTTTGGCAGGTTAAATATATTCCTAGCTATATGCAACATTGGCCTGAATGGAAAGCAAAGATTATGTGTTGGATTATGAATAGACTACCATTAAAAATTGTTAGGAAAATGGATAATTGGTTTGAAAAGAAATGACAACCCATATCAAGTACGTCAAGAAAGCAAACCTTTGGTGCGTTACTACCACCAGCGGTTTTGGTAAAGAAAGAACGCAGAAGCAAGTTTGGGTAAATAGTGAAAAAGAAGCAAGGGAGAGTTTAAATGGGCAAATCTCAGAGAACTAAAGGTGCAGAATGGGAAAGGGAAATAGCTAGATGGTGGCAGAAAATGGGTTGGAAAGATGCCAAGAGGAATCTTAATCAATACCAAGAGAGAGATGGCAGAGATATTAAGAATACCGAGCCATATTGTCCTCAATGCAAGGTAGGTCAGCATATTTCACTGTTAGAAGCCTATAAAGAAGCCAAAGAGGCGGCAGGCGACAAAGAGATTGCCCTGGTGCAGTTTAAGTATGATCGGGAAGAACCGATGGTGTTAATGAGCTTGGAGGATTTCGCATGGCTGATAAAGTAATCTATGGTCCGGATGGCAAGCCAATGTTCGTCTCTCAAGCTATTAGTGTTGGACCCAATGGCAAACCAGTGTTTGTCGGACAGGATAAACCGCAAGAGAATCTGTTAAAGAGACAAGAAGGCAGTAAGATTACTTGTCCGGTCTGTGGAAAAGATGTTGATTACTTAGTCGGTGAGACTGATACAACAACCGGAGAAGTTCAAGGCTGTGAAGCCTGTCACAAGCCCGCTAGACTGCCCAAGAAAGGAGGTGAAGGACAAAATGCCGGCCCAAAAGATGCCAGAAACCCCAAAGAAACTGTATTTGACTAAAGCTGAGATCCAGAACGTGGCTTCAAGGAAGTCGCTTATGGAACAGTATATATATTTGACAAGATTATTAGATGCGGATCTGCAATCGTATGTGATGAATATTGTCTGTCCCAGATTAAGTGTAGCAAAAGGGGCAAAGGTTAAGTTATCTGATGATTTGAATTACTTGGAAGTAGTAGAGGAAACCAAAAAAGATGATAAAAAGTGATTTTGACCTTGTGCAGCCATTATTAAATGATAGTTTAAGTCTACTGGCGGGCTTAGAGATATTGGAAATGGATAAGTTATGTCCGGAAGCACAAGGATATTTATTATCGCATTTAAAGAAACATATTGGCAGAATAGGTAATTTTGTCATCAAATATGAAAAGAAACAAAAATGAGTATATAAAGAAGTGGTGCAGGAAGAATCAATTGAGAAGACGGATGCACTTGCTTAAGTATTATTATAGCCATAAGGAAGCCTATAATTTCTCAAAGCCAAGTAGTAAGGATGACAAACAGGATGAATACTTGGCAAGACTGTACGGTAAAACGTGGGTGTAGTTAAACAGAATCGAACTTATAGACTTTAACTGAAGCTTTGGTAAGTGGGACAAAGCGTTTCTTGATTATTCGTTCTAATTGCACGCTGCCAACCGTGATTCCCACGAAGATTTCTTTACGACCTATATAGAATGATACTCCAAACTTACCCTCAATACCGGCTATTCTTGAGAAGAACCAATGCTTTCTGGTTTTTTTTTCTTCTAATAATTCGTTAGGATAAAGTTTATGAGCCATTAGAGTTTACCTCGGCGTTTCATATCCAGAGCAATTGCTACCGCTTGGGCTTGTGGAACTTTCCGGCGGGGATTGGATTTACTGACTGGTTGGTGTGTATTCTTGCGTACTCCTTCACTCATTATTTTTTCTATTTTATTACTTACTTCTGAATCTTTCATTTTAATATTCCTCCAGATTTGCTACTCTTCCGGAACCGGCTTTGGCGTGGGTGGGAAAAGTATCTTTTAATTTATTATCGATTTTCTTCAGTTGTGCTATTTTTTCTTCTAGTTTATCTGAGTCAAATGCAGAGGTAATTGACCAGATGTATTTGCCGTGAGTGGTAAGTTTGAGATTGATTTCAATTGTGTTTTTCTCAAGATAGGCGAAGGTTTGCATCAGAACGATTATTGTTTTTTAAGACAGAGAATTACACTAGATAATTAATTAGTGTTGAATAAGGAAAGAGGTCATCCTATAATATTGTGCGACAATTCCGCTTGCAGATTTCCTCTGTTAGCTAGTCAGGTTCAAGTAGTCTGTTAGCAACAATTAACAGAGGTAGCATGTCGCACAATAAACATTGTGCGCCAGGGGGTAGTGGGAGTATCCCAATTGAGCCGCCTGTCTGTAAATATTTGTTATAGTCTTTCTGCAGCATGGTTTAGGATCCTCTAACTCTAAAATATAGAATATTTATCCTATAACTTTTTAATCAATAATTTAATTCTAATCTTATCGGAGTACCAGGGTTCCACCGCCTGGATCAAAATACCATTTATCTTATAATTCTTTTATCTAGTTTCATCTCCTCTAACCATCTGGTATATTACTTAGTTAATGCCGATTCCAGTTTGTACTATATGCATATCTCCTTTTAAGAGAGAAATTGAAGAAGATTATTTCAATAGAGATCGTTATCACAGAACCCTCAAAACAATGTACGCCAAATGGACTCCGTTAATGAAATATCAAGGTTCTTTTAAAGCCTTCGCTCAAATGATGTGGCTGCATGGTAAACATGCTCATTTAAGAGGTTCTACAGCTAAATTATTAAAGACTGCCGATAAGCTTGAAGAAGTACCAATAGAAGATATTATTACCAGAATAAGAAATGTTTATGGTACAAAACTAAATAAAACTCCAGTAAATATTCTAATGCGGGAAGTACGTCTTAAAGATGTCTTGGACGGCGAGAAAGTACTGATCCAGGCCAAGCGGGTACAGATAGAAGAAAACGCCCTGGAGTCGATGATGGTTAAACTGTTCGGACCGAAACTGGATAATAAAGTAATTGAAGGCGAAGTAGTTGAAGAAAAGAAAGGAAATCAGATTGAAAATCGATCTGGAGAAACTCCTATCCTACAACCAGCAAATCCATAATAGTCCCTTAGAGTTTGGTAAAGTAATCCTTGGGCTGCCGTTCCACCAAGGACAGATTAAATGGATTAATAATTCCACCAAAAGAATTAATATCCTGCGGCCCGGTAACCGGTGGGGCAAGTCAGCCATCCTGGCGGTTAAGCATATCTGGCAATGTATGTGTAAACCAAACTTAGACGGCAAGGTATCTTCAGGTAAAGAATGGCGCAAAGTAGAGTATCAGACATTGAACTTTGGTCCGACGTACGAATTAGGCCGTGGGGTACTGCAACTGGCCCGGGATATAGTCCAGGGTAATTTCCTCTTAAAATCAGGTAAGACTAATCAATCTTTATTGGCTGACTGGGCGATTGAAGAAGATAGAAGCGATGCCCAAGTGCTGCCCCATATTGTCTTTAAGACTGGTGCCAGACTGTTGGGTAGATCCTACTCGGAAATGGGAGTAGCGTTTAAGATGAAAGCGATTGCTTACCTGACCGGGGATGAGTGTGCGGATATTGCTGAGTTGTGGACCTTTACTAATAATACACTCCTGCCCCGGTTGGTATCTTTAGACGGTAAGATTGATTTTGCCGGTACGCCCCAGCCGGAAGGGATTGACTATATCCGGATGATTGAGATGGCCGAAGAGGATATGCAGCTGCCGGATTATACCAATACCGGACTTTTCTATACCCAGAAAGGGTCAATGTATGAAAATATCTTTCTACCCCGGGAAGCAATTGCCGAAATTGAAAGGATTTCTGACCCGGTGATGCGCCGACAGATAATCAACGGTGAGTTTGTGGAGACCGGTGAAAAGTATTTTGGCTTTGAGCGGATCCAGAACGCTATTGATAAGAATTTAAAACTGCAGGAATCAGGATATCCGGGCAGAAAGTACATTACGGCGGTTGATTTTGCCGGCGGTGAGTCGGCCTGGGCGGATTTTACAGTGATTATTACCCTGGATTACACCGAAGAACCCTATAAAGTTGTTTACTTTAACCGGTTTAAGGGCGGAGATATGCCGATTCCGGTACAGTATAAGATGGTTGAGGACGTGGCCATGCGTTTTGGGGGCAAAGGTTGTCTGATTATTGACAATACTTCCCTGGGTGGCAGGAACGCCATGCAGTTTTTATCGGGGATGATGCCGATTTCCTTTGAAGTTTTGGCTAAAAACAAGGGTGAAATGCTGGCTACGTTCAAGATTACCCTGGATGGCGGCCAGTCAAAGAAGTACCGGCGGGACCGGGTGCGGACAGATGATGGACTCTGGGTTGAACAGAATAAAGATTGGGGGCTGCTGCGGTTTCCCGATATCCCGGTACTGATTTCGGAATTGATTAACTATAAATTGGATGATAAAAAGATCAGACAGGATTGCGTCATGGCTTTGGGGATGGCGGTCCACTGGGTGGAAATGAGACGGCCTAAGCCGCAACTGCGACCTATTCAGGATTTTGATCTGGCTGCCGCTACTTGGTAAGTTGTTTTCTCTCTAAAAGACCAACTGAGAGAAAGGCCAGTAGGGAACCGATAACTCCGGCGACCAGGGCGGTACCGAACCAATCAAGGGAAGTTTGAGCAGCGGCAAAGGCGGCAATTAATCCGGTACCAAACGACCAGATAATTTTCGTAACTATATTGTCAAAGTTAAACTGCATTTTCTTCATTATAAATAATTCAATTATCTAGTGTCAATATTTTAGTGTTTCTCTTATGGTTGGATTATGGCGTTATTTGGACTGAAAGCTGATAACCTTCTTGATTTATCCGAATCTAAATTACCCATGCAGGGGACTAAAGGTGATCGGGATGATTGGTCAAAAAGAATTGATGAATATGTTCAGAATTTGACTTCGGAAAAGAATGAACGGATTTCGGCCAATAACAAACGCCATGATTTCTACGAAGGTCAGCAAGGTGATTACTCCAATATCTTCGGTATTATAAGAGACACTAAACAGAAGAAAGGCCACACCAATCAAGTGACTAATTATGCCGGTAAGACCGTGGTTAAGATGGCCTATGCCTTGGCCAACAACCCGCCCAAAATGTCGGTGGCCTCTTTGGACGATGCGGACTGGGCGGTCGAGGGCGTGCGGGCGCAGGCGATCGAGGAATATATTGATTCAGTTCTTAATAGTCCGGTCAACCGGTTCTGGAAAAAGACTTACCGCCGGGCTTGTTTTATCCAAGGGGAGTACGGCGATGCGGCCATCAAAACTTATTTAGTTGAAGATGAGATTAAAATCTGCAACCAGGACAATATGTCTAATCTTATGGTTATCTGGAACGGCGAGGATGCGGCTTCTTTTGATGCGGTGATAGCGGAGAACTACATGACCCCGGAGTTGATTGAAGAAAATTTTGGGATTAAGGTTAACCGGAAGAAACTGCCGCAGGCTGATTTATCCAAAGCTTCTTCAAGCCAGGGAACCTGGAGCCGGGGGCAGAGTAATAATTGGGCCACGACTAATACTTTAAATCAGACTAATAAACTGCCGACCGGTAAAAGTAATGTGGCCAAGTTAAAGGTTTTGGAATACGATTCTGAAGATCATTATATTATTAAGATTGAAAATGAAATTGTTGAGTTTGTCGAAAAGGACGATACTAATTTTCCAAAAGTAAAGTTTTGGACAATCGTTCCTAATATCCCTAATCCTCCCTCTCCTTGGTCGATTGCCGATATTGATTATTTGTTTGATATCCAGCTGGAGTTAAATGATAACGATAACCGGACAGCTGACTATATTCGGGTGGGTGGGGTGCAACGTTATGTAGCCTACAATATGACTGACTTTGACCCGGAATCGATCAAGACTTCTTCCGGGCAGGTGATCTTTGTCAACGATCCGGACGGCCGATCAAAGTTTGAACCCCTTCCCACTAATATTAATAACTTTCCGGCTGATCAATATCATGCCAGAAAACTTAACCAGATGTATGATTTGGGTTTGCCCAAGGTGGCTTATGGAGCATCGGGTGGCGATTCGGGCAGAAGCAAAGCCCTGGATTACCAATCCTCGATTGACGTGACGATCTTTAAACGGGACGGCTGGGAACTGGCGATGCAGGATATTTGTGCCAAAATCCAGATTTTCGGTAATTTCTTATTGGGTAAAAAGGTTGATTGGTTTAAAGATAAGATGGATGATTTTGTGGTCCGCAATATGGAGTTTGATTGGACTGATCCCCTGCCCGTTTCCCAATCGGACAAGGTAGTGAATGTTTTAAATAAATTCACCATGGGTATACCCCTGAGGCAAGCTTATAAAGAGTTAGGTTACCGAAATCCGGAGTCGCTGTTGCAGCAATTGAAACAGGAAATGCAGGATCCGAACATGATGATTCTGCGGGCTAAAGCCTGGCAGTATGCCGAGGGGTTACTTAAAGCGATGATTGAGGCCCAGAACCAGATGCCGCCGCCAGTGCAGCCCCAGGCCCAAGGAACTCAGCCTCCAGCCCCTAATCCTAACCAGGCCGGACCGGTCCTGACCAGTTCGCAGAATACCCAAAGCGCCAGGCCAATGTCACAACGGGGCGGTACGACCGCTTATTCCTCAGCGGCTGGTTTATTGGATCGGACTAGACAAAACCAGGCGGCTGCGGTAGGAGGTTAATCTTATGGGTGTCTTAGATATCTTAAAGAATTTATTTTCTTCTAAACTTATTTCACCAATTCCTGAGAATCAATTGGTGAAAAATTCATTTAAACCCGGCAGTTGGTCGATCCAAAATCCCCGGGCAGTGCAGCCGGTTAACAAAACCATGCCGGTTGTCCAGCCGGCGAAAGCAGTCGAACAACCGAATAAGGATTTTTATTTTGATTTTTCCCAATATCCTTCCAGCCGTGGTTTTCAACCTACCCAGCCACCGGCACAGTTAGCTACGTTAATAAGGCAGAACTTCCCTAATGAGGCGACTCCGGCAGCGGCGGTTGCCTGGGCCGAGAACAAGGGTTACCGTCCCGGAGCGGTGAGTTTACCTAATGCAAATCTATCCCGTGATTATGGCCTGTTCCAAAACAACTCAGCTACCTTGGCGGATTTAATGAAAAGAAAACCGCAACTTATAAAAAGCCTGGGGATAAATTCGGTTCAGGATTTATTTGATCCGGCCAAGAATGTCCGGTTGGCTAAAGTAATTAAAGATGAAGGCGGTTGGGGACGTTGGTTTGGATGGCAGAATTTAGGTTTTAAAAATCTGAAATAAAATGGCAACTTATTCTTCCAGAGCCGGTCAACTAGCAGAACAGAGGAGTGGGGCTAAAACTTATAGCCTGTTTTCCGGTTCCAGAAAGGTACTGGCGCCGAAAGATTCTTCAGTTGATTCAATTGCCCGCAAAACCGTAACAAGCCAGATTGATTCAATGGTTTCCCGTTACAACAATGGCGAAGTTACCAACGATGATATGTTAAATCTATTATCAGCCCAGCAGAATAATCCGACTTTAACTAACGCTGAACGGTTGGATCTTGTTAATAAGATAAAAGATTTTAATGTTTTGATTAAAAAGGACCGGTTGGAGGCAGTCTTTAAGGCGGCCCCGGATAAATCCCTGACCCAGATCCAGGCTGCCCAGGCGCTGTCAAAGTTTTATACCGATCGGGCGTCTGGGATGATGACCGGTACGCCTGCCCAGTCCCAATCTTTGGAAAATGCGGCGGTCTGGAATCAGAAAGTAACTGATGTCCAGACGGCGATTGATAAGGACCAGCGGACTAAATATCGGTTAGAACAATTAAAAACAGTTGCCAGTATTGTTCCTAATACCACTGCAGAAATCCAAGCCAAAGCTCAGGCTTATCAGAATATTGCCAATGACGCCCGGGCCGATGGGGCAGATACTGAAGCAATCAGGTATGAAACTTTGGCCCAACAGGAAATGACTAGTCTTCCGGCAGCCCAAACAAAAGAACAAAAAGCCCAGATTGCCAAAAATGTTTCTGATTGGGAAGTCAAGATTTCTAAATTAAAAGACAGAAGTCCGTCTGAGATTGATGCCAAAAAACAGATGGCTTTGGATATAGCTCAGCAGTATTACAACATTGGGGATCAGTTGGGTTACAACAAATACACGGCAATGGCTAATGAAATGGATTTGAAACTCTCAAATATGTATGCGGCTAATGGCAACTTAACTATTAAGAAAGAAATCCAGACAGTTTATGATGAGTTGTCCCAGGCCAGACGTGCTTATACTTATGGCACTGACTATACCACTAGCGACGGCCAAAAAATACAAATAGACGCTCCAACTTTATCTTTTATCGAAACCAGTTTATTTACTCAACTGGCAGACTTAATAGACAAGGGAATGTATGCTGGCATTAAGGGTTTGGAAAATGACGCCCGGACGATCCAGGATGAATTGGCTAAAGCCAAAGATACGACTCTCAAGTTGGATAACCAGGAATTGGTGGAAACGGTTAACAACAAAGGCAAGAAAACTCTTGTTAATATTACCGATCCGGATACCAGAGCCAAGTATGTTGAGTCCGGACGGTTTTGGTATCCTTTGGAAACACCTAAATCCCAGACCCCGGGATCAACTGGTTTAACTCCTTTGGAAACACAAAATCTGGTTGATACTGGCAGAGCTTATTATTTGAGAGATTCTCAGGGGAATACCGTCAATAAAGCCGGCGATGTTATTATGCAGGATGAGAATGGTGTTTGGAGAAAGCCGATGGCTGATCCGACTACCGGCCAATATATGTTAGATGATAAGGGCCAACCAATGCTAAATCCCATAAAAGTCGAAGATCCCCGGGTTGTTCCTGAACAATATGTCGATATTAAAACTGCCAAAGGAACGGAAAGGGTTTGGAGTAAACACGATGAAACCGGCCAGCCTATGGGTTGGTATCCGGAAACAGGGCAAATCCCGGATAAATATACCCCAGCACCTTATACTTCTGAACAATACCAGGGTATATTAAATGCTCCGGAACCGGTTTCCCGGCTTGGGCAACCATTTAATTTGGGACCGAAAGCTACACCTGCGGTTAACCAACAAGCGCCGGTAACAGCGGCCATGCCCGGAGGGGAAACACAAGGAATATTACCTTCAGCCTTACCTAAAACCAGATCTGATTTGGCTTCTTATCCGGGAGTTACACCAAATTTTGGACTTAATACGGCACCGGTTAGACAACCAGCCGGACCGGGGCAGTTGCAATCAGCTATGCCGCTTCTGGGAACATCGCTACAATCTACCCCGCAATATAAACCGCCGGCAGCACAAACTATACAGCCTTTAACTGCGATGGACATTTCAAGTCAAAGAGCTGCACAACAGCAACCAGCGCCGGCATCTAATTTTCTACAGAATATTATCCAGCCGGTGTCGAAGTTTATCCAGCCGGCGGTTAAAACCGTATCTAATATTATTTCCGGCTTAGGTCAGAAATTATCAAAGTTTAAATTCTGGTGAGACTATGGGAGTATTACTTGATGAAATTTTAAAACAACGTGGGAATACCGGGCAGCCAGCACCGGCGGCTGCCGGCCAGCCTATGGTTACCCCAAAACCTTTGTATGGCCAAACCAAGCAAGTGGTTAAACCGGTTATTAAACCTCAAACTCAACTCCAACCCCAGCCAAGTCCTTTGCAGAAAGCGGCTAGTACTTATGAAAAAGTAGGGAAAAAACTACAGGGAGTGACGCAAACAGTAATGAAACCGCCGATGGCAGCTTTAGGGAAAGTGGGCGAAGTTTTATCTATACCTTCTCAAATGACTGAAAAGGGACTAACTAGTGTTTATTCAAAAGCGACCGGTAATCAGGCGAAAAGTTATGAAGATATAGCCTCAAATCTTGGGGTAACTAATAAATATGCCCAAACCGGGATCGGTTTGGCTTCAAGGTTGGTCTTGGATCCTTTAAATCTTTTGGGAATTAGCGAGGTAAGAAATGCTTTGTCTTTACCTCTTAAGGCTTTAAAACCAGTCGGAACGGCGATTAAAGAATTGCCTCAAGTGGAAAAAGCGGTCCAGTGGGCCAAAGAAACACCGGCGGTTTACAAACCCTTAGAGGCGACCGTTGCCCCGTATTTCAGGAATCCGGAAGCCGGAAAAGTAATTGAAGTAACCAGGCAAGCAATAAGAGGAAAAGTAAATGAGCTTTTCCATTTAGTTGATGAGTCAGCCAAAGGTTTAACGCCAGCTCAACAGGTGAGAGTAGGGCAGTTGATTGAGGGCAGTCTTGCTTCGGCTAAAACTGAACCTAGATTAGTAGAAGTGGCTAATCAGTTTAAAACTCTGGCTAAAGATATCGGCCAGCAAGCGGTTGATACTGGTCTTTTAAATAAAGAGGCATTTACCAAAATGACCGAATCCGGTTATATGCCGCATGCGGTTTGGGAAATGGCCACCAACCCGGAGACGGCTAACCAGTTCTTAAAAACCGGGAATGTTCCTAAGATAAGCGGACAGTTTTTCCAACAAAGGAAAGGCGCTGAGGGTTATGTAAAGAGTTTTGCTCCTAATGTCTTTAAGGGTTTAGGAACGGAAATTTCAGACATAGAAGCGGCCAAGATGTTTAAAAATATCGGTGAGCAGTTTGGCAAAGCACCGACGGCTGAATTGGCCCAAAAAGGTTATCAGATGGCAGATTTAGGAAAAGCCAAAGGCCAGCAATTTTTGAAAGATAAAATGTTGCCCCAAGAAGTGGTTGATTATTTAAAGAAAACCATGCCGGCGGGTAAAACAGATGTAGGTAAAGTTATTGATACTCTTATGGGAACCTGGAAAAAAGGCAAAACTATTTGGAATCCAGCCTACCATGTCAGGAATATTGTCTCTAATCAGATATTATCCCATATCCAAACCGGAGAAAGTATGCCTAAAACTTTAGCCAATTATGTTGATTCAGTGGCTAAATACTTGGGCAAAGGCGATCAGACTTTTGTAAATGAAGCTATAAAATCAGGAGTAATTAAAAATAAATACTTTGGCGAAGGAGTAGAACAGTTTACCAAAAACGCTTTTAAACCGGAATCAAAGACAATCTTCCAAAAAATTCTTTCTGTTCCCGGTAATGTTGATAAAAAACTGGCTGAGTTTCAATCATTTTCTGAGGATACAGCCAAACTTAATGTTTTTTCCCATTTCAGAAAAGAGGGTTTAACTGCCGAGGAAGCGACCGCCAAAGCCCAGGAAGCCATTTTTTCACCTTATCAGATTAATCCGGTGGAACGTTCAACTATGGGCAAAGCAATTCCATTTTACTCATTTACCAGGCAGGCGGCACCGTTTATTGCCAAAAATATTGTAACTAATCCGCAAAGATTTACTTCATTCCCAAAATATGAGAAAGCTATTGAATCTTTATCTACCCCTCAAGATAAAAAGTATATGCCTGATTATATGAAAGAAATGGTTAGAACGCCATTTAAAAACGAAAAAGGCCAACAGAAGTACTCTAATTTACAATACTTTTATCCCTGGGGTTCATTCTTTGGGGAAGAAGGACCGAATATGGGTGTTGGTCAAGGTCAGTTACCGTTGGGATTGGGTATAAATCCGGCAGTGTCAGAAGCCTTTTCTCAATTATATAATTATGATCCTTATTTCGGGACGACAATTACTAAACCAGGGCAACCACCATCTGAACAATTAAAGGCAAGAGGGGAACATGTTGCCAGAACATTCTTACCGACTGCTTATACCACGGCCGGCAAAGTTAAAGCAGCAGTCCAGGGACGGCCGGATTACATGGGCAGGGAAAGAAGTCTTCAAGATTTAATTTTAGGTGAGGGTTTAGGCATTAAACTTTATCCTTATGACAAAATCAAAGGGATTCAGAATTATACCAGTCAAATTAATCAAATAGATAAAGATTTATCCGGGGAAATTAATTCAGTTATTCGTGATCAAAGTTTGAAACCGGTTGAAAGAAAACAAAAATTAACAGATTTAATTAAGTGGCGGAATGATAGGCTTCAAAAGTTAACTAAATAAGGTATTTTTAATTATTTTTATCACAAAAATATTTTATAGTGCGGTTGGTAGTTATCGTTCCAGTACAAACGGTATGAGTTAGTTTATTAATTCTTATAAACATGGGTAAAGAACCAGTAGTGTCGGTAACAGGAAGATAAGAATATATTTCTGACCAAACTAAAATAGCAAGAAGAATATTTATAATTAGAAAAAAAATTAATGTAGCAACCCTAAAAATACTTTTCATAACTTTACTATACCACAAATAATAATTATCTAGTGTCAAATAGTTTTCTCCCTTGTTATCTTGAGGCCAAGTAATTAATTCGTGGACGTAGCACGTTAAACACGAAGAAAGGAGTTCGTCTATGGAAGACGTTAAAGCCCAAGCAGGTGTACCTTCCCAAACGGAAGTAATTACGGGAGAAACAGCGACTCCCAGTTCTGTTCCACCACAGACAGATCAAACGACTGTAGAGAGTAAACCTACAGCAGTACCTATCAAAAGCACGGTGCCTGACAGATCAATACCTTATCCGAGGTTTGCGGAAGTAAACAAAAAGATGAGGGAATACCAAAAGGAACTTGCTACATTGAGGGGGAGAAGTCAATTAGAGGCGTATGATCCGGCAGAAACAGAAAGGGTCATGCAACATCCTCTAGTCCAGAAACTGCTGATTGATAATGCAAAGTCTCAAGTAACTGATTTTGCTAAAGGATATTTGGAGCAATTTCCAAGTTTCCCATCGGTGGTTAAAAAGGCAATCTTAAAAAACGTCAGGGGTTTTATAAATGAAGAAACCACTGATCCGGAGACTGCCAAAGAGGACGTAAGACAATACATTGATGACGTTTGGGCAGAACAGGAAGCTTCACAGGCTCCTGCTAACTTACCTGGCCAAGTAACCCCGGCAACTGTTCCCGTAGTCAGTCCTACCAATATCGGTAATGCGCCTGGCAGCGAAGCTGTCAAGCCAAAAGATATCCAGGAGATCTTGGGTAAACCTTTAACCGAATGGACGGATGAAGATACTGCAAAAGTTGAAAGCTACAGCCAAACCCTGAAGAAATAATAGGGGGGAGGTGAATAGTAAAAAAATATGGCAGTTATTAATATAGGATCATTAACAGATCTTGAAAAAACAGCTTATATTCGTGAAGGATTACCGATAGCCAAACCTAAACTGCTTTATAGTCAATATGCAGTTAAGGACCGGGTTGCCAAAAGAGAAGGCAAAACCAGACAGTGGTTTAGAATGACGAAATTAGGATTGACAACTCGCTCTGGAGATTTCTCCGGTACGACTTATCAATACGTCAAGAACACGACTGGCGCAGCCCCAACTTGGACACCGGCAACCCCGGCTTTAACGACAGTAACCGCTCAGGCAGATTTCCTATTTGGCCAAGGCCATGAATGGAACGAGGGAGTAGAATATACCTCTTTCGCCGATCTTCCCAAAGAACTTCGGATCTTAAACGTCACTCAGGCCGCTGAGGCCATCGACACGGAAGTGCGGGATGTTATAAAAGCCGGTACGACTGTTAGTTACGCTAACGGCCGGACGACAAGGCCAACCCTTCTATCAACCGATCAGGTTGACATGAACGACATTTTTGATGCAGTAACGACACTGAGGAATAACGACGCTCCGGATATCCAAGGTATGTATTCAGCCATCTGTTCGGCGAATGTTATCGCCCAACTGATGAAAGATACAGCTTTCCAGAGCGCAGTCCAATTCCAAAAACCATATATATTTGCCGGCACGATTGCCGAACTATATGGAGTTAGGTTTGGATTTACCTCAATGGCGGCAACGACCACGAGCGCAGGTTCTGCTTCCCAAATCTCTACCGTTGATCAAACCATTATCACTGGTGATAATGCTTACGGTAAAACTGCTTGGATGCTGGATGACTATGATATGGTCTATACCGGTCCGGGTGGTTGGAATGATGAATGGGCAGTCAGACACGCTTTGACTTGGAAGTTTATGTTCAAATCAGTAATTTTGAACCAGAACTGGTTGTTACGGTTGGAAAGTTCAAGAGCTTAAATTTCGGACTAGCATAATGTCTATTACTCACTATGCCGTCTGGCCCACGACACGGGCCAATTTTTATGATAGTTGATATCGATCTTAATAAAGTTTTAGACCAGTTTTGTTCGGTTTGTGGCGAAAAGAAACGGAAGTTTATCAGTCGATCTTTAGGAGTGCCAAGTGTGATGTTTGAGTCTACCTGTAATTGTAACCGATTAGTTTATCGGAAATCTTTAAAATCTGAAAAAGAAATCTTTGATGAACTACAAACCCCTTTTTGGAAAATAGCCGGTATGAAACCCAAACCCCACGAACAAAAATTAGAAAGATTGTTGAAATGGAAAAATATGAGTTGGGGTGATTACCGCCGGTACAGGGATCATCTTGCCAGAGCTTCACATCCTTCAGCGATGCCCAGATTTGAAAATCATATTAAAAAATATAAGTGGAACAATGAACCAGCGCCATCATTCACTAAAAAAAGTTAAACCATATAAGCAGTTTTTAAGTGAACAGAAATTCTTCTTTCCGGAAATTCTATCTAATGATATGCGGGCGGATAATAAAAAGATTATCAAGATTACCATTAATGGCAAAGTCTATGAGGTTTTAACCGGGGAGATAACAACAGTTGCTTATGAAACCTTTTGTCTTTTAAAAGATAACGGCATTATTACGGATGACGGCAGGTATGAAATAGGAGGTAGATTTGACCCCCTATGATTGGCTGGAACCGTTTAATTGGTGGGGGTGGAGCAATCCAATCTCCGGTTATGGGATTGTTAATCTTGAATATGCGACTGCTTTGGAGCGGTTGACCGGTAAAGTTTCCTATGGTTGGGAAAGAAAAGAACACATCTTGCCTAAGAATTTTGAACAGTTAATCCAGGAACAGAAAGATATTTTAACTAAACCATATATAAAATCTTCTTTGGGCATTATTAAAACTATTCCCCAGCTTTTCTATATGAATAAATCTGATTTCAGAATCGGTTATACGATGGTGGAAAATACCAAAATCGGCAAAAGATGGGTGGAATATTGCAACCAAATGGATGCGCTTTTCGTCCCCAGTAAATTTTTAATCGATGTTTTTTCCTCCTGCGGAGTAAGAAAACCAATTAAAGTAGTTAAGCAGGGAATAAATCAGAAGAAATTTCCATATTATAAACGAACCAAAAAAAACAAGTTTATTTTCGGTACTGTCGGTTATATGGATGACCGTAAAAACTGGCAGGATATGGTTTCAGCTTTCGGTTCGGAATTTGATAATAATGAACCGGTGGAATTGTGGATTAAAAATAACAATGGTTATTTTATCAATACCCGGTTTGATGACCTGCGGATTAAAGTAATTAACCGGATTTATAGTTTTGAAGAGATTCAAAGACTTTACCGGTTGTTTGATTGCTATTTATGTCCTTCTCATGCTGAGGGATCAAGCCTGACTCCCCGGGAGGCGATGGCTACCGGCCTGCCGACGATTTTAACCAACTGGTCAGGAATGACAGAGATCTGCAATCCGCAGTTTAATTATCCCCTAACCCCGATTGCTATTAATGTTCCTGATATCCGGGGTCCGGAACAGCCCGGGTTTATGGCACAGATTGACATTTCGGAACTGATGTATTGGATGCGCTATGTTTACGAACATTGGGAAAAAGCGATGGAAAAAGGCAAAAAAGCCTCGGAATATATCCATAAGGAATGGAATTGGGATACCTGCGCCATTGATCTTTTAACTAAAGTTAAGGAATTAAAGGAGGGAAAGTGAACGATTTTTTCGGATTTAACGATTGGTTTACCGCTAAATATTTAATTAAATCTTCCCAAAGATTTCATTCTTTTAAGGCAGCTTTGAATATTATTCTCCAGCGGGGTTTTGGCAATATTGTGGAAACCGGCACGACCCGGATGGTTGATGACTGGGGAGCCGGGATGTCAACTTATCTTTTTGGCGATTTTGCCAAACATTACGGTAAGCACGTCTGGACGGTGGATATTTTATCCAGTGCGATTGAAATCTGTAAAAAAGTAACTGAGGAATTTAAAGACCAAATTACTTATACGGTTGGTGATTCGGTTAAGTTTTTAGAATCATTTGAAAGCCAAATTGACCTTTTGTATCTTGATTCAATGGATTGTCCGATTGAAGTTCAAGCCGATTCACCTGATCTTTTGGCTTCCCAAAATCATCAGTTGGCAGAACTAAAAGCGGCCTGGGAAAAATTGTCCTATCATCCGGTGATTTTATTGGATGATAACTGGTTTAGTAACGGTGGCAAGGCCAAACTATCTAAGGAATTTTTACAGCAGAAAGATTATTTATGTTTAATGGATTACCAGCAGTCTTTGTGGATTAAAAAATGAATATTTTGTATTTGTCGTGTCATTCGATTCTGGAATATTTGGAAACAAAACTGTTTACTGAGATGGGCCACCAGGTATTTTCTTTTGGTTCATATATTAATTCCTGGCATCCCCATGATAATAAACGCCCGGGATATGAAGGTTTTTATTCACATAAATTAATTACCCTAGCCGGAAAATGCACCCAGGAAAATTTAGACCAGAAATTAATCAATTGGGCAGACGTGGTGATTGTTATGCACAAACCGGAATGGATTATTAATAATTGGCAGAAAATGAAAGGTAAAACAGTTGTCTGGCGGACGATTGGCCAGTCAGTGCCGGAGATTGAAGGCTTATTAAGCTTATCCAGGAAAGAAGGTTTAAAAATAGTCCGTTATTCTCCTCGGGAAAGAGCTATCCCCGGGTTTATTGGCGAGGATACTCTTATCCGGTTTTATGTTGATGAGGAAGAATTTACTGGGTTTACCGGGGAAAACCCAGTAGTAATTACGGTAGTACAAAGTATGAAAAACCGGCTTAATTACTGCAACTGGGATGTGTTTGAGAAAGTGACCAGCGGTTTTAACCGGAGTGTTTACGGACCGGGGAATGAAAACGTGGCTGGCAATGCTGGAATTTTATCTTATGAGGATTTAAAAAAGGCTTACCGGACTAACCGGGTTTTTGTTTATACCGGTACTTATCCGGCTTCCTATACTTTAGGTTTTATTGAAGCGATGATGACCGGGATACCGGTAGTGGCAATCGGAGAAAGGTTAGCGGACATCAGACTTTATCCGATGCAAACTTATGAGGTAGATAAAATTATTAAACATAAAGAAAACGGGATTTGTTCTGAAAATATTAATGAATTGCGGGATTTAATCAGTAGTTTATTGACAGATATTAATGATGCCAAAAGGATCGGGGAAGCCGGCAGAAAAACAGCCATAGAATTATTTTCTAAAAAAGTTATTAAACCACAATGGGAGGCATTTTTCAAAACATTATGAAATTATTACTACCTATTTATCCGGAACCATCAAATCCTGCTTACTCGATGTACAACACGGGAGGTGTGGAAGTTGAAGTTGGTGAATTTCTTTATGGTTTGGTGAGGATGATTAAACCGGAAGCGATTTTAGAAACCGGTACTCACAAAGGAATTTCTGCCTCATATATGGCTACTGCCTTAAAAGAAAACGGTAAAGGAAAAATTACCACCTTGGAGTTTGAACCACAACATTGGGAAATAGCCAATAATATGTTTCAAATAATGGGATTGCAATCTTGGATTATTTCAAGTTTACAGGATGCTAGCACTTATCCGGTCAAAGAAAACGAATTTGATTTTATCTTTTTGGATACTGAGCCACACTTGAGATTTGCCGAGTTTTTGCGGTATTGGCCGGCCTTGAAGCCCGGAGGATTTGTGGGAATCCACGACCTTGGACCAGGGATGGGACAGTCAGGCCAAACTGTTAATGGGGTATTTAACTGGCCGTTTGGCACACTGCCGGAGGAAATGAAGCGGATTTTAAAAGAAGAAATTCAGAGTTTCCATTTTAAAACGCCTCGGGGATTATACCTGGGACAGAAGAAAGCGGAGGATTTCTATGAGTAGAGCAGCATTATTACCTTCCAGAGGTGATCCGATTACCCTGCGTCTGGTTTGGCATTATTTTGAGACTGTCTGGCAGGATGAGGTGGATAAACTGTATTTAAACGTTAATACTCCCTGTGAAAAATCAGTGGTTGATTTTATCCAAAAGTTTACCAAGCACCCGAAAGTGGTCTTTTCTTACGATGACCATTCCCTGGACCACGGCGGATCCCTAACCAAAATGTTTAAACAAGGGACTGAAGAATTTATTGTTTTTATAGAAGATGACAGCTTGATTTATAAAAAAGGCGTACTTGATGCTCATTTTAAATATATCGAAGCCGGCGGTTTTGACGGCGTAGGGGCTTTACGTTGGTCCTGTTCCGGACCGTTGGTTGACCGGGGCAGGGAAATATTTGGACTTCGTGATGCAAAATATGATCCGGGCGGTTGGTTCTGGCCCTGTTTTTTCTTTGCCAAACGATCGGATCTTAACAAAACCGATTTAAACTTCTGCGGCAAACATTGGAAACGGGGAGAGTTTATCGAACCGATGGGTTGGTATTCTCCGGAAGATATGGATTCCGATACGTTTGTCTGGATGAGTATTCAACTGCGGGCTTTAGGATTGCGGTTTATGGAGATTCCTACGCCTTGTGATTTAGGTACTGGCTGGGTGCATTTGACTACCTTATCTTCTCCTATGGAGTATTTATTGACTGATGATAATGATTGTCCCATAGCTCTAAGGCATGGTAAGAGCGCCTATAAAGCCAGTCCGGTGTTGGCTGAAACCGGTGAATTTAATAAAAAAGTGGCCTGGATGAAAATCTGTCTGGAGAAATTCGATTATTCGGAAATTAAAGAATTTCGGGATGTCTATGAAAAAGCGATTGAACGGGCAATCGACCGGTTTTCTGCCAATAGGAATAATATAGAAAATTTTAGAAAGGAGTATAAAAATGCGTTGGGCTTTTGATATTGACTCTGTTATCACTGCTAATCCTGAGTTTTTTCGCTGGTGGATTTATCACCTGAAGAAAAGCAAACAGGAGGTTTTTATCGTTACGGCTAGAAACCCGAAACGGGAACAAGAAACAATCTTTGAATTGGAAGATTGGCATATTCCCTATGACAAGATTTATTTTATGCCAGACATTTTGCCAAGGGATTTTTCCGATCAAGCGATGTGGAAGAAAAAGAAAATAAAGGAACTTAAAATTGATATCTGGGTAGACGATAATTTCAAGATTTACCGGAGGGCATTGGGAATTAGTACTGATATTAAAGGAGTGACAAAAATTGAAATATGAGAATAGCAATAACTCATTTTGACGGTGATCCGTTTGTTTTAGATTTTTGGTTGTATCTTTACCAACGGTTTTGGCGGGGAGAAGTGGATACAGTTATGGCCGATGTTTGTTATGACCCGCAATTGGTACCCGACAGTGTTATCGAATCACAAAAGATTTCCTGCGGTCGTTTCCCGGAGATTGAGGTAAAGTGGATACCCAATTGTCAGGTGCCGGAACAATCTAACGTTGAACTGATTAAGAAAGTTAAAAAAGGTTTTCTGGTTTTGGTGGAGAGCGATTGTTGGATATTCGGCAAGGGAATAATTAAACAATATTTCAAATATATTGAAGAGGATTCACATGATATAGTCTGTGGCAATTACCGGCTTTGGCCGGAAAATGTTGATAATATTTTGGGTTATGCCGGTTTTATGCGCAACCTTTTTTTTGCCCGGAAAAAGTTATTTGAGATTATTGATTTGGATTTTTTCCCCAGATGTTCACCGGATGGTTTATCCCTAGATTGTTTTGGTTGGATTTCCTACCAACTGGCCCGGATGAAACCCAGAGTTTTATATATCCCCAATAATTTTGTGGTTGATAACCAGAATCCTGGTGAATTTATCCAGAATAAGTGGCTGCATATCAGACAAATGAACTCCAGTATTTTGGGTTTTGGTAATTGTGGCATTTATCGGGGATTTGCTACTGGTGATGAGAAGAAAATAGCAAAAGTTAAAAAAGAAGTAATCGGCAGTGAGCCAGCCGAATGGCAGTATTACAAAGCAATCGCCATGCGACTTTTAATGTTGGGAGTATTGCCAGAGAAAAAAGAATTAGAGGAATACCGCAAAAACTATCTGGAAACTATTAAATTGGTAATGGTCCAGTTGGGATTGGACCAGGGAAAGATAGCCAAGTTTAAAGCTTTTTACCGGGCGGTGATGGAAGTATGATTAATGTTTTGAGCTACTGGCACCATAGCGATCTTTGGTGGTCTTTACAGCTTTTGTGTAATCGGTTGGGATTTACCCTATCCCGGATGGTGGGAATGGAATGGTACGAAAAAGGCTTTTTTGATATTTATGATCCCCAGATTTACGCCCATAAATATTTAGTAGATGATGTGGGGCTTTACCAGCGCTTGGATCCGGACTTTCCCTCGGAAAAGACTTTAAATTTTAAGTCGGCTTTAGAAACTCCAATAGACATTATTTTATGTTCTAATCGGGAGACAGAGAGGCCATTATGGGATTTTGCCCGCAAGCATAAACCAAATGCCAAACTGATCCGCCAGGTTGGCAATATGCTGGATACGGTGGATATCCAGAAATACCCCCATACTTTATATTCTGACAAACAGAGTTTTGAGGAAAACCAGGGCCATAAGATTTTATACCATCAGGAATTTAGGATGGATTTGTTTACCTACCAACTATCGGTGAATAAGAATAGAATTTATACTTTTCAGAATGACTATCATCAGTATAAGCCAGCGGAAGTGTTTTCTAACCAGTTAAAACAGAAATTTCCAGATTATATTTTGAAAGAATACGGCCGGAATACTACCGGCGGTTTTATTTTTCCCAAAAGAGATTATATCCGGGCGATCCGGGAAGCTAGTTTTATCTGGCAAGTAAAGCATTGGGAGGGTTATTCCCATAATATTCATTCTTCTTTTGCTTTAGGCCGGCCCATGATTCTGCGGCGTGAAGATATTAAAGGTAAGATTTTTGAGCCTTTGTGCGATGAAACTACCACTATATTTACCGACCAGTTGGAACGGATAAGGACTATAGATTTACAGGATATGTCAGCCAACTGCCGGATCAGGTTTGAAAATACAGTCAATTTTGATAAAGAAGCAGAAGAATTAAAAAAGTTCTTTGAGTTGGTTTTATGAATGTATTTTGTGATAAACATCATATTGGTCTTTTATATTCTTTACAACTTTTGTTTGAAAAACGCTTAGGCTGGAATTTATATACTCCGATTGGTGAAGAATGGTTTACTTCCGGCTTTTGGAAAATAGCCGAGCCTTACGGAAATCATCCATCTACTATTAGCCAATTTTTATCTTTAAATAATACTTACCAGCCGACTCTCCAAATGCCTTCCCAAAGTACGATTACCAAAGAAAAGCTTAATTATTATGAAATCTTAGATTCCCAGAATAATACTACTCATAAAGCGATTACTTTAGAACAGTTTAAGCAGATGTCGATTGATATTGTGATTGCTTCAATCCCGGATCATATTGAACCATATAAGAGACTTATTAGTTTATACCAACCGAAAGCTAAATTTATTTTCCAGATGGGTAATATGTTTGGATTGGATTTTTCTGCGATCCCGAATTTAATGGCTTCAACCATGCCGTTTACCGTTTCTTGTAATGCTATTTTCTACCATCAGGAATTTGACTTAAATATTTTTAAGTATGTACCGGTAACCGGAAAAAAGAAAATCAGCAGTTTTGTCCACTGTTTGCCGGAAAGGGAAGTTTATGCCAGTTATAGAAATTCTTTACCGGAGTTTAATTTTAAAGCTTATGGCGCTGGTTGTCCGGACGAAGCGATAACTGCCAGCCGTGACGTAGCCAAAACCATGCAGGAATCTGATTTTGGCTGGCATATCAAACCCGGCGGTGATGGTTATGGTCATACTATCCATAATTGGTTTGCTTGCGGTCGGCCGGTGATCACCCGTCGTAGTGATTATGCTGACAAACTAGCCGGGAGTTTACTGGAAGATGGAGTAACTTGCATTGATCTTGAAAAACGTGGGTTTGAGGACAATTTAAGGTATATAAAAGAATACTCTGAAGCAGAAAAGCTTCAGAAATTGGCTTTAAATGCGTCTAACAGATTCAAGAATACGGTTAATTTTGATTCTGAAGAGCAAAAAATCAAGGATTTTCTATTTAGCATTATCTAGTGTCAAAAAATGGTCAATTTAATACAGTGAAGGGAGGTGAAGACTTATGCCAACTAATTTAATGATTTGTGAAATATGCGGCAAGAAATATATCAACAGGGACTATTTTAAACGCCATATGGAAAATGATCATAAATCAACACCGGTAGTAGAAACGCCGGTGGTAGCTGAAATTCCGACAACAATTACTTTGCATTTTGCCGATCCGGTGGAAGTAACGATTAATGGAATCCATTATAGCGGAAAAGAAATGAAGGTAGCCAATATGGAGATAGCTTCGGAGATTGTCAGGATTGCCAAAGAAGCCTATGGAGAACATATTTTATTGTAAAAGTAAATCATTATATGTTGAGTGTAATTATTCCGTCTCATAATGAAATATATCTTCAAAAGACGATCGACTCGCTTCTTAAAAACTGTGGTGGAGAAATAGAAATTGTTGTTGTCTTAGATGGTTATTGGCCGAAGATTCCTTTGTTGGAAGATAAACGGGTAAAGGTAGTTCATTTAGGTAAGAACCGGGGAATGAGAGGGGCGATCAACGCCGGAGTATTAGTTTCCAAGGGTGAATATATTATGCGGACCGATGAGCATTGTATGTTTGGCGACAGATTTGATCTTCTTTTAACAGCCACGATACAAGATAACTGGATAGTAACTCCCCGGAGATATTTCCTTGATCCGGTAAAGTGGGAAGTCATGGATTTACCACCAGTTGATTATGAAAAATTGGTTATCCAGGATAACAAAAAGTTCTCCGGACAAAGGTGGGATTCAAGAACCGAAGAAAGAAAAGACATTATGGTTGATGAGACTATGGCGATGCAGGGATCCTGTTGGATTATGAAACGTAGTTGGTGGGATAAAGTGATCGGAGAATTGCAAACCGAAGGGTACGGACCGCTTTATCAGGATTCCCATGAAATGGTATTTAAAACCTGGAAAGCTGGCGGAAAACTGATGATAAATAAAAGCACCTGGTTTGCCCATAAGCACCGGAGTTTTCCCAGGACCCACAATTACGGTACGGCCGAAGCCACTCCCGGTTGGACTTATTCTTTAAATCTTTGGCGTGATTATTATTTAAACGAAATTGTACCCAAATGGAAGATATAACTTTACTTTTTATTACCGGCAATCGGGTCCCTGAAAAATGGGGAGCGTTTCAGCGTAAAACCATGCTGGAAGCTGGGAAGGGCAGTCCGGTTATTACAATATCAAGACAACCGATGCCGTTTATGCCCGGGATTAATTTATTGGATGATAAGCCTTCTGGACCACTTAATTTCTACAGCCAGATACTAAGGGGTGCCAAAACTGCTACCACTCCCTATGTGGCTTTGTGTGAGGACGATACTTTATATACCGAGGATCATTTCAAATTCAGACCGCCGTTGGATACCTTTGCCTATAACGTCAACCGTTGGTCTATCTACACTTGGGGTGTGCCGACTTATTCGTTTAGAAAAGGCTCAAGGTGTGGTTGTGCCGGGATCTATCCCAGACAATTGGCAGTAGATTCGTTAGAGGAAAGATTCGAAAGATACGGCGACCATATACCAATCAAGATTTTCGGTGAGTTGGGTTGTTATGAGAAATATATGGATGTCACCATAAGAAAGACAATTAACTTTTATTCTGATCCGCCGATTATCCAAATGGCCCATCACTACTTTTCTTTACATGAGAATACGCCGGAAGCAAGAGTGCATATAGAACGTAAGAGAATGGGTTTTGTCCGGGCCTTTGAGGTGCCGTATTGGGGAAAAGCTGAAGATATTGTGAGGTATTTCCATGACTGATTTAACAATTCTTTATTTAACATTGAATAAACTGCCGGAAGGTTGGATGGCCTACCATAAAAAAGTCTTATTGGAAGCGGTTGGGGATACACCGATAATTACTATCTCCAAGAAACCGATGGATTGGGGAATTAACATATTACAAACTGAACCGGAATCATTATCCAATATTTATTGGCAGATGTTAAAAGCGGGTAAAATTGCCACCACGCCGTTTGTGGCAATAGTTGAAGATGACACGCTGTATTCCAAAGAACATTTTGCCTTCCGTGATCCGACCGCTTTTTCCTACAATATGACCCATTGGTCTTTGTTTACCTGGGGAGAACCGACTTATTCCTGGAGGGATCGGACCGGTAATTATTCAATGATTTCCTCAAGACAGTTAATGATTGATGCTTTGGAAGAAAGATTTGCCAAATGGCCTAATGGTACGCCAAAAGATATAACTGGGGAATTGGGAAGGGATCGGGTTAATAGGAATTTAGGTTTGTCAAAACGAAAGTTAGTTGAGTATTTTACCACCATTGGAATCGTCAATTTCAACCATGATTATTCCGAAGAAGAATACCAACGCACCCATGTTAAAAGGATGGGACCATTACGGGCTTATGATATACCGTTTTGGGGAAAGGCCAGCGAACTGGTAAAAAACTTTAAATGACAACATCAAGTGAAAAATACCGACTGCATGGACCATATCATTGGTGGTGGTATAAAAATAAACCAAAATATACCCGGTATGTTAATAAAGTTAAGGAGTGGATAAAGGAAACTAATGTTCTTGATGTTGGGGCAGGAGATGGATTGATAGTTCATGTTTTGGGGATAATGGGAGTGGATAATGTACCACACGCAGTTGAATTGGCAAGGAGAAGGGGAGCGGATGTAATTTGGGGGGATGCTTATGATTTATCTTTTAGAGACGGAGAATTTGATGCAGTTTTTATGGGCAATGTTCTGGAGCACTTGGATAATCCCAAAAAGGCATTAAATGAAGCCAGAAGGGTTTTGTCGAAATATCTTTATCTTATAGTTGCGGCAAAAGAACTCCCATTCATGATTACATCGCAGGAATTAAAAGAAATGGTTGAAAATGAAGGATTTAAGTTAGAAGGAAAAATATTACTAGATGATAAAGCGTGGTGGGCCAAGTTTAAAAAAATATGAATAGAACAATTTTGTATTACACCAGCAATAAGGAAGATGAAGTTTTTGAAAAAAAGATTAGGGAAAATATCTTAAAACAATGCGGAGATATTCCGATCGTTAGTGTATCCCAAAAGCCGATAGACTTCGGGCAGAATATCTGTGTTGGTGATGTCGGCAGTTCCTATTTTAATCAATGGCGGCAGATTCTTATTGGTCTGAAAACGGTTAAAACCAAGTATGTTATTTTTTGTGAATCAGATTTCCTTTATTCCAAGGATTATTTCGACTTTAAACCTAAAGATAATCTTAGTCGGTATGAGAATGTTTGGATTGTGTTTAACTATCGAATCAATGGATATAACCGGAAGATATATTCAGAAGGGGCGCAAGTCGGTAATACTAAATACCTGATTGACCAATATGAGAAGTTTTTTGAAGATAAACCTGAATGGTCAAATTTGAGATTGGGTAAAAATAACTATCCATTATTTGCTGAACCGTTCAGTTGGTTTACCGGAACTCCCTGCGTTAGTTTCAAGACAGGGAAAGGTGTCAGGGCTTTTACCAATACATTAAAACACAGAGAAACAACTTTGCCTTATTGGGGGGATGTTGAAAAATTAAAGGAGAAATATTTATGTTAATGCAGAAACAACCAAGGTTAAACCATTCTAAGGGTTGGTCAACCCATCAGACTTTATTATTAAAAGCTTTGTTTTCCAGCAAAGGCCCGGTATTGGAAGTTGGCGGAGGTTTATTCTCTACTCCATTATTACATTGGATGTGCAAGAGTTTGGACAGAAAATTAGTCAGCTGTGAAAATGATAAGGAATGGTTTGATATTGTAGTCCATAATTTTGTAGCTCCTAATCATCGGACTGTATTTATAACCGATTGGGAAAAAGAATTGGATTTAAAAACTCATTGGGGCCTAGTGTTTATTGACCATCACCCGAATATCAGAAGGGCGCTGGATGTAATCAGGTTTAAAGATACGGCTGATTATATTGTTATCCATGATACTGATTATGAAGGCATGAATAGGAGAATGAGATATGACTATGCCCGGGTCTGGCCGAATTTCAAATATATCTATCACTGGAAAGCTTGTCGCCCTTGGTCATCGGTAGTTTCTAATTTTTATGATGTATCAAAGTGGGATGACAATATTTTACATTATGAAAGATCTTAGCATTTTAATACCAAGTCGAAATGAAATATTCCTCAAAAATACGATTGAGGATATTTTAAAGAATATTGAGGCCGATACTGAAGTTATCGCTGTTCTTGATGGTAAGTGGACTGAACCGCAAATCCCCCAACATGAACGAGTTAATTTAATTTATGTTCCGCAAGCTATTGGGCAACGGGCAGCCACTAATCTATCCTGTAAATCTTCCAAAGCCAAGTATGTGATGAAACTGGATGCTCATTGTTCTTTTGACAAGGGCTTTGACCGCAAGATGCTGGAAGCATTTAAGGTAACAGGGGATAACGTGACTATGGTACCGATAATGAGAAACCTGTGGGCTTTTGATTGGAAATGTTATAAATGTGGTAAAAGAATATACCAGGATAAAACTCCAATTTGTCCGCTTTGCGGAACCCCGATGAAACGAAAGATGTTGTGGATTGGCAAACGTAACCCTTCATCTACCTCTTATTGTTTTGATGCTGAGCCTAAATTCACTTACTTTGAAGATTGGAAACACCGGTCGCAATATTTAAAAGATAAACAAGAAAAAGGAATAACTGAAACCATGAGTCTGCAGGGTTCATGTTTTATGTGTACCAGAGAGAAATATTTGGAACTTAATTTATGTGACGAAAGTTTAGGCAGTTGGGGAAATCAGGGAATAGAAGTAGCGGTCAAAACTTGGCTTTCGGGTGGCCGGGTGCTTTGTAACCATAAGACTTGGTATGCCCATCTTTTCCGGACTAAGCAAATTTTCGGTTTCCCTTGGCCGGTTTCCGGCAGTGACCAGCAAAGAACTAAAAAAAACGTTAGGGATCTATTATGGAGCGGTAAATGGCCTAAACAAATACATCCGATTTCCTGGTTGGTAGAGAAGTTTTGGCCGGTAAAGGGATGGACAGAAGAAGATTTGAATAAACTAAAAAATGCTAATTACAACTGATGATTTATGCTTGTCATATCTTAAAAACTTTAGTTATTTTGACAAGTTAAAGGAGAAGAAACCTGATTTAAAAGTCATCGCTTTTACAATCGGTAACTTTAAAAACAATGAACCTTTATTGGAGTCAACTATTTTTAAGGAATGGTTTGAAAAACATAAAGATTGGGTTGAAATTGGCGTTCACAGCTATGACCATGACGGTTTACCGGACGGCGACAGAGATGATGAAGAATATTGGATTAAGAAAGCCTTAGAAAGTTTACGGCCGTTTCTGCCGGAAAGGTACGGTTATCGCAGTCCCGGTTGGCAGACAACGATTAAAACGATACCGATATTAAAAAAGTTAGGTTTCTCTTATATCGCTTATTTTAGCAAGATAAGAGACCTAAAGGAGGAAAAGATAATCGAAACTGAAATTATAAATTCTCATTTATACGATATTAAATCGTTACAAAAGATAGGAGGTGAACTATGAAATATTTAAAAATTACTATTCTTGAACCTGCTGGTGGTTCGATGATTTATCCAAATGGATATCAGTCAGAAATCGGCGATTATAATGTTCATCCTCTTTATTATGATGAAAACAAATTAGATAACCAATCAGAATTATTATTGATGATAAAAGACAAAGACTTTAAACCAGAAATGATTCGTGATCGGGTAGTGGAAATAACTGAGACAGAGGCAAAAGCAATTTCTGAAGCCAATGAAAATCGGGTTGAAGAAATTAAAGATGAAGCTAAAGTCAGACGGTTAGAAATTAAAGCTCAACTTGGAATGGCATTAACAACTGAAGAAATTAATGCCTTAGATCCGACTAAACCTAATTCTGCTTTTGGCACAAGCAAGATTTTTGCCGATAAAGTGGATGAGTTAAAATCTCAGGAATTAATAGCCAAAAACAAAGGAAAGGATAAACCAATTGCCTGATTTAGTTTCAATTATCATTCCGGTACGTTACCGGGTTGATTTAACTAGGGTTTGTATAGACAGCATTATTAACTATACGAAATGCCCGTATGAATTGATATTGGTGCAGGAAGGCGAAGACCCGGAAATAACTAAGTTGTTGCAATCTTTTAAAGCTAAATTTGTTCAGAATAAAGTACCAAAAGGATTTGCCGGGGCAATGAACTCAGGTTTGACTTTGGCAGAAGGGGATTACTATTGCTTTCTAAATAACGATACGGTGGCGATTCCCGGTTGGCTCGAGGAAATGCTAAAGGTATTTGAAGATAAATCTGTTGGTCTAGTAACACCAACTTATTCGGAAATGCCGGGACGGCAGGTAGTTGATTACAACATGGGTCAACAGTTTGACTATGTAGATGATCCAATATCTTTAAAAGGAGTTTGTTTTCTGGTTTCTAAAATAGCCATGAATAAAATTGGATCATGGGACGAAACTTTTGGTTTGGGTGGCGGGGATGACAATGATATCTGTATGCGGATCAAGAAGGCAGGATTTAAGTTAGTCATTGCCCGAAAGTCATATATCTACCATTATGGTTCAGCTTCATTCCGGGAAAAATTTAATAATGACGCTGATTATTCTAAGAAATTTGCGGTGGGACAGTTTAATAAATTTAGGAAGAAATATGAAATGGATAAGAAGGAGAAACCGAAAGTATTTATTTCCATCCCTTGTACTGATGGTTTTATCCATCATGAATTGGCTTTACGGTTAATCCAGTGGTCACATATCCCGGAAATACAAATTAAAATCCAGTTTTATCCTAATTTGCAACCTTTGGATAATGCTAGAAATAGGGCGGTTAAAGATTTTTTAGAAGATTATTTTGATTTTTTTCTCCATATAGACGATGATATAATCCCGCCAGTAAATGCTTTGAGGGAACTTTTGGTGGCGGATAAAGATGTGATTGCCCCTTTATGCTTTACTATGAAACAGGATGATAATGGTTTTTGGTTTCCGATAATTGTTGCTCATAGATATGATAAAAACCATGAATATCGGCCTTATTATGGTAAGGGGATTGAGGAAACAGACGTAGTGACTGGAGGTTGTCATCTGGTAAAAAGGGAAGTATTTGAAAAACTGGAACGGCCATATTATTTTACTTACCACAAAAACGGTTTGGTGATTTATTCAGAGGATTTTGTTTTTTCCCAGCAAGTTCAAAAACTAGGTTACAAACTTTATACCCATTATGGTTTGCACTGCAAACATATAAGGTTAGTGGACATTAAGTCTATCAATAACTTAATGGCAAATTATGGCAGGTAATTGTATTAGTTCGGAAAATAATAGTACTGGTGTTATATATAAATATACTGGTTTTTCTTCAACTATCTCTTCTAGTTTTAGTAGTCCTAGTAGTTACACTGAGGGAGTTGGTTGGGATGGAACTAATTTATTAAGTGAAGATGCTCCACTATCTAATGGAAGATCATATAAACATAGTGGATTTTCAACTACCCTTACAACTACCTTTGCTAATTCTTATCCTCCAACAGGAATGTGTTGGGATGGAACAAATTTATTAGATACTGGTTCTGCAAAGATTTATCTCCACTCTGGATTTACTACCACAATAAGTAGCAGTTTTAGTAGTCCTAGTAATCAACCATTTGGTGTTGGATGGGATAGTAGCAGTGTATTAAGTAGTGATACCACTAATATCAGGATTTATCTCCACTCTGGATTTACTACCACAATAAGTAGCAGTTTTAGTAGTCCTAGCACTGGGCCAACTTGTCTTGCTTGGGATGGAGCTAATGTAATAAGCGGAGATACAAATTCAGACGCAATTTATCTCCACTCTGGATTTACTACCACAATAAGTAGCAGTTTTAGTAGTCCTAGCACAAATCCTCATGGTTTAGCTGATGACAGTTGGACTGGGAAGGCGGGTTCATTTTCTCCTTCAGTTAGTCCTTCAGTTTCCCCAAGTCCTAGTCTTTCGCCGTCTATTTCACCATCAGTAAGCCCTAGTCCATCTTTAAGTCCATCAGTTAGTCCCAGTCTTAGCCCATCAATCAGCCCCTCGGTGTCTCCCAGTCCAAGCCGTTCGCCGAGTTTATCTCCGTCACTTTCGCCTTCAGTCAGTCCGAGTCCTTCAGTATCACCCAGTCCTTCGCTTTCTCCAAGTCTTAGTCCGTCTGTTAGCCCATCCATTAGTCCGAGTCCGAGTTTATCGCCAAGTCTTAGTCCTTCTGTATCGCCTTCGATCAGTCCATCGCCCTCTCGGTCTCCGAGTGTTTCGCCTTCATTAAGTCCTAGCATAAGTCCCTCGGTTTCTCCTAGCCCAAGCCTGTCGCCGTCGGTAAGTCCGTCTATTTCTCCCAGTGTTAGTCCCTCTCCTTCCAGAAGCCCGTCAGCTTCACCCAGTTTGTCTCCCAGTCTTAGTCCTTCGGTTTCGCCATCTGTGTCGCCTTCGCCTAGTTTAAGCCCGTCGTTATCGCCTAGCCTTTCACCTTCCCTCTCTCCTTCGGTTTCGCCAAGTATAAGCCCGAGTCCTAGCCGATCGCCTTCTTTATCTCCTAGTCTCAGTCCTTCAGTCAGCCCCTCGGTCAGTCCCTCTCCTTCCAGAAGCCCGTCTCTTTCTCCTAGTCTTTCTCCTTCTGGTAGTCCATCACCTTCATTGAGTCCTTCTTTATCTCCATCAGTTTCGCCTTCGATCTCCCCATCACCTTCTTTATCTCCCTCGGTTTCGCCAAGTCCCAGTTTGTCCCCAAGTGCATCTCCGTCAATCAGCCCCTCGGTTAGCCCAAGCCCCAGTCTTTCCCCGAGCCTTAGCCCGTCAGTATCACCTTCCCTTTCACCTTCAGTCAGTCCATCGCCTTCCCTAAGTCCGAGTTTAAGCCCTTCACTGTCTCCGTCGGTCAGCCCTTCGATTTCTCCATCACCCAGTCTTAGTCCTTCCCTTTCACCTTCAGTCAGTCCATCGCCTTCCCTAAGTCCATCGGTTAGCCCTTCGGTATCTCCGAGTCCTAGTCGATCTCCTAGTCTCAGTCCCTCCGTCAGCCCCTCGGTTAGTCCAAGTCCATCGGAATCACCTTCACCTTCGCCTTGGACAGAAGAGGTTACTCCTGGAACGACTTGGAACGAAAATGCGACAGAGGCTACGACATGGGGTGAGTCGACACCAACATCTCCAACTTGGACTAAAGAAACGCCAGTATATATTCATTAATCTGATTATCTAGTGTCAAGTTTGGAGGCTAAAAGCTAAAAATAAATCATGGCAATTTATAGAAGCGATTTAAGGACAGAAATAAGGGACAATATTGCGGAAGCCACCGGGGTTGCCAACGCTATTTGGTCCGATGCTCTCTTAAACCGGCATATAGCCAGGGAAATAAAAAGTCTACCCACTAAAAATATTTATCTTGAAGAAAATTGGACTGCTTCTGAAACCGAAAACCAACGTGATTATGGTTTACCCCCTAAGTGTAAAAAGCTGGAAAAACTGGAAAGGAATGAAAGTACAACGGCGGTGGCTGACTGGCAGGAAATAAAGGGGTGGGAAGTCTACGGTACTACCTTACGGTTAGCTTATTGGCCCAGTTCTAATGTTAAAACTTTACGGGGTTACTTCCGGATCAGCTTTGTTAACCCTGATGACGATATAACTGCTTTGGATCTTCCGGATGATATCTGCGAATTAGTAGTTTGGGGAGTGACTATCCGCTGCTACTCAATACTGATCGGTTATTTAAGAGGCAGCCGGTCGTGGGACTCGGTAACCAAACCGGGAGATTTATCAATTCCGGTAATTATCAGTTGGTTACGGGAAGCCAAACAAACCTATAAAGAATTAGTTGGCCAATATGCTACTAATCCCAGGCCAAGGGATATAAATTTAGTAGCCTAAAAGGGGGTGAATATGGAAAATTACAGTTATTTTCATGGAGCCAGCGCTCAAACACGGGTAATAAAAAACGGTCCCGGGTATCTGCATACTCTAACTATTAATACATTAGCCGCCAGCACCATCACTCTTTATGATAATACAGCGGCATCAGGAACAATTATTGCGGTCATAAAAGCTTCGGCATTAGAGCAGACTTTTATTTATGATTGCCAGTTTGCGGTTGGCTTAACTATTATTACGGCAGGAGCGCCCGATATTACAGTCAGTTATACTTAAATATTATCTAGTGGGAAAAAGAAACTAACTTTATATTATTGATCTATGCCCTATACCAATTTAGCTTCAGGAACAGATATCGGTAGTTTACTGCGTTTAATCCAAGAAGAAAGAGCTTCTCAGGCTTTGGCCGGACGGCCTGGAGTAGAGGTAGCTGCACCAATGCGGCAAATGATTACTCCACCGCCTATAGGGCCAGAAGATGTTGGTACTTCCCGGATGGTTGGTATAAAACCGGAAGCGGCAGTGGGACCAACGGCCACACCAGTCGTGCCGACAGGAGCAACTCCGGCAAGGACAACGGTTGGACCGACAGCGATCGGTGGTCTCCCGGTAACCCAGGCTATGCCGGGAGGGGAGAGACTACCTTCAGTATTTCAATCAATTAATCAATCATCCGGCCAACCCGGTAGAGCCGGCCCAGGGCCATCACCTCAACCAGCTCCCGGACCAGCACCACAAAGGGCAACTCAAGCACCAGCGCCTGCCAAACAAGCTCAACCGGTAGGCAAGAGCATATCAGCAACGATGGGGGTAAGTCAGCCTTCACTGGGAACCAGTCTGCAAACGTCAGCAACAAGTTTGGCTAAAGCCTTGGGGACACTTGCCTATAGCGCTTATATGCAACTTGAGAATCAAAAACAGGCTACTTTAAAAAATATCGCAGCTTTAACTAAACAAGAACAAGCCCAAGCTAATAAAGTTAATCAATATAATACGGCCGGAAATATGGGTAATGTAAGTAATTTATTTTCCGGCAGCAAAGGTTATGGAACAAGTTACCCGGTTTCCCAACCAAAAGCTCCCAGTATAGGACAAAAACTTGTTTCTTCTGTTTCCTCTTTGGTTAAGAGATTATTCGGCTAATAATCTGATTATCTAGTGTCAAAAAATACCCCGCTTTGGCATAACTTGACTATATGCCTGGTGGTTATGCTGAGTTTAAACAATCTCCAAAAGCTTTAACAACGGCCGATCAAATTGCTCCCGGAGCAATCGGTCTAAATCATTTATCCCCGGATCTTTTTTTAGAAGTCCAGAGTATCCGGCAGCATTCTCATACCGGAACTAAATCAAGAAAAATAAATATTAAAGATTTAACCGGATTTTTTGGAATCAATGGATTTTATATGTACAGCTCAGACAGTACTAAACGGTATAAGGTAACAATCGATTCAGCAACAGGAACGTTTGTTTTAACGGAGAGTTAATGGCTGCATACCAAGTAAAATACCACATTGGACTAAATTCAGTAGGTTATATCCTTTCTCAAAAACGGGGGATTAAATATTATCAAAAGAAAAAGGCCCCGGAATTTGTCAATAAATTCGGATCCGGGGATTCTTCTTACCGGGATAATACCTTCTGGCAATTTTTTGTCCAAACTAACTGGAGAAATGGTTGCAAACAATTGAAGTTTGATGACTTTGGCAAGTTTTGGAAATCTTCCAATGTTGATACTTCCCAACTGGAGAAATTGTCTTTATCCAATTTATTGACTTCAGCCGGGCAAGTAGCCAGTGGCATAAAGATTAATACTCTCGATAGCTGGAAAGCGTCTGCCAGCGGAGCCTTTGGTGACGGTTCGGATAATGCTTTGACTATTTCCAATAGTGCTACCGATGCTCCGATTGACGCTTCTTGTGCCGGTACAGCTGGTACGAATACATTGACGGCAACCAATGTTTCCTTTGCCGCTCCCCAGAAAATTTTAATCCATCAATCAAGAGGAACCAATGCCGGTAAATGGGAAATAAATAGTATTGCCGGATACTCTACCGGAGTAATCACAACCGGTAGTCCTTTGGTTAATACCTATACTTCTTCCGGGGCTGATGCAGCCCAGGTTTTGGTCTTAAAACAATATACCAATGTCACGATTGATGCGGCTAAAACTTTGACGGCCAAAGCTTGGGATGGAACGGTTGGTGGTATCCTGGCATTTCTAGCCAAGGGTACGGTGACGGTTAACGGTACAATTTCCGGCAATGGTGGAGCCGGCGCTTCAAGTGTACAAACTGGTGGCTCCGGTGGCGGTACTGGAGGCGGTTTTAGGGGAGGCAATATTCGATCAGCCCCGACCACGCCCGGATCTGGTTATCAAGGTGAGGGAACTGCCGGAGTGGGAAGCGAATCATATTCTGCCAATGGCAATGGCGGTTGCGGTGGTCTTGATTCTTCATCTTTTACAGGAGGCGGCGGTAATGGTACGGCCGGGAATGTAAGCGAAAGTGGTTATGGCGGAGCGGCAGTTGGGACAGCTGATTTAACCACGATGTTATTTGGGGGTGGAGGCGGAGGTGGAACCTGCACCGGTGATCCGGGAAACCATCCTAATGCCCGGGGCGGAGCCGGAGGCTCCGGTGGAGCAATAATCTTTATCGGAGCAATTAGTTTAATAGTAAATACCGGCGGGGCGATCACTGCTACCGGTGGAGCGGGTGGAAACCCGGTCGAAGTTGGTTGTCAAGGCGGAGGCGGTGCCGGCGGTTCAATCTTGATGCGGGTGCAAACAGGCGTTTTAGGAGCAAGTTTAATTACTGCTAATGGTGGTGCCAAGGGCACTGGCGGCGGAGGCACCGGCACAGGCGGTGCTGGCAGAATCCATATTGATTATTTAACTTCATATACCGGCACAACTACTCCTACTCTTGATGCTAAACCAGACAATAGTTTAACCGATATAGCGGCTTCCACCAGTTCAACCGGAATAGCCGGAGGATCAAACGGCAAAATTTATTCCTGGGATAATGCTACGGCCTGGACAGAAATGTTTGACTGCCGGAAGTTGGAATGGTATGAGACCGGCAATGATACCGATAAATTAATTGGTGATGTGGCTGATGTAGAAACAGCCCAAGCGCAATCTTTCCAATTAGACGCCAGCGTTAAAGTTAAAGCAGTTCAGGTTTACTTAAAGAAAAATGCCGGTACTCCTGGGGATATCACCGTTACGATTGAAACTAATTCGACTGATAAACCTTCCGGGACTTTGGCTCACGCCAATGCTACGACCACTGTTCCGGCTTTTACAACCGCTACTTACGGCTGGGTAACAATCGAATTTACCACTAATTTCAGTTTATCGGCTTCTACTGTCTACTGGATAGTTTTAAAAACGGCTGCCGCTGCCAC
>Ga0315274_10000984_pt1 | contig 44373 bp, 39 predicted proteins | sample YL17G02_20_MG_FD_203700 | JGI IMG/M metagenome (GOLD analysis project Ga0315274, IMG submission 203700) | Sediment microbial communities from Yellowstone Lake, YNP, Wyoming, USA - YL17G02_20 | ecosystem: Environmental > Aquatic > Freshwater > Lake > Sediment | place: USA: Wyoming | collected...
TTAATAGCATAAGATCCCGTAAAAACGCCGGTTTTTTCTTTATCTGCCGATGCTCTTTCTATTTCTGATTCTTTTTTAACTTTTTCAATACATGCTAAGACTTTCTCTTTATTTTCATTAGTTGTAATTTTATCAACAAGCATATGTTCTGGCGCTAAAACCATAAACGTTGATCCAGCTAACGTGTCTGGCCGGGTAGTAAAAACTTCAATAGATTCATTAAAATTATGGATTTTGAATTTTACTAAAGCCCCTTCCGATTTTCCGATCCAATTTCGCTGAAGGGTTTTAGTTCTTTCCGGCCAGTCGAGCTTATCTAAATCAGCCAGGAGCTCTTCGGCGAATTGAGTGATTTTGAAAAACCATTGAGTAAGTTCCTTTTTATTAACAATGCTATCACAACGTTCGCATTTCCCACCGATTACTTGCTCATTAGCAAGCACTGTTTTACACGAGAGACACCAATTCACTGGAGCTTTTTTCCGATACGCAAGACCGTTTTTATATAATTTTAAAAATATCCATTGAGTCCATTTGTAATAATTTGGGTCTGAGGTATTAATTTCTCTTGACCAATCAATCATGGTACCAATTTGCTTTATCTGGCGCTTCATATTGGAAATTGCTTTTTTAGTATAAATTGCTGGGTGTGAATTGTTTTTGATGGCAGCATTTTCCGCTGGAAGCCCAAAAGCGTCCCAGCCCATGGGATGTAGAACGTTTTTACCATTCAATAATTGGTATCGGGCGATGACGTCCGATAATACAATCCCTCGCCAATGACCAACATGGAGTCCTTCGCCGGATGGATAGGGAAACATATCCAAGCAGTAGTACTTAGGCTCTTTAGCGTCATCTGAAGCCTTATAGAGGCCTTTTTCTTCCCAATACTTTTGCCACTTACTCTCAATTTTTTTATGATCGTACTTTTCCATAATTAAATTTTGGACCGACGGGGATTCGAACCCCGGACCTCCTCCATGCCATGGAGGCATTCTACCACTGAACTATCGGCCCTCTATTAGAAAATATATCATATTTTACTTGATTATTCAACCTGTTGAGAACTATATTTTTCTACTTTTATCGCTCCATCGGGACAAATTTTTTCGCAGGTATCGCAGGCCTCACATTTATTAATATCAACTTCGGGAAGAGGAGTGCCCAAAAAGCCCTGATTTTTTGTGAAATGGATCGCATGAACGGGACAACGCGCCACGCAGAGGCCACAGCCTTTGCAGTATTCAGGGAAACATTTCCAAATCTTTTTGTCGTCTGAAAACTGGCTTTTTATTTCAACTTCTGCTTTACCAGAAAAGTCTTCCATCGGCGCTTTGACAAGCTCCAGACCTTGCCTAAAAGCACTTAGATTTTGATCAGTAATCTGCGGGTTTTTGGCCATTTTATCTTTGAACTCTTCTCTTATTTGGTCTTCGATGGCACTTTGATCTATTCCTAATGAGGGCAAAACTGCGCCAAGCAAAATCATGTTGGCTGATTTAATTGTGAATTTCTCAATCGCCATTTGTTGAGCGGGAATTTTAAGAAATTTTTTAACAAGGGCTCTAATCTCATCTAAATGTTCGTCATTAATTGCTGAATTATCGTAAATAAAAATACTGCTATCTTTTAAATACTCTTTAATCGTAGCCATCGACCGGTTACAAAGGGAAATGATAATATCAGCTTTAGCAAAACGAGGGTAAAAAATATTCTCGTTATTAATCTTTAGGAAAGCTAAAGATACGCCGCCACGTTGTTCAACGCCGAATCCAGGAAGATAAGTTTCATGCTTACCTGCTTTTTGGGCGGCTCTGGCAATTATTTTAGCAATTGATTGGACGCCCTGGCCGCCTTCACCAGCAAGTAAAATATTCATTTAAACTCTCCTAAGGGATATATCTTGGTTAAATCCTTCTCGCAAAAATCCAATGATGCTTGTGTATTAGTGTGCCAGTTGACAGGACACATAGATAAGATTTCCACAAAACTAAATCCACGACCGTCAATTTGGTTTTGAATAGCTTTTTTTATTTTTTCCTTGCAATCCCCAAAATTAGTCGAAATTGTTCTGGCGATATAAGCTTTATCGTCAATAATCTTTGATAACATTTCCGGACCGTGAAGAGGATTGCCAAATTGATTTTCCTGCCTGCCTTCGGGAGTTGTGGTTGTTTTTTCGGAAATTAGAGTGGTCGGCGCCATTTGTCCGCCAGTCATAGCGTAATTCGCATTATTTATTAAAATGACCGTCACTTTGTCATTTCTCATCGCTGAATTTACTAAGTGTTGAGCCCCAATGGCATAACCGCCACCATCACCCATAAAAGCGATGACAATCGATTCAGGTTTTGCCAATTTAAAACCTACCATTGTCGGTAGCACTCTACCATGGTGAGCTTGAACCGTGTCTAGATCGAACATCTCCCAGGTTAAAAGCGAACAACCAATATCGCAACCGTAAACCATTTTGTCCTGAATCCCCAGTTCATCAATCGCAAAGCCCAAAATTTTCAATGCCAAGGCTTGCCCACAGCCGGGACAAAACTTATGTGGTTTTGACTGCTTTCTCCAAGATTTAGGAAAAGCTGGTTCCACTAAAGCTCCTTGTAATTTCTTCAACCTTTTGGACAATTTCTTCGGCGGTAATACCCATCGCTGGTTTTGTGATTTTTTCGATGGCAATTTTTGTTCCGTAAAGATTATATTTGACTATCCTTTCGAACTGACCAAGCGACGATTCTGCCAAAAGGATATATTTTTTGCCGGTCAAAGAATCCAGAGCGGCTTTCCTGGGGAAAGGATTCAAAGTGATCGGCCTAAATAAACCAATTTTTGCGCCTGTTCCTCGCAAAATTTTAACTGCCTCCTTTGCTGATGCTCCGATAATACCGTGGGCAAAAATAACCAGCTCAGCATCATTAAGCTGGACTTCTTCATATTCGACAATATTGTCAGAGGCTTCTTCAAAAGCACTCTCGTGTTTCTCAATCAAAAAGTGAAGATCTTCTTCCAAATTATAAGTGTTTCGTAAGGCTCTTTTCTCTCCTTTATCGCCTAGAAGATACGGCTCAGCTTCGACTATTTCGATCTGTTTTTCCTGTGGCATATAGGTCTCAATTTCCGTCAAAGTTTTAGCCTGATATCCATCAGCTAAAATAAAGGTGGGGAAACGATACTTCCAAGCGGTGTTGAACGCTTTAATTGCCAAATCATACATTTCTTGACCGCTTGAGGCAGAGTAAACAATTCTTAATCCTTCGCCATTGCCACCAAAACAAGTTAAATTTACTTCTTGCTGGGAATAAATTACTGTTCCGGTTGAGGGTCCACCGCGCTGGTTTATAAAGGCAACGGTTGGTAGTCGCATATTTTCCGCCATCGAAAAAGCATCCTGCATCAGGATATTGCCAGGTCCGGCGGTGGCGGAAAAGCTCTTCACACCAGCTAAAATGGCGCCAATCATGGCAAATCCGGCTGACATTTCATCCTCGGTTTGAAGGAATTTTAAACTTTTATCAATTACAGCAGCCTCTGCCCAGTGCTCCATCATCTCAGTTGTCGGGGTAATCGGGTATCCGGTCATAAACTTTGCACCACTAGCAATAGCTCCCTTAATAGCTGCTTCGTTCCCCGTTAAAAGTTCTCTTTTCATATCTCCTTTAATTTATATTTGCGGTAACAAATTCCGCGGCTAGTCTGCAGCTAGCCTATATCTTGCATCAACACAATAGGCAGTATCTTTTGAAACTTTTATTGGATTTAAATCTAATTCTTCTATTTCTGGAAAGTCGTACATTAATTGGCATACTTCAATTAAAATATTTTTAATTGCCGATAAATCAATCCTTTCTCGTACAAGTATCTTACCAATCTTTGTTACTTTAATCATCTCGTCCAGATCTAGCTCTGTCAAGGGAAGAATTCTAACAGCAATATCTTCAAGGTCCTCAACAAATATTCCACCCCATCCGAAAGTTAAAATTACTCCAAGATTTACATCTCGTTTTGCGCCGATAATTATTTCGAATGGAGAGTCGACCATCCTTTGAACTAAGACGGGAAAACCCACTTTTCTAATTGATTCTTTTAAGAATGATTCACTTTGAACATTTAAAACAACTTTGCCAGCTTTATATTTATGTACAATATTTTTTGAAACATTTTTTACAGCTACAGGAAAGCCAATTCGTCCAACAATTTTCATGGCGACATCCACATTCGTAGCCACACCACTTGGTGGAATTGGTATATTATGTTTTTGGACTAATTCTAAAGCATCTCCTATTGGGATTTCTTGATGGGAATCATTGCTTAGTTCTATTATGTTTTTTACGGAAAAATATTTTTGCCAATATTTATTTACCTGAGCGATTGCCTTTATTGCAACTTCTGGCGTATCAAAGTATGGCACATGATTTTTTTGCAATATATCTATGCCTCCAGATACAGTTTTATCCCCTAAAAATGATGCAACAATTAACTTTGGAGCTTTAGTATTTTTTGCAAGCACCTGTGCCGTTTGAGTAATTTCTGTTGCAGTTTGAGGTGTAAGTAAGACTAATATTGAAGAGAATCTTCCATCAGATAGAAAATATTGCAATGCTGCTTCGTAGTCATTAGCTTTCGCCTCTCCGCCCAAATCTAATGGATTGGAAATTGTTGCAACTGGCGGCAGAACTTTTTTTAATTTCAAAGATGTCTTTTCATCCACTGAAGGCATTGATAATCCATTATAGCTTACAGCATCAGCGGTCAATATCCCTGGTCCCCCTGCATTAGTAATAATACCAATATTAGAAGTTCTAACCGGAGGCTCCCAACAAAGAATTGGAATTAAATTTAGGACTTGCTCGATTGTCTGAGCAACAACTAAATTTGCCTGAGCAAAAATTGCTTCATTAATATGAACTGACCTTACCATAGCAGCAGTATGTGAGAAGGCGGCTCTTGCCCCTGCAGCCGTAACTCCACCTTTTAAAATAATAATTGGTTTTTTGGATGATGCTTCTCGACAAATATTTAAAAATTTAACCGGTTTCGCAATATCTTCTAAATAAAGAATTATGACTTTTGTATCGGGGTCATTGGCTAAATATTCGATGATTTCAGATTCTTCAATATCAACTTTATTTCCAAGGCTTATAAATTTTGAATAGCCAAATTCAAATTTTTTTGCCCAGTCTAAAAAGGCGACTCCTAAAGCTCCTGATTGCAGAACGGCAGAAACTGTTCCTTTCACCAATTCAGGGGCAGCAAAAGTTGCATTCAAGTTAATTGATGTATTAAATATTCCCAGGCAATTCGGCCCGAGAACTCTTAACGGACTTGCCTTGATAATTACATCGCGTATTTCATCTTGCAGCAACTTGCCAGTCTTTCCCATTTCAGCAAATCCTGATGAGATAATGGCAGCATTAGCTACCTTTTTATTTACACATTGATCTAATATTTCTGGTACAATTGGCGCCGGAACAATAATAATTGCTAAATCTATTTCATCTTGCACATCGGTAATCTTTGCAAAACTTTTTAAGTTTAATATTTCATTAGCCTCAGGGTTTATTGGATATATCTTACCTTTGAACCCGCCTTTAACAATATTATTTAAAATTTGATAACCTAATTTTTCTTTATGTCTGGAGGCGCCAATAACGGCAATCGTTTTTGGATTAAATAAACTATCCATTAATTACTCCAATCTGTTAAGCAAAGAATGACCAGTCATTTGTTTTGGTTTTGGTATTCCTAATATTTCTAAAATTGTTGGTGCTATATCAGCTAAAGTATCGGTAGCATCAATTATTTTTGCTAAAGCGTTTGGTTGGTAGGATATTGATGTCTGTATTAGATTCTTTTTATTATTACGATTGACATAAATAAATGGCACAGGATTCAAAGTATGGATTGTTTCTCTTTCATTATAAGATTTATTTATGCTTACCATCTGTTCGGCATTACCATGATCGGATGTAATAATTGTCGCTCCGCCGAATTTTAAATTAGTGTTTGCTACTTCCTGGACAAACTTATCAAGAAATTGAACCGCCTGGCCAACCGCTATGATATTGCCAGTGTGGGCGATAATGTCTACATTAGCATAATTTACTAATATAAAGTCATACTTATTTGAATTTATTGCCTTACAAACAGTATTTGTTATCTCCTTAGCCGATAAGATAGGTTTTTTATCATAAGAAGTAACATTCGGAGATGATATTATTTTTCTTTCCTCGCCGGCAAAATTTTCTTCTTTCCCGCCATTAAAGAAATTCGTTACGTGTGATGTTTTTTCAGACTCGGCAACTTTAAGTTGCTTAAAGTTCAAGTTTGAAAGGACTTCTGATAAATTTTCAGCATAATAATCTGAAGGAAAAGCAATTTTAGCAGTGGAGTTATCCTGATATTTTGTAAATGTTAAAAAATACAAATTATTTGGTATTTTTGGCTTCCAAAGAAAAATTCTAAATCCTTTTTCAAGAAAAACCTTAGCCAGCTCTTTCGCACGATCTTCACGGAAATTGAAGAATATTACAGCATCATTATCTTTGATAGTCACTGTTTTACCGGTTTTTTGCTTTATTAATGCCGGCTCAATAAATTCGTCATTTTTACCCTTATGGTAATTAGCAGTAATTGCTTTTCCAATATTTGGATAAACTTCCGCTCTTCCATCAATAATACAATTGATATATTTTTGAATTTTTTCCCAATGTTCATTACGATCCATGGCATAATCACGACCGATAACTGAACTAAACGCTCCTATTTTTACTTCATCAATTTTTTTGTTAATTTTTTCAATAAATTTTAAAGCTTCAGTCGGCGGAGAATCCGTACCATCAGTAATTGCATCGATGTAGACTCTATCAAATCCTTCTCTATAGCCAAAATTTAATAAAGCTAACAAATGTTCAACATCCGAATGCACGCCGCCATCTGAAATCATGCCGATCAAATGTAAATTTGAATTATTTCTTTTTGCCCAATCAAACGCAGCTTTTATTGCTTTATTTTTATAAAAAGTTCTATTTTTAATTTCTTGATTGATTCTTGAATGAGCACCTTGGACTGAACGACCTGCCCCGATCATCATATGCCCTAGCCTTGATTCTCCAATAATATTTCCATATTCAATAGCCCCAAGAGCTTGAAGGATCGTATGGGGATAATTCCGCCATAGCCTATCAATGTTCCTTGGATTATTCATAACTAAAGCATTTCCGCCCCACGATGGCGAGAGGCCCCATCCATCCAAAATTATTAAAACTATAGGTTTGTATTTAGTAATTGCCCCTCCCAGGTAGTGAAACTTCAATCAATGTTTTATTATTTTTTATTGATCAAGTTTTCTACCATTTTATCTTGCCAGATAATTTTCCTTCAATAATTTAGGCCTTAAAAACATTTTTTTGAAAAATATTGAAGTTCTACTACCTGGCCTCCTAAAATTTATGATTTTTCTAATAAACTTACTCCTGTCATTTCAGACGGTTTTTGTAATCCCATTATTTCAATAATTGTTGGCGCAATGTCAGATAAGATTAAACCATGCTCGCTCCCATTATTTCTTAATGGTCTCAGTAATTTTTCATCATTTGAGCATAAAATAAAAGGGACTTTATCAATGGTATGCTCTGTGTAGGGCTCGCCTGTATTCGGATTAAGCATTTGTTCTGCATTACCGTGATCGGCAGTTACAATAGCAATACCATTTTTTTCTACAACAGCTTTTACAATTTGCCCGATGCATTCGTCAACTTTCTCACAAGCTCTAATTGTTGATTTTATATTACCCGTATGACCAACCATATCCGCATTCGCAAAATTGCAGACCGTAAAAGCAAATTTGGAAAAATTTTCAATTACTTTACTTGTTACTTCTCGGGCTGACATTTCCGGCTTCAAATCGAATGTTGCCACTCTGGGTGATTGTACTAATACCCGTGTCTCACCTGGGAAAGGATTTTCATTACTCCCGTTGAAAAAAAATGTTACATGAGCATATTTTTCTGTTTCGGCTATGTGAAACTGTTTTAGACCAGCATCAGATATCACTTTTGCTAATGGATTATTTATAAGATGCAGGTGAAAAACTGTTTTAATCTCTGGATTTTCAATATATTCTTCCAAAAATGCGAATGTTGCAAAATATAAATTTTTTGCGACTTTTCTTCTTGGAAATTTATTAAAGTTCTTATCAGTAAAAGATTGAGTCAATTGACGTGCTCTTTCAGCCCGATAATTAAAAAATATCACCGCGTCATTATCTGAAATCGGTACAAATGGGTGCTGGTCATCTTGAATCGAGGTTGGATTAATAAATTCATCAGTTTTATTTTGCCTATAGCTTTCAGAAATTGCTCTTTCGGCTGTATCTGCCATTGAACCTATTCCCTGGGTTAAAACATCATATGCTTTTTCAGTTCTGTCATAATGTTTATCACGATCCATCGCCCAATAACGTCCCATAACTGTCTCTACTTTGCCAATTCCTATTTCTTTTATTTTCTTATCAAGTTCACTTAAATATGAAAGCGCTTTCATAGGATCAGTGTCCCGACCATCAGTAATCATATGTATATATACTTTCGATACATTTTGATTTTTTACTAATTGGAGCAAAGCATATAGATGCCCGTTAAATGAATGTACGCCTCCATCTGAGACTAATCCCAGAAGATGCAGATTTGAATTATTTTTTTTCACATGCTCCGTTGCTCCCATAAGAACCTCATTCTTAAAAAAAGAGCCATTTTTTATTGTTGCAGTAATACCTGGTAAATTTTGGTAAACAATTTGCCCGGAGCCGATATTTAAATGTCCAACCTCTGAATTTCCTGGCTCATGATGGGGCAGCCCCACGGCCTCTTCAGCAGCTTTTAATTCTAAATGGGGATATTTTTTCCATAAATTATCTAATTTAGGCGTTTCTGCCATTTCAACTGCATTACCACCCCAAGCTGGTGCGATTCCCCACCCATCTAAAATAATTAATACAACATTCCTCATATTAATATGTTTTCTAGGCTCTGTCCCGTCATGGAAACTGGCTTATTTATCCCTAATCTTTGTACAATTGTAGCCGTAACATCTGCTAGAACGCCTGTCGGTTGTTGAGCGGCGAAAGCGATTTTAGACTCTAGCGACACTAGCTGTGATTGGGATCGTATTTTATTGTTAAAAGCTAATATCAATGGTACCGGATTAGTGGTATGTTCTTTGTCGACTTCTTGTGTTTCTGGATTAATCATTTGTTCCGCATTGCCATGGTCTGCTGTCACTATTAAATCTGTGTTAGGCAAAATCGATTGGCTAATTTGACCTAAGCATTCATCTACAGTTTGTACTGCTTTTTGTGTTGCTTCCATTTTTCCTGTATGCCCCACCATATCCGGATTGGCGAAATTTAATACTGTAAATAGTGGTTTCTTTTGCATGTAATAATCTATGAATTTGGCTGTGACTTCTTTAGCTGACATTTCAGGCTGTAAATCGTAAGTTTCAACTTTCGGAGAGGGGACAAGTATTCTTTCCTCGCCCGCAAAAGGCATCTCCCAACCTCCATTAAAAAAATAGGTGACATGGGCATATTTTTCTGTTTCCGCTATATGCAATTGGCTTAACTGGCTATTTGACAATAGCATAGCTAATTGCTCATTTAGTTTTTCAGCAAAAAAAGCTACTTTTACTAAGGGCGTTGGCTCATAGCCGTAGCTTGTAAATGATACAAAATATATATTTTTAATACTAATGATTTTTTCTGAAATTTGTTTCGCCCTATCTGATCTGTAGTTAAAAAATATTACTGAATCGCCGCTTTTAATTCGGCTGGTACTTTTTATTGCTACAGGGTCAATAAATTCATCTGTTTTCCGAGCGTTATAGGCAAGATTGACTGCCTCTTCAGCTGAACCGACAGAGGGTGAGCTAGGGTCTATTAAAACCTTGAAAGCTCTTTCAGTCCTTTCCCAGCGATTATCTCTATCCATTGCATAGAATCGTCCCATAATCGATGAAATAGTACCTAAATTATCTGCTTTTATTTTTTCTTCAAGCTTCGGCAGATCCTTCAAAATAGTCTTTGGTGGCGTGTCACGTCCGTCAGTAATTATATGAATAAAAACACGATTAAATTGTTGCTTTTTAGCCAGATCCAACAAGGCAAAAAAGTGATTAATATGTGAATGAACACCGCCTGCTGAAAACAAACCAATTAAATGCAAGTTGGAATTGTTTTTATTAGCGTACTTAAATGCCTCTAATAAATTTTTATTTTCAAAGAATTTACCATCACTAACAGTTTTATCAATACGAGGCAAATCCTGCATAATAACTCTTCCTGTCCCCAAATTTAAATGACCAACTTCAGAATTACCCATTTCTCCCCAAGCAAGACCGACTTCTTCACCTGAGGCGTGTATCGAGGTAGAGGGGTATAGAGAAAACAATTTATCAAAATTAGGAGTGGGAGTTGAAAGTATAGCGTTTCCTGAAGTCTCGGGGCTCAATCCCCAGCCGTCTAAGATTATTAGAGCTAAATTCCTCAATTACCCTCCTTAAAAATTCTATTGCTATTAAAGCTCTTGCTTTATTTCCTCTAAACGATTGTATTTAACAATTCTCTCAGATGCCAGCGGTGCCCCAGATTTAATAAACTTCGCAGCAGTTGCTACTGCAAAGTCAGCAATGAATGTATCCATTGTCTCGCCAGACCGATGCGAGAATATATGAGTATAGTCTGCCTTCATTGCTAGAGCAACAACCTCAAGCGTTTCCCAAACTGTGCCAGTCTGATTTACTTTAATGATAATTCCGTTGGCAACATAATTATTGATACCTTTTTCCAACCTTTTTTTGTTTGTCACAAATAAGTCATCGCCAATTAGTAGATAGTCCCTTTTCTTCTGATCCAATTCAAGTTTCATCTGCGCCCAGTGGTCCCAGTCCTCTTCGCCAAGCGGATCTTCTAAGGAATAGAGCGGCCAGCGGTTGAACATAGCTAATATATCTGCATGATTTATTTGGCAATTATTAGCTGCCACATCCAGCCCTAGGCGAACGTCTTCGGGGATTTTTAATGGTAGCTCCTTTATTGCCTGAACTATGTATTTTAATGCATCTTCGTCATATTTTAATTTGGGAGTAAATCCACCTTCAAGTCCAAGCGTAGTCTCTAATCCTTCTCTTTCTAAAACTTCTTTTACTTTTTGCCAGATATGTTTCCCATTCTCTAGCGAAGAAATTACCAAGAATTCCTGCATACATAAATTATTCTCGCCATGTTTGCCACCTTCTATCATAACCATCATTGGCGTAGGAATAGAAGGTTCAACTTCCTTGCTTGTAATTTGATTTAGCAACTTATTCAGATGCCAATATAATGGCATTTTCCCAACCTGGGAACCAGCTCTTGCGGAAGCCAAGGAAACTCCCAAAATAGCATTAGCGCCTAATTTGGATTTGTTCTCAGTATCATCTAAATCGATCATCAATTTGTCAATCTTTTTTTGATCTGTAGGATCAAGCCCAAGAATTTTAGGCTTGATGATATTATTAACATTATTTACAGCTTGCGGGACTTCAACAACAATCGACTCAAAACTCCCAGTTGATGTGCCGCTCGGGACCGAATCTGATGCAATTTGTCCATCATCAGTGGATACTTTGACTTCCAAAGTTGGTTTATCGCGGGAATCTAAAATTTGATAAGCTTCAACATTGGTTATTTTTGCCATCTTACTCCTTTTTAAATGGCTTTTCCGCTAATTTATCTTTCAGAAATTTGATAATTTCGACTGGATTTGGCTCAGTATCATTGATAATCGCCAGATAATATGAAACATAATCGCCGAAATAGATTGTTTGGAGCATCTCGGCTAGGGGGTTACCTGAGGGCTGGATCATAACTGTTTCATAAGCCATCCTTTTTTGCTGAAGAATCTGTGCCGTAATATTTTCTCTTAATTTATTCCTTTCATGGTCATATTTGGATTCCAAAATTATAAAAAATAATTTCTTCCTTAAATCTTCAGGGAATATTAGCCCAACCAAAGAATTATGATTTAACTCCGGCAATACTTCAAAATAAGAAGCAGTTTTAGCATTTTCATTGAATTGGCCCTTCCAGCGTCTTGCAACTTCTGTTAAGCTGCCCGCACCAAAAATGATAGGTATTCTACCTTCTAATTTACCAGCCAATATTTTTGCCTGATTCCTCCTTGTAGGCATATTGATATCAACCTTTTTCCTTAACGCTCTAAGCAGTAAAATTGATTCTTCTATATCATCTTCTGAAAATTCTAAGATATTTAACTTTTTAAAAACTGCTAAAACGGACATTAAATTATATCCCAGTGCTGCTCGTGGTTGAGAACCATAATGAATTTGGTAATGCAAGGCCTTATGTTGACTCCCGATAGAGTAAACTCTGCCTCCTGTTGAGATCGTAATTATTTTATCAGTTTTCCGAGATGCCTGATTTAAGGCTTCTATAGTTTCTTCTGTATTCCCAGAATAAGATATAGCAATAATTAATGTGCTTCTATCAACCCAACCTGGAATATCGTAGTCTCTTAAAACAACAATTGGGACTTTTGATTGAAGCTCGGCCAAACTTGAAGCAAGACCTCCCGACTGTGCAGATCCTCCCATACCAGAAATTAAGATAGTTTTCGCATTTATATATGAAGTAGGTAATGCTATCTTCTTCCAGTCCTCCCAGCACCTTTCAACCTGATCTGGAAAATCTTGGATATTGCTGAGCATATTTTCACTGTCAAGCTTCATTATTTGCGATATATTATCTAAACTAGCCACTTCGTCACCTCCCGTTCCTCAGCGTAAACTTACTGAGGAAATGATTAATATTACTTAACAGTTTACATCGAGGGCATTATGCCCGAGATGGCTTTCTTATTTAAATATACCAATCGATTTATAAAAGGGCAAGAGTAGAGACTTTTTATTAAATTATATTTAAAATGGACCCGTCGAGAATCGAACTCGAGACTGTACAATGCGAATGTACCGGTATACCACTTACCTACGGGCCCAAAGGCACCGAATGGCATCCATGAGGCGTTCTGCCACTTTAAGGCATTTCGAACTACTGGCCCTCATTAGTCTTATTATACCTTATTTTACGTTGAAGTTAAAGGGGAAATATGATATAAATAATGTAGTTGCCCGAGTGGCGGAATTGGTAGACGCGCAGGTTTCAAAAACCTGTGATAGCAATATCATGTCGGTTCGACTCCGACCTCGGGCATTTTTATATGAATATGCTACAATAATAATAGAAGCCTTCGGCGAGAAGGTTTTTTGGAGGTTAGAGGAGGGGAATGAATCAACCTATTTTTAATGAAGAGGACATAAAGAGTCTCTTTGGTAAGGAGGAACAAACTGGAAAAACTGCATCTCCTCCTAGTAAAAATGATCAAATCCAAGTTGAATTTAAACCAGAAGAAAAACTTTTTGAGAATCAAGAAAAAAAGAAATTCTGGGACGAGAAAGAAAGATATCGAACTGCTCTCAGGCTTCACCCAAGTCATCAATCAATACCTAAACTAATATTAAGATTTATTGGGATTTTCATTCTAATTTTTATTATCTCTTATACTATTATCAATAGCCCGGCTTTAATTAAGAAAATGAAATATCTGTGGAATTATGAATATCGGAATAAATCCCTGCCGACGGATTCAAAGCCGACTACACAGGCTCCCAAAAATGAAAGCAGACTCGAGATTCCTAAAATTGGTGTTGATGCGCCTATAATCTGGAATGTTCCGGAAGACCAGATTATTGAACAACTCCAGAACGGAGTTGTTCAATATCAGTGGACAGCACTGCCTGGACAACCGGGGAATATTTTTATTACCGGACACTCCTCATATTATATTTGGGCACCTGGAGGATATAAGGATGTTTTCGCTTTGTTAGATAGATTGAGTGCTGGAGACAAAATTTATATTCAATATGAGGGCGCCACCTTTACTTATCAAGTTATCGGCCAAAAAGTGGTCAGCCCAAATGACTTAAGTGTCTTGGCGCCATCTGGCGAGAATATTCTAAGCTTAATGACCTGCGTTCCTGTTGGTACAAATATAAACCGATTAATCGTCACCTCCGTACAATTGGCAGAATAGTATTTTATCTAATTATAGCTTCAAAGATTGTATTATTTTGTAAATAATCTAATTTTGGGCCTGATACAGTAAAAGAAGTTGGGCTGCTACCAGTTAGTTTTATAAGAGTTATATCGTTTGTGCCTTCTGATTCTATTACCCTTATTTGATCTCCTATTTGAACATATATATGGTAATTATCAGAATCTAGAAATGCTCCCAGTACTGGCTGACTGTAACGTGTGATTAACTTATCATTTAGCCATATTTCGTTATTATTTATCTTGATATTATTTGCCCCATTCTTAAAATTATTCTGTAAAGCTGTAATATCATTTGTATTATTTGACTTTTCTTTAACTGTCGGGTTAGTAAAAAATAGAAGTATGTTATCTTTCACAATTGCTTGGCCCCCTTCAAGGTTAAAAACCCTTTCCCAGGATTGATAATTTTCTTTTTCAATCTTTATATCATACCTTCCAGGTTGTAATCTTCTCAATTTAGCTGGTAAGCTATTTATGCTTTTTTTTGAATTTACAGATATTGTCGCTCTACCGCTATTTCCCCTTAACACAATCATACCTGTTTTTTGAAACTTCAAAGATTTAAAATTAAAATAGTATCCATTTGCTAGCAGGATAAGCAAAGTTGCAGAAACTATAAATGAAACGATTAATATCGTCCAAAAAATACCGAAATATATTTTTTTATGTTTTTTAATCTTCATAATAATTGATTCCTATAAACAATTGTAATAAAATTAAGCAGTAAAGTAAATTATTTTATGGCAAAATTTGAAATCTTTGGCCCAAATAAATTAGAAGGCGAGATTGAAGTCTTTGGAGCAAAAAATGCCGCGATGAAAATGATCGCCGCCTCAGTCCTGATTAAGGACAAAGTGATTTTAGAAAATGTCCCCGATATTTTAGATATTCAAACGATTATTGAGATTCTTACTAAAAACGGAGCCAAGATTTCTCGAACAGGCCACATTTTGAAAATTGACACTAACAATCTTACTAACCAAGATCCAGATCCCAAATTGGTCGAAAAAATGCGAGGATCGGTTGTCCTTATCGGACCTTATTTAGCCCGATTCGGGAAAATTAGTATTCCACAGCCAGGGGGTTGTGCTATTGGATCCCGACCGCTCGATGATCATCTCAACGGTCTTCGCCAGACCTCAACTGAAATTTCTCAAAACAATGCGACTTTTAACTTTAAACGCGGGAAGCTTATTGGCGAAGAAATAAACCTTTGTCCCTCTGTCACCGCAACTGAAAATATGATAATGGCACAAGTTTTAGCAACCGGCAATAGCATAATCAAAAATGCTGCGCGTGAACCTCAAATCGTTGATTTAGCAAATTTCTTAAACAAGGCTGGCGCAAAAATTTCTGGAGCGGGAACATCGGAGATTAGGGTTGAAGGAGTGCAAAAATTGCACGGCTTGACTTATCGTGTTATGCCAGATCCTTTTGAAGCAGCTACTTTTATTTGCATGGCCGCTATGACCAAGAGTGATTTGAGAGTTAATAACTGCCAACCCGAGCATCTTCACCCTTTTCTTGATGAAATGAAAAAAATTGGCGTTGAGCTTGAAGTCGGCGATGATTATGTTAGAGTAAAAAATGCTGCTTCCTTAAATGCTGCCGATATTTTCTCTGATTTCTATCCGGGATTTTCGACTGATATGCTTCCTCAAACCGCCCTGGTTTTAACCCAAGCGCATGGGTTAAGCCATATCAACGAAAAGCTTTTCGAAGGTCGCTTAGGTTATCTAAAGGAGCTTCAACAAATGGGAGCAAAGGTCCATATTCTTGATAAACACCGCGCTGAGATTGAAGGTCCAGCTCAACTTCATGGTGCAAGAATCGAAAGCTTAGATTTACGAGCAGGTGCGACATTAATCTTGGCCGGCCTAGCAGCTGAAGGGAAAACTGTAATTAAGGATGCAGAAATTATTGAAAGAGGCTATGAAAAAATCGAAGAAAGACTCGCGAAATTGGGGGCAAAAATCAAAAGGGTTTAATTTGAGACTTGGATTTTACTATCTTAAAGATAAGAATATATGTTATTAACAAAACTAGGTATCGATTTAGGTACAACTAATGTTCTGGTCTATGTTCCGCAAAAAGGCATTGTTATTAACGAACCATGCGTAGTTGCTCTTAGTGCCTCTGATAATAAAGTAATGGCAATCGGCCAGGAAGCAAAAAATATGTTAGGTCGAACTCCTGAAAGTATTATTGCCGTCCACCCCCTCAAAGATGGTGTTATTGCTAACTATCAGATTACCAGAGAAATGCTTAAGTATTTTATAAACCGATTGGGTGGCCACATCAGACTTATTAAACCTGATGTTATGGTCGCTATCCCGGCTGGAGTAACGTCCACTGAAAAAAGGGCAGTCATTGATGCTTGCATTAGTGCTGGCGCAAAAAACGCTTTTATCATTAAAGAGCCTGTCGCGGCTGCATTGGGAGCTGGTATCCCCATTGCTTCCTCTTCCGGTAACATGATTATTGATATTGGCGGCGGCACAACTGAAATCGCTGTTATTTCTTTGGGCGATATTGTCAGCTCTACATCTGTCAGAGTAGGTGGTAATAAAATGGACCAAGCAATCGCCAGCTATATTAGAAAAAAATATAATTTAGTCATCGGCGAGGCAACATCTGAAAACATTAAAATTAAAGTTGGGTCAGCCCTCCCTTTAAAAAAGGAGCTTAAAATGGAAGTTTCCGGGTGTAATACGATCACTGGCCTACCAGAAAGCATAATGATCACTTCTTCAGATATTGTGATAGGTATTCGAGAAGTGATGTCTGAAATAATAGCAGCCGTGAAATCTGTTTTACAGAAAACTCCTCCTGAATTAGCATCGGATGTCATGGATAAGGGAATTGTCACTACCGGAGGGGGAGCACAATTAAGAAGCCTAGATAAGATGTTGACGAAAATTACAGGGGTTCCATGCCAGCTCGCAGAAGATCCGTTATTGTGTGTCGCCAAAGGCACTGGCATTGCAGTTGAGAACTTAGATGCATTTAAAAAATCGGTATTGTGGATGAAATAATTATTTTACTTAAAAAAGAGATTATATGCTAATTGGAATTGATACTTCAAGAGTAACAAAGTCCCAATTGACTGGGACAGAAAATTATTCAATTGAGATAATCAAAGCTCTAAGTAGGATAGATGATCAGGATGATTTTTTATTATATGCGCAAACTGATACAAGCCCCAGACTCGGAGATCTTGGTAAAAATTCACATCAGAAAATTATGCCCTTCCCTAAGTTTTGGAGTCAAATTCGTCTTTCTTGGGAGATGATTTTTAAAAAACCAGATGTACTCTTTGTCCCCTCGCATTTAGTCCCTCTTATTCATCCAAAAAATACGGTTGTCACTCTCCACGATTTGGGCTTTAAGCATTTCCCTGAATTATATTCTCCAAAAGAATTGGTTTATCATAATTGGGGAATGAATTTCTCTGCTAAACATGCTAAATATATTATTGCTCCTTCAGAGTATACAAAAAGGGATTTAATCCGCACATATGCAATTGAGCCTGAGAAAATTACTGTTATTTGGCATGGCTTTAATCCAGAGCTATTTAAACCGAGCGATTTTAGCAAGAAGAAACCCTATATCTTTTTTATAGGTCGGCTCGAGGAAAAGAAAAATATTGTCGGTATGATCAAAGCATATGCTTACTTAAGAAAAGAGAAAAATATTAGGCACCAATTTCTATTAGCAGGTAAACCTGGTTTCGGCTATGAAAACATTGAAAAAGAATTAAATGATCTACCGGAAGAAATAAAAAAAGATGTTAAACTCCTCGGTTATATAAAACAAGATGAATATATTAAAAAATTGCAGGAAGCTGATATCTTTTTGTTTACAACATTCTTCGAAGGTTTTGGAATGCCAATTATTGAGGCAATGGCATGCGGCACGCCAGTTATTACTTCAAGTGTTACATCTATGCCTGAAATATCGGGTAATGCGGCTGTTCTAGTTGATCCGCGTAAGCCCTTACAAATTGCTACCGCTTTAAGCAAAATTATCCATTCAGATAGTTTAAAGAAATCCTTAATTTTAAAAGGCCGCGTACGTTCTAAGATTTTCTCTTGGGAAAAAGCCGCCAGAAAAACTTTGGAAGTTTTAAGAAAAGCAGCATCGGATTAATTTGACTATTGTTTTTGTATGATTTATATTAAAGACAGAATGAATGTATTCGGTTTATATATTCCAACAATTTATGTTATAATAATTGGTATTGCAATCGTTATATTTTTAACAATTTTATTCATATATTTTAGCAATCGAAATAAGAATCCGAATATTTAAAGGAGGTTTATGAAGTCATTAGGAGACATTCTCATTGGTTTATCAGTAATAGCGGTTATTTTAGCAGTTATTGGTGCTTTTGGAGTTGACTTATGGTTGGCATCAACACAGTGGGTAATAATTGCCGGCGTTCTTGGCATCTACGCAATCTATCTAAAAATTAGATCATAATGCAGATGCATTAGCATCATAATTTAATATTTATTTAAAGGAGGGGTATGAGAAAGATTCTTTGGATTACTTTAATTATTGTAGTTGTTATCGGTATTGGTGTGGGGATTTGGTATCTTTACAAAGTAAAAGTAAATAAGTTTGAGATTGTAAATACTACCAGTACGAAAATAAATGTTGCTACGCTGAAGGATGATAAAGAAAAAGATTTGGGGACTATTTTATACCCAGGCGCTGGAACTATTACCGATATTACTAAGAGCAATGCTGTTAAAATGGTTTTAGAAACTACAGATTCAGTTGATGGAGCGGTCAACATATATGTCCAGGATTTATCTAACAGATATCGCGGTTACAAATTAACCAAAGAACAAATCTCAAAATCTGATTCTTTGAACAAAAAAGCGATGCAAATTATTTTAACCGGCAAAACCGGAACGCTTAAAATAACCATTTGGCCAACGGCCAAAGGTATGACTGATATTGAGATTAATAAGGATAGCAACTTCCAATAGACTTGAATAATTTCCTAAAATGGACTAAAATTAAGTGTTTTTGACACTTCGACGGCAAGCCCCGCCACGGCGGGGAATCAGAGTCGAGCCCGCCAAGGGCGGCTAGTTAGCATCTGGTCTTGTCGCTTGCCGCTCAGTGTCAACCCTGAGCGAAGTCGAACATGCCCCACCGCTTGCGGTGGGGTGGGTTGATATGAAAACACAAATTTTAGGCGTGAAAATTGATTCGATAAGTTTCCAAGAGGCAATTGCAAAAATTGACCGGTTTGTGTGTGATAAAAAATCATCACAAATTGTTACAGTCAACCCAGAATTTATTATGGCTGCTCAAAAAGATCGTATATTTAAGAAAATCTTAAATAAAGCTGATTTAGCCGTCGCTGATGGTTTTGGGTTAATGATGGCAGCAAGCTATCTTGAAAGACCCCTAAAAGAAAGAATAACCGGGGTTGATCTCACCTGGGCTATTTGCAAATTAGCTGAAGACAGGGGGTACTCGGTATTTTTACTTGGCGGCACTAAGGGAGTGGCAGAGAAAACGGCTTTTCGAATCAAAAAAATCCATCCACGGCTGAAAGTTGTTGGCTTTTATGCCGGCAAGCCCAATGATCAAAAAACTTTAAATATTATTAAAAAAGCTAAGCCCGATATATTATTCGTTGCCTTTGGCGCCCCCAAACAAGATAAATTCATTTTTGACCTTAATCATTCAAAAGATGAATTTCACCCTTCGCTCTCAATCGGGGTAGGTGGCACTTTTGATTATATCGCTGGGATTGTGCCTCGCGCACCAGAATGGATGAGAAGGCTGGGTCTAGAGTGGTTGTACCGCTTATCTAAGCAGCCAACTCGTCTTAATCGAATAATCATAGCAGTCTTTAAATTTCCCTTTGCAGTCTTTAAACAGAAGATATCAAATTTATAGTACTCACTATTGACTGGAACAATTTTCTTTGGTATAATTTTTTTAGTCTATACTCCTACAGGAGGTGAACTGTGCCAAAAGATATTGTTGTACAGAAGCTTACAGATGAGGCTTTCAGACCTTTTGGCAGAATCATCGAGGGTGTTTTCCCATCCGCAGCTGCTAACTTAGAAATGATGATAGCAGACAACGCTGGACAAAGAATTAGCCTACCAAAGACCTGCTGTATCGACTTGGACGGCTTCGATTCTGCCATCTTCCTAGAAATTGTTGAACCAAGAAGAGATCTTCGCCTTGTCAAGGTTGAAGCTCACTTAAGAGGCGAAGAAATCGCCTGGTGTGAGAACTGCAGCTGTATAGCTCTCGTAGGTCCAACCCTGACTGACTGGAAGACACCTCTTGAGTCTTTCTTTGACAGCATGGTTGCTTTCTACTTGCCCGAAAGAGTTAGGATCGCCCTCAAGCCAAAAGTCTTACACTATGTCCCGATTGTGAGGGCTAATGCCGGCCTGCTTAGATTCATAAAGCCAACTGAGATCGAGTTCAGCGGAACTTTTACACGGAAAAAGGAGATCCCCGTTGAACTGCAGCCGAGAGTAATCGTTCCATCGGAATTCGGAATCTGGTAGCAAGCGAACGATCGGAAAGCAGGTGGTTTGCGCCATCTGCTTTTACATTTGTTGACAAATAAAACTTGAAAGATTATAATATAGTCAGGGTAAGTTAAGGTTAAACTTACCTTTTTTTGTTACCAAATGACAGATTTTAACAATTTGACAAACAAAATAAATTAGTCTACAATGTAAAGTGTAGTTTACTTTTCGCCTAGTGGCTCAAAGTAAACTGAGTCGTTAAGTGTAAAGTTTACACTGAACGACCGAAGGGAGCGAAGTGCCAATTTCACCATTTATGGCAGCTATCAATCAAATTTGCGATGAAAAAGGATTATCAAAAGATATTGTCCTCGAAACAATTGAGGCTGCAATTGCGGCTGCTTATCGAAAAGATTTTGGTAAGCCTAACCAAATGATAAAAGCCAAGATTGATCCAGACACAGGGGAAGCTAATTTCTGGCAAGTCTTTGAAGTTGTTGAAGAAGTCGAAGATCCCGAGTCTCAAAAAACAGCCAAAGAAGCTAAAACAATTAAAAAGCAAGTTAAAGTTGGCGATTCAGTTGAGATTCCCTTGCAAACCAAAACAGACTTCGGAAGAATCGCCGCCCAAACGGCAAAACAGGTTATAACGCAGCGCATTCGTGAGGCGGAACGTGATATGCTCTTTAAAGAATTCAAGGAAAAAGAGAATCGTCTAATAAATGGCGTTGTCCAACAGATTGAAAATGGCAATGTGATTATTGACTTGGGGAAAATTAATGGCATTATGCCGCCGTCGGACCAAATACCTGGTGAAAAATATTATTCAGGCCAAAGAACAAAAATATTTTTGAAAGCTGTTGAGGAAACCAGCCGCGGCCCCAGAGTCTTAGTTTCTCGCTCTGATGCAGGTTTGGTCCAAGGGCTGTTTGAAAATGAGGTTCCGGAAATTGCCGCTGGCAGCGTTGAGATAAAAGGCATTGCAAGAGAAGCGGGCTCACGCTCAAAAGTAGCTGTTTTTACTTCTCAAGAAGGCTTAGATCCTGTTGGGTCATGCGTTGGCCAAAGAGGTACCCGCATACAGGCAGTATTGGCCGAACTTTTTGAAGAAAAGATTGATATTATCTTATGGGATAAAGAGGAAAAACAATATATTATGAATGCACTTTCGCCCGCAAAAGTAGATAAAGTAAGCTTAATTAAAAAAGAACAAAGGGCAAAAGTCTATGTCCCAGAAGATCAACTATCCTTAGCTATCGGCACAGGCGGACAGAATGTTAGACTTGCTTCTAAGTTGACCGGTTGGAGCTTGGATATTGAAAAAAGCCCCACCGAGAAAAAAGAAAAGGATGCAGAAGAAAAAGGAGTTCCAGAACCTAAAATACAAAAAACAAAATCCACTAAAGCACCTTCTATGGAAAAAAACAAGGATAAAAAAAGCGGATGAATGACCCCAAAGATATATTTAAAAAATTTTCACAAAATGCTAGAAAAATACTAATTTCCTCTCAAAAAATAGCCCAAAACATGGATTCAGCGCTCAGTAGCGAGCATATTTTATTAGCCTTGGCAGTTACCCCAAATACTTTAGCAAACGGCATCCTTAAAGAACATATGATCAGTATGGACCAAATCCGTTTGGTAATCTCTTTACATAAACTACAAGGGAAAGATTCGACGGGCATTTCTTCTGAGGCAAAAGAAATTATTGAAAAATCGGCAAAAGTCGCTTCTGATTTTGGCCATTCTCAGATTGATAGTGAACATTTATTATTGGCGATAGTATCTTGCAAAAATTCCAAAGCTTTTGAAATTATCAATCGAATTGGTATTGACCCTAGAATTTTAAGTGATCAAATTGAAAATTTCTTTGAAGATTTAAAAGATTTAGAAAAACCCGCATTACCAAACCGAATACAAGGCCAAAACCCTTCTGATAACTTGAATGATGAATTTTCTTTGCCAAATGAGCCTCCGATAATGGATATTCCTCCTTCAATGCAGGTTAAAACTTTAGAAAATTTTACAACTGACCTGACATCCTCGGCCGAAGAAGGTAAAATTGACCCTGTAGTTGGTCGTGATAAAGAAATTCAAAGAGTAATCCAAATACTTTGCAGACGTACTAAAAATAACCCTGTTTTAACGGGCGAACCAGGCGTCGGCAAAACGGCAATTGTTGAAGGGCTGGCAAAACGTATTATTGAAGGTAGAGTTCCCTCACAATTAGCGGGCAGACGACTTATAATGCTAGACCTGGCACTTTTAATTTCCGGAACGATGTATCGTGGCCAGTTCGAGGAGAGAATTAAAAAAGTCCTTGACGAGTTGATTAAAAGAGGCAATACTATTTTATTCATTGACGAAATGCATACAATTGTCGGAGCAGGATCGGCTGAAGGTTCATTAGATTTAGCAAATATTCTGAAACCGTCATTGTCAAGGGGAAAACTCCGAATAATTGGGGCAACTACTCAAGAAGAGTATCGAAAATTTATTGAAAAAGATCCTGCCTTAGAAAGGCGCCTGCAAAAAGTTACTGTTGATGAGCCAACACCACAAGAAGCAATTAATATTTTAATGGGTATTAAAGAAAAATATGAGGATCACCATGGCGTTAAAATCACAGATGAGGCAGTTAAATCAGCCGTTGAACTTTCGGAAAGATTTATCTTTGATAGATTCCTCCCTGATAAAGCAATTGATCTAATTGACGAAGCTGCTTCTGCCTGGCAAATTAAGAATGATAGTAAGGGTTTTAGTAAAATAAAAAATATCGAGAGACAATTATCAGAAATAAAAAAATCTAAAGAAAAAGAAGTCCAATCTGAGAACTTTGAAAAAGCGGCTAATCTGAGGAATTTAGAGATTCGCCTGAAAGAAGAATTAGATGTATCGAATATAAATCAAAAGGCAGCTGATAAAACCAATAAGATTGATCGCGAAGATATTGCAAGAGTATTATCTTTATGGACCAACATTCCCACAGAAACCCTCAAAACTGAAGAAAAAGAAAAGTATCTTAACATTGGCGACGCTCTCAAAAAGTCCATTATTGGCCAGGACGAAGCGATCTCTAAAATTGCCAGTGCCATTAAACGTTCTAAAACTGGCATTTCAGATCCAAATCGTCCCATTGGCTCTTTTGTATTTTTAGGCCCGACTGGGGTCGGTAAAACTGAACTAGCCCGGGTTTTGGCTCAAGAGCTTTTTGGTTCAAGAGAGGCAATTATTAAAATAGATATGTCAGAATTTATGGAGCGCCATACTGTTTCGAGATTAGTCGGGGCTCCTCCCGGTTATGTTGGTTTTGAAGATGCCGGCAGACTTACGGAACAAATACGCCAAAAGCCTTATTCTATTGTCCTTTTTGATGAGATTGAGAAAGCCCACCCAGAGATCTTTAATATTCTATTGCAAATACTTGAAGACGGCGAGCTCACAGATGCTAAAGGCAAAAGAGTTAATTTTAGAAATACAATTCTAATAATGACCTCAAATATTGGCCTCCAAAAATTAAACGAACAAGCTTTAATAGGTTTTTCTGCTTTTGGACGAAAGAAAAAAAACGTTTTGGATGAATACGATCATATGAAAAATGACATCATCAAAGAACTAAAAGATCATTTTAGACCAGAGCTACTTAATAGAATAGATAAAATTATAGTTTTCAGGCCACTTTCCAAAAAGAATATTGAAATGATTTCTAAATTACGATTAGCACAACTCTCAAATAGACTTATTAACGAAAAAATCGAATTGTCTTATGACAAATCCGTAATAAAATTGATTGCTCGGAAAGGCTTTGACCCTAAGTTTGGCGCAAGACCTATCAGAAGAGCGATCTCAGATCTGATTGAAGATCCGCTGTCAGAAGAGATTCTTTCCGGGAAATTTAAAGCAGGTAGCAAAATAAAATTGTCCTTGTCGGGGAATAAGATAATTTTTAAAAAGGGGTAGACATAGTATCTATTGATAGTTTAAAATAAATATTGGGAGGGCTAGAAAGGCAAAATGCGATTACTCATCAAGCATTTTTTGATAGCTGTCTTTCTGGTTTTAGTTTTAACATTTATTGGTGCGAGCTGTTCTAAGAGCACTTCCTCCTCGAATTCTGCCCTAGTGGCGACTTCTGAAGTTACAATCAAAGATATGAGTTTTAGCCCGCAAAATATTAGTGTTTCTTCAGGAACAGTCGTCACTTGGAAGAATGAAGATACTACTGAACATCAGGTAATATCTGATGGCGATCTGCCAGATTTAATGTCTGGGATTCTCGAGCCTAACGATACATTTTCATTTACTTTTGATAAATCTGGAACTTTCAATTATCATTGCAATATTCATCCGAGCATGAAAGGTCAAGTATCAGTAAAATAAAATGGAGGGGCGTTGCAGAATAAATGTTTGGGGGTTTTTCTCGTTGTGTTAGCCTTCCCTTTGGTAATTTTATCAATATTCTTTATCTCAACAAATAGCCTTTTTAAGTCCTCATTTTATAAAAATATATTTCGTAGTACTGATTCATACAACAAAACTTCGCAAATAGTTTCTCAATCAATAAACAAGACTAACACCCAATCTGGTGATTTCACCATCGCCATTTTTCAAAATGCTGATGGTGCCTGGTATAAAACAAATGTTGAAAACAATTTAGATGAATTTTTCCTTTATGTCAACAATAAGAAACCTCAGGCAAATTTCAATATTGATTTAAAACCGCTAGGACTAAAAACCATTTTGTCAAAAAATTCTGATTTACCGAAAGACGCCGTAAATTTAATCCCTGACCAACTGACTTTTGCAAGCTATATACAATTTATGACTGATTTGAAAAGAATTTATAGCCAAAACACCGATCCGTCTATCGCGTCTGAAACTGTAAAAAAGGATTTAGAAAATATTGATACGCAAATCGATCAAGGCAAAAATCTTGAGAATAAAACAAATCAAAATCTCTCAAATATTAAAAACGGATTCCATTACGCAAGAATCGGTATTTATATTGTTTACGGATTAACCATCCTAATTTTAGTCCTCATCGGCGTCGCCGCCAGGCATTACGCTCCAGCAATTTTTAGATGGGTAGGCGAAGCTCTAGTAATTCCTTCAGCATTCATAGCTCTCATTTCTTATTTTGCTGCGCACTTATTTACGACAACATTGAATCCAATCAGCACCGCTAAATTTACAATTGAATTAAAACAATTGCTGTCACCAATATATATTTCCGTGGTAAGTGTTTTATCAAATGATATTATGAGGATTTCATTTATAGTTGGCTTTGTCGGATTAATTTTTATAATATTTTCTTATATCTTGCCGAAATTCATTGCTAAAGATATTGCAGCTTAGGAGACAAAATGTGCCGTGCCTGTTTTGGCAAAATATCGAATATAATTTTCTTGATAATATTAATTTTAGTAGTTGGATATCTCCTTTGGAAAAACCCTCCTTGGTTTAACCAATTAATTTCTAATATTAAGAACTATCTAAAATAAGATTTTTCTGTTAAAATACAGATGTATGAATCTTGAAGATCTTTTAACTAAATTATCTTATTTAAAAGAGGATGATGTTGATCTTGTCCGTAAAGCTTATTCATTTGCTAGCAAACATCACCGACTCCAAAAAAGAAAAACTGGAGAACCATTTATCGTCCACAGCCTAGAGACCGCAGGAGTTATTGCTGATTTAAAGCTTGACGCAAAAGCAATCGCAGCAGCGATGCTCCATGATGTTTGCGAAGATACTTCCTGTGACATACACGAAATAAGAAAAGAGTTTGGCAAAGAAATTGCAAATATTGTCGACGGTGTTACAAAACTCGGTAAAATTCGGATAACTCGACGGTGGATATTTTTACTAAAAAAAGAAAATATTCCTGAATTCGATAGACAAATAGAAACAATCCGCAAAATGTTCATGGCCATGGCAAAGGATATCAGAGTTATAATCATTAAACTTGCTGATCGCCGTCACAATATGAAAACTTTACAGGGCGTTGATGAAGAAAGAAGATACAGGATTGCCAAAGAAACTCTAGAAATTTATGCCCCTCTTGCCTATAGGCTGGGTATGGGCAGTCTAAAAGGTGATCTTGAAGATCTTGCTTTCCCTTATGTCTATCCGAAAGAATACAAAGATCTTAAAAATCGCATTGCTGGGCGTTTAGAGAAAAAAGAAAAGTACATTGAAAAACTAAAAAAAATTATTCTAAAAAAATTGGCAAAAGAGGGGATTCGAGCCGAAGTTCACGGCCGGACTAAACATATGTATTCTTTGTGGCGGAAGCTCCAACGCTATGACAATGATCTAGCAAGAATCTACGACCTGGTTGCCTTGCGTATAATAGTTAACAATGTCGCTGAGTGTTATCAAGTCTTGGGAATAATTCATAAATTATGGAAGCCGCTTGTTGGTAGAATTAAGGATTATATTGCTCAGCCAAAACCTAATGGATATGAGTCTTTGCACACGACAGTATTTGCTGATCATGGTGAGATAGTTGAAATTCAAATACGCTCACGCAAGATGCATGACCAAGCAGAAAATGGTATTGCTGCCCATTGGCATTATTCAGAAAGTAAAGGCACCTTGGATTACTTACGAAGACGCACATCTTATGTCCCGCGCAAAGAAATCATTTGGATAAAAGAACTTGCTAAATGGCAAGGGCCCTTAAAAAGCAATAAGGAAATTGTTGATGATTTAAGTACTGATTTCTTCTCTGATAGAATTTTTATTTATACTCCTTTTGGTGATGTAAAAGATTTGCCCGCTGGTGCGACACCAATAGATTTTGCTTATGCTGTTCACACCGATATCGGCAATTCAATCGGTGGAGCAAGAATTAATGGTAAAATGGTCGAACTCTCAAGCCCTCTACAGAACGGTGACATAGTTGAAATAATTGTTAAAAAAAATGCTTGTCCAAAAACTGACTGGCTAGAGTTTGCTAAGACTTCGCTTGCCCGGTCAAAAATAAAATCCTTCCTTAAAAAATCTTGACTTTGGCCTTATTAACTGGTAAGATAGTTATAGTTCAAGGAAAATATTATGGCTGAAATATTGAAAACTCCGAGAGGGACAAAAGATATTTTGCCAGAGGAACAAAAAATCTGGCGATATTTATCTGACACTGTCCAAAAAAAGTGCGAAGCTTTTGGCTGTGGTAAAATTGAAACCCCTATTTTTGAATATGCTGAAATTTTTGCAAAGAGTTTAGGAGTTTCTTCCGATATAGTCACAAAAGAGATGTATGAAGTAAGGCGGGCTCAGTCTATCCAGCAGTCTCTAGACGAAAAAGACGAAAGCCGTTTAATGGTTTTAAGGCCGGAAATGACGGCTGGTATTGTAAGGTCATATATTGAACATGGGATGAGAACCTGGACTCAACCAGTGAAGCTTTATTATGAAGGACCATGCTTTAGATATGATAGACCGCAAGCTGGCCGCTACAGAGCTTTTCATCAGTTTGGGGTTGAGATTATTGGCGATAACGACCCCCTTACCGATGCTTTTTTAATTTATCTTGCTTTCCAAATTTTTAAAAAAATCGGCCTTGAAAAGGATTTAACCCTTGATATTAACTCAATGGGCGATAAAAGTTGCCGGCCAAAGATGAAAAAAAGACTGGCAGAATATTTTGAAAAGTTTCTGCCATCGCTTTGTGAAGACTGTAACCGCCGTTTTGTCGAGAATCCTTTAAGGATTTTAGATTGTAAAGAAGAAAAATGCCAAAGAATTATTGCCGGTGCGCCGCAACTGGTTGATATGCTCTGTGAGCCCTGCAAAAATCATTTTAAGGCAGTTTTAGAAAACCTAGATAATATGCAAATCCCATATAATTTGAACCCGAGACTGGTTCGTGGCCTAGATTACTATACTAAAACTGTTTTTGAGTTTTATGATTCAAGAGACTCATCAAGGCAGGCCAGCCTCTTGGGCGGTGGCCGCTATGATAATTTAATCAAACTTTTCGGCGGCCAAGATACTCCTGCCATCGGTTTTGCCGCCGGGTCCGAGCGCGTAGTTGAAAAGATTAAAGAAAAAGGAATTCAAATTCCCGAAATAAAATCGGCTGATGTTTGTCTTGTTCAGATCGGCGATAAGGCCCGTAAAAAATGCCTCTCCTTGTTATCTAGTTTGGAAGAAGGAGGTTTTGATGTTGCCTGTATCCTAGGCAAAGAATCACTTAAGGGGCAGTTACGCATGGCTTCAAGGATGAAAGCTCGCACCTGTTTAATTGTCGGTCAGCGCGAAGCTTTGGATAATTCAGCCATTGTCAGGAACATGGAAGATGGCAGCCAAGAGACTGTTAAATTGAATAAGCTAATTGACGTTCTAAAAGATAAGCTCAAATAAATCTGTGGATAACTCAATTTAAACCTGTATTTTTAATACTTGACCCCGCTACAACTCCTTCCTGTAAAACCTACTACGTAGTGTTATTACAGGAGTGTCGTATACGGGGTCTGCGCCCCGTTAGATAGCTTGCTTATCTAACGGGGCTTGACATTCGGTTTTTGTTCGTTTAAGATTAAATTAGCGAACAAAAGACGAAGATATCAAAATTAATATCACGAGCCGAGGGGATGCCCTTGAGATTGCCTGGTGTTTGTAGCGAAGCCGAAGTTGATCCGCCGATTTGGCGGAGAACGAAGGCAAGCGGAGAACTAGGTTGGCTAGGGAAGGCAAAATTCGAAAGGGCGACCCGAGGCACTTTGGAGACAACATGGAACATTTAACCAAACGCCAAAAAGAAATATTAGATTTTATTGAACAATTTGTGGCTTCTCACGATTATGCCCCCTCCTATCGTGAGATCGCCGAATTTTTTCATCTTTCCTCAATTGCCACCGTGGCCGACCACCTCGAAAACCTCAAAACTAAGGGATTTTTAACCAAGAATTACAATGAAGCCCGCTCTCTTCAACTCACCCCCCGCTGGGATGAACGGACTTTTGAAATTCCCTTGATGGGGACGATTGCGGCTGGTTCGCCGATTGAAGCAATTCGGACCAATGAAACAATTGATATCCCCCGCGACATGATGGGGAAAAAAGTTTTTGCTTTAAAAGTGAGAGGAGACTCAATGATCGAAGACGGCATTTTTGATGGCGACTATATCATTATCGAGCAGACTGACAGCCCCCGTAATGGCGAGATAGTAGTCGCTTTGCTTGATAACGAAAATGCGACTCTAAAACGTTTTTACCGTGAAAAAGACCATATTCGTTTACAACCAGCCAATGCTAAATATGGGCCGATTCGAACTAAAAAAGTGATAGTGCAAGGGAGGGTCAAGGGTGTCATTAGAAAGTTTAGGTAATTTAATTTGGATGATAACTTATAAAGTTGATATTTCTGAATCAATATCATTTAATAGCGAGCAATATACCCTTAAAAGTAGCTCTCGCAGGCCAAAAAGCACGGTTTTCGAGCAAAGCGAGAAATTTTTGGCCGAGAGCGCAGGCACCGATTGCACGCCGGAGCAATCGTAGTGCCGGTATCTTTGAGGATACTGACGAGCGATATTGAAACGGGGCGACCCGAGGCGAATAACGGATACTGGCGAGCGTTAAACATAAAGGAGAGATATGAAAATTGAATATCAAATAATAATTGTGCTTGTAATTTTAGTTATTTTTTTATTTCTACTTTGGCGGCGAGCAAAAACCCAGCTTTCGGAAGTTTCTTTTTCAAAAAACTCTCTCTCATCCAAATACGGCAAAATGACCGAGCAATTCATGCCGTTTTTAAAAGACTACCCTTACGACCCGCAAAACTTTCGCTTTCTAGGCACTCCCATCGACGGCATCCAATTTGAGGACGATAAAATTATTTTAATTGAATTTAAAACCTCTAATTCACAACTAACCGAACGCCAGCGCAGAATTGCAGAGCATATATGGCAGAAGAAAGTGGAGTTTCAAGAACATAGAATTGATTAAAAATTTCTAAGTTCTAATATCTAATTCCTAATTTACTATCTTAATACGCGAAAGCCGGTGGGACGTACCCCACCGGCTCGTGCTCGGTTGTTGTAGGTGGTCGGTCAGACCACCTTCAACTTGCTAAATGACCCTGTCAGTCCGAAAACCCACTCCACCTGCAGCCTTATGATGGCCAAGGCAGTAGGCATGACACTTCTCCAGGTCCCAATCCAGTTCGTGCTGGCCGGCCGTTTCTTCGTCAACTCGGCAGATCTCTGGACGAGGCAGACTAAAACCTCGTCCGTCATACCGGAAACGAAAGATACGGTGGCCAGTTCCTCCGAAGAAGCGCAGGTTCACTTTGGCACAGACCGGGTACCACCCGTACCCCATAGGAGGCTGTGTGAGGCTAACCTCGATTACAGCATCCTCTCGGCCATCGACGTGGTAGCGACTTCCTACCCAGTGCAGACGTTGTCCCTGCTTTCTCTTGTACCTCTCGTTGCTGATGCGGGTGAAGGTCCACGGGATGTGGAGTTCCTCCATCAGTCTGCAAATGCCTAGCATTCCCATCTCTTGCGACTGTGTCAAGTCAAACAACATGTCGCATTTCCTTTCTGCCCATTAATAGGGCATTCACACCAACGGAGAAAGGTATCCGCTGGCGCATCTCCCATGATCCCTCTACGGAATCTGCTGGGAGCATGTTATTCAGTTGTCAATTGGATTTCTCTTTACCCCGCAAACGGCGCTCCTGCAAGTACACTATACAATAGGTTTTACAGGAAGCTGTTTTGTGGGGCCGCTTCCACCTTCCAGATTAGAGTTCGGCTGAAAAGTGGGAGTGGGAGGCCCGCCACGTACGGCGGGCCGTCAACTCGGATCAGAGCGCTTTCACCCGGAAATCGGAATACAGCAGGCAGCCGTGGTCCGCCTCCAGCTTTGCTTCGATCTGAAGGCGTCGGACTTCGGTCACCACCTTCCAGGGGGCTCTGTAGCGAAGGATCACTATGCCCTTCACTTGACCTGTCCCTGGATCACCATCTAGATGCTGTGCAAGAACGATGACCTTGTCGATTGACCAATCACATTGCGCTCGTTCGGGCCTTTGGTCGAGCGGTAGTGCAGACATGCTGTCTTGCTCGGCTTTCAGGAACCCAAAGAGTATCTTGAGCAGAATCGTTCCGTACTCGCCAGGCGCGAACTCTTGAATTGCCATTTTGCATCTCCTTTCGGGAGAAGAAATGCCAGACCAGGCATGGCTAACCTAATCTGGCGCACCGCTCATAGCGGCGGTACCCTCCCAAAGAGGGAATCTGCCCACTTCAATTAAGGATGTAACCAGATTTCCGCCTGGGAGGCTAAATATCAAGTTTCGAAACTTTCTAAGTATACCATATTTTATGTCTAATGTCAACCTGTTTTATGTCCTAAAAAATATCATACAGTTTCCCTCAAAGCTAAAATGTGCTACACTATAACATACCTTGACAACAAGAGGTGAAGAAAATGGCCAAACTGACTCCAAGCAAATCGGGGGGAAGGAACCGCTTCGACATCCAGACTCTTTGGGGTTCTAAAACCATTACTGCCACAAGAGTCGTTCATAATCCACTTGGGATGGCAACTCGTGTTGAGACAAAGCATTATGGTGCTTTCAGGCGAAACGACTTCGGTGGTTTTTCACATATCAACCCATCCTCTCCGCCAGGCCTTGATTATGGTACCAGCTATGAGAGCGATGACTATTATGACTACGACGACTACTCAGAAACAGCCAGCCAGACCGATTTGCCGCAGATCATTGGCATAGGAATACTTATTTGGCTTTCAGGATTCCTTGCCGTTTTGGCGGTCGGGACAAAAATCTACCACAGCTTACCAATGGATGATTTAATCCTGACGCCAATCAAACTACTGGTCGGCACATTTACATTGCTCTGGGTTTATCCCGTTATTCCCATCTTGCTTTCCTACCTGTTCGACCGATTACTAAAAAATCGTTAGCCCATCTTTCTCAAAACTCGCCTCCGGCGAGTTTTTCTTGACAAACAAAAACCTACCTTGCTATAATAAAATCAAGATGAATAGATTCATGCAAACCAACAAGAAGAACACCAAGCCACCTTGCCCTTGCGAAAGGCTTATGTTCTGATTGTTGGAATGAATCTAATCGTCCACCAAAAGTGACCTTTCGCAAGAGAGGTCTTTTTTGGTAGATGCCAAAGGAGGTAACTGCCATGCGCCGACACGATCCGAAGATCCAGGCTCTTTACATCCGCTTGAAGAACTGCCGGGGACTAAGAGGAAAAAGATTTACCGAACGGTTCGTCCACGTCTTGGTAAAACACAACCCCAATCCCGCACTTGACATCCTTATCAACTGCGAAGCCGCCCCCAACGACTTTCTAGAAAAATGGTTTGAATCATCAGCCAGAATCGTCTACAACAAAGTCGACCGCATCATCAAACGGATGCAGGAGCGCGGTATCTACCCGACCCGTGATAGCCTGATCAGCCCAGATATCAACCTCAACGATCTCGTTCGTCTGACAGACTCTGAGCTTGCCGAATCAGTTGAAAGAATCATCGCTCGCGGCTACCGAAGAGTAGCTGCCTGACCACGTTACCCAGCGCCCCGCCGATGGCGGGGCGTTTCTTGATTTAGAAGCCGATTTAAGGTATAATATAGCCATGACAAATATCGCCCTAACTTTTGGCAATGACCGTGAAGAAAATATCAAAAAGGCTCTTAACTTCCTAAAAAAAGAAATCCAAGCTCAAATAGAAAAGCTTGACCCGCAAGTTCAATCAATCCTTATTAAACCTAATTTTGTGGTTATAAATACGCAGTTAGCAGCTACCCATGTTAAAGCTATCACTGCAGTTTTAGATTTTCTAACAAAAGAGCTTAATTGGACTGGCCGAATTATCATTGCTGAAGGCGCTGGAGCAGGTGAGACTTTTGACGGTTTCAAAAACTATGGCTATTTAAATCTTCCCGACAAATATCCTAATTTAGAGCTTAAGGACTTAAACTATGACGATTTTCGAAAAATAGAAATTTTTGATGAAACCTTGAACCCAATAGAAATCGCCCTTTCAAAAACGGTTATTGAATCTTCATATAGGATTTCCATCGGACCGCCTAAAACTCACGACAGCATGGTTATGACAGCTTCGATTAAAAATATAGCGGTTGGTTCAATCTTAAAAAAAGATAAATGGAATTTTCACCAAGGTGCTAAAGCAACCAATCTTAGTTTGGCTAAAATCAATCAATACACTCAACCGCATTTGGCGATTATTGACGGCTTTGAGGCCATGGAAGGCAATGGTCCGGCTGACGGGACAAAAGTAGATATGAGGATTTGTCTTGCCTCAACCGACGCCTTAGCAGCTGATGTTGTTGCCTGCTATTTAATGGGGATCGATGTGGCAAATGTTGGCTACCTAACTCATCTTGGCGGCTCGACTTATAATATTTCCAAGTATAAAATATTAGGTGAAGCCCTCAAAAAACACAAAAAGAAATTTAGGCTCCACGAAACAATTTCCCAGCAACTTCAATGGAGGCAGCCTTGAGAAAACCGATGGATATTTTACCGCCCTATCCGCCTAAAAAACGCCATCGTTACGCCACACCAGAAAAAAAACGAAAGAAACTTGGCAAAAAAGTCATGATTGCTATGTTAATAGTAGTTTTTCTTTTGATTATTTTTTTCGGCTTTGGAAAGCTCCAGTATTTTACAGGTCAGACGAATTCAGAGACAAAAACTCAAATTACCAACAACGCGCAATCTTCTTCAGATAATTTTGAGCTTTTTAATGATCAGGGCCAGTCAAACCTTGTTGGTAATTCTACCTCGATTAAACTGCTTAATGGCACCAATGACAGTAACTTAGTCTCTGAGGCAAAATCGCTATTGATCAAATCCGGTTTTCAAAAAATCAGTACTGAGCAGGCAGAAAATCCATACGATAAAACAATTATTAATTACAAAAAAGGCCAGGCAAACCAAGCTCAAGTAGCTTTAGAAGCCTTAAAACCAAGTTTTGAGGCAACCTTACAAGAGTCATCCAGTTTAGATAAAAATACTGATTTATTAATAATAATAGGAAAATAGGTCCTCTGAAAACTTTATAATTATTATTTTAGAGTAAATTTTTGTAGTCTTGACATTCGTTTTTTGTTCGGTATATGATGAAAATATGTCACCGATTAAAGTTTTAGTTCAGTTTGAAAAAGACCAGGTTAAACCAGTTCTCTTTAAAAGGATGGGAAGAATCTATAAAATTTCAAAGGTTAATTTAGTCTATCACTTCCGCGAAGGCGACCGCCGGATTTGGCAGTTTTTTGTCTCAGACGCCGCCAATTCCTACAAACTCCGCTTTGAGCCAGATATTTTAGCGTGGTTTTGGGAGGAATCTTAAAAACAAAACCCGCGGCAATCATGACCGCGGTCGTTTTAGTCCCCCTCCCTTTGTTGGTTACCCCGATGTCCTCGCTCTCGCGAAGTGGCCCAGAAGCGTCTGAAGCATGGCCACGATGCCGTCAGCGGCGGCGGCCGGAACAGACAGATTCAGTGTGACGATCTTCTCGCCGCGCTGAAGCGGCCTGAAGTCTGTCGAACCACAGCCGCAGGGAGTCCCCTCCCAAGCGCTGTACGAGACCAGCCCGCATTTTACACAGACACGCCCTTCCATCTTTACACCTCCTTGAAATCGGACTCGGGATCAGCTGAGCAAATTATACCAGCTATAAGGAAGAAAGTCAATATGCGCACAATCATTCATCTCGACATGAATTCGTATTTTGCCACGGTTGAACAGCAGTCCAACCCCTTTTTGCGTGGCAAACCTGTCTGTGTGGCAGGAAAGGGAAGCGGCGAGAGGACTGTTTGCGCTGCCGCTTCAACTGAAGCCAAAAAATTCGGCATAAAATCCGGTTTTGGCATTTGGGAGGCCAAAAAGCTTTGCCCAAAAATTATCGTTGTTCCGGCCGATTACGCCAAATACCAATACATCAGCCAAAAGGTCTTCAAGATTTTAGAAAGCTACACCCCGCAAGTCGAGGTTTTTTCGATTGACGAAGCCTTTGCTGACATCAGTCATGCTGTCAAAGATTTTTTAGATGCTGCGCCGATTGCCATGGAGATAAAAGGCCGCATTCAAGAAGAAATCGGCGAGTACTTAAAATGTTCTATCGGCATCGCCCCAAATAAATTACTGGCAAAACTTGCCTCGGAAATGGTTAAGCCAGACGGCCTGACGATTATCAAAAAAAATGATATTGATAAAATCTTAGTCAAAACGCCAATTGAAGATTTTTGCGGCATTGGCTTTCGCCTTAAAAAACGCCTCAATAATTTAGGCGTCCAAACGGCCAAAGAGCTTGGCGAGTTTCCGCTCAAGTCCTTAATCCACCTTTTTGGGCCGCATCTGGGCAATTTGCTTCATAATATGGGGCAGGGGAGAGATGATTCGGAAGTTTTACCGTATTACCAGATGCCGGAAGAAAAATCATTCGGCCATTCTTACACTTTGCCGCGCGATTTAACTGATACTGCTGAGGTCAAAAAAGTCCTCCTTAAGCTTTCAGAAAAGGTTGGCAGGCGTTTGCGAAAGGCGGGTTTTATGGGAAGAACTTTTCATTTATATGTGAGATTTTTTGACTTGTCCGGTTACGGCCAAAGAATGACTTTAAGAGCTTATATCAATGATGGTTATCAGATTTATAAAATAGGGGAGCGCTTATTAGAACGATATCGCCCTCGCAAACCAATAAGGATGATTGGTATTTCGGTGACGAATATTTTACATACTAGCCAGATATCTTTGCCTTTACTTCCCGAAGATATTCGTGAGGAAAAAGTTTTAGCTGCTCTGGATAAAATCAATGATAAATATGGTGAATTCACTGTTTTCCGCGGCGCACTAGTAGAAGTCAAAGATCGGATTGAGAACATTCCTGATGGCAGGAACAAAAGAATGATGAAATTGAGTTTTTAGATAAAGATAAGGCCGGCGTTGCGCGCCGGCCTGTGTCATGGACACTAGCCCAAGGCCGTGTCCTCCTGTTCTCGGACCCGAAGGCCCACAAAGGTCAAGGTACAGGGGGTCGAGTCCTTAGACTCGACCCCCAAGCCCACTCGGCACTGCCGAGCGAGCATTTTGGAGGCCGGAAAGTATCCCGCGAGGCCCCGTAAGGATATTCCCGGCCAGTTTTTGTCGACCCTCTGCCGACCTTACGTCGGCAGAGGGTCCTGCGACCCGAGTAGCAGCAGTCCGACGAAATCGGGTGCCGGGGGGCACCGCAGCCGACATCACCTATGGGGTGAGCAACTGTGTGTCGGGCCCGCCCCGGCATAAAGGGACCCACCCCCAGGGGGACATCCGAAACATACTCCGGACCGAGGAGGTACCCCGGGGGGGGGTGGGAAACGGTGTTGACCGGGAAGAGAGGAGCGTTTGTGAAAGCCGACTAAGCAGTAGCCGCGTGCCCCTCCCCTCCCGGGCCGATCCTGCCTGAACACCTATCGCGTCCGGACCGCAGGCAGGATTATTTGGGAAACCGGCCTATGTATAAATCGCCCCTCCGCATGAATGCCGGCCCCAAATTGCGAGTATCTGCCTAGGACCGTAAGAGTTCAAAGTCCCAGGAAGATACCCGCAAGGTATCTTTTGGTAAGGTTTAAAAAATCTGACAACATTGACTATACCACAACTTGCAAAAGTTGTCAATATTGCTTAAACTTAAAATAAGAATATAAATAAGGAGGACTATTTTGGATAGCCCCCAACCGCCGAAAGATATTAATCAACCAAAGCCGCCTCAACCAGCACCAATACCTGTCAATCCACCTGCATCAACTCCAGCTGATGATAGTGCTAAGATTGAAGTTTCATCGCCTTCAGAATTACCAACAACGCCAGCTACACAGTCGCCGGATAAAACAGCTAGTCCTGCCCCAACACAACCTCAACCGCAAGCTAATCAACCTTCTCCAACACCTGACACAAAACCGGCTGCTCAAGAAAAAATTGAAACTTCAGACTACAATGTCCCAGTGCAGGCCTCCCCCAAGCCGCAGCCTACAAATTTTAAGCCGATGCCAATGCCACCTATTAAGCAGACTGGCACTGGCAAAGCAGTAGGAATTATTACTTCAGTGGCAATCGTTTTTTTGATAGTTGGATTTTCAGGCGGCTTTTTTGGCTACAAATATGTTCCTAAATTTAAAAATCTGATTTCCAGTTCAGCTGATACTTCCGAAACTGATAACTCTAGCCAAATCGGCAGTCCTATTAGCAACAATGCGGAACCAGGTGACGTCAGCGCTTGGCCAAGCTACTCCAATACCCAATTTAAATATTCGATTAAATATCCTGACACTTGGTATAATCAGGGAGCAAACGACCCGACCTCCAAAACAGTTTTGTTCTCTAGTTTTAAACCTGATGAATCGAGTTCAACTAATATTTCCGGCTACAAAGTAGAAATAGTCTTTCAAGACTCAAATGGTAAAACCTTAAAAGATTGGATTGATGCCAATAATGTAGTAACTGGTGCTTCTGCTCAGTCGCCCGAGAAGATTGAAGTAAGTGGTCAAGATGCTTATCAGCAACAAATAAACGGCACCAATAAAAACATTACCACCTATATTAGTCGGACTGATAAGATAATGATTATTACCTATTACGGACCAGAAAATACATTTGCGACTGGTAAAGTTCTTTATGATAAAATGATTTCTTCAATTAAGCTAGAATAAAATATGAAATTCGAGTTTTCGGCCGGGGGAATAGTTTATCGAAAAAACAAAGGGCAAGTTGAAATTGCCCTTATTTTGGATCCTTATGATAAATGGACTTTCCCGAAGGGAAAAATTGAGAAAGGCGAAAAACCTGAGAAGGCTGCTGTCCGCGAAGTTGGCGAGGAAATCGGCATTTTAAATTTAAAACCGGTTAAATTACTAAATAAAATTGACTATTGGTATAAAAGAGATAAAATCACTTATCACAAATTTGTTTATTTTTTTCTTCTGGAAGCTAAAAAAGACGCTAATTTAAAGGCCCAGAAAGAAGAAATAAAGGATGCGCGTTGGTTTAAACCTAATGAGGCTCTAGAAGAAGTTGGCTACGAAAAAGACGATATCCCGCTTTTAGAAAAAACCTTGAAAATTCTTGAAAGTTTATCAAAAAACAGTTAGAATATAAATAGAAATAAATACCCTAAGGGAGGGGAAATGTTTAGGTGTAGAAGAATATTTTTTGTGTTATTTGTACTCTTTTTTGCCGGTTGGTGCGGTTTAGCTTCAGCCCAGGCAAGTGAAATTATTTATACAATGCCAACCCCTCAGATTATTGATCCTATAAATAATTCTATTTTAAGTGGCCTCTCCTTAATTAAAATTACTATCCCCCCGACAGCTGTTTTAAATATGGAAGCCAATGCTAATCAATATTACCTTGGACAGGCCCAAGTCTGTGGTCAAACATCCGAAAGTTGGTGTTTAACCTGGGATACCACTAAAGTTCCTGACGGCCAATATAGCTTAATGGCAAAGGCGACGATTTACTTAGGAGCGCCAGCAAGCACGTACTCACAAACCATTTCGGTGACTGTTAAAAATGCTATTGCCACGCAGCCAAGTGACCAGAGCCAGGGGACGACTACAACAACGCAGACCCAAACGACTACCAGCACTTCTTCAAAAACTAGCCAGGCTACACCAACTGCTCAAGAACTAAACAACCAATTCAATCTTGAGAAATCAAGCTGGAAAACAGTAGCTAGTATAACTTTCCCAAGGGTTTCTGATAATCAGATAGATAAAATTGAATATAAAATTAATCAGAATAAACAGGAATACTTGGTTTTTTCTGGCAGAGCAATTGCCTCTTCTCAGGTTACTCTAACTATCACCAGCCAGCCGATTGTAGTTACTACTCGGGCTGATTCAAATGGTAATTGGGAATATATTTTTGATAAGCCATTAGAGCCGGGGCAACATAAGGTTGAGGTTGAAATTGTAAGCACTAGTGGCGAAAAAGTTAAATCTGGCCCCTTTGATTTTCTCATTGCACGAGCCCAAGCCTCAAGTGATAATCCGACAGGGGCGAATCTGCAGTTAATTGATACCGGCGGCCGAATTTATCTAAATTACTTATTAATTGCTGGTGGCTTAATTATAATTGCAATAATTATTTTACTGGTGATTAGGCCAAAAAAATTGAGGGTTAAACCTTAATTCATACTTATTATGGGTAATTTCTTTAAAAACAACTCGCAATTTTTCTACTCAATGCTTTTGATTATCTTGATCCCTATTTTTATTATTGCAAATACTCTCTGGCAGATTAAAACTTCGCAAGATAATATGACCTATGAGCTCCACCGCAAAGCAGTCTTGGCTGAAACTATCCTAGGACCGTCTCTGGTTGATTCTCTCAATGACACTCGGGTATTGCAGTCTAAAATCGACCAAATCAGCAAGGGCAACGAGGAAATTAAAGAAATTACGGTCCTAAAACAGTCAAGCGATAGCTTTCAAGTGGTTGCCTCTACTAACAGCGAGATTTTGGGCTTAAATTTTTCCTCTGAGGATTATGTGACTGCCTGGGCACAAGACAATTCAACTGCCATGCTGGTGACAGATAATTCAAAAACGCCACCAGAGAGATTCTGGTCAATGACTTCCCCTATAAAAGATAACATAACTTCTAAAAAAGTCGCTTTAGTTAATATGAAGGTCTCCCTTGCGGACATTGATACGCTCACCAAAAAGAATCTAAATCTTTCGTTAATTTTCTTGATAGTAACCATATTTTTAGTTTTATTATTACTGGTTAACCATTTTCGCTTCTTTGAATATGCCATTCTCTTCAGGAAGCTAAAAGAAGTCGATAAGATGAAGGATGACTTTATTTCAATTGCCTCTCATGAAATGAAAACTCCGATGGCGGCAATTAAAGGCTATTTAGGTATGCTTTTTGAGGGGGTGGCTGGAAAGTATGATGAGAAAACAAAAGAACATTTAAGCAAGATATTTTCTAACGTAGAAAGGCTAAATATCCTCGTCAGCGAACTTCTTGATGTCTCAAGGCTTGAACAGGGAAGGATGCAATTTGATTTGCAGCCGTATGATATCTCTAAAGTTGTCGAAGAGTCTATTAAAATTTTGAAAGATCAGGCTGACTCTAAAAATATTAAGCTCGAAGAACAGAGACCTAAAGAAATGCCGCAGGTCTTTATCGACCCAGATAGACTTAGGCAATCACTCGACAATATTATCGGTAATGCGATCAAATATACTCCCAAAGGAGGAGTAACAGTGATGTATAAAGTTGATGGTGGCAAATTAAATACTATTATTAAAGATACCGGCATTGGCATGTCGCCTGAAGATAGAAAACATCTTTTCGAGAAGTTTTATCGGATTAAAAATGAAAAAACCGCTGATATCCCGGGTACTGGTTTGGGCTTGTGGATTGCTCGTGAAATCGTCCGCAAAATGAATGGCGAAATCTACGTTGACTCAATGGAAAATGTCGGCTCACAATTTACTATCTCTATACCATTCATGAAAGAAAAAATATGAAGGCAACATCGATTATACTGATAATTTTGTATTTTGTGGCTTTTATCTTGGGGGGATATTTTTTTTATACGCGATATTATAAGAAAATAATTAGCCCAGAAGTTTCGAAACCAGTAGAAAATAAAACCGAGTATATTTATTATTCTTCAGATAATAACCTTTACCAATTAAACCCGGGGATTCTTAAACAAAGCCCCAAAGACATTACTAATATTCGTCTTCAATCAACCGGGCAGGTCTCAAATATGGTAGTGGCAAAAGAAGAAGGGTTATTTTTTTATGACAGCCTTACTCCCGAAAATACTTGGGAGATTTGGAAAGTCAGCCTGAAAGATAACTCATCAGAGAAATTATTTTCTAGCCAAACTCCAGGTTTGGAAAATTTCCAGAACTTTAGAAACCCACAAATTTCCAAAGATAACCAAAAACTAGCCTTTATCGCTACCCATAATACTGATAATTTATTCTATTATGACCTGAAAAATACAAGCCTAATTAACCTTACTGGTCAGCTCTTCCAGGGTAATATTGGCAGTTTCTCCTGGTCGCCAGATAGTAAAAAACTATTTTTTAGCAGCAGCACAGAAGACTTAGGCGCTATTTATCAAGTAGATACAAATAAGAAATTAGAAAAATTATGGGAAGGACAAGGGAAAATTAATAAAATAATTGCTGTTAAAGATAAAATAATATTTTCCCAACAAGAAAAAAATTCTGATGATGCTAACATTAATTTAAACATACTTGCCTTGTCTGATAATAAAAAACAAGCTATTACTGATCTATCATTTCCCAAGCAAGCAGCAAATTTTGAGACTACTATAAACGGTGATTATATTGTTTTAGAGACAAAAGATAAATCTCAGGCAAAATCTGATTTATATCTTTTAAAAAACGATGGCACAAATCTCTTGCAGCTAACAGATGACGGACTTTCAAGCCAAGCGGTGTTTTCACCAGATGGAAGTAAAATTGCTTTTTGGGTTCAGGGAGATGGTATTTATATTATGAATATTAACAAAAGCCAGCGCCAGAAGATTCTTAATAACCAGGAAAGTATTTACAAAATATTAATATGGAGTTAAAAATGGACAACCAAAAGACCAAACCCGTTGTAAAGAAGAAAAAGATTAGAACCTTAACAATCGTTTTGGTGGCAATTCTAGCCTTAGTTTTAGGATTAGCCGGCTTTGTAATCTACAAGAGGTATTTCGTAAATGTGAAGTCGAAAAAAACCGTTAACCAGACAAAAGATAATCGCGTCGCAAATGATCTCGATGGTACCAAGGTCGATCCAGAAAAAGCCACCCGCCATCCGTTAGCGATCATGGTTGAAAATCTGGCCCAGGCTCGGCCACAAGTTGGCCTTGAGAAGGCATCAATAATTTATGAGGTGATAACTGAAGGCGGCATTACCCGTTTTATGGCTGTCTACGGACCATACGATGCTGAGAAAGTGGGCCCTGTCAGGTCTGCCCGAACATATTATTTAGACTGGGCAGCTGAATTTAATGCTTTTTATGCCCATTGTGGCGGTAATCTAGACGCTTTAGAAAAGATTAAAGCTGACGGCATCTTGGATTTGGATCAATTCTCGTTGGGAGAAAAAGCTTACTGGCGAGAGCCAGAATCAGGCAAAGCCATCGAGCATACGATGTTTACCAGCACGGATAAATTGTACAAAGAAGCTCTGGAAAAGAAATGGTCTATGAAATCTGATTTTACCCCCTTAACCTTTCGGGAGCCAATAGAAAAGACTCTAAGATCAGCAGGCCAGACAATAACAATCCCGTTTTCTTCAGCTGCCTTTGAAGTAATCTGGAAATACGATCTTGAGACCAATACGTATCTTAGAAATATGGGCGGAGAGCCACATCGAGATAGGATAAGCGGCGCGCAACTCGCAGCCTCAAATGTTATTATTCAGCAAATGGAAAGATGGGAAGCACCAACATCTATTAATGAACAAGGCTGGGCCATGAAAACGGTTGGTTCTGATAAGGCTAAGATCTTCATTGAAGGCAAAGAGATTGACGGTACTTGGGAAAAAACAGACAGAACAGCCAGAACAATATTTTATGATGACCAAGGAAAGGAAATCTCCTTTATACCAGGCCAGTTTTGGGTAGAAATCGTTCCCCCAGATGTATTTTCTAATATAAAGATACAGGCACAAACTACCTCTGCCCAGACCAGCACATAGAAAAGGATTACTTAACCAAAAAGGGCCCTAGCAGAGCCTTTTGGAGGCTTACAGGACCCTTTTTGTATATGAATGTAAAGCGTACCTTACAAGGTATTCATGACTGAACGAACGGCGTATTTCCAGCTTCCGTCTTCAGCATAAACAGGGTTAATAGATTCAGGAGTCGACAATCCGCGGTCAAAATAGCGTGTTTTAAGATATTCGAACTGGTTGCGAATACCTTCTTCTGGAGTTGACCAAGAAGCATAGCCAGATGATGTTGATTTTCTACCGAAGAAGTTGTTATTTCTTCGGGCAAGAGATGAACTATAGTTACCTGACTCGTGATACCCAATTGCATAGACGAGCTTCCAGTCAATACCATATTCAGGAGCTATTTCCTGCATTAATTTTTTAACTAACTCAGGATCAGCCGTCTGGTTAAGACGATCGATATCATCCTTGGCAATACCTGGCTGTATCTGGGTTTTAGCAGTCTCAAGAGATAAAGGATTTATATTATCAGCATTAAGGACGACACGGCTGTCGAAAGTAGCATTTTTAGCATTACCCATCGGCACTAACATAAATACAGGAACTAATATAGCTGTCCCGAATAGGGTAATTCTATACTTTGAATAAAGATCTTTAATTGTGTTTAAAATATTATTGATTCTCATTTTTCTCCTTTAACCCTTCGACTTCGTTCAGGTCTTCGACTCCGAGGCTCAGACTCGAGGAGGTTATCCTGAGTCTATCGAAGGATAAACTAAAAAGTTCTCTCAGGACCTGCCCGAAAGAACAAGGCTAATTGTAGCACAATGACGGCCGTTTGTCAAGCACCATTAGATAGCTTCCAGCATCTAACGGTGCGCAGACCCCGTAGACGACGCTTCTCAAATAACAGGACGTAGTCCATTTTTGAGAAAGAAGTTCTACTGGGGTCAAGTATTATATA
>Ga0315274_10000985_pt1 | contig 44343 bp, 33 predicted proteins | sample YL17G02_20_MG_FD_203700 | JGI IMG/M metagenome (GOLD analysis project Ga0315274, IMG submission 203700) | Sediment microbial communities from Yellowstone Lake, YNP, Wyoming, USA - YL17G02_20 | ecosystem: Environmental > Aquatic > Freshwater > Lake > Sediment | place: USA: Wyoming | collected...
AAGGAACGCCGCCGCAAGCCGGGTTAGCCTCAACCGACCAAACGCGAGCCGCGCCCAAAATCAACGTTCAACATCTGCCACGAATGAACAACTGTCTAGTCCAGGTTCTTGCCGGTAAGGATGAGAGAGCACTGCCGCACTCCAAAACTCAGGCCAAGCTGACGAACTTTGGCATCGGGCAGGTGGTGTCGGAGGAAGCGCTGCGCGGGGTGACGAAGGCGGGGTTCACGCAGACGCTGGTCGCCGATTCCTCCTCGTCGCACACGGGCTCGCAGCTCTACATGGCGCCGGAGCTGTTGGCGGGCAAACCGGCTTCGACGCGCTCGGACATCTACTCGCTGGGGGTTGTCTTTTACCAACTCCTGGTCGGTGACTTCGCCTGCCTGGTGACGACGGACTGGGCAAAAAACATCGACGAGCCTCTCTTGCGGGAGGACCTGCAGCATTGTTTTGCGGGCAGTCCCGAGGACCGGTTCGCTGGCGCGGGCCAACTGGCGAAGAACCTGCGAGCGTTGCATGAGCGCCGGGCGACCTTGGAGCAACAGCAGGCCGAGTTGGCCGCACGGGAAAGGGCGGCATATCGGCGCGGGGTGGTCCGGACAGCAGCGTTGGCCGTTGTGCTAATCGTGGTTTTCGCCGGGTTGGCCATCTACGCCGTACAGCAAGCCCGCCGCGCTGAACGAACCGCCACGGAAGAGGCGCGCCAACGGGATTTAGCCCGAGGCAGCCAGTACTCGGCGGAAATGAACCTAGCCCAGCAAGCCTATGCTGAGGGGAAGGTTGGCCGCGCTCTGTCTCTTCTGGAAAAACACATTCCCAACTCCGGAAATCAGACGGATCTCCGCGGCTTCGAATGGCGCTACCTCTGGCGCCTGTGCCAGGAAGGCGATGCACTGCACACCTTCCGCATCAGCACCAATGCGGTGACTGCGGTCGCTTTCTCGGCAGAGGATCGTCTCGTGACGTGCGACTCCCGGGGAGCCGTCAAGGTAATCAATATTTCCACAAAACAAGAATTGGCCGGATTCAAACTACCGGAAACGGCGAGCAAAGCTGCTCTATCTACCGACGGGGAAGTCGTTGCCGCGGCCCTGCCTGGGGGCGGCGCCAGGGTGTGGAAACTCTCGAAGTGGGAAGCGCCAGCGGACATTCCAAGTGCGGGGCCTGCTCACATTGGCGGATCGATGATTCAGGAGGAGTGGTTGACTCAGCAACGCTTCCGGCTGCCGTTGGTTTCTCTTTCGCCACACGGAAACACTCTGGCGCTCATCTGCAGGAATGGGGTCCGACTCTGGGATTGCACAGAACAGCGCGAGCTGACTCCGGTAACGTGGACTGACCTAACTACGGGCGTGGTCTTCTCTCCGAATGGCAGGTTGATCGCTGCAAACCGCGTCTGGTTTTGGAATGTCGCTGACCAGAGAGAGGAACAGTCGATCGAAGCAGCCCATGCATCAGACGTGTTTGCGCTGGCGTTTTCTGCCGATGGCACCATCCTCGCCTCCTCCGGTGAAGACAAGACGATCCGATTGTGGCGCGCCATTTCGCCGGAGGAAGCCCTTAAGGTGAAAGAAACGAAGATCAAATGAGCATGGACCTTGAACAGGCATTGCAGCACCGCGCGCAGGTCGAGGAATTCCGCCGGCGGCACCGGACCGGGCTGGTCACGCTATTGTTCACCGACATCGTGGGCTCAACCCAGCTCAAGACAGCGCTGGGAGATCACGCGGGCGTGGCGCTGATCCAATCCCATCATGCCCTGGTGCGGGACATTCTGAGCCAGTTCAAGGAAGCCGAGGAGATCAGCACGGCCGGTGACTCCTTTTTCATCGTTTTCGTGAAGCCTTCCGATGCGGTCCGTTTTGCCCTGCTGCTGCAATCAAAGCTTCGGGCCCTGGCTCCAGCCAACGTCCGTCCGCCGGAGGCAGGGCGGGCTCTCCCCAGCACGCCGCATCCGGGCTCGTTGTGCGATCGCATCGGGATCCACATCGGCGAAGTGGTGATCGAAGAGCGGGAAGGCGCCGCCAAGCCCAGGGACCTTTACGGCGTGCAGGTCGATCTTGCGGCGCGTGTGATGGGGCTGGCGCAGGGGGACCAGATTCTATTGACCCGCTCGGCGTTCGACAACGCTCGGCAGGTGTTGAAGGGAGAGGATATTCCGGGGCTGGGCGAGTTGTCGTGGTTGAACCACGGGCCGTATGTAATCGCGGGTTTGGAGGAGCCGCTGGAGATCTGCGAAGTAGGTGAAGCGGGTTTGGCGCATCTCCAACAGCCTGCCGACGCGCGGAAGGCGCACCGGAAGGTGTCCGCCGATGAAGAACCGGTGTTGGGCTGGCGGCCAGCGGTGGACCAATTGGTTCCCAACACGCAATGGGTGTTGGAGAAGAAACTGGGCGAAGGCGGCTTTGGCGAGGTCTGGCTGGGCCGGCACCAAAAGCTCAAGGAACGGAGCGTCTTCAAGTTTTGTTTCCGGGCCGACCGGGTGCGGAGCTTGAAACGGGAGATGACGCTCTTTCGCGTGCTCAAGGAGCGCGTGGGAGACCATCCGAACATTGTGCGGCTGCTGGAGGTGTATTTCGAGGAGCCGCCGTTCTATGTGGTCATGGACCACGTCGAGGGCAGTGATCTCAACACGTGGTGCGAGCAGCAGGGCGGTGTGGACAAGGTTCCACTGGAGACCCGATTGGAAATCGTGGCGCAGATCGCCGATGCGTTGCAGGCGGCGCACGATGCCGGGGTGATCCACCGGGATGTGAAGCCGGGGAATATCCTGGTCAGTCGGTGGGGCGAGACTCTGTCGAGCCGTGACTTGACCGAATCGCCGAAAGGGATGTCAGGGCTCGACGGAGTCTCGCCCTACCGTGTTCAGGCCAAGCTCACTGATTTCGGCATCGGGCAGGTGGTGTCGGAGGAGGCGCTTCGGGGGGTAACGAAGGCGGGGTTCACGCAGACGATCATTGCCGATTCCTCCTCGTCGCAGACTGGTTCGCAGATGTACATGGCCCCCGAGCTTCTGGCGGGCAAACCGGCTTCGATCCGCTCCGACATCTACTCGCTGGGAGTGGTGTTGTACCAGTTGCTGGTAGAGAACTTAGCCCGCCCGGTGACGACGGACTGGGCGAAGGGGGTGAGTGACCCGCTCTTGCGCGAGGACCTGCAGCATTGTTTTGCGGGCAGTCCCGAGGACCGGTTTGCCGGGTCGGGTCAACTGGCGAAGAACCTGCGCGCTTTGGACCAGCGGCATCAGGAGTTCCAGGCCCGTGAACGGATGCGGAAACAGGCGGCTTTGCGGCACCGGATCGCGCTTGTATCCGTCAGCGCGGCCGGCTTGTTTCTGCTCCTGGCCATCGCGCTGGGCTATGGCTTGCGCCAGGCCCAAAGAGCGAAGGCGAGCGAAGCCCGATTGCGCAAATTAGCCGAAGGCCACGCCTACGCCTCGGACATGAAGGCGGCGCAGGTGGCCCTCCAGCAAAACAACCGGGGCATGGCGTTGAGCTTGTTGCGGCAGTATCGGCCCAAGCCCGGCGAAGAGGACCTGCGCGGCCTCGAGTGGCGATACCTGTGGCAGGAGTGTCGAGCGGACGAACACCAGAATTTCCCACACCCGGCGATGCTCTACGGCGCCGCGCTGTCTCCCGATGGGCGCTACCTGGCCACCGGCTGTTACGACAACAAGATCCGCGTGTGGGACGTGGCCAAGGCGCGGCCGATTCAGGAATTCGAGGCGCAAGGGTGGTCGGCGGCGGAGTCGATAGGGCCGCGCAAAGCCGTCGGGTTTTCGCCCGACGGGAAATGGCTGGCTACGCTCGGCAAGGACGGGGTCCAGATTCGGGAGACGACCGGGTGGAGCGTGGTGAAAGAGCTGAAATCGGCAGTCGCGCCGCTGGGCTATTCCGCCGATGGCAAGTGGCTGGTTACTGGTGGAACCAACGGCATGGTGTTTTGGAGCGCGGCGGACTGGAGCCCTCGGGTGCTGACCAACGTGTTCGCCACCGGCAACGCCTTCGCCTTGGCTCCCGATGGGACCAAGCTCGCCTGCTACTACATAAGAAGCGAGGAGATCAACGAGACCGCGCAGGCCAGGATCGAGTTTTGGGATGTGCGTACCAGCACCCGACGGGTGATCGAAGGGACTTCTTTCACTCAATCACTGGCGATTTCCCCGGACGGGAAATGGCTGGCCTACGGGAATCTGAGGGGCGAGGTCTGCCTCTGGAATCTGGCCGCCTGGGCGCCGGGGATCAGGTTCGCAGCGCACCAGGCGGGGATTTGGGGTCTGGCCTTTTCTCCCGATGGCAAACGGCTCGCCACCGGCGCCAGTGATCAACAGATTCACATCTGGGAAACGGGTACCACGAATCTCCTGGCCACGCGTCACGGGCACGAGAATGAGATCGAGTCGGTGGAATTCTCCAGGGATGGCCAGAAGCTCCTGTCCTCGAGCCTGGATGGGACGGCCAAGCTTTGGGATACCAAGCCTGGCTCGGCCAAGGGCCATGCGTTCACGATTCCAACGAATTCCTGGATTATCAGTCCTTTGCCCGATGGGAGCGCTTTCGTTACCGCCGATTACAGCGCCAGGAACTTCCAACTCTGGAGCCTGCCTGACGGACGGCTGACCCGCACCATGCCCTGGAGGGAACTCGATCCCCAAGGCCAGGGTTTCAGGGATGTTCTGGGGGCTCCTGGCTACGAGTCCCTGCTCGGAGTGACCACGAATGGAACGGTTCATTTCTTCAACCCCTCGAGCGGAGCGCGGCTGCGTTCGGTCCAAGTGCCAGAAACCAATTTTACGATGTGGAGTGTCTCTCCGGACCAGCGCTGGCTGCTGGGATGGCTATCGGATGGTGGCACTACCGGCATCTTGTGTGATTTGCGCAACCCTTCACGGGTGCAGCGGATTCCCGACTACTTCGCCGTCAACGGCTACTCGAGCATTTCCCCGGACAACCGGTGGCTGGCCTACGCCACCACCAACTACGACATCAAGCTCTGGGACCTCACGGCCAACCGGGTCAAGGCGACCCTCCAGGGGCATCGCTGGTGGCTCTATTCCCTTGGCTTTTCTCCCGATGGCAGGTTGCTGGCCAGCGGTGGAGCGGATGGGGACGTCTGGCTTTGGTCGGTGGAGACGACGAGGCCCCTGTTCGATGCCCCGCTCAAGGGACACTTCGCGGCGGCCGCGGTCGTCGCTTTTTCATCTGACAACCGGACACTGGCCACCTTTGGTGCGGACCAAACGCTCCGCTGGTGGAGCGTCGCCACGGGACGCGAGATGCTCTTGTTCCCGACCGAATCATTCTGGGCCGGGAGTCATTTCGACTTTCCGGCCCCGGGGAATGCCACGAGCCGGCTTCTGCTTTTCTATGAACGGCCGGGGCAGGTCCGGGGCACGCTGGTGCCGTCCCTGGCGGAGATCGAGACGATCGAAAAGGGCGAGATCACACTGCGGTAGACACATCGCCGGCCTGATGCGGGCATGGTTTCACTTGCGTCGCGGCTGGCTGGCTGGTTCAATCCGCGGCGCTCTCTGGTGTTGCCGGATAACGAGCTGATCTGTCATGAATGCTTTTCCAGTAGTCGATCCCATCCCGCTGCCGGCGCCGGTCTGGCTGGTCAAGGCGCTGCACATTGTCACGTTGGCCCTGCATTTCATCTCCGTCGAGCTGTTGCTCGGCGGTTTGTTGGTCGCAACCTGGCTCAGTTTCCGGGGCGCGAATCCCCTGGGCCATCCGGTGGCGGCGCTGCGGTTGAATGCCGCGGCGGCCATTGCCCGACGGTTGCCGGTGCTCATGACTTACGTGATTAACCTCGGGGTGCCGCCTTTGCTGTTTGCCCAGGTGCTCTACGGTCGCGCCTTCTACACCAGCAGCGTGCTGATCGGGTTCTACTGGATCAGCGTGGTCTTCCTGCTGATGGCGTGTTACTGGCTGCTTTACGAGTTCGCGGCCGGGACCGAGGCGGGGAAATCGGTTTGGTGGCAGGGGTTGGTGGCCTGGCTCATCGCCGGGTCGATCGCCAGAATCTACTCGACGAACATGACGCTCATGCTGCGCCCCGAGGTGTGGCCGCAAATGTACTCCGCGTCGGCCAGCGGCACGCATCTGCCGCCGCCTGATCCTACCCTGATGGCGCGCTGGCTGTTTATGATGACCGGCGGGTTGTGGGTGGCGGGGTTGTGGATGATCTGGCTGGCTGGCCGAAAGGTCATTGACGGGCCGGTGCGGAGTTACCTCGCGGCCAATGGCGGCCGGTTGGCGCTGGTCATGGTGGCGGTGCAAGCGTTGGTGGGGTTCAAGGTTTGGCAAGCGCAGCCCGCGGCCGTGCAGACGATGATGTTGACCGGCAGGGTTGCGGATGGGCTGACGGCGGGGCGCGAAATGCAGGCGCTGATTGCGTCAATGGGCGGGCTCTACCGGTATGCCGGGTTGCTCTGGTTGGCCGGGGCGGGATTGGTTTTCGGTTTTGCTGTTTGGGCCGCCTGGGGCAAACCGCAGTCGAAGGCGGCTGGTTTCGTGGGCCTGGTCTTGGTCCTGGGGACGGCGTTGTCGATGACGTTTTTCCGCGATGGCCTTCGTGACCTCACGCTGTTGAGCAAGGGCTTCGATGTCTGGCAGCGGACCGTCGTCACCAACTGGTCGGTGGTGGGGCTGTTCCTGGCGTTGTTGGTGGGCGGGTTGTTCGGTCTGGGCTGGCTGATCTCGGTGGTCATGCGGGCCCGGCCCGTTTCGGAGAAGGTGGTGTGATGAGCAAGGTGAACTCCCAGGTCGCTTGGGTGGTGGATCCGGACATCGTGACCCGGCGGGTCTTCGCCCGTGTGGCGCTGGGCGGCGTGGGACTGTGTTACGCGGCAGCGATCGGGTACCCGGTGTATCGGTATCTGCAATCGCCCGTGGAACGCGCCGCGGCGGCAGAGGCGGTGACGGAAGTCACGCTCAACGAGGCGCAGAAGCTCCCGGCCGGCAGTGTGCTGATGTTCAGATTCGGCACTAAACCGGCGATGTTGATTCACCATGCGGACGGCACGTGGGTGGCCTTCGACGCGGTGTGTACGCACCTGGGTTGCACGGTGCAGTACCAACCCGATCGAGACCGCATTCACTGCGCCTGCCATGGCGGTGTGTATGATGCCCACACGGGCAGGAATGCGAGCGGCCCGCCGCCTCGGCCGTTGACGCGATACGACGTTAAACCCACCGCGGCCGGGATGGTGGTTTCGCGAATCAAGAAGGCTAACGGATGAAAGCCTGGCTGAGTTCGATCTATACCTGGACCGACGAGCGGTTGGGCTTGGACGACCTGCTGCGCTTCGCGCGGAAGAAGACCGTTCCCGAACATGCGTATTCGTTCTGGTATTACTGGGGCGGCATCTCGCTGTTCTTCTTTCTGGTCCAGGCGCTCACCGGCGTGTTGTTGTTGATCTATTACCGGCCGGGCCCGGACGCCTTCGAATCGGTGCGGCAGATCACGTTCGAGATTCATTTCGGCTGGCTCATCCGCTCGGCGCACTCGTGGGCGGCGAACCTCTTGATCGTAGCCATCTTCGTCCACATGTTCTCGGTGTTCTTCATGAAAGGCTACCGGAGCCCGCGCGAGTTCGGTTGGTGGAGCGGCCTGGCGCTCCTGCTGCTCACGATGGTATTCGGGTTCAGCGGCTACTTGCTGCCGATGAACGAGCTGGCCTACTTCGCCACCAAGGTGGGTTTGGAAATCCCCTCGTCGCTGCCGGCGATCGGACGCCGGGTGGCGGCACTGGTGCGCGGCGGTTTGGAAGTGAACGAATACACCGTCCAGCGTTTCTTCGCGCTCCATGTGGTCGTGTTGCCGGCGCTGTTCCTGCCGCTGCTCGGATTCCACCTCTGGCTGGTGCAGAAGCATGGCAACGCCGTCCCGCCCTCGGAGGAAGCCAAACCGGCCCAAGCCCGCAGGCACATCCCGTTCTTCCCCAACTTCCTGATGAAGGACCTGGCGATGTGGCTGATCGCGCTGAACGTGCTGGCGCTGCTCGCCTCGCTCTTCCCCTGGGACCTGGGCCAGCAGGCCGATCCGCTCAAGCCGGCGCCGCCGGGCATTCATCCGGAATGGTATTTCATGAGTTCGTTCCAGGTGCTCAAACTCTTTGGCCAATGGTTCCCCGGCGCAGCAGGCGAGGGTGTCGGCATGGTCCTTTTTACGCTGGGCCTGGCGCTGTGGTTCCTGATTCCCCTCTATGACAGCTCCAGCCAAACCGGTCGGCGCGCACGCCGGGCGACGTATTTTGGTCTGTTTGCCCTGACGATGCTCGCGGTCACGACGATCTGGGGGTATGCGGCGTTGAAGTAGTGACATCGCTGAATGGTTAAGTGGTCAGATGGTTAAATGGTTAAATGGTTAAATGGTGGGAACGTGAAAAACGTGGACCCGATTCAAAGGACAGGCGCCTGGACTGGAGGAACTGATCGACGATCTTAACGTGTGCACGGACTGAAGCATGAACTACCCTTTTTGGAGCGTGCCGCACATTGGCGGCGGCTGGGTGATCGGCATCATTGCGATCATCCACGTGATGATTTCACACTTCGCGGTGGGCGGCGGACTCTATTTGCCCTTGGCGGAGCGAAAGGCCCTGCGCGAGGGCCGGCGTGACTGGTTGGACACCCTGCGCGGCCACTCGAAGTTCTTTCTCATTCTCACCGGGGTTTTTGGCGCGGTCTCGGGTGTGGGAATCTGGTTTGCCATCAGCCTGGCGAATCCGGAAGCCACCAGCACGCTGATTCATAATTTTGTGTTTGGCTGGGCGATGGAGTGGTTGTTCTTCCTGCTCGAACTGACCTCGGCCGCGGTCTATTACTATACGTGGGGCCGCATCCCCAACGAACTGCACGTCAAGGTCGGCTACTTCTATGCCGCGACCTCGCTTTGCACGCTGGTGATCATCAACGGGATCCTCACCTTCATGCTCACGCCGGGCGAGGCGTGGTTGGCGGTGGCGGGCACGGGCCAGGAAGCGAGCCGGTTCTGGCAGGCCCTCTTCAACCCGACGTACTGGCCGAGCCTGTTCATCCGCACGGTGGTGTGCACCTCCCTTGCCGGCATATGGGCGCTCGTCACCTGCAGCCGCATCGATGGCTCCCGCAAGCCGCGCCTCAAGAGCGACCTGGTGCGCTGGAGCGCCCGCTGGCTCATCCCGTCCTTTGTCGCGCTGCCGCTGCTGCTGGCCTGGTATCTTTGGCAGGTGCCGGTGGCGCAGCGCGCGCTGCTGCAATTCGGCATGACGACCATAGGCACCGGCGCGTTCACGCAAGTCACGCGCACCATCCTCGTCATGGTCATGACCTCCGCAACCATCGTCGGGGTGGTGTACTTTTTCGCCTGGCGTGCGCCTGCCGAATTCAGCTTTGGGCATGCCATCGCCATTCTGGCCTTGGGCCTGGTGGCGACCGCATCGGGTGAATATGCCCGGGAGATGCTGCGCAAGCCTTACATCGTGGGCCGCCACCTGTTCGCCAACGGCCTCCGGGTCCAGGAGGTGGCCGGGAAGAACGCGGCCGGTTACCTGAGCGGCTCCGTCTGGATTCGCGCGGGCGGCGTTGCCAAGCTGGCGCGCGGGGAAGCGATGTTCCGTGGCCAGTGCCTGGCATGCCACACCCCGGACGCGTACCGGTCCATGAAACGGTTGCTGGCCGGACGCAACCGGGAAGCCATCGGCAACCTGCTGGCGATGCTGCACGAGTACAAATCTGACTCGCCATATCGCGCGTTTATGCCGCCATTGGTGGGGACTGAGGACGAGATCGAGGCCCTGGGCGACTTCCTGGCCACGTTGACCCCGCCAGCCAAAACCGCGGCGACGGCTCCGCTGGACCAAGCGGCGGCGGCGCAAAAGTAGGGGCGAACCGCGTCGTGCCCGCGAACCCGACCATCAGTCCCCAGGCAGCCGTACGTCACTTGGAGCCGATCCCCGCCGCGAGGCTCAGTTCAGCTCCCGCATAGTCCGTCGGCCATGCTGCCGGAATGCCATGAACCGCCTCAGTGGCCGGTTATGGAAGCGGGCTTGGCGACAGCAAACTTTGCGAAAGCCGGGTAGCTCCAGCGGTTCTCCTGCCGGGCGCGGCAAAAGACCGCGGCCGCGTCATTCAACACCACGGCCGAGCTGTACAAGCGCGCCGCCGGGGATACCACGCCGCCGCGGCCACGCGGGTCAGAACCGTCCAGCGTGTAGTAGGTCTTCCCGGTCGGCGCGCGCAGTTCGAGTTTGCTGCCGCGAGCCACTGCTCCCGCCTTGAGTGAAAACGACGGCGCAGCGATGAACTGGCGATCGATCCACTCGATCCGCGTTTGAATCCAACGCTTCATCCAGTTGACCTCGTCGCTGAACGTTCTGCCCACGTAGGTGTTCGGCCCGACATTCTGGCCCAGGATTCGCCACCGCCGGTAATTCCTCGCTTGGGCCTCGTCGAGCAATTCCGCCATCTGGTCGATTCGGGCGTGGATGTTCGCGATGGCGAATTGGTTTGTCCGCAATTCACCCCATCGGTCCGTGTAGTTTTGCGCGAAGTCCGGGTCCTCAAACAGCCGGCGGAACCAGGAGTACTGCTGGTCGTCAAGTTGCGGCCAATACCACCCTTCGGGTATCCAGCCCTCCTTGCCGTTGGCGTTGCCGAAGCTCAGGTTCCAGTCCCAGATCGGGCCCATGCCGAGTTTGCCACCGCGGTCCATGTAATAAAAAGTGCTGAACCGAAAGCCATCGATGTTCTTGGTCAACTCGACGAGCAGATGATGATCGATGAAGGAGTCAGGATCGATGTACGCGGCATACCCGGTTTTCGGATCGTCGAAATGGTCGCCGCTCAGCACGCGTTCGAACGTGTTGATATACCGCCTGAGCCAGGCTTTCTGCTGGGCCGTTATCTCCTCGGCTTTGGGCTCGACATAAAAAAACGGATTCCCCTGGCTCGAGTGGAACCCGGGTGGCGTTGCCGGCGGGAATGGCCCCAGCAGTGAAAAGACCCCTTCCTGCATTTTCCCCTGGTCGGTGTGGTCCTTTTTGATGATATAACCGCCGGCGATATTGGGCTCGGTATTGTCCTCCGGCCGCAGTTTCCTGATGTCCACGCGGTTTTCCCCCCGCTTGATCTTCTCTTCCAGAACGTACACGCCCTGATAATGGCGCTGGGCCAGCCGGCCGCCGGACTCGTTCACAAAGACTTCCACGAACCGGGTCCGCGATGCGTAGCGCCCGATCCGGTTACTCAGCTCGTAAGCCAGGACATCGCGCATCAAGGTCTTGTCCGGGTAGGGAGCATAGAGAATCCAATCCGACTCTTTGGGAAAGCCGAGGAGCGCAACGTTGAGCGGGTGGTGCGTCTCGTCCTTTGTCTGGAGATGATAGGAATGCTTCGGGTAGCGCAACGAGCTGCGGCCTCTGACATTCAGGTCGCCGCGGCCCGCAAAATCCGCCGGCCCGGCCAACGTGCTGCGCGCCCCTTTGGCATCAATGAATCGCGCCGAAACCGGCACCTTTTGTTCATGCGGTATGCTCTGCCCGAAGCTGTCAATGATGACCAATGGCAGGTTTGAGCTGAAGCCGGCCAAGTCCGGCTCCATCATGATATATGTCTGCGAGACCGTCGGGTTGTCCGCGGAGTGCGCCTCAAAGACCCGTGCCTTGAGCAGGGTGGTGTCCACGATTTCGATCGGTCCGGAATACTGCGGCGATGCGGCCGTGGGGTCTGAGCCATCCAGCGTGTACCGGACGACACCCGAAGAGGTACTGGCCGTCAGACGCACGGCAAGACCATTGGTATTAACCCCGCCCGGAGTGGAAAACTCCGGCACTGCCAGCCGCGGGGCGGAATTCTGCCGGCCCTCGGCTGCGCCCGAACAGGGGCCGCTGAGCGCACCGACAACCACCACCCCGATCGGCCAAACCGATTGGATCATCCTCAACCGGCGCCAGTGCTGCGCGCTTCCGAAACCGTTGTCCATGCCTTCGGCGACGAGTCTGGCACAAACCGGTTCAGTTCTCAAATGCAACCTGGGCCTCTGGTCGCGGCGCCAACCGCTCAGCGCCAGGCATGCTTGGGATACTTGCGCTGGAGCTCCGACTTGATGCGGGGATAATAGTCGCGCCAGAAGCTGGCCAGGTCTTGCGTAATCTGCACCGGGCGCATATTCGGGGCCAGGATGTGGACCAGGACCGGCACCCGGTTCATGGCGATGCGCGGGGTGGCGGTGACCTCGTAGAGTTCCTGGATGCGCAACGCGACGTAAGGCGGGCCATCGGGCACGTAAATGACCTTGGGTTGACGGCCGTTGGACAACAACAGCCGCTCCGGGGCGTGCTTTTCCAGCAACTCCGGTTGCGCGTTCGAGAGCCACGACCTTAGCGTCGCCTTCACCTCGCGGTCTTTGAGGTCCTTGAGCGAAACGGCGCCCTGACAAAGCTGTTCGATCAGATGGCGGCGGTCAGCGTCGGCCAGCGGCGGCAACAGTAACTCCGGGCACCAATGGCTGAGGAGGTTGAGGCGCAGGATCCACTGCTCCACGCTGTGGTCCCAGCGCTTTAACACCAGCGGGTTTCGCAGGACTTCCTCGGCGAGCAATCGGGCAGCGGCAGCGGCGGGGGGCGGTTCGATGCGGCGCGCCGACAACACCAAGCCGCGGAAGCGCGCCTGTTCCTCGCCGTAAACCCGCTTTGCGGCCGCGTCATAATAGACGTGCGGCTCGGTTTGGCAGTCCTCCGGAAACAGCTCGCCCAGCCAAACCGCTTCGATCGCCGTCGCCAGCGTAAGCAACGTGTTCACCGATTTATCCGGACCTTCGATCTCGCGCACTTCTGCTGCGACCAGGAGCGGGCTGTGCTGCACGACGCTCTCGCGCGCCAGCACGCCGCGACGACCATGCACGAGTTCGCAACGGAGTGTGCCTTCATCCAACCGGCGGGCCACCCGGTCGGAAAAGCCGATCAGGATGCACTTCTGCAATGCTGCGTCGGGAACCGACCCGGGCTGGACGGTCAGCCCTACGTCGGCCGCGATCGCCAGGAATTGCTGGTGCAACGGACCGACTTGGCGCGCGGTCAACCCGTGGACGCCCGCTTTGCGGCAGGCGTCCAGGTTGAAGTTGTTTTTCGCGGCATAATTCCAGGCCCGCATCAGGATCCAGAAGTCGGACGCGGCCCTATCACCGAACAGATCTTTGCGAAACGCGAGGATCTCTCGACCCGGATTCCGAATCGGCAAATCGCGTCCCTGGGTAAGGGCCGCAATCAGCGCGGCCTGATAGACACAGCCGTACTCCTGGGCGGCCAACAGCATGCGGGCGTACCGTGGATGCAGCGGGAAGGCGAGCATCTTGCAGCCGGTATCCGTGATGTACGTAGGACAAGCGTCCCGCGTGTCCCCGGGTGGGGCCTCCGCGGTGGCCGGCCCAGGCTCACTCGCGGGCGCGGCGCCTGCGGGCAGGAAGGCTGCCTGCCTTCCCGTGCGGAGCGCGCCAAGGTCGGTCAGCAACCTCTCGGCGTCCCGAAGGCTGTGTTCGCTCGGCGATTCGAGCCAGCGAAAGCGGCGCAGATCCGTAACGCCCGCCGCCTTCAGCGTCAGCACGACCTCCGACAGATCGAGCCGCCTGACTTCGGGCAGTTCGTGCTCCGGCCGTTCCCCATGTTCCTCCCGCGACCATAACCGAAGGCAGCGGCCCGGCGCGGTGCGTCCGGCCCGGCCCGTTCGTTGCTCTGCGGAGGCCCGGCTGATCTTCTCGATGAACAGCGTGTTGATGCCGCGCTGCGGATCGTAGCGCGGGATGCGCGCCAGGCCACTGTCGATCACCAGCCGGATGCCCTCGATGGTCAGCGACGTTTCGGCGACATTGGTGGCGACGACCACCTTGGGCTGATCGTAGCGGGCCACTGCGGCATCCTGGTCGCGCGGTGCCAGTTCGCCGTGCAGCGGCAGGAGCAGGTAGCCCCTGGATGCCGAACAGTAGCGAATGGCCTTGATGGTCTGTTGGATCTCATAACTCCCCGGCATGAACACGAGCACGTCGCCCAAACCGCCCGACTGGACGTAGCTCTGGAAGGCGTCGGCGGCCAGGTCCCAAACCGGCGGCGAGTGCGGACCCGACCGTCGTGGGGCGTATGCCACCTCCACGGGAAAGGTGCGCCCGGCCGAGGTGAGCACTGTGCAAGGGCGGAGGTACTCGGCAAGTGCTCCGGCGTCCAGGGTGGCCGACATGACGATGATGACCAGATCGGGGCGGCTGGTCTCCTGCAAATCCAGCGCCCGGGCCAATGTGATGTCGCCGTAAAGATGGCGCTCATGGAACTCGTCGAGGATCAGCACTTGAATGCCCTTGAGCGTCGGATCCTGCACCATTTGCCGGATCAGGATGCCTTCGGTGACGTACTTGATCCGGGTGTGCGGGCCGGCCAGGTGCTCAAAGCGGATTTGGTATCCGACTTCGCGTCCGAGTTCCGTCCCGAGTTCGCGCGCCACGCGCGCCGCCAGTAATCGAGTGGCGAGCCTGCGCGGCTGGAGGATGACCACCTGGCTTCTTTCCAGGAAACCATGTCGGAGCAGGATCTGCGGGACCTGCGTCGATTTGCCGGAGCCGGTCGGAGCTTGCAGCACCAGGCGCTGGCTGGTTTTCAGCCGCGCCACCATCTCGGGTTCGAGGTCGTAAATGGGCAGCCGGTCGGGCATGGCGCGCTTGTCTTACGGGAAGCGCGAAGAAATGGCGACGGCAAAATGGGAGGCTGGAAGCCCGCGTCACGTACAATTCATGTCAGAAGACTTCGGCTTTAAGGCCGGTGACTTCCTTCACGCGTTGCGCGATTCGCGAGAGCGATTTCAGCGGGAGATGTCCGCATTCGGGGTGCGGGATCGGGCGGGTAGCCGAGTAAATCTGCACCAGCGAGATCTGCGCGCCGTCTTCCTTCAGGATGCGGAGACGCTCGGCATAGTGGTCGATCTCCTCGGACGCCGGTTCCTCGCCATTGACCATCGTGAACAGGCTTTGGATGATCACGGGCCGTTGCCGGCCCACCAGGAGGATGTTGGCCAGCACTTTGTCGATGGAGCAATTGGGGCGGTTGATCCGGTTCATATAGGTCTGCGTGCCCGCGTCCAGTTTGGCCCAGATCTCATCCTGATGGGTAAAGTACTTCAATCCTTCCTGGACCGCGGGGAGATCCAGGCCGGTGGAATTGGTGATCAACACGATTCGGAAAAACGGAAATCTGCCCAGGGCGCGCGCGTGCATGACCGCATGAACAGTTTCCACGAAGATCGGACAACGCGTGGGTTCGCCGTCCCCGCTCAGGGCCACATGCCGCAGTTGCAGCAGTTCGTCGGGCAGGGCGGCGCAGGCGGGGCGTTGGCGGATCTGGCCGGAGCACACCAGTTCCAGCGTCCGTTCCAGTTCGCCGGCGGTGACCTCTACGTCCAACCGCTGCTCCCGTGCCGGCGCTGACCGGTTGACTTCGCAGTAGCCGCAGTCGAAGTCGCAATACTTGTCGGGGTTCATGTTGACGCCAATGGACAACCCGCGCGCTCGCGGCGAGACCACCGTATAGATGAAACGGTTGCCCAGGAAGTCCCGCGGGCAGCCGAAGGCCGTCTCCGCCACGGGACGCTGTCGGCTCTGGGGCCGCGAGGCCTTGGCGGAATGGTCGGTGGCCAGATGAGCTTGGGTGAGAGGAGATACGGTCATGGATGAAATATCCGTGTTAGGTCGCAATGAACTCGCGCTCGTGTTCGCGCACGGCGAGTACCGGACAGGGCGCGTGCCGCAGGACATTCTCCGCGGTGCTGCCGAGCAAGACGTGTTTCAGGCCGGTGTAGCCGTGCGTGGAAAGGATGATCAGGTCGGCTTCAAGTTCCTTGGCGGCGGTGATAATCTCCGTCACGGGACGTCCCATGCGCACGATCGTTTCGGACGGCACGCGTTTCCGGACTTCGTCCCGCACCAACTCTGCCAGGCGCTGGCTGGCCTGTTGACGCATCTCCACCTCCAGCATGGAGACATCGATCGCGCCCAACTCCCCCACGGCGTAGTTAATCTGGACGACGTAGAGCAGGGTCAGCGAGGCCTGGAATTGCTCGGCAAACGGAATGGCGTACTGCAGGGCCTTTTTGGAGCAGGCCGAAAAGTCGATGGGAACCAGGAGCCGTTTCAGCTTGAATGGTGAAGCGGCCAGACCGGCAACCTTGCTGCTGCTTTCCAACAGTCGGTCGTCGGCGGGATTCAACTCCACCACGACTTTGCCTTTACTGGGTGAGGGTTTCACTTTCATAGGCCTGTGTTGGTCAGGAGTTGTCTGGTCCCAACTGTCGCGTGCCACGTTTGCCCACGCTCGATCCGAGCCGGCCCGCGCCATGCATACGGAGGCCGATCACTATAGCGCCTCCGCCCGATCCAGCGGCCGCCACCATGGATGTGCTGAACCCCATCCGGCCTGTCTTCCTCGTCTTCGCGGCCATGCGCAGGCTCCGGCGTTGGCGCGTCCTGCGTTCTATGGTGTCACCTTTGCAGAAGCGGTGCTCAGACACTACACCGCGCTTGCCAATCACTGACCTTTTTTTGCAGCGCTGCGGTCAGAAGCGAACCAGGCATGGCCGCCTCCTGCCCCAAGCCATGGCCGCCCGGGCATGCTTCGCTGGTTGTCGTCCCCTCGGATGGGCTGCGTTGCCGCCGGGTGCACGAGGCAATGACACAAACGCTCGCACGGGGCTGAGCCTGCGTCTTTTAAGCGTCGTCGCGGGCACGGCCGGCACCCTCTAAGGTCCATTCCTCGCTTGACCGTTGCGGCCCAAGGGAGTATAGGGGTGGCATGTTCGCTTGAAAGGCCGCCTACCCATACTCCCCATGAACACTCTCACAAAACGTGATTTGGTGATTCGGATTAGCAGTGAAACCGGTTTGGTGCAGCAAGACGTGCTCAGTGCGGTGCAGAAGACGCTCGACTACATTAGCGGGGCCTTGGTCAAGGGGGACAAAGTGGAGTTGCGCAACTTCGGTGTGTTCGAGGTGAAGATCCGCAAAGCCCGCGTGGGTCGCAACCCCAATGCACCGGCGACTGATGTGCGCATTCCACCTCGAGCGGTGGTCAAATTCAAGCCGGGCAAAGAGATGCGCGAGGCCGTCTTGCGATTGACTCCGTCGGATCCGTCGTCCCAGACCACACCCCCACCCGCAGCCTAGAGGACCCCTGTCTCAGCCACCGATTGTCCCGGGCGCTCCCGTCTCCGGCGAGCGCCTTTTGTGTTGCCTTGGCTGCCCGGCCTAACAAGCATGGCCCTTTGAGTGCCCGAATGAGAGCAAGTTGCCGAAGCAATGAGGCCGTGGGACGTGCCCGAGGCCATCACCGTGCGCCCCCGCCGCTGTCCTGATTCCGCATCCCTCGCCCACCCCATGGACCGCCTGCCTGGCTTTCGTGATTTCTATCCCGAACCGCTCCCGTCCCCGGACGTCTGGAGCGCCGACCTGCGCAACTATGTCTTCGACAAGTGGCGCGCCGTGTCCCGCCGGTACGGCTTCCGCGAATACGATGGTCCCCCGCTCGAACCGCTCGAACTCTATACCGCCAAGAGCGGGGATGAGATCGTCGGCCAGCTCTATCACTTCATCGACAAAGGCGATCGTGCCGTGGCCCTGCGGCCCGAGATGACGCCGACGCTGGCCCGCATGGTCGCGGCTCGCGAGCGCCACTACAAGAAGCCCATCAAATGGTTCGCCATTCCGCAACTCTTCCGCTATGAGCGTCAGCAAAAGGGACGCCTGCGCGAGCACTTCCAGTTCAACGCCGACATTTTCGGCGAGCAGGACCGGGCGGCCGATGCCGAGTTGATCGCCCTGCTGATCGACATCCTGCGCGCCCTCGGACTGACGGGCGAGGATTTTGCGGTGCGCTTGAGCAGCCGCAACGCGTGGCAGGAGTTCTTCCGCGCCCGGTGTCCCGACGCCGCCAAGGCCAACGAGTTCTACCAGGCGATCGACAAACTCGAACGGGAAGACCCCGCGGTGAGCCGGCAGAAGCTCGCCGCGCTCGGTTTTTCGCCAGACGAAGTGCACGCGTTTATCACGGCGAGTTCGCCGACGGCTGAGTTGGAGGCCATCCTCGGCAATCTCGCCGCTCGTGGCCTGAGCGGCTTTGTGAAGGTGGATTACCGTGTCATCCGCGGTCTGGCGTACTACACCGGTCCGGTGTTCGAGGCCTTTGACCAGAAAGGCGAGTTCCGCGCCATTGCCGGCGGCGGTCGTTACGACCAGCTCATCCACCTCGTCTCGGGCGGGAAGGTGGACCTCCCCGGACTTGGCTTTGGGATGGGCGATGTGGTGCTGGCGGAACTGCTGAAAGAGCGAGGCTTGCTTCCGAAGTTTACGGCCGATCTCGACGCCTTCTGTCTGATCGAGGATGAGGCCCTCCGCGCGGACTCACTGCGCCTCGTCCAGCACTTGCGCGAGGCCGGTTTCGCCGCGGAATACCCTTTGACGCCCACCAAGTCTGATAAACAATTCAGACGCGCGGTGGAACTGAATGCCCGGCACACCGTGAAGCTGGAACGTGGCGCGGCCGGGGAACTGAGTGCGCGCGTAAAAATGCTCTCGACGCGTGAGGAGCGCGTGGTGCCTGTGGCGCAAGTCCGCGCGGCCGTGGGAGGCACGCCGTAGCCGCGGCTATTTTTCGGTTGCGTTCTCCCGGCCCGGTTCCTCAAGCTGGTGGCCATTCTGAAGTGGCAACACGCACCTATGAGAACGCTTCTACTGGGCATCGACAGCGGCACGCAGTCCACCAAGGTCCTCGTGGTGGATGCGAACAACGGCAAGGTCCTCGCGTCCGCCGCCCTGGCCTACGACCTCATCCCGAACCTACCTCCCGGCGCCAAAGAACAGCATCCGCATACCTGGCGTGACGCTGCGGCCAAGGCCATCAAACAGGCGCTCAAGGCAGCCCGCGCGACGGCCGCCGAGGTCAAAGCTATCGGCGTCAGCGGCCAGCAACACGGCTTTGTGCCGCTCGACAAGGCGGGCGATGTGATCCGCCCCGCCAAACTCTGGTGCGACACTTCCACTGCCGCTGAGTGCGACGAGATCATGAACCGGCTCGGCGGATTCAAGGCCACGATCCGCGCCCAAGGCGTTGGTGTCCTGCCCGGTTTCACCGCCTCCAAGATTCTCTGGCTCAGACAACATGAGCCCAAGAACTATGCCCGCCTGGCGACGGTGCTGCTCCCGCACGACTATCTGAACTTCTGGCTCACTGGCCGGCGAGTCATGGAATGCGGCGATGCCAGTGGCACGGCCCTCCTGGACGTTCGCAAGCGGAAATGGTGCCAGGCCACGCTGCAGGCGATCGACCCCGGCCTCGCCGCCAAACTGCCCCCGCTGGTTGCCAGCGACCAACCCGCAGGCACGTTGCAGCCCTCGACCGCGCAACACCTGGGCCTGAGCACCGACGTGCTCGTCAGCGCCGGTGGCGGTGACAACATGATGGGCGCCATTGGCACCGGCAACACCCGCGCCGGGGTCATTACGGCCAGCTTCGGCACCAGCGGCACCATCTATGCCTGCGCCGAAAGGCCGGTGGTCGACCCGCGCGGCGAGATCGCCGCCTTCTGCGACTCCACCAACCGCTGGTTGCCGTTGCTCTGCACCATGAATGTCACCGTGGCGACCGAGATGGTCCGCGAGAATTTCCGGTGGACGCACCCGCAACTGGAAGCGGCCGTGGCCAGAGCCAGGCCCGGGGCCGAGGGCTTGCTGCTCCTGCCTTACCTGGAGGGTGAGCGCACGCCGAACATCCCCGCCGGCACCGGAGTTTATTTCGGGGTCACGCCCAAGACCTTCACCGCCGAATGCTTCGCCCGCGCCGCAATGGAAGGCGTTACCCTCGGCATGAACTATGGTTTGCGGCGGTTGGCCGAATTGGGAGTCAAGCCTGCCCAGATCCGCGCCACCGGCGGCGGCTCCAAGTCCAAGGTCTGGCGGCAGATCATGGCGGATGTTTTCAACGCCGAAGTCGTTACCCTGAAGGTCGGCGAAGGCGCCGCCTACGGCGCGGCGTTGCAGGCGCTCTGGTGCTGGCGGCGGCACAAAGGCGAAACAACCTCCATCTCCGAGATCACCGATCAGTTCGTCCAGTTGAACCGAACGGAGACGGCACAGCCAAACCCCAAACGCGTCGCGGTCTATCAGGAACTGCAAACTCTCCAGGACCAGCTCTCCCTGGCCCTCCGGGACGTCTTCGGGCAGCACCGGCAGTTCGTGCTGCGGTGATCATCAGCGGGTCCGCGTTCCCTCGGCACGAACGGGTCGCGCCCATCGCCGCCGGCCACCCGAAGACCAGCCGGGCCAAAGCCAGGCACGGTTCGCGCCGGGAAAGAGCAACCGGTCCCTGACCGGGCCGGGAAAGGCCGCGCGACACTTTCGCTGGATTTTGTCCAGCGTCCGTAGCATCCTGATTCCGTTATGAAATTCATTCTTTCGACGCATAACGTGACTCTAACCAAAGCGATTGAGGACCACGTGCTCAGTCGCATCGAGAAGTTGGAGCATTTCGACCACCGCGCCGTCGAAGTGCGGGTCACGCTGGAGCACGACCATACTCGCGTTCCGGAGCGACAGTACAATTGTTCCATGCGTCTGGGGGTGCGCGGCAACGACTTGTTTGCCGAGGACTCCGAGAGTGATCTGTACACGGCGATCGACATGGTGACGAAGAAGCTCGAGCAGCAAATCCGCAAGCGGCAGAGCAAACGCAAAGCCCGCAAACATGCCGAAGCCGCCCGTGTCAAACAGCGGCGTCAGGAGTCAGCCCTCTAGCCGCGAACGCTTGGCGGGCGACGACGGCTGGGGGCATCGCGCCGGAGACCGCGTCGTCGAAACCAGTGTGAGACAGGTCGCTCGCTGTTCTTCCATGATCGTCCGCGCCCGGGTCGTCCTACCGATATGCCGCCCGCCGATTGACGACGGGGCCGTGCGGATATCGCGCACCCGCATTGGCGCGGTGGGACGGTGGCGGGATTTCTCCGCCGGGAAGCGCGAGCCAGTCGTCGATCTGGGCCAGTGCGTGTTGCTGCCCGGCCTGATCAACGCCCATTGCCACCTCGATTGCACCACGCTGGCCCGCCGATTGCCGGCCCACAAAGGCTTCGTCGGCTGGATCCAAGCCCTGCTCGCCGCGCGGGCGGGGTTGAGCCATGCCGACTACGTCGAGTCGTGGCTGCGCGGCGCCCGGATGCTGGTCCGCACGGGCACCACGATGGTCGCCAACATCGAGGCCGTCCCGGACGTGTTGCCCGGGGTCTGGGAGGCCACGCCACTGCGCGTGATCTCCTTCATCGAGATGACCGGAGTGAAGAGCCAACTGTCGCCATCGGCAATCCTCCAGGAGGCCAGCCGGATCATTGCGTCGCTTCCGCGAGGCCGACATGGCGCGGGCTTGTCGCCACACGCGCCGTACTCCACGCGACCCGAAGTGCTGCAGCTTGGCGCGCAGGCCGCGCGGCGCCATCGCTGGCTGCTCACCACTCACGTTGCCGAATCGGCCGTCGAGTTCGATCTGTTCGCGCATAAACGCGGTGCGCTCGCTGATTGGCTCCAGACCCAACGCGACCTGTCCGACTGCGGCCATGGCTCGCCCGTCTGGTTCCTCGAGAAGCTCGGGGTGCTCGGACCTCGACTTCTGGCCGTCCATGTGAACTACCTTGGAAACGGGGACGCCCGCCGGCTCGGCCGAAAGCGGGTCAGCGTCGTCCACTGCCCGCGGAGCCATGCCTACTTCCGCCACCGGCAGTTCCCACACCAGGCCTTGAGCAGCGCGGGCGTCAACCTGTGCCTTGGCACCGACAGCCTGGCGAGCGTGAGATGCCGCCGGGGCGAAACGCTCGAGTTGAGCATGTTCGCCGAGATGCGCGCGTTGGCCGCACACTCACCCGATCTGAGCCCGGAGGTGATTCTGCGGATGGCGACCCTTAATGGCGCCCGGGCACTCCACCGGCAGGGCGAGCTCGGCGAGTTGCGTGCCGGCGCGCGGGCGGACCTGATCGCCGTCCCTTTCGCCGGGAAACGGCACGCAGCTTGCGAGGCGGTGGTGCGGCACTCGGGCGCTGTCGCCGCGTCGATGATCGATGGCCGGTGGGCTCTGGAACCGCGGTTGTAGCCGGATGACGACCTTTAACCAGGAATTAGTGCGACGCCTGGGCGCGCTGCAACGCCAAGCCTTGTACCGCGAACTACGCCGATTGGATTCGGCGCAGGGCCCCCGCATCGTTTTCAGCGGCCGGACGCTGCTCAACTTTTCGTCCAATGACTACCTGGGCCTGGCCAATGAACCGGTCCTGAAAGCGGCGGCGGTTCAAGCCGTGCAGCAGTTCGGCGCCGGCGCGGGCGCATCGCGGCTCGTTTGCGGTTCCCTGGCGCCACACCATGAACTCGAAGAGGCCCTCGCCGCCTTCAAAGGTACCGATGGCGCGCTCTCCTTCTCGTCAGGCTACGCGGCTGCGGTCGGTGCCATCTGCGCGTTAATCGGCAGCGACGATGTCGTTATCCTCGACAAGCTGGTGCACGCCTGCATCGTCGATGCCGCGCGGCTCAGCGGCGCGAAGCTTCGCGTCTTTCCCCACAATGACCTTCAGGCCCTGGAAGACATGCTGCGGTGGACCGCTGATCGATCGCGGAGCCGGGAACCCGGAGCGCGGGATAAAGCGCCCCACGTCCTGGTCGTCACGGAGTCTGTGTTCTCGATGGATGGCGATCACGCACCGTTGCGCGAGTTGGTCGAGTTGAAAGACCGGTTCAATGCCTGGCTCATGGTGGATGAGGCCCACGCCACCGGCCTGTACGGCCCCAACCGGCGCGGCCTGGCGGAAGCAATCGGGGTCAGCGACCGCATCGAGATCCATATGGGCACGCTCGGTAAAGCGCTCGGGGCCGCAGGCGGCTTCATTTGCGGCGCGCGGAGTCTGATCGACTATCTGGTGAACCGCGCGCGCAGCTTCATCTTCTCCACCGCACCGGTGCCGGCGGCCGCCGCGGCGGCCACGGCGGGCGTCCGCTTCGTGCAGTCAGCCGCGGGCGCGGAGCGTTGCGCGCGGCTCTGGTCGCTCGCCGCGCAATGCCGTACAGGCCTCCCGCCGGTCCCGGAGGTGCGCGCCCGTCGGGAGCCTGCGCCTGCGCGCGCTGCCGATCCCGGCTTGACTCCCAAGCCGGACCGCCGAGCCGCCGACCCTGCCTGCAGCGCGATCATCCCGTTGATAATTGGCGACGAAGCCCGGACTCTGGAAACCGCGGCCCGGTTGCGGGGCGAAGGATTTTTCATCCCCGCGATCCGGTACCCGACGGTCGCTCGTGGGGCGGCGCGTTTGCGCCTGACGGTGACGGCGGCGCATAGCCCAGGGGATGTCGAGGAATTGCTGAATGGGCTAAGGAAGCTCGGACTGGCCAGCCCACGCGTGCCCGCCGCCTCCACAATCATCAATCAGCAATCCGGCATCTGAAATCCCCAGGGCCATGCATCCCCTTGCCAAACTCGACCACGCCTATGTCTGGCATCCTTTCACCCAGATGCGCGACTGGCTCCAGCGGGAACCGATCGTTATCCTGGAGGGCGAGGGCGCCGTGTTGCGCGACGTGGAGGGGCAGGAATACCTCGATGCCAACTCTTCGATCTGGACCAACCTGCACGGACACTGCCATCTGACGATCAACGCGGCGGTTCAGCGGCAGCTCCGCAAGATCGCCCACTCTTCGGCCCTCGGTTTGGCCAACGAACCCGCGTCCATGCTCGCGTCGAAACTGGTGGAGGCGACCCAGGCGAGTGCGGCGGGCGGCAGGCGGATCGCGGACCTGCGGAGCGGAGAGCGTCCGCCCGCGCCGCCGGCCCCGCCCGCCACTCCCCATTTGAATAAAGTCTTCTTTTCCGACGACGGTTCCACGGCGATGGAAGTGGCGCTCAAGCTGGCCTACGAGTTCGCCCGTCGCCGCGCCCCCCACCGGCGACCGAGGTTCCTCTCGCTCGATGGCGCTTACCACGGCGACACCGTCGGCGCGGTGAGCCTCGGGCACATCGATCTGTTCCACAAAGCGTATGCCGGGTTGCTGTTCAAGTCGGACATCGTGATGTCACCCTACTGTTACCGCTGCCCATTCAACCGGGCGAAGCCGGAACGAGCCGACGCGCGGGACTATCGGCAGTGCCATTGGCAGTGTGTCGGGAAAGTCGAGCAACGCTTCGCCACGGCCGGAAAACGCGACCAGGCCTACGCTGCGATGGTGGTCGAGCCGCTCATTCAAGGCGCGGCCGGAATGATTCCACAGCCGGCCGGCTGGTTGCGCCGGGTGACGGAGATTGTGCGCGGCCACGGCGCCCAGTTGATCGCTGACGAAGTCATGACGGGGTTCGGCAGAGTCGGCCAGCCATCCTGCCTGACCCGATCGGGGGCCGCGCTTGCCTTGCCGTTGAGCGGGCAGGATGCCGGCCCCACTTTGTTTGCCTGCCACCACGAAGGGGTACAGCCGGATTTCCTGACCGTGGCGAAGGGCCTGACGGGCGGCTACCTGCCGATGGCGGCGACGCTCACGACCCAGCGGGTGTTCGATGCTTTCCTGGGCCAATACGGAGAATTCAAAACGTTTTTCCATGGCCACAGTTACACCGCCAACCAGCTCGGCTCGGCGGCAGCACTCGCCAGCCTGGAGATCCTCCGGTCCAAAGCCTCCCTCCGCGATCGCCGAGCATTGGAGGAAACATTGCGGGATGAACTCAAGTCGCTCTGGGCCCTGCCGAACGTCGGCGACATCCGCCAGGTCGGCTTGATCGTCGGTGTGGAACTGGTCCGCGACTGGCGGACGCGGGCGTCGTTCGACTTGTGGGAGCGCGCCGGGCTCCGCGTCTGCGAAGGAATGGCCAGGCGCGGCGTGCTGACGCGACCCATTGGCAACGTGGTGGTGCTGATGCCACCGTATTGCACGACCAAGCCCCAAGTCCGGCTCATGCTGGCCGCACTTCACGAAGCCTGCAAGGAGCTGCGCTGCTGACCAGGTGGTCCGGCACCGCTTGCGCCCCCGAATGGTGCAAAAGTTGTAGCATATGTTACACGATTTGCACCACATTGATCGTCCGCTGGGTTTGAGGACAGGTGGCCCGGCACTGCTTGCGCCCGCGAATGGTGCAAAAGTTGTAGCATCTGTTACACGATTTGCACCAAATGGATTGCATGCTCGGTTTGAGACTTCGGTGACTTGTGCGATCCGGGGGTGAGCCATCGGGCCGCTCCCCGCATGGCGTCGGTGTTGGGCGATGAGCCGGTGATGTGTTGCCGGGTAGCGCGTTACACCAGGCCGCGCCGGCGCGCGATATGGGCTGCCTGGGTGCGATTGGCGGTTAGCGGCTTGGCTCCCAAAGACAGGTCGTGATCGAGACTGCCGGCAGTTCCAGCTTGAGCGAACGATCACGCCAGGCCAAGTCGATTTCAATCTTCTGATTTTGGCTGTTCATGAGTTGGGTCACGAAGCCCTGGTCCGGTCTCTTGAAGGCGAGGCACCGCACGCCTTTCGTTGAGCCGGTCGCTGCCATCCGTACCGCACCTGGCCGCACGAACTTACTAAAGTGGGCGAGGTAATAGTAGCAGCCGGTGTAGGTGATCTGTTTCTTCTCCTGATCGATGATGACCACCGGATGCTGCACGTTGGGATCCGGGTTGCCGTGAATGGGCGAGACCGCCCAGGGGCCGCCGTTCTGGTCGAGGATCATGTTCCAATAGAGCCAAGCCGAGGCACCGGCCTCGAGGTCGGAGAAGATCTGTTGGCCCCAGGAATCGCCGTCCTCAAAATCATAGCGAGGGAGCTTCATCTGCTTGGGTGTGCCGGCCTGGTACGCATAGCAGAGCTCGGTCATCCAGAGCGGCAGGTCGGGATAACGCTGGTGGAGCTTGGCGATCCTGGCGAAGTCCTTGAGATCATAGCCGTGGTAGGGCGCGACGGCGACCCATTTCCGGGCCTGGGGATCGTCCAACACAGTGGGGTAGTGTTGGAGGGCGTTGCCGCGATCCGGGGCTTCACTGAGCATGAGCCGGGTCTTGAGGCCTTCCTTCTGCAGCAGCGGTCCGACGTGATTCTTAAGCAGCTCGCAAATGCTGGAGTAGGAAATCTTGGTGTAGATGCCCGGCTCGTTAAAGAGGCTGAGGTAGTCGATGAAAATGCCCTGCTTCTGGTACTCCAGGAGGTAGCGCAGGTAGTAGTGCGCCAGGGCGTCGAAGTACTTAGGATCGACATCCTGCTTCCGGTTGACGTCGATGAGCATCCAGTCGGGCGGGTAATCCATCGGTGCCTGGAGGACGAAGCTGCCGTATTTGCGGGCCCGTTTGATATAGGTGACCAGACCATTGGTGCCCAGATCGCGCTCGATGCTGAACTGCTTCATCTCCATGTCGCCGGGATGGTCGTTGTAAGTGTACCACGGTCCGGCGGACATGAAATCCGTGCCGGCGATGGTCGTCTTCATCGCGGTGAAGCCGGCGCCTTCACGCGGATCGAACAACGCCGCGAACACTCTCTCCTGTTCGGCTGGAGGCAGGCTGTTGAGGCAGATCAACCCCGCTTCGAGAAACGATGCGCCGAAGCCGGCGACGGTTTGGTAAGTCACGGCGTCGTCGATGCGGAAGGCCTTGGCTGCCGTGCGGCTGCGGGCCGCGAACCTGGCGGTTGGCTTAGCGGTGAGCCGATCGCCTTGTTTCGAAGAGACGAACAGCTTTACTTCCTGGGCCAAAGAGGCCACGGACCAAAGGCTACTGGTGGAGACCAGGATCGCGAGCAATGGTTGAAGGATGGCGAGTTGGAAGTTTTTCGGGACGAGAATTGGTGTAGCCATAAATCAGACCGAGCCTATAGCTAACGATGCCGGGCGTAAAGCAAGTGTTACGGTGTCAGTGGCGCCCGGTCGTGGCCGCGCTCATCTTCGTCCTTTTCAAGGGCGTCGGCATCGCATAGGTTCTCCGCGCTCTTGGAACCATGCCAAGCGTTTTCATCAGAACTTACGGATGCCAGATGAACGAGCGGGACAGCGAAGCCGTTGCGGCCCAACTCGCGGCCAAGGGGTATGCCCTGGCCGCCTCGGAGGCCACGGCCGACGTGGTCCTGCTCAACACGTGCAGTGTCCGCGATGCCGCGGAGCAGAAGGCGTTGGGCAAGATGCGGGCCCTGGCCGGGGACGTGCGGCGGAGCCGGCGCGGGGTCGTCCTCGGCTTTCTCGGCTGCATGGCCCAGAGCCGGGGACAGGAGTTGATCGACGAGCTGCCGGACGTGGACCTGGTCCTGGGCACGCAGAAGTTACATCGGACAGCCGAGTATCTGGACGATATACTCGCCGGTCGCCGCGACAAGGTGGTGGAGGTAGGCGAAGAGCCGGGGAGCGAGGCGGCGGTCAAGGAGCACTTGTTGGCGGGCAGCGGTGTGCGGAGATCGGCGACCGCCTTCGTCAGCATCATGCAAGGGTGTAATCAGCATTGCACCTTCTGCATCGTGCCGTACACGCGGGGTGTCGAGCGCAGCCGGCCTATTCCCGACATTGTCGCTGAATGCCGTGAGTTGGTCGTGCGGGGCGTCAAGGAAGTCACGTTGCTGGGTCAGATTGTGACCAGTTACGGCAAACGTGAGATCCCGAGCCGGGACGGAAAGTCGGCCTTCGTGCAACTCCTGGAGGCGGTGCATGGGATTGAGGGGCTGGAGCGCATTCGATTTACGGCGCCGCATCCGAAGGGTTACGGAGACGATCTGGTGGAGGCTTACGCTCGGCTGGCGAAGCTGTGTGAGCACGCTCACCTGCCGGTCCAGAGCGGGAGCGATCGTGTGCTCAAGCTGATGCACCGCGGCTACATCTGCAACCGGTTCCGGGAGATCATCTGCAAGTTGCGTCAGGTCCGACCCGGAATCGGGATCACCACCGACATCATCGTCGGGTTTCCCGGGGAGACCGAAGCGGACTTTGCGGAGACGATGGGACTGATGCGCGAAATCGAGTTTGACCAGGCCTACATTTTCAAATACTCGCCGCGCCGCAATACGCCGGCGGCCACCATGCCTGATCCGGTGTCCGTGGAGGTCCGGGAGGAACGCAATGGGCGCCTGTTGGCCGTGGTGAATGAGATTGGCCGGCGGAAGTATGAGCGCTACGTGGGTCGGTGCGTGCAGATCCTTGTCGAAGGGCCGAGCCGCAAGAATCCCGCGCGCCTGGAAGGCCGGACGCGCACCAACAAGATCGTGGTGTTCCAGGGCTCCGACCGGCACATCGGCCAGCTTCCGGAGTTGCGCATCACGGGCACGGGCTCTTTCACCCTTTATGGTGATCCCGTCGTTCAGAATCCGGCCTGATCTCATCCGACTCATGAAACTCTCTACGTTGTGTGTTTTACTCGGTCTGGGGGTGGCGCTGCCGCAGGTTTATGCCTTGATGAAGCCTGCTGCCTGCCGGGCGGCGGCGCTGAAGTTCCCGCGTTCCAGGCCGTGGGGTTGCGCGCTGGTGGCCCTGGGTACCGTCTGGTTCCTGCTCTTGCTCAAAGAGGAGTCCATTGCCGATTTCGCACCCTACAAGCCGTATATGTATGTGGGTTTTGCCTCGCTCGGCGTGTTGACCTGCATTTTCGTGAGCGATTTCCTGGCGGTGCGCGGCCTGGCGATCGTGCTGCTGCTGCTGGCCAAGCTCATGCTGGACACGCAGCGGTGGGCCGTGTCGGATTGGCGGTTGGTCATAGCGGTGTGGGCGTACGGGCTCGCCGTGGCGGGCATGTGGTTCACCATCTCGCCCTGGCGCCTGCGGGACCTGATCAACTGGGCGACCGCCGATGAGAAACGGCTCCGCCTGTTGAGCGGCCTGCGCCTCGCCTTCGGTCTGTTCATCGTGGTATTGGGCGTCCACTTCCGCGCCGTGGAACACAGGGCCCAGGCTCAGACCGGACTACATGGACCGACGGTCAGTCAGGCCATACACCACGTCAGAAGTCCCGCCGCGTGAGGGCACGCGGCCTACATGACGCTGTTGGCCGGGTCCCCTGACCCGGCGCAACCACTTGGGTCGTTGTGTAAAGCGTGATCCGGTTGCTGGTGTGAAACGCGGCAAGATCCTCGTCATCCGTGGCGGCGCCATCGGCGATTTCATCCTGACGTTGCCGGTGCTGGCGGCGCTGCGCCAGCGATTCCCCGAAGCCCACCTGGAGGTGTTAGGCTACGCGCACATCGCGCAGCTTGCCCTGGCCGGTGGTCTCGCCGACGAGGTTCGGCCGATCGAGGCGCGGGCGTTGGCGGGTTTTTTCGCCCGCGGCGGCACCTTGGACGAGAGTTGGCAGTCGTACTTCGGCAGCTTTGCGGTGATCCTTTCGTATCTCTACGACCCGGATGAGATCTTCTGCGAGAATGTCGCCCTCTGTTCGAGCGCCCAGTTCATTGCCTGTCCGCATCGACCGGACGAGGACTTGGGGCGCCACGCCACTGAAGTTCTCCTGCAACCGCTGGAGCGCCTGGCGATTTTTGACGCTGACGCCACGCCGCGGCTCTCCTTGATAGCACCGACCCTCGCGTCCGCTGTGCCGGGCCGCTGGTTGGCGCTGCATCCTGGGAGTGGCAGTGAACGGAAGAACTGGCCTGAGCCGCAGTGGGCGGCGTTGATCAGCCGATTGCTGGCGGAAACCGGACTGAAGCTTTTGCTGGTGGGAGGCGAGGCCGAGGGGGGCCGGTTGGACCGGTTGCGCCAAGGAAGCGATCCCTCCCGCCTGGCGATCGCGCGCAGTCTGCCTTTGGCTGAACTGGGGACCCGCTTAACCGGGTGTTTGGCCTTCGTCGGACACGACTCCGGGGTTTCGCACCTGGCCGCTGCCGTTGGACTGCCCTGTTTGCTCCTCTGGGGCCCCACGCAGCCCGCAGTATGGCAGCCGCGAAGCGAGCGCGTCCGCGTGGTGCGGCACTCGCAGGGCTTGAACGCCTTGCCCGTTGAGGCGGTTCTCAAACAGCTTCGCTGCCTTGTGCCAACCGCGGGTGATTCGCGGTCTGTTTTCCCTGAATCCATTTGACTTTCACGGGGAGCGTCCCTCAGAATCCGCTGTGTTCCGCCGCGCGACCGATGACGCAACAGGTTTCATCGGCCACAGCCAGATCGAGCGGAGGCATGAAGCCATTTGAGCCAGCGCATTCGGACCGGAGGAGAATCGCATGATCATTGTTGAATCGTATGCCGTGGCCGTGGTGATGTGCGTCATCACGATGATGTGCTGGGGTTCGTGGGCCAACACCCAGAAGCTGGCCAGCAAAGAATGGCGGTTCCAGCTATTCTACTGGGACTACGCCATCGGCGTGCTGCTGCTGTCGCTCCTCCTTGCCTTCACGATGGGCAGCACGGGCGGCGGCGGGCGCGGCTTTCTTGCTGATCTTGAGCAGGCCGACGCCAAATGGCTCGGCTCGGCCTTTCTGGGCGGAGTGATCTTCAACCTGTCGAATATCCTGCTGGTGGCGGCCATCGATATCTCGGGACTGGCGGTGGCGTTCCCGGTCGGCGTTGGCTTGGCGCTGGTGCTCGGTGTGATCACCACCTACCTGGCCACACAGGAAGGCAATGCGCCCATGCTGGCGCTCGGGGTGGCCGGCATCATGGTCGCCATCATCCTTGACGCCTTGGCTTACAGGCGGCTGGCGAGCTCGGGTCAGAAGGCGCCGGTCAAAGGCATCGTCATCTCGGTGGCCGCCGGTTTGTTGATGGGCTTCTTCTACAAGTATGTCGCGCAGGCGATGGGGAGGATCGACCCCCTGACCAAGGTCATCGAGCCCGGCAAGCTGAGTCCGTACACGGCCGTGGTATTGTTTTCGGTCGGCCTGCTGCTCTCAAACTTCATCTGGAACAGCATCATGATGGTGAAACCGTTGACGGGAGCCCCGGTCCCATTCGGTGACTACTTCACCAAAGGCAACGCCCGGTTGCACGTGGTTGGTATTCTTGGGGGTATGATCTGGAACATCGGCATGTCCTTCAGCATCATCGCCAGCACCAAGGCCGGCGCGGCGTTGTCGTACGGCTTGGGCCAGGGTGCCACGATGATTGGCGCCTTGTGGGGCGTGTTTATCTGGCAGGAATTCAAAGGCGCTCCGCCCGGAACCAACAAGCTGCTCGCCGCGATGTTCTTTTTCTACGCATTGGGCCTGGTCATCCTGGTCGCGTCGAAACTCTAGCCCGACGCGGCAAGGCCGGGTTGCACCCCGGTCCCATGCTTGAACCGAGCCGGGCTCAGACTCGGCCGACCGGATCGCAACCGCAGAAGACATCTACGTTATGGCCAAGAAGAGCATTATGGTTGTCGGCAGCTCCAACACCGACATGATCATCAAGTTGGATCGCATCCCGAAACCGGGAGAAACCATCCTGGGTGGCGAATTCGTCACAGCGGCCGGCGGCAAAGGCGCCAACCAGGCGGTTGGGGCGGCGCGGGCCGGCGGCAAGGTGACGTTCATCGCCCGCGTGGGCCAGGATATGTTCGGGGAACGGGCCATTGCGGGTTTCATCCAAGACGGGATCAACGTTGACTACGTCACCAAAGACAAATCCAGCCCTTCCGGGGTGGCGCTGATCTTCGTGGCCAAGGACGGCGAGAACAGCATCGCGGTCGCTTCCGGCGCGAACGGCCGACTGTCCCCCGGCGACGTGAAGGCGGCCAAGCGGGTGTTTGCCGACGCCAGCGTGCTGGTGATGCAGCTCGAGACCCCGCTTGAAACCGTGCAAGCGGCCGCCGAGTTGGCGTGCGCCCAGGGCCTGCGGGTCATTCTGAATCCGGCGCCGGCGCGGCCTTTGCCTGACGCGTTGCTCAGGCGCGTGTCCATCCTAACGCCGAACGAGAGCGAAGCGGAGTTGCTCAGCGGCATCAAAGTTGAAGACGAGGCAGCCCTGGCGAAGGCAGCGGACGTACTCCTGGCCAAAGGCGTCCAGACGGTGATTCTGACCCTGGGCGCCCGCGGGGCATTCGTGGCGACGCCCGGGTGTAAGCAGCTCATACCCGGCTTCAAAGTGAAGCCGGTCGATACAACGGCAGCGGGCGACATCTTCAACGGCGCGTTGGCGGTGGCGTTGGCGGAAGGCAAGCCATTGAGGGAGGCAGTTCGCTTCGCGAACGCCGCCGCAGCCCTGTCTGTCACCCGGATGGGGGCGCAACCTTCAGCCCCCACGCGGCGGGAGATCGAGCGTTTCCTCAAGACGCACGGATGACCGAACCACCCCTGATTTGGCGGGGTCCGAGCTGGGGGCGGGAACGGGGATTGGCAAGCCCAGGAAGGTCAAGCCGACGGGTGACCGGGCCGGGCCCGGCTTGCTCCGGACGTCGGCGCGCGAACCGAAGGCGCCGCCTCGCGACCCGCTGGAGATCGGGTGCGTTCGTTTCCGCGTGACCTGCCATCCCGCTTCCTGGCAACATAACCGCGTGACATCGGCAGAAGCCATTCAGCTCCTGGAACAGCTCCAGGCCGGCGAAGTGAGCCTGAAGCGTGTGCTCCAGGCTTTCCAGGTGGCGCCGGTGGCGGACTTGAGGTTCGCGCAAGTTGACACGCATCGGGCGCTGCGCAAAGGGTTCCCGGAAGTCATTTTCGGCGCCAACAAGACCCCCCTGCAAGTGGTCCGGATCGCCGCGCAGATATACGAACGCGAGCGACGCGTGCTCATCACGCGCGTCACGGATGCCCACGCGCGGGCGGTGCGACGGCGGTTCAGACAGGCCGTTTATCATGCGGCGGCTCGCTGTTTGGTCTTGGAGCGGAAGCCGCTGCCGAAACGTCCCGGCACCGTCGCCGTCCTGTGCGCCGGCACGAGTGACGTCCCGGTGGCCGAAGAGGCGGCGGTGACGGCGGACATCATGGGAAACCTGGTACAACGGGTGTATGACGTGGGCGTGGCGGGGCTGCACCGGCTGTTGAATCGGCTGGAGAGCCTGTGTGAAGCGAACGTCATCATCGCCGTGGCCGGCATGGAGGGCGCTCTGCCCAGTGTAGTGGCCGGGTTGATTGCCAAGCCCGTGATCGCGGTGCCGACCAGTGTGGGTTACGGCGCCAGCTTCGGCGGGATCACGGCGTTGCTTGCGATGCTGAACAGTTGCGCCAGCGGTGTGACGGTGGTGAACATTGACAACGGCTTTGGCGCCGGCTACGCGGCCAGCCAGATCAACGCGCTGGCGGCCGGGAGATGAAGACGCTTTACCTCGATATCTTCAGCGGCATCAGCGGCGACATGTTTGTCGGCGCGCTGCTGGACCTGGGCGTTGATTTCGGCCAACTGGAGCGCGAGCTGGCCAAGCTCAGCCTCGCCGGCTGCCACCTTCACGCCGTCCGGAAGCTCGAGGGAACCATCGAAGGGGTTAAGTTTGACGTGCACCTCGGGGGTAACCACGGGCATCACAGCAAGGATCACGACCAGGACCACCCCGCGGCTGGCCCGCGTCACGAGCACCTGCCAGGCCGGAACCTCCAAACGATCCGCGAGTTGATTGAGGCCAGTTCGCTGTCCGACTGGGTGAAGGGGAAATCGGTCGCCGTGTTTCAGCGAGTCGCGACCGCGGAAGGCAAGATCCACGGCGTGCCGCCGGAACAGGTCCATTTCCACGAGGTCGGCGCCGTGGATTCCATTGTGGACATCGTTGGCGCCTGCATCGCTTTGGAGGCGTTGGGCAAGCCGCGCGTGCTGGCGGCGCCGGTGGTGGAGGGCACCGGCTGGGTGAACTGCGCCCACGGAAGGTTCCCCCTCCCGACGCCGGCAACGCTGGGGATACTCGGCGCCCGTGGGATCGCGGTGACCCAGTGCGACGAACCGCACGAACTGGTGACACCCACTGGCGCGGCCTTGCTCGCCGAGTTCGCGGAGGGCTTCGGCCCAATGCGCGGATTGGTTCCGGTGAAGGTTGGCTATGGCCTGGGCAGCCGGGAGAACCAGACCCGGCCCAACGTCCTCCGGGCCATCCTGGGCGAAGTCCAGTCCGCCCGCGAGGGCGTCGGCCTGGACTGGGAGGGCGACACCATCGCGGTGCTGGAGACCAACCTGGATGACGTCAACGCAGAAATCCTCGGTCATTTTGTCCAGGTTGCCATCTCGGCGGGGGCGCTGGACGTGTTCCACACTCCCATCCAGATGAAGAAGAGTCGTCCCGGTGTGCTGTTGACCGTGCTGTGCGCCGAAGCTGACGCCGACCGGTTCAGCGAGTTGATGCTGCGGGAGACCAGCGCCTTTGGGGTCCGGCGGCACAGCGCCGAGCGGCGCAAGCTCCGCCGCGAGCTGACCACGGTCCAGACGCCGTTCGGCCCGGTGACGGTCAAGCTTGGAACACTGAATGGCCGGATCGTCCAAGCGGCCCCGGAATACGAGGTTTGCCGGGAGCTGGCCGACAAAGCTGGTGTGCCGGTGCGGCGGGTTTACGAAGCTGTTGCCAGAGTCACGAACATCGTCCCGAACTTATGATCGACGCCGAGTTACTCAAGATCCTCTGCTGCCCGGAGACCTACGAGAGTCTAAAGTGTGCCGAGCCGGCGTTGATCGAGAAGCTGAACCAGCAAATCAGCGCCGGTCAATTGCGCAATCGCGGCGGGCAGATTGTGCCTGAGAAGATCGACGGAGGTTTGGTGCGGGCCGACGGCAAGTTCCTGTACCCGATCCGGCAGGAGATCCCCATCATGCTGATCGACGAGGCGATCCCGCTGACTTCATGATGGCAGCGGATTCGCACGAGGCCCTCGATGGTTGACGGGGCTGGGCTGTTTGGGGATTGGACTCGCGGCGCGCCGGAAACTGATCGGCTACCTCTCCTTGAGTCTGGATCAACCGCATTTGCAGGCGGGCCTCACCCTGTGCGTGAACCGGGCTTATCAGCGGGATGGGGTGTGGCGAGGGGCGCCTGCCACTGGTGCGGCGGACAGACGATCCCATGCTTGCCGATCGAACCGCGCACCGTCAGCGGATAGACGTGCCAATGGTAATCGTAGGCGTGGCTCCAATTGCGTTCATACACACCGACATCGACGAAGTAGCGACCTTCGGTGAGATCCAGGTGATCGATGCGGAGAGTGATGCGGCCCTCTCGCGCGGCGGGGCCCAGATCCAGACCGGCTTCCGCCGTGCTAAGGTTCACGCAGTTGAAGTTGTCTTCGCGCGAGATGTAAACGCCGAAAATGGGGCTTGGGACCGGTTCCGGCGCCCGGTAATCGATGTGCACGTAAAGTTCCGCTCCGCTTTTGAGCTCGGTGACCAGCGCCCCGGTGGAGTCGAACAGACCGACCCGCACGATCTGCAGTTCCAGTGAGCCGAAGCGGTTCTGGCGCACTTGCATGGTGGCACCGTCTGGCGTCACTAGGGCGGGTTGAGTGGTGGGCGTGCGTCGGCGGGTCTCGTCGGCGGCTTCGGACAGATAGCGGTCAACCACGGTTTCGGGCACCCCGCGCGCCACAATCTCTCCAGCGCGGAGCCAGATGGCTTTGTCGCAAAGCTGCTTGATTTGCGTGGTGTCGTGGGACACGAAGAGGATGGCGCAGCCGTCGGCCTTGAACTGGGCGATGCGCTCGACGCACTTGCGCTGGAAGGCGAAGTCGCCCACCGCCAGGACCTCGTCGATGAGCAGCACCTCTGGATCGGTGTGAATGGCCACGGAAAACGCCAGGCGCATCTGCATGCCGGAGCTGTAAGTCCGGAAGGGGCTGTCGATGAAACGCTCCAACGCTGCGAACGCCACCAGGGCCTCGAACCGCTGCTCGATCTCCCGGCGGGTCAGACCGGCGATGGCGCCGTTGACATAGACGTTTTCGCTCCCGGTCAGATCGGGATGGAAGCCGGCGCCGAGGTCGAGCAGGGCGCCGATGCGACCGCGCACCGTGATTTGGCCACGGTCGGGCACGCCGACCCCGCCGATGAGGCGGAGCAGCGTGGATTTGCCGGCGCCGTTGTTGCCGATGATACCGAGCATGGTGCCGGGTGCGACCCCGAAGCTGATGTCGTTCAGCGCCCAGAAAGTCTCGACGCGGGTGCGTTGGTGCCATCCGCGCAGGACTGATTCCTTGAGCGTGCGGGGCCGGTCCCGATTGGTCCGGCAGAAGGCCTTGGCCACTTTCTGAACGTCCACGGCGTCGAGCATCTAGGCCTCCTCCGCAAAACGATGGCTCATGCGCATAAAGAGCTGATAAGTGAAGTAGAGCAACAGGGCCCCCACCAGGCTGAGCGCGGCCAAGGGCATGGCTCCGGGCCAGGCGCCCTGAATCAGGATGGCGCGGTACGCATCCACCAGTTGGCCCAGCGGATTGAGTTGGTGCAAGGGACGGAACGCGGCCGGGATGGCCTTCACGTCATAAAAGATGGGAGTCAGGAACAGCAGCATCTGCAACACCACGCCGAGGATGTGTTGGGTGTCCTGGAACACGACGTTCACGGCGGCGAGGAGGTAGGAAACGCTCAACATGAAGACGAATTGGCAGGCGATGACCAGCGGCAGCGCGACGACCGACAGGCCGAGTTGCGAGCGCGTCAGGAGAAGGAACAGGATCAGAATGGGAAAGGCCAGCATGAACTGGACGAAGTTGGTGGTGACAGCGGCGACGGGCAGAATGGCGCTGGGAAAGCCCGGGCGTCTGACCAGGTCACGGTTGGCAGTGATTGACCGGGCGCCTTGCGCCAGCGACATCTGGAACCAACTCCAGACCAACATGCCGGTGAACGCGTAGGCGGAGTATTTCGGGACGGCGACCGCGAGGATGAACTTGAAGACGAAACCGAAGACCAGCAGTTGGAGCAGGGGATTGGCCAGCGACCAGGCGATACCCAAGGCGGACCGCTTGTACTGGATCTTCATCTCCCTGGCGACTAATTCCCGCAGCAGGTCGCGCAGGTAAATCCAGCGGCGGCGGAACGGCACGACACCCAGGCTCAGCCGTAGCGCGCGGCTTTGGGTGACCCGCTGCAGGTGTCTGCCGATCGCGAGCGCCAGGATCAGCATTATGGCGCCGGCGACTGCCCACCTCTGGTTCGCGGAGAGCGGGAGGCCCAGAGGCTGACGCCGGTCCACCATGATGGTGGGGCGGATTTCCGTGACGCCGCCTGGAGAAGCGCCGGTGTGAAAGTCCATTTCCGGCACGCCGTTGAGGTCCCAGAGGCGGACTGGCCCTCTCGCGCCGCTCTTGGTGATCAGGAAAAGGAAATTGATCGTGGCCCCGTTGGGCGCGGGGAGCGCGGCCCGGTAGGAATCGCTGCGACGAGCCATCGGCGAGTGCATGAGGCGGTTGGTGACGAAGGTGCCTGGGGGCCGGAGTGACTCGGGCACGTTCTGCCAACCGTTGATGCCCCACACGACGAAAACCTCAGCCGACTCCGGCAACCGGTAACGGATTTCCTGCGAGACCCACGCCGTTTCCTGGGTTTGATTTGTGGCCGGGGCCGGCGCTCGCGGAGCCTCCCCGGCCACAGCCGAGAGCGATCCGCCCAGCCAGCACCCGACGAGGAGTGAGCAGCAGACCCCCATGATGCTGAGTCGGTCGACGAACCCGGTTGGCGGTGTCCGGTGGGCAGTTGGCTCACGCTCCCGATGCATTGTCGCTCAAAGTATGTGGGTCCGCTGGTACAGGGGCTTAGGTCAGTTTCCTGGAGAGGACCACCAGGTCTTGTGTGCTGACCCAGTTGGAGGCGCTTCCCGACCAGAACCCGGGCACCGGGGCTTGCGCGAGGTCCAGTTTCGCTTGGCGGACCAAACGTTCGATTAAACCTGTTCGGTAAGCCGTCATCTGTTCGGGGCAGCGCGGCTCTACGACGGCGAAGTCGCTGTCATAGTCCCCGTACGGGTGGTCGAAGTTGAAATCCGGTCGTGCGAAGCCCAAGGGTCGTGCCTGGCCCGGTCGGTATTGATCCAGTAGGAAGAAGCTGAACACGCAGCGACCGTTCGGCTTCAGGACCCGTGCCGACTCGCGAAAGTAGTGCGCCGCAGCGTCCGGCAACATGTGAGTGAACACGGAAGCCGCAAAGACAACGTCAAACTGTTCATCAGGGTAGGGGAACCGGTACTCGACCGCGCGCGTCTTCCCGCCAGGGTTGTAGTAGGTATTATAAACGTCGGCCCAGGCGAATCGGAAGTGCGGATAGACCCGGTGGAAACTCCGCTCCAGGAACTCCACTTTCTCGCGGCAGATATCGAACCCGTCGTAAGCGCCCCCGCCTGACAAGATATACCGCAAGGGGAACGCGATCCGACCCAGTCCGCAACCGATTTCCAGGACGTGGCTGTGGCGGCCGAGCAGGCCGTAGAGGCGCAACAACAGGCTCCACTCCTCAGCCCACCGGAACCAGTCTTCCAGCACATCAATGCCTTCCCGCCGCATGAGCCCAAGCGGCGGCATCAGGTCGGGTTCATACGCCACCCACGGCTGTTGCATGGGGTCTGGATCAGCCATGATTCAACACGGCCTTTATTTACCGCGGATCGGCAACGATCCGCGATGTTTTTGTTATTCCGGTTTTCGCTGGCTGCCGCTTCCGCCTGGTGTGTCGGGACCACGACCGACACGCTCAGGGTGCGGCTTCCCCCGGTTTCATCCGGTGTCGAGTGCTCCCGATGCTCGTTCGCGAGGGAGCGGGTGCGGGGCGCACTGGTCCGGCGATCGTCGTCTTTTCGAGCCAGAGGCTCGTGCCCGGATTCCGGAGGCAGAGGGGCATCGTCTCCGCAAGGAGTTCCTGGTGAAACAAGGCGAGGTAGGAGTTGAACACACGGATACGGAACGCGCGGTTGTAGAGCAGGAATGCTCGAATCAGATAGGCTTCGTTCCAAGCCCTGCCCCGGTAAATCCACTCCCTGGGGTACTCGAAGGGATAGCAGACGTCGTGGAAGTGGACGAACACGCCCGGTCGGAGCACAGGCAGGATCTCGAAGACAATCCAGTTGACGTCGCTGTGGACCTTCGAAACATGCGAGGAATCTACGAAAATTATGTCGCGCTCTTCCAGCTCGGCAAACCGAGCCAGGTCCACGTCCTGGACCCGACTGCGGACAAACTCCGCCTGGGTCCGGTTGGCCTCGCCCACCAGGGAATGAAGCAGCTCCGGATGCGGATCGATGAACGCGCAGTGAATGCCGTTCGCAAAGAACCGCGCGTTCGTGTCGAGCAGGGCGCAGGACGAGTAACCCGAGCCGATCTCGATGATCCGGCGCGGGCGCAGCCACCGCAGGAGGCAGAACAAGACGAGGGCTTCGCCGTAGGTGAAGTTGGGATTATCAAAGCAATAGTTGAGGCCGGGTAACTTCTGAGCGGCGAAGGGTTGTTCCGGGTAATAGCGCGCCAATTCGTGCCAGAGCTGGATCTGGCCAGCGGCGTTCAGATCGATGCCGGCCAGGGTCGGTCCGAAGCCCTCGAAGATCCGTTTCTCCTCTTGCTTGATCTCGGCGACGGACGGAACAGGGGAGTAGAAGTGGCCCGGCGGCCAGCCGCACCGGTATGCGGCCAACTCTGTCTGGAGCAGGTTTCTCTCGCAAACCAGCCGGTCTCGTTCGGCGCGCAGCGCGGCCAGTTCGTCAGAACCGGGGTCGGGCGGGCAGCCATTAGGTGGCGACTTGTCCACGGCGGCTGGCGATCAAAGTTCAGGCATGGCGGGGAGTGCCGCTTCCGGGCGGTCACCTCCGTTTGACGATCTCATGGGGCTGAAGGGGTGAGCGGTTTTGCCAGCAGTTCCCGGGCGAGTCGGCGGGACGCCCGGTAGGCGGTCCAACCGGAGAGGCACCCGCGGAACTCCGTCCATGCGAAACGAAACGTCCAGGCGTCCCGCTTGAGCGCGCTGCGGAGCAACCTTTTCAAGAGCCAGTCCCAAAGCCACCCGAGCGCGGCGAAGCGCAGGACGGCAACGCGTTTGCCGGGTTGGTTGCGCCAGATCGTCAGCAGATAGGCAGCAAACGAGCGGCCATTGTTGTAGATCTGACGACTCAGGGCGCTGTCCTCTCGACGATGCGCATGACGGACGACCGCGGCCGGTTCGTAACGGAGGGCGTAGCCGGCGCTGACGACGCGGTAGAAGAACTCGAGATCACCTCCGCCGCAGGCTGGAGTACCCACGTCCAACGCCACATCAAAGTCGCCCACCTTGTCAAACAGCCCCCGGCGGAACGCCATGTTGGCGCCCACGCCCCAGTTGCTCGCCCAGAAGCAGTCTCGCGTGCTCAGTTCCTCGCGTCGGAACGTACGGCTGATGAAGCCTTTACTCATTCCGCCATAACCTTCGAAGTCGTCTTGGGCCATCGTCTCGATCTCGGCGGGCAAAACCATACCCGTGACCGCCATGATCTGAGGATCGCTAAAGCCGAGAGCCACTCCGCGCAACCATCCCTGGCCGGCGAGTGCGTCATCGTCGATGAAAGCGATGATCTCGTGGCGGGATTCGCGAATGCCTCGGTTCCGCGCCCAGTCCAGACCGGGATTCGCTTCCCGGACGCAGGGGAAGCCGCTCTGCTCGATGATCGCCGCCACTTCGGGCTGGCGCGAAGCATTATCCACCACCAGGACGTCATAGTGGGGATAGTCGAGCTCCGCCAACGACTGGAGACAACGCGCGAGCGAAAGCGGTCGATCGCGCGTGCAGACGACGACGCTGACGGGGGGCGATGGGCAGGCGGACGGGATGGGTCGATCGAGTTGTCCGGACACAGCCAACTCCCAGACCCGCCAGCCCAGAGCCTGCTCGATCTGGCGCTGCAACTGTTCCGGCTGGAAAAGCCAGGGTCGCGAGGGGCAAGGCAAACGCACTGCCCCGATGGGTCGATAACCGTAGAACACCACCAGATCCAGTCGATCGTGGCCGGGGTCCACGTAAATCGCCGACAGCGGCTTCTTCAGATCAACCTCGGCAAGTCGGATTGGCATAGGAGATTCCGTCCATGAGCGCGAACCCACTTTAAGGCCAGGGCCGGGATAAGCTCGGACTCGGCCAACTCGCTGACCAGTGCCGCTAGATGCGGTGGGCGCAGAGGCTCGCAACCCGGCTTCGGCGGGAGGGCCAAGACCTCGGACCCGTCCACCAGCAAACGCAGACCGACACGGCTGCCCAGGTCAAGCACCTCAGCCAAGGCCGCGTCCGTGCGCGATGAGGCCAGATCGTGGACCGGGGCGTCCGGGGCGACGGCCGGGGGCAGTGGCGCTTCCTGTAGCCAGTCTTGGAAGGCGCGCCGGTGGCCGATTGCCGCGCTGACGCCGCGCCAGTAATTGTATTCGCGCAGCCGCCCGAGCAGCGGAAACCAAAGGCCGCGCAGCCGCCATCGTTCATACAGGCGCGTTTGCCGGACAAACAGAGCATTCATCCAATCACCCAATCGCGGGTGATCGAAAGCCAGTCGGCGCAGCCTTCGCAGACGCCGATCGGTCGGTTCCTTGGAGCTAAAGAGCATCGTCCGCAGTTCCGGATGTCTCTGTCCCATCAGGACATCAGCCTCGCCTTCCTGTCGCAAGCGCCCGAGCCACTGCTCGAGGTCAGTGGACTCGTGGTGGTGCCCGATGGCCCTGGGGAGGAACGAGAACTTTGTTCCCTCTTTCAGGAGCCGGATCCCTAGTTCGTAGTCTTCCAGTCGGCCGACCATGGACGGGTCGAACCCGCCGACCTTGCGGAACAGAGTGGCGGGCAGCGACACGTTGCCGCTGAAGAAGTCCCGGAAGCTGAAGCGATGGCCTGGTCGCCCGATGTCTCGGAACCGGTCTTCCCACCAGAGGCGCGCGGAGAGCTGCCAAAAAGTGGCGCGGATGGGGAACACCGGTTTGGAATAGCCAAGACTGATCCCGTTCTCGGCGCGAGCCACCCAATGTTGGCGAACGAGCTCCGGTTCGGCCACTACATCGTCGTCCAGGAAAAGCAGCCAGTCACCTTGGGCGCGGGTGGCGCCGAGGTTGCGAGACGCAGCGGCGCTGCGGGCTGTGTGTCCCAGCAACGCGAGGCGATAGGGAACTCGCGCAGCCGAGGCCAGGACCATCGCCGCGGTGTCGTCACGGCAGGCGTCCGCCACGACGATTACCTCGAAGCAGGATGGGGGCAGAGACTGTTGGGTCATGGCCTCCAAGCTGCGCTGCAGCAGGGCGGCGCGGTTGTGCGTCGGGATGACGATGCTCAAAGCGAGCCGGGAGTTCATGGGGCGGAAAGGTCCTGGCCAGCCAGCGTGCCGGGCGCCGGCACCGGGGAGTCAGCATGGCCTTGAGGAGACCCAACGGCGGGCGCGCGCGAAGCGGCAGGAGATTGTCGGCGGACCCGACGGCGCGAGCGGAAGAAATTGCACGGCCCTGCCAAGGCCCCGAACAGTCCGGCCAGGGCCAAGTCCAGGGGCAAATGCTGCGGACGCCGCAGGAGCGCGCGGAGGACATTCCACACATGATGGCGGAAGAACCAGCGCGGAGCGATCCACAGCAGGCCCAGCTCTCGCTCGACCCAGAGGCAGCGGGTCCACCAGGCGAACACGCCGACGCCGTAGCCGTAGAGTGTGCGGCGCAAAGCGCGCCACTCGCGTCGGTGCCGATGCCAGACCAACGCTTGCGGCTCATACACGATGCGGTGGCCACGCGCGAGAACCCGGTAGAAGAACTCCTGGTCGCCGCCGCTCCGCGCGGGCGTGCCGCAGTCCAGGGCTTCGTCGAACACGCCGATCTCTTCCAGCGAGCGGCGGCGAAGGGCCATATTCACGCCGGCGCCGACCTGGCCCGCGGCGAAGACGCCGGCCTTGGTCAGGTCAAACTGTCGGGAGACAAAACCGCGGGCAAAGCTATTCGTCCGTTCAAACCATTGCTGCGGCTCGGTCTCCAGTTCCAGCGGCAAGGTCAAGCCGGTGACGGCGGTGACCATGGGATCATCGAAATTGCGCAGCAACGCCGACAGCCAGCCGGAGTCCACCTGAGCGTCGTCGTCAGTGAAGGCCACGATCTCCCCGGTCGCGGCTGACAGGCCTGTGTTGCGCGCCACATTCAGCCCGGACCGCAGTTCGCGCAGGTAGCGGATTCGCGGGTAGCGGGACATGAGTTGTGCCGTGCGTTCAGTGCTCGGGCAGTTATCGACAACGATCACCTCGTATCCTTGGGACAGGACGTGGGACAGGGACTGGAGGCAGCGGTCGAGGTCATCGGTGCGATCTCTGGTGCACACCACCACCGACGCACTGGGCAGCGGCGGGACTGCGGCTGGGGGGCGGTCGAAGATCAGCCGCCACACTGGCCAGGCAGCCTTTGGCGAGACGTCGTTGAGTTGGCTCAGCGACACACAGCCCCGGTGCACCGGGAGCCAAGCCGTGGTGACCACAGCGGTTCGCCAGCAGAAAACGACCAGCACGCGGTCGTACCCTTGCAGGTCGGTAAAGCCTTGCGGGAGGCACTCCAAAGGACACTGCCGGATGGCCGATCGTGGAGGCTGGTGTCTGACGCGTTTCGCCATGATCAAACCAGGCAAGATCCCCGCCACCTTGCATGACCAGGGCGGGGCGCAGCTAACTCTTTGTTCGCCAGACCCGGTCCGCCTGAACCAACCTGACGGCTGCGGGAGGGCGGCCTGGTCCGCAGACCAGCTTTGAAGGGCCGCAGCAGGAAGTGACTCCTTCGCCGCCTCGGGCAGGAAGACGTGGAGTGGCGAGGTTCCGTATCCTGAAGTGGCGCGGAATGTGAGGTAAAGGATGGGCTCACGGATTGGCAGTGACTTGGGCCCAGCGCCGGTCCATGACGCGGTTGAAGAGTCTCTGGCGCGTGGGTGGACGCCGGACATTTTCCTGGAGCCCAGCCAGGGAGGGCACAGGGCAGCGTTGTCCGCGGAGGAACCGCCTGAGGCGTTTCCGGAGGCTCACTTGCGGGTCCATCCAGGAGGTCATGGGCTGGAGTGACGCACTCATGAGGCTCATGCCCAGAACCCAGAAGACCCAAGGCGAGAGCCAGGTCGCCTTGTCCAGCCACAGGATTCGGACTATGAGGTGGAGAGCGTAGCGGTATTCGGCGGTGCCATAACTGACGCCGGCCAGGTACAGATAGAAATTGCTGCGCGACCACCGGTAGAGTTGAGCCGGTATCTCGGGGTGCCGGGCCTTGACATCGGCCATGATCATTTCATAGGACCTTGCCATAGACCGTGTATGACTGGACATACTGCCGGGGACCGCTCGGTAGCCGACGAGGTACTCCGGCACGACCGTGAACTGGTAATTCTCCGCTATGCGAAGCAGGAGACCCCAGTCTTCACAACCGCAGGCGTCGGTCGCTCGGAAATCGGCATAGCCGCCGGCCTGTTCCAGGCAGGACCGCCGGATCAGCGGCACGCTGGCGTTGCCAACGAAGTTGCGGAAGAGCAAGGCGCGAAAGACACTGCCGCGCAGATCCGTGTGCGCGCAG